>Ga0222423_1001000_pt1 | contig 14577 bp, 15 predicted proteins | sample 3A0metagenome_FD_182472 | JGI IMG/M metagenome (GOLD analysis project Ga0222423, IMG submission 182472) | Enriched microbial communities from leaf-cutter ant dump, University of Wisconsin, Madison, United States - 3A0 (version 2) | ecosystem: Environmental > Terrestrial > Nest > Insects nest >...
GTCACTGCGCACCGGCTCGTCCGTCGTCCCCTCGAGGACGAGGTCGAGACCGGAGAGGGCCTGCACCTCGGCGAGCACCGTGGCGGCCCTGTCGACAAAGTCCCGGGTCTCCCGCTCCTCGTTGACGACGACGCGGATCTGGTGGCACAGGGACCACAGGACGGGCCGACCGCTCATGACGTCGGTGAAGAGGTGCGCGCGTCCGCCGTCAGGGACCTCGACCGCGGGGAGCCGACGTTCGAGCACCGCGCCCGAGGGCCTGGGCCGGAACCGTGGTGTGCATGGCGGACGGCTGCGGCCCGTCGTCGCACAGGCTGTAGAGCGCCCACACCGCCCCTGCGCCGACGAGTGCCGCCACGACGAACGTGCCGACGTACCGCAGCTGCGACCCGCGCCGCTCAGCGAATCGCTGTACGCGACACCTCCGCCTTGCTGACGACGAGCAGCGCTCGACCGATGAGCACGACGAGGCAGAACAGCCCGAGCATCGCGCCGAGGACGAGCGGGACGTCTGCCGCCCCGCGGATGCGCAGAAACTCGTAGGGCACCTCCGCGGTGCCGGTGAGGTCCAGCGGAAGCGCGACAGCAACCCACGCGAGCGGCCACAGGCACCAGCCGGTCGCGGTCCGCCAAGGCCGGGGGGCTGCCGCCAGCGGATTGAGTGAAAGGTCCACGATCGCGAGCGCCGGCCCGACCCCATGGAGCAGCACGTTGGCGGCCCGCACCCATATGTCGTCGTGCGGGGCGAACCACGCGCCACCGTTGTTGACGGGCGCGAGGACCGTCGCGAAGATCAGCCCGGACAGCACGACCCCCGCCGTGGCGGCACCCCGGACCGCGTCGAGGTACCGCACTCCCGGACGGACGAGTGTGACGACGAGCGCTCCCGCCAGGAGGACCGCCGAGCACACGGTGAAGTAGAGCAGCGGGAACGTCGTATCCGTCGTCTGCACGAACTGGCACACGACGCCGACGATGAGTGTGGCGACAGCTGCCGCCCGGACAAGCTGCGACACGCGGCTCACCTGTCGTCACCGCCCAGGACGAAGGCGCACAGCTCGGAGATGCTGGCCAGAGAGTGCCACAGCGCATGGCTCCCGTCGAGGACGAGCGTGCGCGAGGGGATCCCGGAGCCTTCAGCGCGGCCCGTGATACTTGCGCACGCTCCCGCGAGCGAGAGGAGGCTGCCCCGCCCACGCACGAGGTCGAGGCGGAGCGGCAAGGCGTCGTCCGCGACCGTCGCCCCGAGCCTCCCGGCGCGCAGCGCGTTCGCCAGCAGCGCGAGGTCGAGCTCGTTGCGGGCCGGGGCAGGCCGGTCATCGTCCCGTCGGTCCCAGGGGACGACCGTCCCCGGTACCTCCTCGTTCCCGGCGAGCGCGACGTCGACGAGCGCGTCCTCGGCCCGGGTCGCAGCGAGCAACGGCCGGACGCGCCAGCGCTGCCCCGCGACCGGCTCGACGAGCACGAGCCGCGCGACCGGCCGCCCCGTCCGCCTGCGGATCTCGGCCGCGACGGACGATCCGATCGACGCACCGAGCGAGTACCCGATGATACCGAGGTGCTCGACGTCCGCACCGTCCGGCCCGAGGAGGTCCGGGACGACGGCGAGGGCAGCGTCGAGCATGCGGGACGCGACCCGGTCGAAGCGCGCCCGGGTGAGGAGCGACCACCGTTCCCCCGCAGTGAGCGACGAACCCGGCAGCCCGTACCCCGGCGTCTCCACGACGACGAGACGGGCCGCGAGCTCGAGCGCCATGAGGCGGAACCGCTGCAGCTCGAACGGCTCGAGGCTCGCGGCATGGCCGAGCGTCACGACGAACGCGGCGTCGCCCGCGCGCGGCGGGACCACGACCGCGACCCGGAGCGGGCCCGTGCGGCTCGCCACGACGTGCGTCGTGACGGTGGCGTCCTCGATCGTCATGGGGAGGTCAGGTCCTATTCTTTCGGGTCCCGGCTGGCACGGGAGGGCGGCTGGGCGCGGTGCGACCTGCGGGAGCTGTGGAACTCTCGAGCCTGCCACTGCTCGAACGTCTCCTCCTTCTTCTTGGGTCCGGCCTTGGGCGAGTTCCCCGCCGCAGCGCGTCTGGCCTTCTCTGGCGCCTTATCCGCGACTGCGCTTCGCAGCCTCGGCAGCGGCCTGTGCTTCGGCGGCTACCACGACGCTCGAGCTCAGCCTGGTCGCACGGAACCAGCGGAGCGCATGCTCGACGTCGTTGGGGATGCCGCGCACCGTGGGCGCCCAGACCTCGTCGGAGTCGTGAAGGACCTTCTGGATGAGGGACAGCATCTCGTCGCGCCGCTTGGTCGTCCTGGGCTCGATCTCCTTGCGCTCGAGCCCCTGGGCGCGGAGTTCCTCGCGGAGGACCGACGCGATCGGGGGCCACTTCATGTCGCTGAGGGCGCTCTTGCCCATCGCCGACACGAAACGCTGCAAGTACCCGTAGAGCGGCTCGATGACCATCTCAAAGGGCATCTCCGTAAAGTTGAACCGCTGAACCTTCTCTTTGTCACCAGTCCCGGCCCGATTGGTCCTTTTCCCGGCGACAAGTTGAGCCTGCTCGAGCGATGCGGCGGTGACGCCGACACCGCGGTGCTGGATGTGCCGGAGCCACATGTAGCCGGAGTTGGCGCGGGGGGAACCCCGCCACCTCCAGCCGTTGAAATTGTCGCGCGAATCGCACGGGAAGAGCATCTTGTGCAACACCTCGGTGGCGGCCTGCGGGACCACTGCCGCGGGGCCCTTGTCCGCGGGGCCGGTGCCGTTGAGCTCGTCAATCAGCCTTCCGATCGTTCCGGACGCGCTCGCGTCGATCCACCGTGCGCCGAAGAGGAGCGCGCCGAGGCCTGCGCCGAAGAGGACCCAGGTCTCGTCCCGTGAGCCGTACATGCAATGGACGGGTGGTCGACGGTCACCGCGCGCCGTCCGGAACTCCTCGGTGGCGACGAGCTGGGTGAACCGGAGCATGACGCCGATGCCGGTGGTGATCTGGATCTCCGTCGGCTCGACCGGGACCGTCTCGGTGCGGAGCTGCGAGAGCGTCCCGAGGTCTTCCGCGGGGAGGTCGACCTCGGCGAGGATCGCCTCGCGGAACGCACGGGTCGTCTCGAGGTTGAAGTCGACGAGGACGATGTCGTACTCGGCGAGCTCCTGCGCCGAGATCGCCATGGCGGCATCGTGGTACGTCGCGCGCTGGTCGACCATCGGCGCTGCCCACACGACGGTGGGCCGAGGCTGGTTCGGCCTGCCATTCGCATGGTGCTCGGAGGACTCGCGGATCTGCGAGAACTTGTCGGGGGAGTCGTCAATGACCAAGATCTTCATCAGAGTCCAGTCCTTCCATCTTCACAGCTAAGAGGTCGAGCGAGGTCGCGGGCCAGCGCGCCTCGATGGTCTTCCCGCCGCCGGCGCGGGGGCTCTGGGTGAGCCTCCCGCCACGGGCGACGAGCGCGTTGCGGATGGTGGCGAGGTTGCGTTTGCTCCGGCTCCAGACCTCGTCGCTGATGAGGTCCAGCGCGTCGGAGGCGCGGACGACGATCTCGCCGTCCACGTGGCGGGCCTCGGTCATGAACGGACGGGCTCCTGGGAGATCGGTGGGACCGAAGGGCACGCGCTTCCTCGCGGCCTGGGTGTAGGCCTCGGCCGCGTTGAAGGTGAGACTGTTGAGCACCTCGTGGAGCAGTTCCCTGGCGTTCTCGAAGATCGACGCGGCCGCGGCCGGTGCATTCGCTCCCAGGGTCTCGCGTTCGATGTGGAGCTCGACAAGGCTGTCGAGGTCCTGCGATGCCGCCAGGTCCGCGATGGTGGTCTCGAGTGAGATGCTCACCGGAGAGCCGAGGTCAAAACCTTCGCGTGAGTTCGTGTGGACCTCACGCATGCTGTCGAAGAACGCCTCGAGCCGCAGCCGCTCGCTGTCGCTGAGATCAGGATGAGCCAGGACCTTGGTAGAGAGCCCCTTGAACAGGGGTGACACCATGCGGTGGATCTCGAGTCGAAACGTGTGCTGTCGACTGTTGAGAACCGTCTGGATGAGGCTGCCGGACGCGCGAGCGACGCGATCGTGCTCGCGGATCCTCAGACCGAGGGCGTACGGGAGCGCGCACGCGAGGTAAGCGTATGGAAGGCTTCCGGGAGGCCAAGCGCCAGCGAGGTGCGCAACGTGCACGAGACCCGCAGCTCCCACGCCGAGGATCAGCCAGGAGTAGGGCCGCAGCCTCCGCATCCATTCCCCGAAGGCATTGGCCTCATACGCGGTCCCCTCGAGGAACGGACCGCTCAGGCCGGAGTTCACGTAGAGCAGCGAGACGACGAGCAGCCCGACCTTGACCCAGCCGAGCGCGTCGGCCGCATGGGTGCCGAGCGTCGAGGCGAGGAGGAGCAGGACGCAGGCGACCCCGCCGAGGACACCGGTCGGGTTGAGCGGACGGTTGAGGTACGCGTAGAGCCACCATCGCAGGAGGATCGGCGGGTCGATGATGTCGATCGCCTGCTTCCGCGTAGCACCGCGGCTCGTCATCGTCTCGGCGATGCGGACGACCACGCCGCGGACGTCCTTCTCGAGGTAGATCTCGGCGGCACCCTGGAACAGGGCGACGGCCGGTGCCGCGAACGCCCACGGTGACGTGTCGAGGACGAGCATGCAGAGCAGCGCAAGCATGGCGAGCGCGCTCCGGGCGAGGAACTGCCGGATGCGGTCAAACTCGAACTGTCGACGGTGCGCGACCTGGCGGAGCCAGTCCGACGGTGCGTCGGGCCGGGGCAGCAGGAGATCGACGAACGGCTGCTTCCATGGAGCCCTGGACCCTGTGACGGGCCTGAGACTCCTCTCGAACTGGACATACTGCGGTGTCCCCATGCCATGCTCCCTGTGCCGGCAGACCCTGTGGGCCATATCACTACCACCCTCGGCACAGGACGGACAAGGAGGAGGTGGGTCGTTGCCCCCGGCCTGGCTTACCGAGGGCAGCGACCTCTCCCTCACGCTAGGCGCCGACCACGATCCCGAAGGACTCGTCGTCACCCGTCCCATGCACCGCGTGGGGCAGCGTGAGGGGCGGCGGCGCGTCCGACAGCGGGTTGTCGGGGTGACGCGGCGACCCGATGCCGGAGCGCAGCGGGTCACCCCACGACGTGAGCATCTCCGTCCGGACGAGCTGCTGGAGCTCGGCCTCGAGCGCAGCGTTGCCCGCCCGTGCGGCGTCCGCGGCCCGGTCGAGCGCTGCGATCCTCTGCCGCCGGGTCGCAAGGTCGAGTTCGGCCTGCGTGAACTCGTTCTCCTCGCGCGCAAGCTCCTCCCGGAGCCTCGCGACGGTGGCCTGCGCCGCGCTGCCGGCGTCGCGCGCGTCGTTGCGAGCCCGGTAGGTCTCGGAGAACGCCAGGATGCCCGCGAGGAGATATACGCAGAAGAACACTGCAACGACAACGACGGTCCCCGTGTGGTCCGGGGGCGGCGTGATGATTGCTCCGGCGTCGGCGTACACCGTAGCGTCGTCGGTCGCCGTGTCGCCGAGGGCACGCAGCACGGCGATCCCGATGCCGAGCAGGAACCAGGTGATGACGAGCGCCACGGGGAAGGTGAGGGACCACCGACTGTTGCCCTCGTTGCCGCGCGCCCCCCGCGCCAGGTCGCCCGCGGTGCGCATCGTGTAGAGCACGGCGACGCCCAGCGCGAAGGCGAGGACGCGGACGTTCCAGTCCTCGAGGTCGGTGAGCACCCCGGCGAGAGCCGAGTAGAGCAGGGCGATGTCGATGAGTGTCATGGTCGCCGTGAGGACCAAGGACAAGTTGCGCTTGCGCTTGTCGATCGGCGGGAAGGACTCGAGCGTGGCGTCGCGCCAGTCGAGGCTCCCGCGCATCGGCGTCCCGTCGGACGGGGTGGTGGTGGTCATCATCGCTCCTCACGGGTGGTGGTCGACGGACGGAGAGCCGCGCCGGCCGTGCCGTGGGGGAGCGGCAGCGCGTCGTAGGGCTGGGCGAGCGGCACGTCGGGCCTCGTGTCGTCGAGCACGAGCTCGGGCGCTCCCATGAGGACGCCGCGCCACGCCTCGACGCGGGCCTCGGTCGCGCGCAGGTCGTTCCTCAGGAACGTGACACGCCGCTGGATCTCGACGAACCGTCCCGACTGACGGTTGAGCAGGCGCTCCTCCGTGCGGCGCTGCTGGCGGTGCTCGGCGTCGACCGCCTCGTCCCACCCCTCACGCATCGTGCGGATCACGCCGTCGAGGACGTCCGCCGTCATGTCGTCGAACGCGCCGCTCACGAGGCCCGCGCGCACGCGCTGCCGGATCTCCTCGAACGCTGCGTCACGGTCGACCGGGACGGTCGCCGCGGCGTGCGGGGTCGCGCTCCAGTCGCCCAGCTCGGCGGCCGGGATCTCGCCGGGGCCGAGCTGCACGCGCTGCGCGACCGTGCGGGGGGCGGACGGGGCGGAACGCCGGTCCCTACGCTGCCAGAACATCATCGTGCTCCTTGCTCTCGAGAATGACGCGGTCGTAGTCGACGGGGACCCACGGGCACGGGGTGCCGACCCAGGCGGGGGTGGGCATGACCCACTCGTCGTTCGTGACGGAGAGCCCGCCCGGCATCGTGAGAATCTGGAGGAACGTGCTCATGCGGCGGCCGTAGTACCAGCCGGCGCGCGCGACGGACTCGTGCGCGAGCTCCCACTCCTCGACGAGCGTCGCGTGCTCACCGACCGTCGCGGCGAGGACGCTGCGGCGCTCGGCGCGGGCGGCGTCGAGCTCCTGCTGGACGCGTCCCCGGCTTGCCTGGTGCTCACGCCGGCGGCGCACGTCGAGCTGCGCCTCCGTGAGGTGCGACTCGCCGACGGCGAGGCGCCCCGTCACCGGGCCCGGGAAGCCGTGGAGCCGCCCCTCGATCTCGAGGATCGCGATGTCGAGCTGGCGGACCCGCTCGACCCCGCGGCCGACACGCTCGACGACGATCCCGAGCCTGTCGGACACGGAAGCGAGCAGCTGGTCGCTGTACTCGAGGAACACGGCGCACATCCCGAGAAACCACGGGCTGTGTGCGGGGTCGGTCACGCCGGCACGCCGTGCCAGGTAGCCGGCCACGGCGTCCCTGAGGCGGTCGCTGGGCCGGTACACCGGGTCGATGACGCGCCGTTCGGTGCGCCAAGCGACGATGTTCGTCCGTGAAGTGGTCATCGTGCACAACCTCTCGTCATCTGCTGAGGACCGTGACACTAGGACGGCCGATGTCGGTTGCGCGCCCGGGGTCGTCGAACCTCGTTCGATCCCGGGTGAGGGGTCAGCGAGATCGAACGGCCTTCGACGACCCAGGCCGCGCGACTGACGCCCCGTCCTGTTTCCTTGTCCACACACGGCGCCGGAACCGGCGTCCGTCCTCGGGAAGGGGAGCAACATGCGTCATGTCATCCGGAGCGGGGCCGCGCGCGTCGCGATGTGCCTGCTCGCTATCGTCTTCGCGTCGCAGCTCACGGCCTGTGCGCCCGACGAGCCCGCCACGCAGGGCTGTCTGCAGGGGACCTCGCTCGGCCTGGTGGTGCCCGTGCACCAGAATGCCCAGGCGCCTGCCGTCCCCAGCACGTGGGACTGCGTGCTCGACGAGGCCGTGCGCGCCGGCGTGCCGATCAGCGTCGTCACGGCCGAGGGGCGGCCGCAGGTGCTCGTCACGTCGTACGTCGCACGGCTCGACGCGGCCAACTCGCGCGCGCTCGAGGACCAGGTGGCGGCTGCGAAGAGCTCGCTCGTCGCCGCGGTCGCGGCAGCTGCCGCGAAGTCGGACGGGAACGACCTCCTCGCCGCGATCGGACTCGTCGCCGACCTGGCACCCGGTGGTGACATCCGGGTGCTCGACAACGGCGCGACCGACACCGGGGCCGTGCGGACTGTCGACCCCGGGATGTCGACCATCGTCGACGCGGCGGACGTCGTCCAGCACGTCGCGGAGGCCGGTGCGTGCCCGAGTGTCGCGGGGAGCGTCGTGACGTTCTACGGCCTCGGCTACCAGGTCGCTCCTGCGGAGCAGCTCTCGCAGCGCCAGCGTGACCGGCTCGGCGAGATCTGGACGGCGGTCCTCGTGTCGTGCGACGCGCGAGTCTCGGTGACCCCGCTGCCGCGCCTGGGCGACGGGCCGGCCCACCAGTTCAGTGCGGCAGCGATCGTCCCGGAGGAGATCGGGTCGATGACGGTCGCGCCGGCGGTGGCGGACGACGAGCGGTGCGAGGCTGTCGTTCCCGAGGGGCGGATCGGCTTCGTGCGGGACGTGGCGACGTTCCTCGACGACGGGGCGGCTCGTGAGGTCGTCCGGGACGTGGCACAGAGGCTGTCGGGGTGCGAGGGCAACGTCGAGGTCGTCGGGACGACGTCGTCGGCGGGCGACGAGGCTGGGCGCGCGCGGGTCTCGACCGCGCGCGCCACGGCGGTCCGTGACCTCCTCGCGCACGAGCTGGGGCTGCCCGCCGCGCAGATCGAGGCGTCGGGCCTCGGCTTCGACACCTCGGCACGGGGGCGGTGCGTCGAGGACCGCGTCGACGGTGTGCTCGACCCCGTCCTCGCGGCCACGAACCGCAAGGTCATCATCCGCGTGGCGGCCCGCTGACCGCACGCGCCAACACCCGATACCAACGGTGGGCCTTCTGTACAAGACGCTTGAGCCGCCCGCCGTGCTGATGGGGAGATGGTCCTGGCACCAGCCAACACGAAAGACCTTGAGAGAAGGGAAGCACCATGGCCATGTACAAGGGGACCATCAGCCCGAACGGCGGGCAGCAGAGCCGCGTGACCTGCCGGCACTGCGGTGGCGCGTACTACATCGACCCGAACTTCTCTGCCGCGGCGGGGCGTTGGGACTGTCCTCACTGCGGTCGCGAGAACTGACCGCCGACCGCGCCGTCCGGGCCTCCTGGTCTGCAGCTCGGTGTGGGCCCGGGTGGAGGCGCTGCTGCGACAGCGCCTCCACCCGCACACAGCTCGTCCTTCGCAATGCTGCGGGGCGGCGTGTCACCACCACGACGGGGCTCGGCCCGCACCATCCGTTCTCCGAGAGGAACGGCCATGACCGCCGACTCCCTCATGCTCGTCGACCCCGCGCACGATGCGGGCGACCCGCGGTAGATGGTCTACAACCTGCTCTCGACTCTCGGTCTGAGCATCGTGCTCATGTCCGCCGAGCCGGTCGAGCGGACGATCGCGGAGGCGCTGCGTGTGCCGCCGACGCTCGCCAGGTCGACGCACTACCGGAACGGCATCATGCGGCTCGACGCGGACCCGGCGACCTTCTGGACGGCCGTCGAGGGGCCGCGGGGGTCTGCGGTCGTCGTGTTCGTCAGTGCGTCGTCCGACTCCAGGCGCGCGACCGAGCCGATCGCGATGCTGTTCCAGAGGCCGTCGAGCTCCTCCGAGCCGTTCGTCAGCGACAGGGTCTGCCAGGGGAAGGTGTCGCCGGCGGGCGCGGCGATCCTCCAGGAGTGCGACGTCGTCCCGGTGTGGGAGTTCCAGCACTGTGCCCACCTCGTACCCGTCGACGGCTTCCCGGTCACGCCGATCACCCTGCGCCGTGCGGCGGCGGGGTGGAACCGGATCGGTGCGGACCTCTACCAGACAAGCGTCGACACCGGGCCGGACGAGTCCGCGGCCATCTACCTCGTGCACGACAATGCTGCGACCCGGATCATGACCCCCGTGGCGCTCGACGGCCAGGTCCCCGACTGGGTGCACCCGCTCGCCCGGCAGGAGGGCTACGGCCTCGACGCGAACGACGAGACGATCGGCCTCCTGTCGCCTGCCCCCTACCCGGTCGACGCCGCAGGGCTCGGCCAGGCGGCGCTGGCCCTCGCGCAGGAGTTGGTCTCCGCCTTCCGGCGGTGGTGACGCGCGGCAGGTCGGTCCGTCCGCGACCGTCCTGGTCGAACGCCGTTCGACCAGGACGGTCGCGGAGCCGACATCCCGTTCCGGAGCATGGGCTCACCAGGGGATCGTCGGGAGCTCAGCGCTGCTGAGCGACGGTGACCCGCCGCCGTCAGGAGGAGGTGGGTCGCGTTGCCCCCGGTGACCACCCGGCGCACCTTGCGCCGGTGTGATGACGGAGGGGTGCAGACCCGTGCCAGACGACGCCATGGTGGACGGCGCACCGATGCGATGCAGCGAACGCTCGTCGGTTGACGGGCGAGGGATCCTCGTCGTCTCCGACGACCTGGTCATCCGAGGCGGTCTAGTGGCGATCCTCGGCTCCGCCGGGGTCGCGCACCGGACGGTGAGCCTGGAAAGGCTGGCCGTGCTCGACCTCGCGCCCTGGGGCACCGTCCTCGTGTGGATCGAATACGGGGACGGCGCCGACGCCTTCGCGACTGTCCAGCGGTGCGCCCAGCTGGGCGCCGACGTGACGGGTCGGACGAGGCTCGTCGCGGTCCACGCGCGAGAGCTCCCGGCGATCGTCCGCCTGCGGCTCGTGGAGGCGGGCTTCCGTTCCGCGGTCCCGCTCGCCGAACTCACGAGCAGGGGCCTCGGCGCGGAGCCTCTTGGCGAGGCGCTGCTTCGTCCCCACTTGCTCGAGCCGGCTGCGCTACTCAGAGCGGGCCTCGGTCTCGCTCCGCACGGTCGTCTCGGCGACCTGCTGCGTGACGCCTCGGCCGTGCCTGCCGGTGTCTGGACGTCCGGACGGGCGCAGGCAGATCTCCCGCTGCGGCGCCGGGAGGTCGAGAGCCTGCGGAGGGCGGCGCTCGCGGCGGGGGTCCGGCTGCCGCGGTACGAGATCTACGCGTGCTCGACACGCGCGGCGCCGACGCTGCCGCTGTGGCGTGACGTCCGCGAGGTCGTGAGGGCGGCGTGGGGCCTGGACCGATAGCGGGTGCAGTGCTCGCCGGACGTTCGATCCGGATGGACTTCCCGGACACCTCTGATCCCCTGCGCATCGGCTTCATGACGGGGATGAAGGAGGTGGAGCTGTGCTTCAGGGAGGACAGCCCGTCCCGAACGAGATCGAGGGTGGACCTGGCACGGCTGTGGGATGCCTGCGGGTCCCCGTCGTGGCGGACAGCCAGATCATCCGTGAGGGTGTCCGCGCCATGCTCGAGCGTGCGGCCACCGTGCACGCGACCGTGGGGACGGCGAGGCTGTCTGCGACCGTGGGTGCGGGCTGGGATCTCGTCATCGTCTGGATCGACGCCCAGGACGGTCTCGACCGCTTCGCGACCGTCCAGCGGATCGCCACCTGCGAGACCTTGCGGGCCAGCATGCTGCAGGTGGTGGCGCTGCACGGAGGGGAGCTCTCGATGCTCGTGCAGCTCCGGCGCGCAGAAGCGGGGGGTCCGGCGTACGGTGACGCTCTCCGGGCTCGAGCGGCACGGTGTGCTCGCCGCGTCCGACGCTTCTGCTGAGGGGCTGCGGGTGCCCGATGCAGCGCACCTTCGTGCGGCCCTCGGCCCCGGGCCGCGCGGGCGGATCGACGTGCTTCTCGGCGCGGCGGGGGCGTTGCCGGCTCAGGTCTGGAGCCACGATCTGCCGCAGGATCGGCTTCCAGTGACGCGGGCACAGATCATCTACCTGCGCAGGGTCGCCCATGTCGAGGCAGGTCTGACGGCTCCGAGCTATGCGAAGTACGCGTCATCGGTGCGACGGGCGCCAGAGCTTCCGCTGTGGTCTGACGTGCGTGGTGTCGTCCGGCAGGCGTGGGGGCACGCCGCATAGCGCAGGTGCGACGACTGCGCAACGGAGGTTTCCTGCCGGGGTGCGGCACCTAGCGTCGTGGCGAACCGGTCGTCGTCGGTCAGGTGGCGACGACCGGCAGGCAACTCTCAGGGAAAGGACCCGTCATGGACGGCGCTTCGAAGTTCTTTGTCATCGCGCTCATCGCGCTTGTCGCGTTGTTCGTCTGGGGCCGGTGGCTTTCCGCGCGGTACGAGCGAGAGCACGAGATCACCGTCGATCTGACGGAGGACGAGGTGCTGAAGATCGTCCGCAAGACGTTCCCCGCCTTTTTCTGGGGAGCTGCGCCCGGGCCGGGCGACCTCAACAAGCGCTTCCGCTCGTTCTCGGACAACGGCGCGACGATCTCGATCGACATCGAGAAGCGCGAAGGACAGCTCGTGGTGCGCACGTGGTTGTCCGACTGGGAGACGCGATTCGCGATGGTTGCGAGCCCTGGCGCCAACGGCGCGCTGCGTCTCGCGCGCAGGCTTGCGCGGGCATAGCGGGAATAGCGGTCACGCGACAAGTCGGCGCGTTCGTGTCTGCCTCCACGCTGCAACATTCAGCTCGGAGGAATCGGTGATGGCTATCACTGTTTTTCGGGAGTGCAGGAGCCCGGTCTCCGATCAGGCACCCAACTGCCCTCAGTGCGGAATCCCCGTGCGGGCGGGGTTGTCCGTCGTCGTCCGGCGCGCGAGCCAGCTCAACTACGGTGGGGTCGCGTCGTCCGTGTGGGTGGACTCGGTGCACATCGGCGACATGACGCAGGGGCGTGAGGTGGGCACGACTGTCGCCCCCGGTCGGCACCGGATCGACTGTGAGCGTAAAGGGCTGGGCTTCACCCACGAGGTCGACGTGCCGCCGGGTGCGCACCTCATCGTGGCGGTCAAGGCCGGCGCGCTCGGGGGAGGCAAGGTGGACAGGGTCGTCCTCTCGTAGCCGGCCTTCGGAGCCCGCAGGGCGGCGCGTGATTGACGGCGCTCAGCGAATCTCCCCAGGGTTGCTCGCCGAAACTCCCCAGGTCGCGGGGTCAGGTTAGCGCAGGTTTGTGCCGGTGGTGGCGCGGCGGAGTTCGTCGGCTGCGGTGGCGTGGTGGCGGAGCCGGTAGGAGGCGCCGTCGAGTGTGATCACGACGGATCGGTGTAGCAGCCGGTCGAGCATCGCGGCGGCGACGGTGGTGTCGCCGAGGATCTCGCCCCAGGCGCCGACGGGTCGGTTCGTGGTGATCACGATCGAGGTCTTCAGGTAGCGCTGGTTGATGACCTGGAACAGGGCGGAGGCGGCTTCGCCGGGCAGGGGCAGGTAGCCCAGCTCGTCGATGATGAGCAGCGTCGGGCCGGCGAAGAACCGCATCATGGTGGACCATTTCCCCTCGATCGCGGCGCGGTGGCAGCGGGCGGCGAGGTCGGCGGCGGAGGTGAAGTAGACCCTGTAGCCGGCGTTGACCGCGGCGTGTCCGAGTCCGGTCGCGATGTGGGTCTTGCCGACGCCGGGTGGGCCGATCAGGAGTACGTTGGTGGCGGTGTCGATGTAGCGGCAGGTGCCGAGCTCGGCGAGCAGCGACTGGTCGATGCCGGAGGCGGCGTCGAGGTCGAAGTCGTCGAGAGTGGTGCCGGTGGGCAGGTTCGCGAACCGTAGCCGGCCGGCAAGGCGTCGGGCTTCGGTCGCGGTGACCTCGATCGCAAGGAGCCGCTCCAGGGCGTGGGTGAGGGACCAGCCCTCGGCCTGCGCCTGGTCGAGGACCTTCGGGAGCGCGTCGGCGGCGTCGGTGAGCTTCAGGGCGCGCAGGTGGGTGCGCAGCTGCTGGTAGGTCGAGGCGGCGGCGGCCTTCGTGGTGGTAGTCATCGCAGGGTGTTCCTGTTCTTCGCGGCTTGTTCGTAGGCGGCCAGGTTGATGACGGTCGAGGAGGGCGCCGCGGCTCCTGTGAGCGCGGCGGCGGCGCGGAGCGCGGCGGTCCCGGGCGGGATGCGTTCCTTGCGGCGGTGCGGTCGTCCCGGCGGTGCCGAGGCCATCGCGATGGCCTCGAGGGCGGTGACGTGACCGGTGTCCCGGATCGTGACGCCCAGGCCTGGTTCGGCGACCTTGTGCCGCGCGACGACGGTGCCGGAGGCAGTGGCGATATCGATGGTGTCGGCGCCGAGGCGCTGCTGAACCGTCACTGTCGCGGCGGCCAGCTCGGGTGGGACGGAATAGCGGTTGCCCCGCCAGTCGATCAGGGCTTGCCTTGTCGCCGTGCGTTCCTCGGCGACGACCACCGGGAACATGATCGGCGGCAACGGGCGCAGCCGTTCCCCGGCGAACATCGCCGCCGCCGTCGTCGCCCCGTCCTGGCTCTCGCGTCTGCGGGCGTCCTGCCTGCGGGCGAACGCCTCGACGGAGGCCTGCGCCTGCTCGAGGGTGAGCTCGTCGGGCAGGGTGCGCCACCAGCGTTGCGCGGCGGTGTGGTTGTTCTTCTCGACCACTCCCTTCCGGTTGCCCGACCGAGGCCGGCAGACGACCGGCCGGACGCCGTGATGCTTCGCAAAACCAGCGAACATCGGCGTGAGATCCCCGGTCTTGTGGTCCAGCACGGTGCGCATCCGGTCGAACCGCCAGACCCGCGTGACGCCACCGAGCAGGGCGAGCAGAGTCGTCATCGCGGCCAGCAGGTGCGGGACGTCCATCGACGGGGACAGCACCGCCCGCCAGACGCCGGAGTGCGCCAGCGAACCGACGAGCAGGTAGGCCCGCTTCGTGGGGAACCCCCAGTGGACGGGCGGGTCGGGCAGCTCGAGCCAGTCGAACTGAGTCTCCTCGCCGGGCGGGTGCTCGATGAGCGCGTTGGGCCGCTTGGTGACGTGCGCGCAAGCCGTGCAGGCCGGCCGCAGCCCTCGGTCCCGGATCTGCCGCGTCAGCGTCGGATACGACCCT
>Ga0222423_1001002_pt1 | contig 14563 bp, 10 predicted proteins | sample 3A0metagenome_FD_182472 | JGI IMG/M metagenome (GOLD analysis project Ga0222423, IMG submission 182472) | Enriched microbial communities from leaf-cutter ant dump, University of Wisconsin, Madison, United States - 3A0 (version 2) | ecosystem: Environmental > Terrestrial > Nest > Insects nest >...
TGTGGAGATTCTCGACGATACCCCGGCTTTGCAGGGCGGCCAGCAGTGGGGCACGTTCTTGCGTAATCACGATGAGTTGACCCTTGAGATGGTTTCAACTGAGGAACGTGCGTCAATGTATCGGTGGTTTGCACCTGATCCTCGGATGCGCGCCAATGTTGGTATTCGCCGGCGCTTAACGCCGCTGTTGGACAATGCTCGTAAGGAGATTGAGCTGGCAAACGCCTTGCTGTTGTCTTTGCCGGGTAGTCCCTGCTTGTATTACGGCGATGAGATTGGGATGGGCGACAACATCTGGTTGAACGACCGTGACTCAGTACGCACGCCCATGCAGTGGACTCCGGACCGAAACGCCGGGTTCTCCACCGCAGATCCGGGCAAGCTGTATCTGCCTGTGGTGCAGTCGCTGGTGTATAACTACCGGCATGCAAACGTGGAGGCGCAGTATGCGCAGCCCACCTCGCTTTTGCATTGGACGCGCGGCATGTTGGCGGTTCGTAAGCGCCACCCGGTCTTTGGCCTTGGGGACTATGCGGCGATTGATTCAAGCGCTGACTCGGTGTTCGCTTACACTCGCTCCTCACAGGAGGAGACGGTGTTGTGCACGGTCAATTTTGCTGCCACTGCTCGGTCTTCAGCGATTTCTCTTCCTGATTTTGTGGGTTATTCCGCTGTTGACCTGTTTGGTGGTGCGGTGCTTGGGGTGGTTGATGAGCAGGGCACGCTGAACGTCATGCTTGGGTCTCGTGAATTCCACTGGCTTGCGTTGATTGCTCCGACTCAATAACTAACTCAATCGCTGACCCAATAACACGTTCCCTTTTCCGACTCTTCCCGTTCTTCCTTCGACTAACTGTCATTTACCGGCAGGTGATTCTTGGCAGGCATTGCGCCTTTCTAGATTCGCCGCTCTCCTTTGCGAGGCAGACATGAGCTCTAACGAGATCAACCCAACAAATTCGGGTGCGTCTAAAGACGTTCCACCTTCTCGCGCGGCTGTTGCCGGTGAGTTGTTGGCCGCTATTGCGTATGGCACGCACCATGATCCACACACGGTGCTTGGCGTTCATTTGCTCAGCGGGAAGTCTGGGGCTGCCTCACGTTGGGCGTCCGTGCGGGTGTTGCGTCCGCTTGCTGCCAAGGTTGAGCTGGTGACTGCGGCTGGTCGGGTGGAGATGCAGCATGAGCATGAGGGAATTTGGGTGACAGTAATTCCCGCACCGGATGGGACTGCTCCGGAGTATCAGGTTGCGGCCACGTACGGTGACGTTGAGTCTATTTCCGACGATGGTTACAGGTATCTGCCTACGCTCGGTGAGCTGGACGTGCACTTGATTCGCGAGGGCCGGCATGAGGAGTTGTGGCGGGTCCTCGGCTCGCAGGTCAAGACGTTTACTACGGGCTTTGGGCCGGTTGAGGGGACAGCGTTTTCAGTGTGGGCGCCTAACGCTCGCGCCGTGCGTGTGATTGGTGACTTTAACGGCTGGGATGGCCGTGGTCACGCGATGCGTTCACTTGGTGATTCTGGGGTATGGGAACTGTTTATACCTGGAATTGGGGCGGGCACCACCTATAAGTATGAGATCTTTTCGGCTGATGGGCAGTGGTTGCGCAAGGCGGATCCCATGGCCCGGTATACGGAGGTGCCGCCGTCTACTGCCAGTCGTGTAACCCAGGCTACGCATGAATGGGGCGACCAAGAATGGATGCAAGCTCGCGCCGGCTCTAACCCGCACGGCAAGCCGCTGAGCGTGTATGAGGTGCATTTGGGCTCTTGGCGCGCGGGTCTTGGGTACCGCGAGGTAGCTCACGAGTTGGCGCAGTATGTCACCCAGTTGGGGTTCACCCATGTGGAGTTCATGCCTTTGGCTGAGCACCCGTTCGGTGGTTCGTGGGGTTACCAGGTCACGTCTTACTACGCCCCTACGTCCAGATTTGGTGACCCTAACGATTTCAGGTACCTCATCGACACTCTTCATCAGGCCGGTATTGGTGTACTGCTGGATTGGGTGCCTGCGCACTTCCCGCGTGACGAGTGGGCGCTGGCCCGCTTTGATGGCTCGCCGTTGTACGAACACCCAGATCCGATGCTTGGTGAACATCCGGACTGGGGTACGCTCATCTTTAATTTTGGCCGCAACGAGGTGCGCAATTTCCTCGTAGCAAACGCAAGCTACTGGCTTGAGGAGTTCCACATTGATGGCCTGCGGGTAGATGCAGTGGCCTCGATGTTGTACTTGGACTACTCGCGTAATGATGGCCAGTGGCAGCCAAACAGGTTTGGCGGGCGCGAGAACCTTGAGGCTATTGCACTGCTCCAAGAGGCCAACGCTACGGCATATCGCAGATCCCCTGGCATCTTGATGATTGCTGAGGAGTCCACTGCTTTCCCAGGTGTTACTGCGCCGACCTCAGCAGGCGGCCTAGGCTTTGGCTTGAAGTGGAATATGGGCTGGATGAATGACACTCTGCGATACGTTGAGGAGTCCCCTATCAACCGGCGCTACCACCACGATGTTTTGACCAATACGATCAATTACGCCTTCTCCGAGCAGTATGTGCTGCCGCTTTCTCATGATGAAGTGGTCCACGGCAAGGGGTCTATTTTTGGCAAGATGCCCGGCGATGAGTGGCAGAAGTTTGCTGGTGTGCGCTCTTTGTATGCATATCAGTGGGCTCACCCCGGCAAGCAGTTGCTTTTCATGGGTTCGGAGTTTGCGCAGCGTGGTGAGTGGCGCGAGTCCGGTTCGCTCGAGTGGGGTTCACTTGCCGATCCCCGCCACCTGCAGGTGCAGTCGCTCGTAAGTGATCTCAATGCCCTATACCGCGATGAGCGCGCGTTATGGGAACGAGATTTCAGCGGTGACGGTTTTAAGTGGCTCGAATATCGCGATGCCGGGCACAACACCGTTGTGTTTGCACGTTTTGGCGACGAAGGCCGTCCGGTTGTTGTGGTTGCTAACTTTGCTGGCACCCCGCATGAGGATTACCGCATTCCGCTTCCGCTTCCGGGGGTCTGGCGCGAGGTACTTAATACCGATGACCTTGCTTATGGTGGCTCCGGGGTTACCAACCCTATTGAGTTTGCCGCCCAGGACATCACGTGGGGCGATGGTGCATACAGCGCCGCCGTCCGGGTGCCGCCTTTGGGCGTGGCCTACTTCATGCCGGTGCGCTGACGTTTTAGCAATACCGCCGGTTTGATATGTAAGGAGGCCAGCGCCGCCGCAGTTGCGGTAGCGCTGGCCTCCTTACGTATTGTTCCTGCTCCTAGTACGACTCCTAGTACGGGTTCTTGTTAGAGCAGATTCTTGTTAGTGCGCATTCTTGCTAGTACAGTGCGTTTGCTAGTGCCCGGCGGGCTGGGGCAACGTGTTCATCTTGCGGTCCAAGAATCTCGAAATATTCGACGATTCGCTTACGCACCTGTTCACGTTCGTCTCCCGCGGTGGAACGTACACATTCGATAAGACGATCGAGCGCTGCTTGCGCGTTACCTGAAAGCAGATCGAAGTCTGCCACGGCGAGTTGGGCTGTAAGATCTGCGGCATCCGCGCTGGCGGCGTCTCGTACGCTCTGCTCATCGAGATCCGTGGTACGGCTCAATAGGGACACTTGAGCTAACCCAGCTGAGGCTAGTGCGTCACGTGGGTCTTCGCGCAACGCCTGGGTGTAGGCAGCAATGGCGGCGTCAAAGTCTCCCTGGTCAATAGCCTCATATGCTTTTTGATGTAGCGGTGGCAGCGGTTCTTCCACTGCTTCTGCTTCCGGCTGAGCGGTGGCACCATCAACAGCGAGCCGTCCGGTAACCCCGTTTGCCTCAGCGGCTGCAAGGAACTGGTCGATGACTCCCTGGATTGCCGAGGCATCGTGGTTCCCTGCAAAAAGTGGAACCGGCTGTTGGGCAATCAGACCGATAGTGGTTGGGTAATCCTGAATCTGGAATGCACTTGCGATTCGCGGCCACGCCTCGACGTCAATACGCGCAAGCAGGAACCGTCCCTCATACAGGCCTGCCAGAGTGCCAAGAGTGGTTGCAAGTTGGGCACTCGCCGCGTCGGTAGGTAGCCAGAGCAGAGCGATAACAGGCACTTGCGCAGACTTTTCTACTACCGAGGGAAAGGTCTCCTCGGTGAGGTCCACCGTAAATCCGCTGGCGTCAGGAGCGCCTCCGGGTTGTCCGGGCGGCGGCGCGGTGGGTCGATTCAAGCTTGATAGGTCTACCGCGCCACGCACGCTGAATTCCTGTGATGCACCAGATACCGTCATATTTCACTCCATCTGCCCAACGCGGGACAACTGCATACTTGATGGTTTGGTTTGCGCATTGGCTAAGGCCAGCAATTTACGGAATTGACGCCCCAGTTGTGCGCAAGACTCTGCCGATGGCCCGCGGCTTTTCCTGCGATTCCTTGGGCGGAACGTAGATTCCAACCACCGCGGTACGCTTCACCGTAAGCGCATTTGAGTCTTTGGCGTCCTTAGGTAGGAACGCCTTCTCAATGGCAGACGGGGAAACTACCGCGCCCTTCTCACCCTTAAGCGTTCCGGTAGTCACAATTGTTCCCACTACAACGGCTCCGCCGTCGGTCGTGTGCAGCGCGCGCCAGTCGTCGCCTACACTCCACTTCTCGGTATATGAGCCGTCGATCTGCTTGGCCGCGTCCGCAAGATACTTCCTGCGGTCGTCCACCTCCTTGTAGAAGGCATCCTTGTCTAGGTCGAACTTTGCCTTGTTTTCCTTGGACGTATCCTTGAGCAGCGCTGCATACGAGTTCAGCGCGTCAAGCGGCTTTTGCGAGAGGGACTCATCCAGCTCATTGATCTCGGAAGTGCCGACTTCCAGCGCCGGGAACTTAGGCACGGTGGTTCCTGGGAAGAGTGCAAACCATCCCCACAGTTTGTATTGCTCACGTGCAGAGTCCTGGGTGTACACCATGAACCGTTCTGGCTCAAGATTTTGCGGACGTTCCGAAACCGCAAAGAGGGTCCGAGGCCACGCTTCACTCGTGGTCACGAACATCGATTGCATCGCGCTGGGTAACTCGGTGATCGCTGCCGCTTTGTCTTTCTGTGCAGCCGTTGCCGCAATTTTGTATTCCGCTGCGCGAATGGTCAGTGCAGGGCCCGTGACTCGATCCTCTAGTTCCGCGGGCTTCTTGTCTGCGTCGGCAGCGGTTAGGCTCTCCCCAACCAGCGAGAACACTGAGGCACCTTGATCTGTGTTCAGTGCGGGTAGCGCAGTGGCCGGTGCAGGCTTTGCCGGTGATGGCACCTCGGGGGCGCACGCGGTTAGGGTAACCGCGCCGGCAAGCAGCGCGATGACCGCTGTGCTTTTACGCATTGCCTTATTCATCGACCGTCCTCCGTGTCAAAGTCTGCTCCGTCAACGGACGCTGAGGGCACTGGCCAGTCGCCTTCTGCCGAGAGTCGCTCGGCTTCTGCTCGATACGCCGAGTACAGGGCGCGTCTGGTGCGCGGTGGGTCCGCTGGCACCGTTGGCGTGGCCTGAGGCTGGGCGTTTGATGTAGTTTGCTGTGCGGCGCTTTGCTGTGCTGTATTTGGTTGCGTCCCATGCGGTTGAGCAGCACCCGCGTACTCAGCACTTGATTGTGCTGCGCCAGATCCCCACTGTGCTGGCTGACGCCGTGGCACGGTGTCTTGGGATGGTACGTCCCAGCCGCGGCCTTCTTGGGCTGAAGTGGTCTGCGGCTGTGCGGCGCGAAGTGGCACAGCAGGTGATTGCGCAAACTGTGGCTGGGCCGCAGAAGACTGTGCAGCCGGAGTCTGTACAGCTGGAGTCTGTGCAGCACGCGGCGGTGTGCTCTGTCCCTGTGGGCCTGCAGCGTCCCACCACGCGGCGGGCTTGCGCACATCGCGTGGTTGGGCCTGTTCTGTTGTGAGCGGCAATGTGGAAGCCGGTGGTGTGGATGCCTGCCCTGTGGACGCCTGCGACGTGCGGGCACCTGTGCCCCAACGGCTCTCGGGTGTCACCGCGCTTGCTGAACTCGAACTGGACAGCGGAAGCGGCGGTTTGACGCCAGTACCAGCCGCGCTTGCTGCGCTCAACGCCGAGTGGACGCTTGAGGCAGTGGGTCGGCTTGAGGCGCTTGCGGCGCTTGCGGCGCTGCCCACGGACTGCACGCTCGAAGCGCTGCGCAATGCGTCTGCGTCGCCAGAGGCGGAGTGGTTGTATTGGCCCGGGCGCAGGTGCGAGTCGGAAGGGGTGGAGCGCACGCCCCACGCCGCACGCCAGTTAGACGCAGTGGTCTTCGAGGCGATGGGTGCGGCGATCTCGGCGCTCTCGCCCCATTGCGCTGCAGGCGTCTTGGCGCTCGGTGCCTGCCCAGCAGGCAGGTGCGTGATTGGTACGCCCTTCTCTCGCATCTCGCGCATCTCACGCAATTGACGACGAGTAAGCCCGAGTTGCTGCAGCGCGGCCGTATCCAGCGTGGATTCGTCGAGAGTCATTGCGGTGTTCAGCGTGAGCGCACGCTGGAAGTCTTCACCACCTGCAGTGGAAGCCGAATGCGAGCTGACGGTCGATGCGTGCGAACCCATCGAGCGGGATGCAACAGGAACTACAGCCGTATCAGCGGCTTGTGGACCTGCAAACCGCGCATGTTCAAAGGAAGTTTCGGGCGCGCTTGCTGCAGACTGAAGCGATTCGTTGCCCTCAGTCTTACGGCCAAGCCGCGAGCGCAAGGCGGCGCGCACCGAACCAATCCGGTCCGGCTCAGGCGCAACGGGACTAAACGGTCCAGCGGCCGGCTGGCCTGCGCCAGCTGATGGGAAGGTTGTTGCCGCACCTGCGGCTTCAACCGTCTTCCACTCCGGTTCAGCCGCTCGGCGCGCAAGGTAAAGGAGGACGAGTCCCGCTGCCGCAAGCAATATGCCAACAATAATGGCCGGCATCATAAGCGGCGTGGAGACCGTGCGTTCCCACGTCATGGAGACTACTGGCGCTGACTTTGCCTGTTCCGAAACGGGGGCAATGAGCAGTTCGGTTCCGGGAGTTAGTTCCGCCACGTCCAGTGAGGCGCTGCCTTTTGCGGTAACAACTTTCTGCCACATGTCGGAATCGAGGATGGACAGTTGCGTTGAGGCATCGCCATCTGCAGCCTCGTCAGGATTAGCGGTGTCGTCTGTATTTGCAGTGTCGTCTGTATTTGCAGCGTCATCTGGGTTGCTAGGGGTGGGTGAATCGGCATCATTCGCCGCAACGGTCAACGTTTCCCAACTAGAAGCACCGGTGACGCGCTGGGACGGCTCACCGCCGAGCCATCCTTGAATATCTGCAGACCGGCCAATAATGAGGGCCACATCACTGCCGTCTGCCATGGTTGCATTGACAGTCACCGAGTCGTTGACAAGATGCAACACCTCCGGCGTGGCGGTTAGGTACCGCGCCGTGGAGTCGTTAGGGGTCGACAAAGTCACGGTTGACTCAGGTTTGAATGCCGTGCCTGAGAGCACGCCGACAACGAGGATCACGGCCCCCGTAGCCAAGAGGATTATCGGAAGTAACTTCTTGAGCACCCTTTGTCCCTTCGAATGACCACTCAAGCCTATATGCCGATGCACCTATATGCCGAAGCCTGACCTTACTTACACAACCTAGACGGGGGGTCTTCACCATATATGCGCTCGACCAAAACCCGATAGGCTATAGGCTGAAGTTCGTGTGCAGCGTCCCGATGTGCGGGATACGCGGCACACCGTGCCTAGCTCACGGGTTGACCGATGCCCGCTAGGACTACCCACAAGCACATCCGTGCCGCACGCACCTGTCCGGAGGCAACCAGTGTCCGAAGACCGTCCCACATTTCCCGTAGTCATGCGCGGTTACGACCGCACTCAAGTGGACGGCCGTATCCGCTCCCTCGAGGAGAGCCTGGCCGCTGTGCAGGCAAGTCTGCGCCAGCTTGGTGAGGAACGCGATGCGCTCGTGGCCTCACACGACGACCTTAAGCGCAAACTCGACGAGACCGAGCGGCCTTCGTACTCGGGGCTCGGCTCGCGCATCGAACAACTTATGCGCTCGGCAGAAGAGCAGTCCTCTGATGTAGTCAGTCAGGCCGAGAGCCACGCCGCGGACATTACCCGACGCGCCGAACTTGCCGCCGGGCAACTACGTTCCCGCGCAGAATCAGAAGCCGCAGAGCTGCTCGCCTCAGCACGTCGTGAAGCAGAGGAACTACGTACCGCAGCGCACAGCACCGCCGAGACCACCATGGTTTCTGCCGAGCGCCGCGCCGAGGAACTCGTAGGTTCGGCTGAACGTGAGGCGGCCCGAATCTCAACCGCCATCACAACTGAGGAAACTGAGCGGCGTACCACTCTCGAGCGCGAATTGGGCACACTCAAGGCCTCCACCGAACGCGCAATCACCGAGCTACGCGTGAACACTGAGCGCGAGGTCGAGCAGATGCGCGCCGCCGCACTCGAGGAAACCACGGCGCTGCGTGAAGAGACCGAGATCTACGTAACTGATCTGCGCTCAACCGCAGAATCAGAAACTAATAACCTGCGTCACCGCACTACTTCCGAGACCAGCGCACTACGCGCAGAGACGGACAAGTACGTTGCCGAACTGCGTTCCACCACTGAGCGTGAAACCAGTGAACTGCGGCAGACCACGGAATCGGAAGCCGCTGCGCTACGTTCCCAAGTGGCCAAGGAAGCCGACGAACGCCGTGCAGAACTTGAGCGTGAACTCGCAGAACGCCGCCAGGCCGTTGAGAGTGAACTCGAGAACGCACGCCGCGCCACCGAGCAGGAACTCTCCGAACTCAAAACCACAACCACGCGTGAAGCCACCGATGCGTTGGAGTCCGCAAAGCTCGAGTCGTCCCACCTACGCGAATCCGCGCAGCGCGAGACGAACGAGTTGCGTGAGGAAACCGAACGCGCCGCACGCGAGTTGACCGAACGCACAGCGCTCGAAGTCTCCGAGCTCAAGGAAGCTACCCGGGTTGAGGTTGAGCGTATTCTCGCTGACGCCAAGCGAGAAGCGAGCGAGATTGTTACCGCTGCCCGCACCGAGGCTACCGCGATGCTCGACGACGCCCGCAAGTCACTTGCGCAGGCGGAACTCGACATCGCCCAGCGTCACGAGCAGGCTCAGATTGCGGACACCGAGTTGCACGCAACAACCAAGGCGGAGACGGACAAGCTCATCTCGGACGCGGAGGAGCACGCTTCACAAGCAGAGAGCCGTGCAGCAGAGGCTCTGGCCAAGTTTGAGCAGATCCGGCGCGACTCTGACGCGTATGCCCGTCAGACCACCGAGGCCGCTCGAGTTAGCGCGGACGACATCGTGAACGATGCCCGCGAACGCGCCGAGGAGATTACTCAGACCACCCAAATCACGGTGGATCGCATGCTCGCGTCCGCACGCCGCCAGGTCGATGACCTTAACAGCCAGCGTGAATCCATCACCACGTATCTCGATGAGTTGCGTTCCATCCTTGCAGCCGAGGCTATCCCAAACCAGAGCACCCTGGAAAAGGTGGCCATCGCCGAGGAGAACTTCGAAGCATCCGAATCCGAACGGGTGGCCACGTTTGCGGCGCTTGAGGCGGAAGCCGACGAGTCTCCAGCGGAGGCTGCAGCGGTTGATCGTGCCGAGGAAGCCAGCACTGTAGGAACCACGGCCGAAGGCGCTGTTGAGGACACCGCAGAAGCGCACGACACCGCAGAACTCGATGCTGTTGAAAGCAACAGCGTTGAAAACGACGGCGTTGAAAACGACGCTATTGCGAACGACACCGTTACGGATGCAGTTGACGAGGCTGAGGTACCGGCAGAATTCGTGCCGTTTATGCCACCAGCTGTTGAGATCGACGGCGACGAGGACATTGTTACCCTCGCCCAGCCAGAAGGCGAAACTGCGCACGAAGCAGACAACAATGTAGAAGAGTTCGTACTGCCTGCGTTCGAAACCATTGAGGACGACGGCGAAGAAACAGCGCAAGGCGGCGAAGTTGATGACGACGCGGCCGATGCCGATGCTGAGGCCGATGCGCATGACGCTACCGAATCGTCGGAAATCAGTGGCGCACCAAGCGAATCCGCACCCGCGCCACTGAGCATCGACGAGATCGAAGCGGCCGAAGACGCCGCGCTGGAAGCAGACATTCTGGCCGAAGAAGCAGAAGCCGCGGGACAATCCGAGGCGCCAAAGGGAATCCACGAAACCCCAGCGCAAGCCGCACGCAAGAAGGCGACAGGCCGTCCGGCACCGCTTTCCGCAGCCAAAGGATTCACCATCCCTGGCTTTGATAACGAAGACTAAGCCGCTGTTCGGCTAAGACACAACACAACGGACTCGCGATGGTCGGTGGGCACGGGCCTACCGACCATCGTTTGCGAGGTAAACAACCATGACCCCCGACCCAACGCCTACGCAACCCGGCGAACTGACGTGGCGCGAACAAAAGACGCTCAACGCACAACATCAAGCAGACGAACTCGCGCGGCGCCAACAGCGCGAATCCGAACAAGCAAGCCGCATGCTTCAGGAATTCGTGACCCAAGCGCAGGCTGCCGGCATCGCACCAACGCAACTGTATGCACGCAGTTACAACGGGACGTCGCGCTACAAAACCAAAGTGACCGGCTGGTACCTCAAGTCGAACGAGTCGGTTGCCGTTGATACCAACGCAAACTTCTACGTGCTATCGGTCCAAGGCTCACTCGCAGCACGATTTCGCGGCGCACCGATCGAGCCATCCGCTCCCCCACTCGTGCTCGGACTGGGGGGACGAGACGGCGAGTCACTAGACCTAGCCGAAGCAATCGAGCGGATCCTGCACCCAGAACGCTACTAGCGTTTACACGTAGCGGGCCCCGAACAAAAGCGGCCTCAGCGGGTTCGGCTGGGTTACTACTCGAGTGGGTTACTTACTCGACCGATAGCCGGGCAAGAAACGCGTTAATCGCCCTAGCCACAGCCTCAGGCTGTTCTACCGGAGTCATGTGACCCGCATGCGCAATAACCTCACAGTGTGAAACGGGCATGGTGCGCGCAATCTGTTCCATAACTTCCGGGGGTGATACCGCGTCGTCTTCCCCAACCACTATCAACGCCGGGTTTGTGTACCGCGCAATCAGAGCACTTGAATCAACGCGAGCAGCCATAGCTCGCTGGCTCCATGCCACGCCCGATGCGCTCTGACTGCGGATCAAGTCCTCCATGAACTCCACCACGTCCGGTCTGTTCTCAACGGTTTCTGGACTCAGTGTGCTCGTGGCCATTCCAAGGACCGGATCGCTGCTTCCAACTTCTTCAGCTGCACTCGCTATCCGCAAGCGGTTCTCGCGTGCTGCATCGCCGTCTGCAGTCACTCGGGTATCAAGCAGAATCAAGCCATCAAACATCGTTGGGTATAACCGAACCAGCGCTTGAGCTACATACCCGCCCATAGACAGACCAGCCACAACAATCGGGCTTGAGCCAGGCACACCATGCATTGGCGCAACAGCCGCAATCCTTTGAGCCACCAGACGGGCAGACTCGTTAATGGAGACCGGGCCACTGGGAACTGGCGAGTTGCCAAGCCCCGGCAAATCCAGCGCGATGACACGCCAGTACGCCGAAAGGTGGCGAGCGCACGCATCCCACATTCTGTGGTCTACGGGAAAACCATGAAGGAGCACAAGTGTGCCGTGGGGCGCTCCAGCGGGGCGGCCCGAGTGATACTCAACGATGGAAAGCTGCTCGGGCATGACCTACTCCTGACTTCTCCAACAACCAGTGTGCCAGTGGCGGCGGGCGGCCAGTGCGGCTTCCCTACCAAAGAGCGAGTCCTGAGCCCACGCAACAATGTGTGCAGTGCCGGCAGCTACCTCATGGTTGCACCCCGGGCACGTGTAACTCTTCTCGCTCGACCGAATAGTCTGCACAATCCAGTCTTCACCACGTCTTTCAACCGTGCGGCGACCACCAGTTGCAGAATCCATATTCAGCTCACGATGGCCAGCTGCGTAGGGTCTCTTGGTGGATCGACGTGAAGAAGGCATACGTCCATTGTGCCAAGAACCGGCCGCTAAGGGCCAAGCCAAGCATGCCCAAGCGGGCTACGCCACCAGAAACGTGTTCAAGAAGATAGGCAACGCACAGTTCAGTCTCAGATTCACACGATAGGGTGGACCTGATTATCACAGGAGCATTGGCCATGTGCTGCGTCACGGGCCTCACCGCCCATTGTTCCTGGCGATTGAACGAGCCCGGCACCAGCGGTACGCCGTGACACTTTGAATCGGGCCGAACACCTAGTTGAAGGACTGTGTAGTGAAACTTCGCCCAATTCAGGGTCTGGCAGCAATCGCGGTTGCGTCCGCGCTCGTTCTTGCTGGCTGCTCCACCGACTCAAAAACCACTTCGAGTGAGGCTTCGCCAAGCTCGTCTTCGACCCCTGACACTAGTCAGGCCACTACTGCGCCTGCTGACGCAAAGTTGCTTGAGGGAATCACTTTCAAGGCCGGAGAGTTGAACACCGCACCGAGCGAGTACTCAGTTACTGCTGATCTCACCAAGCTCACCGGCCCGGCCGTGCGCATTACCTCCGAGGGTTCCGGGGATGTCATCCCCGAGAACTCCATTGCAGAGATGCAGATGGTTGCGGTTGGTCTAGATGGCAAGCAGATCGACAGCACCTACGATGGTGGCAGCCCACAGCTCGTGCCAATCTCGAGCGCAACCATTCCGCAACTCGTGGATGCTCTCAAGGGTCAGAAGGTTGGTGTCCGCGCGGTATTTGGTGCACCCGGCACCCCTGCCTCCGGTGACACCAAGGCTACCGATCCACAGATCATCGTGATCGAGGTTGTTGGCGTGCACACCACTGAGGTAGTACCAAACTCTGACGCACTGCCACAGGTGACCCGGGATGCCAAGGGCGTTCCTTCGATCAAGATCCCTGAAGGCTTCAAGGCTGGAAAGAACATCCAGGTTGTAGTCCTCGAGGAGGGCGATGGCAATGTGCTCACCCCAGACGACACCATCAAGGCGAACTACACCGGTTGGAACCTCAAGGGCAAGGCCTTTGACACGTCCTTTGACAAGGACCCCGTTACCTTCCCGCTGAGCCAGGTCATCCCCGGCTGGACCTATGGTCTATCCGGCCAAAAGATCGGCTCCAAGCTCCTGCTGATCATCCCAGCTGATTTTGGCTACGGCCCTGCCAAGGACGGGGACGCCGAGGACGCGGCAACGGGCGATCTCCTCTTCGTAGTGGACGTTGAAGCCCAAGGCTAAAGCCCAACCTATGAACCACTAGGTGAACACGAATCACCTGTGGAAGTTAGAAAACTTAGAACCTGCCCGTGCGCTGCTGCTAGCGCACGGGCAGTGTTTTATATGGCAGGACAATTGGCGCGCCCGTCTGCGGGTCGGTCATGACTTGGCCTTCCACGCTGAATACTTCTCGCAGGAAGTCGGGCGTGACCACTTGGGCGGGGCTGCCCTCCACGATCTTGCGGCCGTCGCGTAGTGCGATGATGTGGTCGGCGTAGCGGATCGCGAGGTTGAGATCGTGCAGCACCATGACAATGGTGCGCCCGTACGTGCGGTTGAGGTCCGCAACTAACTCGAGCACGTCGAGTTGGTGGGCTATGTCGAGGTAGGTGGTGGGCTCGTCGAGAAGAAGAATGTCTGTTTCTTGTGCCACGGCCATTGCGATCCAGGCGCGCTGGCGCTGCCCACCCGAGAGCTCGTCCACGTTTCGGTCCGCGAGCGCCGTCATGTGCGTGGCCGTAAGGGCACGCTCTATAGCGTCGGCGTCTCCTTCGCCGCGTTGACGCCACCAGGACTGGTGTGGGTGACGGCCCCTGCCCACCAGGTCGCGGACGGTTAGGCTGTCGGGTGCGATTGGAGATTGTGGGAGCAGCCCGAGGATTTGGGCCACCTCTTTGGAGGGGCGTTCGGAGATGGATTTTCCGTCGAGGAAGACGCTGCCGCGGGTGGGTTTGAGCAGGCGTGCCATGGCGCGCAGTGCGGTGGATTTGCCGCAGGCGTTGGGGCCAACGATGACGGTGATTTTGCCGTCCGGGAACTCAACGGAGAGGTCCTCGGCAACGAGGTGTTCGCCGTAGGCTAGGCTCACATGCTGGGCGTTGAGACGTGAGTGTTCGGTGGTGCTCATGCAGGTGTTCCTACGGTGGTGCGTTTTTGTTGGAGAAGGTACAGCAAATACGGTGCGCCGACAACGGCGGTCAGCACGCCCACGGGCAGTTGCACGGGCAGTGCGGTGCGGGCGATTGTGTCCGCGACAACCACGATGAGCGCACCAGTAAGCCCGGATAACAGTGGTGGGATGTCGGGGACGCGCGCCGTGCGGCGGGCCAACTGTCCGGCAACGAGCGCTACAAACGTGACGGGCCCGGCCGCAGCGGTGGCGAGCGCGGTCAGGGATACAGAGCACGCGAGTAGGATGACCGTGACGCGGCCAACGTGCACGCCCCAGGCGGTGGACAGTTCGCTATCAAACAGGAGGGCACGCCCGTCGTGACCCAAGGCTAGGACGATGGGCAGCAGGACTGCGATCCCGATGGCCAGCGG
>Ga0222423_1001008_pt1 | contig 14510 bp, 15 predicted proteins | sample 3A0metagenome_FD_182472 | JGI IMG/M metagenome (GOLD analysis project Ga0222423, IMG submission 182472) | Enriched microbial communities from leaf-cutter ant dump, University of Wisconsin, Madison, United States - 3A0 (version 2) | ecosystem: Environmental > Terrestrial > Nest > Insects nest >...
CGCATCCGGGATCAGCACGGCAAAGCCTACGACTGGTGGAGCCTGGCCACCGCAGTCAGGTCCGCTCTGGCCACCGACCAGCGCGAACGTCGTTACCGGCACATCGTGGTCGATGAGGCCCAGGATTTCTCGCCCGAAGTGATCCGATCGCTGGCCGAAGCAATCCAACCGGGTGGCTCGCTCACGCTATTCATGGACCAGTCGCAACAGGTCTACGGGCAGCGAACATCGTGGCGTACCTGGGGACTTTGCATCACAAGGTCCACGAGTTCTCGGATAACTACCGGAACACGCCGGAGATCGCCGCAGTCGCGCTCGCGATGGCCAGCATGCCGCACTTCCAGGACACCGCCGATCTAGTGATGCCGCGCGCGCCGCGTCGTGCTGCCGGAGCGAAGCCGACCCTGTACCTGGCAAGCTCCCCAGCGACAGAACTCTCCGAGGTCAAGCGCCAGGTCGAAACGCTCGGGCGCACCGCCCGCGTCGCGGTGCTGGCACGCCGCCGCGATGCGGCAAGGCGAATGGTGAGCGGGATCGCCGGAGCACAGTTGCTTTATAAGGACATGCCGCCTTGGGACGATATGCCGGGCGTCTACTTCGGCACCTTCTACGCGGCGAAGGGCTTGGAGTTCGAGGCCGTGTTCGTCCCGTTCGCCGACTCCTCTCTTATGCCAGAGCCGGCGGCGGTGGATGCCTTTGGACGCGACGAGGCGCTTGCACGCGAAGCACGCCTGCTCTATGTCGCCGTAACAAGGGCACGCTCGGAGCTGCTGATCTCCTGCTCGACGGGGGAGCTAACGGCGCTGCTGCCGTCGCAAGATGACCTTATGTGGGCGGTGGTGACTGACTGATGACCCACGATGCCGATGTTCTCGCGTATCTCAAGGCCCGCGGAGTGAGCAGGCTGGTCCACTTCACGCAGTCGCGGAATCTTCCGAGCATCCTGGCCGACGGCGAGCTTCGCGACATCACGAGTATGCGTTCCGATCCATTCAGAGCATTCGCCGCGAGCGACGACGTGCGAGCTGACGGGCACCCCGACAAGCTGAGCTTCAGCATCGAATATCCGAACGCGTACTACCTGAGAGATGCGCGGCAGCGGACTCACGGATACCCCGATTGGGTCGCTCTTCTTGTCCAGCCGCACGTCGCGGCGAACGTAGGCGCGCTGTTCTCTCCGTACAACGCCGCGAACGCGGGCGCCCCGCGAGTGCCTGGGCGTATCGGCGTGGAGGCCTGTTATGGGCCCACCATCCGGTACACGCGCGTCGTGCATCGGGCGCAGACTCACGACCTTCGCTGCCCGACTGACATTCAGGCGGAGGTGCTGATCCCGGGGCCGATCCCGCTGTCCGATGTCATCGGTATCGTTGTGGAGAGCGCCGAGGACGCGCACCTTGAACGGGATCGTCTTGCGCACCTGCATCATGACCCCGACCGGGTTAGGTGGCTGGTATCTCCAGGATTGTTCCAGATCCCGCAGGTCTTCCGAGCAGTGCGGCAAGGCCAGGGAATCGACATATTCGACTTGGACGGAGGCCAGCATGAGTGACTCGTCCAAGATCTGGCGCGCCGAAGGCGTGCTGCTGGGCGCTGCCGCTGGCGATGCGCTCGGATGGCCTCAGGAACTTCGCGGAGGCATCGTTGGAGGGAAGAAGGCGCGTCGCGAGATCGAGCCCCAGCCTAGATATCGCTCCTGGACTCGCAATGGAGGCAGCCGGTTCTCGGGTACCTATAAGGACCCTGTAGCGGCTGGGGAGTACAGCGATGACACTCAGCTGATCTGCGCTCTCTCCCGTGCCTATCTTCATGGTGACGAGTGGTTCGACTGGTTCACCCGGATCGAACTGCCGGCGTGGAAGCTGTACCAGCGGGGAGGCGGCCGCGCGGTACTGGCAGCCGCAAGTGCATGGAGCGAACGCCGTCCGCCCTGGTATGCCGAGAATAGCACGCGTTCGCGCGAATCGGTTCAGCGATATCGCGAAGCTGGTGGCAACGGCGCTGCCATGCGAGTGGCCCCGCATGTACTGGCAAGGCAGAACGACGAGTCCATGCTTCATGCTGTGCTCCTCGACGCTGCATCGACCCACGGGCACCCGCGCGCGCTAGTTGGTGCGCTGGTGTATGCCTCAGCTCTGGCCGCTGCGCTTACGGCTGACCAGACGATCGGGTATGGCGATCTCATCGAAGCGGCACGTCATGGCTTGCGCAGCCCTGACTGGGTGGAGTATGCGTTACGGGATCTGCACTTCTTCGACGGAATCGAGGTCGCGGACTTCCTGCGTCGCTGGGAGATCGCCAACGACGAGGTGCTGGACAAGTTCGATCGTGTCGGCCGCGCAGTCCGGCGCGGCGCGATGGCCAACGACTCAAGCGTGCTCGAAGAGATAGGTGCCATCGGGCGGGAGGGCGGAGCCGGCACCACTACGGCGGCCGCGGCGATTTACCTAGCCAGCCGGGGGGCTGCCCGACCGCTTAGCGGGCTCCTTGCCGCTGCTTTCGTAGATGAGGCCGACACGGACACGCTCGCTTCCATGGTCGGAGGGCTGCTCGGAGCTGTCCACGGGAGCCGCTGGCTCGGTGACCTCACCGGCGTACAGGACGCCGACTATCTTCGCGAAATTGCCCGGGCTCTGGCAGGTGGTGCTGGGCACTATGGCTTGTGGCACGACGTCAACCCGCCCCATGCGTCCCGCGAGCTGATCGCGCGGCTCCCGCACCTTGAGCGCGGAGATCGAGGTCTGTTCCCGGACGGGCGCGAATTCGAGGTCGATGCCATCGGCGTGCTGCCGTCGAGCGACTTCCTGCGCGGGCGATTCCGTCTTAGCGACGGGCAGACGGTCTACGTAGACTCGCGCATCCGGGACAGGGCCGATGCCAGGGCGCGTGACGCAGCTCCTGCTGTGCCCCCGCCCAGGAGCGCCAAGATCGATGCTCGAATCCGAATTGTCCTGGAAGCTGCCGACTTGGGCCGCGCCGCGCGCTTCTACTCTGGACTGCTCGCGAAAGACACCGTAATCAGAGATGGCGAGTTCGAGCTGACGCCGGGAGTCGTGATCCGTCAAGGCGCGTCGAAGTCTTCGCCCGCCGATGGCGCGCTCGTTGACGTCCGTGTGGACGATCTCGCGCGGGTGGCTGCCTTCCTTGGCGCGACGGTAGACCGAAGCGGCGCTGAGGCAGAAGTTCGTGGCAGCGACCCGGACGGACGGCGACTCCGACTTCGGCAGTTCCGCGGCTGAGGCTCCAGCTCCGGCCGCGAGCAGCAACCGGAGTCATGCAAGAGCAGCGCATCACGGCGGCGTGAAATCGGGCGCGACTTGGATGGCGAACCCGAGACGGAGGGGGACCAAAAGGGGACCAGAATCATGTTCTTCACGCATCGCATGACGTGAAATAGGGGTCAAGTCCCTTGTAGTGGTGTAGCGCTGCGATCTGCTTCGTGATGTGTCAGGCGGTGAGTGCGGGCAGGTCATCAGCTCCGATCTCGGGTTCGGTGTTGGCGACGATGTTGACGCGGCAGCGTGCCAGGACGTTGAACCGTCCCGGGTTCTCTGCCGCTCCTATGCGGGTTGCGGCTCTCGGGTGAGGGTCGCGTAGTGGGCTTGTTCGTACTGCGTTGGGGTCATCATGCCAAGGGAGCTGTGCAGGCGTCGGTTGTTGTACCAGTCGACCCAGCTGGCGGTGGCGTACTCGACGTCGGACGGGGTTCGGTAGGGCCCGAGGTGGAAGACAGTGGTGCGCACGCACTCGGTCTTGAACAGGCCGATCACGCACTCCATGAGCGCGTTGTCGTACGCGTCGGCGACCGACCCGATTGAAGGGCGGATGCCTTCGTCGGCGAGGTGGTCGGTGAACGCGATGGACGTGTATTGAGAGCCGGCGTCGGCGTGTGCGATCAGCTCGCCGCGCACCACCCGGTGGCCTTCACGCTCGCGCTGCCACAACGCCATGCGCAACGGGGCGTCGACCAGCTCGACGGTCTTGGTCGACGCCACGTTCCAGGCGACGATCTTGTGGGCGAACACATCCAGGATGAACGCGACGTAGCAGAACCCCGCCCACGTGCGCACATAGGTGAAATCCATGACCCACGTGCGGTTGGGTGCGATCGCGGTGAAGTCACGGTCTAGCAGATCCCCGGCCCGCTTGCCATCCGCCGCGGGGACGGTGGTGCGCACCCCCTTCGAGCGTCGAACCCCCTGCAACACCAGGGATCGCATTGCCCGGTCCACGCTTCCCGGCGATGCGTGCACCAGGGTGCGGCGCACCAGCGCGGTCATCTTGCGCCGCCCGTAGAGCCCTTCAGGCATCATCCGTCGCACCCCGTGGTCATCGACCTTCCAGACCGCCTCACGGATCACGTTGATCACCGTGGCATCGCTGATGGTCCGGGCCGCGACGGGGCGGTTGGCCCTGGCCCAGTCCCGGTAGGTCCGCGCGGCGATCTGGCAGCCCTGCTCACGCAGGACCCGGCAGATCGACTCGACCGCGTGGCCCTCAGCCCGCAGCTCGTCGATGAACGCGACGATCAACGATTGCGGGGGTCGAGCTCCCCCGCGAAGAAAATCGAGGCCCTGCGCAAGATCTCGTTGTCTTCCTCCAGACGGCGCACCCTGGCCTTGAGCTCCTTGATCTCCGCCAGCTCCTGGCTCGAGGCCCCCTGGCGCTGGCCGGTATCGACCTGGGCCTGGCGCACCCAGCGGCGCACAGACTCCGCACCAATCCCCTCCCTACGCGCCACGGCCACACACGCAGCAGTCAACGACGGGGGAGCCTGACCCGCTTCTCCGGACACCTGGTCTGAGGCGATGATCGTCTCGGAGAGGAGTTCGAGTATGCCTGCAGCCAAGCCGGCGGAGTTCCGTCGTCGAGCAGTGGACCTGGCCCGTTCGGGCCAGCAACCGGTCGCGAGGATCGCGTCGGATCTGGGGATCAGTGAGTCGTGCCTGCGCCGGTGGATGGCCCAGGACGACGTCGATAGCGGCCGCCGTGAAGGGCTGACCAGCGACGAGCGCAAGGAGTTGGTCGAGCTGCGGCGCCGGACTCGGGTGCTGGAGATGGAGAACGAGATCCTGAAGCGGGCCTCGGCCTACTTCGCCCGGGAGAACGTGCTCCCAAAATGACCGCCCGGTTGGTCCAGGAACTGGCTGCTGACGGGGTGCCCGTCGCGCTGACCTGCCGGGTGCTCGGGATCTCCAGGTCGGGCTTCTACGAGGCTGCCGGGCGTCCACCCAGTGCCCGTCAGGTGGCTGATGACGCCCTGACAGCGACGATCGTGGCGGTGCATGTCGAGTCGCGCGCGACCTATGGCGCGCCGCGTGTCCACGCCGAGCTGCGCATAGGGCTGGGCCTGAGGTGCGGTCGTAAGCGGGTGGCGAGGTTGATGCGCGCCGCGGGGCTGGTCGGGGTGTGTCACCGGCGCAAACGTCGAGGCCAGCGCCGACTGCCGGCCCCGCACGACGACCTCGTGCGGCGGAACTTCACCGCCGACGGCCCAGACAGGTTGTGGTGCACCGACATCACCGAGCACCCCACCAACACAGGAAAGGTCTACTGCGCCGCAGTCCTCGACGTGTTCACTAGGAAGGTCGTCGGGTGGTCGATCGCCGACCACATGCGCTCCGAGCTCGTCGTCGACGCCCTGCAGATGGCTATCTGGCGCCGCCAGCCCGCCCCTGGCGCGATCGTGCACGCGGACCGAGGAGCCCAGTACACGTCCTGGATCTTCGGCCACCGCCTGCGCGAGGCTGGCCTGCTCGGGTCCATGGGCCGGGTCGCCTCCAGCGTGGACAACACCATGATGGAGTCGTTCTGGTCGACCATGCAGCGCGAGCTCCTCGACCGCCGGACCTGGGCCAGCCGCGACGAACTAGCCTCGGCAATCTTCGAGTGGATCGAAGGGTTCTACAACCCCGTCCGGCGCCACTCCGGCCTGGACTACCGGTCCCCGAACCAGTTCGAGGACCTTCACACCGCCGCTACCGCAGCGGCATGATCAACCAACCGCAACTGTCCGGGAAACCGGGTCAGGCTCCGGGTACTCACCCAGGTGCTCCAGCACCAACCGCGTGCAGCGCTCCTTGACCCTCGGATCGATCTTCTTCGGCATGACATGCATCCTTCCAACTCAAAAGGATGCGGCGGGAAACCTGGGACGGTTCAACCCAGCGTGTGGAGACGGCGAACCTCCCGGCGGCTTGTGCTGGGGTGAGCCCGGCCTCGACGACGGCCAGGACGATTGCGCGGTTCTTGTTCGAGTTGCTCATCCGTGCAACATGTCGCGACACACCCGTGAACGATGACGCGAGACACGCGGTGAACGATGACCCGGGACACAGCGCGATCGATGTCCTGCAACCAGACACTGTCAGCCCGACGTTGTGATGTCGCAGGACATCGGAGACACCCGAACCCACGGGGACGTGGGTTCGGGTGTCTCTTCTCATCATCGAAGTCAGTGCGGCACTCCTTGCGCCGCGAGTGCCGTGAGCTTGTCCGGGTTGCGCACGAAGTACAGCCCTACGACGCCGTCGGCGCCAGCGCGCAGCCCTGCCGCCGTGGTGAGGGTGCCGTTCTCGTGCACGAGGATCCCTGCGCTCCCGTTGACGAGCGCGGGAGAGACGACCGACCCCGGCCTGCTCGCCGCGCCGAGCAGGAAGCGCGCCACCTTGTCTCGGCCCTGCACGGGACGTAGTGCCGCGTGCGCGTGTCCACCGCCGTCGGAGTAGAGCGTCGCGTCCGGTGCGAGCAGCGCAGCGACCTGTGCGACGTCACCGGAGAGCACCGCCGCCGTGAGGCGTCCGAGCGCTGCCGCGTCGCGCGACGGCTGCTCGGGCACGGCATCGCCGACGGCGGACCGCACGGCTCTGCCAGCGCGTGAGACGAGCTGTCGGGCCGCGACGACGCTCGTCTCGACAACCTCGGCGATCGTCGGGTAGTCGACGTCGAGCACGCGACGCAGGACGTATGCCGTGGCCTGCTCGGGCGGCAAGGTGGACAGGACGAAGTCGAGCGCCAGGCCCAGCCCCTCCGCATGCAGCACCGCCCACTCGGGGGAACCGTCGTCGACCACCGGCTCCGGGAGCCACGGGCCCACATACTCCTCGCGACGGCGGCGCTGGCCTCGTGCGGCGTTGAGCGCGAGGCGAGTCACCATGACGAGGAGGAAGGTACGCGGCGCGCGTACCGACGCGACGTCGACGCCGGTCCAGGGGAGCCATGCGTCCTGGACTACGTCCTGGGCGTCATGCCGTGAGCCCGTGATGCGATAGGCGGCAGCGAGCAGCACGGGGCGGTGCTCGACGAAGAGCGTCTCGTGGTTCACGGGATCATTCTGCGGCCGTGACGGGTCCGGCGTGCCTTTCGGTGACGCCCTGACGTACGTCGTGCGGGGCGGAGGGCCACGAGTAGCGGGAGGCAGTGGTGAGCCAACGCACCGTCATTCGGCACACCGCTTCCTTGACCATCCCCCCGGCGCGACCGGTGATCGCGAAGGGTCGTTCGGAGTCGTCCGCGTGCACGAGCTGTACGTGTCCCGACCCTCCGCCGAGGTCGACGCACTGCAGGAGGTAACCCAGGCTGAGAGGTTCTGGTCGGACTCCCCGCGTGCGCGCGCACACGACGTCCGCCGCGCCCGCGCCCTGGGGGAGTGCCGTCGCGCAGGCGTGGCGCAGATGTTCGCCTCGAGGTCCGATGACGAGCGCCGCGTCACCCGCCCCGAGGATTCGCGGGTGCCCCGGCACGGTCAAGGTGTCGTCGACGACGAGGCGGCCGTGCGGGTCGGTCGGGAGTCCCGAGTCGGCGGCGAGCCGGGGGACGTCGAAGCCTGTGGTGTCGACGACGAGGCCGCCGCCGTCGTCCCCGGTCAGGTCGACACGGACGCCTGTCTCGACCGTGGCTCCGCGTCGGGCGAGCGCCGCGAGGTGCGCCCTTGCGGCGCGCCTACGGGGCACCGACGCCGTGGCGAGCCGGACCCTGCGCCCCGCGTCGAGCAGCGCGCCAGTGAGCTCGACCCCGGTCAGTCCGGCTCCGACCACCGTGACGCTGGCGTCCGGTTGTGCCTGCAGCGCGGCGTGCAGCCGCGCCGCCTCGCCCTCGCTCGCGATCCGGTGCACGCCGCTGCGTGGGGCGCCCGATCCCACGGTGTAGATGACGTGGGTGAACCCGAGCTCTGCACCCGAGGCGAGCTGGACCGTCTCGTCGTCGACCTTGACCGCGGTGTCGAGGATCAGCTCGACGGCGGGATCGAGGAGACGCTCGAAAGGGATCCGCGCATCTTCGCGGGCCCCGCCCGCGACCTCGTGGAGCCGGATGCGCTCCACGAACCATGAGTCGGGAGTGACGAGCTGCGCCGGTAGTCCGTGAGACGCGAGCCTGTTGGCCGCCATGACCCCCGCGTACCCGCCGCCCAGCACTACCGTCGTCATCTCGACCTCCGTCCCGGGAACCGCCCCGTGCGGCCCTCGAAGGGTTGACACCGCTCAGCTCGCCGTTGTGACGAGAAGTCTTGGATCGGGGACTTGTCGCGTCCGGTGAAGGCGTACCTTGTGATACCCCTTCGCCTCAGGAGCCCTCTCGACATGACCGACACGCTCGAATCCGTCTCGACCCGTTCGTGGACGATCGCCGTCGGGGCCGCCTACGCGCTCCAGGGGATCGGGTACGCCGTCGTGGTCACCGCGGTGCCGTCGTTCCAGCAGCGGCTGGACATCGGTGAGGGGACGGTCTCGATCATCCTGCTCGGGGTGTGCCTGGCGGCCGCGAGCGGCTCCGTCCTCGCCGACCTCGTGGCGCTACGGCGTTCGAGCCGTCGTGCTGTCCAGGTCGGGTTCGCGATCCAGGTCCTTGGTCTTGTCGGGGTCGCGCTCGCTCCCACGCTCCCGCTGTTCGTGCTCGCCGTCCTGTGCTTCGGTGTCGGACTGGGCACGATCGACGCGGCTGCCGCGATGCAGGGTGTCCTGGTCCAGCGTGCACGGGGCGTGCCGTTGCTCGGACGCTTCTTCGCCACGGCGACGGCGGGCTCGATCACGGGTGCGATCGTGATGTCGGTGTCCATCTCCGCTCGGGGTGGCGCGGCCTTCGCGTTGCTGGCTGCGGCGGTACTGCAAGGAGTCGGGGTCTTCGTGATCGCACGACGGCTCGACGCTCGCCGAGCGGCACGCGAGAGCGGCCGCGAGGCGGGGGACTCTGGCTCTTCCGCGGATCGCGCCCCGCTCCCACGCGGTGCGATCGCGGTGGCCGGTTTCGTCATCCTCGCCGCCTTCACGATCGACTCCGGTGCCAGCAGCTGGAGCAGCGTGCACCTGACGGACCTTGGCGCCGTCGCGGCACTCGCGCCGCTGGGGTACGCGGCCTACCAGGGCGCGGTCCTGCTGTCCCGGCTCGCGCTCGATCCCGTGCAGCGTCGGTTCGGCGCACGACTTGTCCTCGCCACGGCGCTCGTTCTCGGAGCCCTGGGCGGGTTCGTCGTCGCCCTCGTGCCGGTGCCCCTCGTCGCGGTGGGCGGCTTCGTCCTGAGCGGGTTCGCGGTGGGGGCGATGGTGCCGCTCGGCTTCGGCCTCGCCGGCCAGATCGACCCGGCGCGCAGCGACGAGGTGATCGCCCGCGTCAACCTGTTCAACTACGCCGGTGCGGTGTTCGGAGCCGTCGCGCTCGGCCTGCTGCTGGAAGCCGTCGGCGCGAGCGTGGCGTTCCTCGTGCCGGTGCTCCTGCTCCTCGCGGCGCTGCCCGCGCTCCGCTCGATGCCCCATGGCCGGGAGCCCTGATGCGCCACACCCCGCGCTACCTCATGACCGACCCGGCGGACGTCAAGGATCTCGTGCGCGCGAGCCCGTGGGCGACCTTCGTCTCCCACACGGCTGGCGGCCTCGTCGCGTCGCACTACCCGATCCTGCTCGAGGAGGACCGCGAGGAGATCTCGATCGTCAGCCACTTCGGCCGCCCCGACGAGGTGAACCACGAGCTCGGGCAGCACGAGATCCTCGTGATCGTGCAAGGCCCTCACGACTACGTCTCGGCGAGCTGGTACGAGCCCGGTGACGTCGTGGCGACCTGGAACCACGTGACGGCCCACCTGTACGGAGTGCCGGAGATCCTCTCCGAGGAGGAGAACTACCAGGTCCTGAGCCGGTTGACGGACCACTTCGAGCAGCGCTACCCGGGCGGGCGGAGCCTGTCGGAGGACGAGGAAGGCACTCGCCGGATCGCGAAGGGCACCGTCGGCCTGCGGCTGCGGGTCACGCGCTTCGACGCCCGCGCGAAGCTCAGCCAGAACAAGTCGCCCGAGGTGGTCGAGCGGATCACGTCGGCGTTCGACGAGTCGAACCCTCGGCTTGCGCGCGAGATGCGTCGAGTGCGGGGACATCGCGAGGGGGCGGACCTGCACGGGAGGGCATGAGGCGGCGCTCGTCCTGCACGGAGACGACCGCAGAGGACAGCGCGATCTCGCCCTCGCGTCCCCACTCACCTCCGACGACGACGTCCCCCACGCGGACCGCGTCGGTCAGGGCCGGCTGGACGCCCGCGACAAGACTGCCCAGGCTGGTCCGGTGCGATGCGCAGCCCCTCACCCTCGGGCGCGCACCGCGGGTGAATGTGGCGCGATTGGACATTCGGATCGCTTCGACCACGGTGCGTCCCGCTAGGGTGTGACCGACGAACGGCACACGCGTTCACGGCCCCGGATCCGGGGCTCGGACTTCCGGAGCAAAGGGGTACCGATGGGCTTCATCAAGGCGTTCAGCGGGGCGATCGGCGGCATGTTCGCTGACCAGTGGAAGGACTTCCTGGTCCCGCCCGCAGGGATCGCGCCCACGGCGGCGATCTTCCCGGCGGTGGCGCAGGGCCAGAACGCGGGCCGCGGCTCCAACACGCAGGGCTCCGAGCACATCATCACGAACGGCAGCCGCATCGTAGTGCCCGAGGGCTACGGCCTCGTGACGTTCCAGGACGGCCAGATCACGGGCTTCGTGGGCGAGCCGGGCGGCTTCATCTGGGACTCCCAGGACCCGAACGGCCAGTCGATCTTCGCCGGTGACGGGATCCTGTCCTCGACGGTCAAGATGTCCTGGGAGCGGTTCAAGTTCGGTGGCCAGCCGGGCTCGCAGCAGCTCGCGTTCTACGTGAACCTCAAGGAGATCCCGAACAACCGCTTCGGCACGCAGTCGGAGATCTACTGGGACGACGCCTACCTCAACGCCCAGGTGGGGGCGGTCACGCGCGGCACGTACACGCTGCGCATCGTGGACCCGATCCTGTTCGTCAAGGGTTTCGTGCCGCTCGCGTACTACTCGGCGAGCCCGCGCGTGTTCGACTTCACGGACCTCGACAACGACGCCGCGACGCAGCTCTTCAACGAGGTCGTCAGCTCCCTCGCGCCCGCGTTCTCGCTCTACACGAACGACCCGAGCAAGGGCAACCGCATCACGCGGATCCAGTCCGACTCGCTCGGCTTTGCGCAGTCCCTCGGCCAGGCCGTCGAGGACGGCTACCAGTGGACGTCGGACCGCGGTATCACGATCGTCAAGGTCGCGATCGCCTCCATCGAGTACGACGAGGACACGCGTGCGCTCCTGAGCGACGTGAAGAAGGCGGACGCGCTCAGCGGTTCGCGCGGCAACTCCTTCCTGCAGCAGGCCGCCGCCCGCGGCATCCAGGCGGCGGGGGAGAGCGACGGTGGCGCCGGTGGCGGCGCCGGGATGGCCATCCTCGGCATGGGCATCAACGCGACCGCCGGTGCGGCGAGCGGGCTCCAGCAGCCGCCCACGCCGCCGCCGTTCCAGCAGCAGCAGCAGGCCGCCGCGCCGACGCCGGAGGCGCCCGCAGCGGCTCCCGCGGCCGAGGACCCGGTCGCCAAGCTCACCCAGCTCAAGACGCTGCTCGACCAGGGGCTCATCACCCAGGAGGACTTCGACGCGGCCAAGAACAAGGTCCTCGGGCTCTAGGCGCGGCCGTGACAGACACTGACCCGAACAGCGGGCAGGCGCCCGTCGACCTCCCCGGACCCGAGGAACCGACCGGTCCCCAGACCCTCCGCACGGACAAGGACGCCAAGGACGGCCTGAACAAGTGCGCCCGGTGCGGTGCCACGGACATCTCGCTCAACCCGGCCACGGGCAAGCTGCGCTGCGGCTTCTGCCGGTTCGAGTGGGACAACGTGATCATGAACGAGGCGTTCGGCCTCGACAAGGGGATCGGTGACCTGCGCGGTGTGGTGATGGGCTCCGGCTCGGCCGACATCGTCCCGTCGACCGACGTCGTGCTCACGTTCAAGTGCTCCGCGTGCGGCGCCGAGGTGGTGATCGACACCGACCACTCCACGCAGGCGCGCTGTCACTGGTGCCGCAACGTGCTGTCCATGAACCAGCAGATCCCCAACGGGGCCGTGCCGGACATGGTGCTGCCATTCCGGTTGACCAAGGAGGACGCGGTCAAGCGCATCGCCGACTTCGTGGGCAGGCGCAAGTTCTACGCGCACCCCCGTTTCCGGGCGGAGTTCAACCCCGAGAACGTCATGGGCATCTACCTGCCGTACATGGTGGTGGACGTCAACGCCCACGCGAACTTCCGTGGCCAGGGCGAGCACCAGACCCGCTCGTACACGGTCAAGGTGGGCGACAACCAGGAGCGGCGCTACGACGCCGATCTCTACGACGTGACGCGCGACTTCGACCTGCACGTCAACGACCTCACGGTCGAGTCCTCGAGCGAGCGGCTGAGCCGGACGTCTTCGGCGACGAACAACATCATCAACTCGATCATGCCGTTCGACGTCGAGAACGCCGTGGCGTACGACTCCAACTACCTGGCCGGCTTCACCTCGGAGCGGCGCGACACGAACCTCGACGAGCTCACCCCGATGGTGCTCGCCCAGGCGCAGGACATCGCCCGCTACCAGGCACTGCCGTCCCTGTCGTTCTACGACCGCGGGGTGCGCTGGGACCACGAGCAGGTGACGGTGGCCGGGCAGCGCTGGGTCTCCGCGTACCTGCCGGTGTGGCTCTACAGCTACCACCAGGTCAAGGGGAACCGCTCGCAGCTGCACTACGTGGCGGTCAACGCACGCACGGGCGAGACGATGGGCTCGGTGCCCATCAACCAGGCCCGGCTCGTCGCTGCGTCCGCCGTGGCTCAGGTGGTCGGGACCGTCCTGGCCGTCATCATCTTCCTGGCAGGTGGCTGATGCTCGACATCGCACAGGTGCTGCTCACGACCTCGGAGGTCCTCGCGGCCGACGGCGGGGACGACGACGCGGGCGGACTAGGGCTGTTGTTCCTCCTGGCCGGTCCCGTGTTCTACGGGATCATCTTCATGCGCTACCGCAACTCCGACAAGCGGCACAAGCACGAGTCGGAGACGCAGGCCGAGGTGGTCGACCTCACCGGTGACGATCAGTTCGTCCAGTCGCGCAAGGGCTTGTCGAGCTCGGCGATGCAGGGCGCGAACCACCGCGCCGTCAAGGGCAAGGTCCACTGACGTCGACTCGTGGGTGGCCCACCGTGGGGTGGGTCACCCACGAGCGCGCAGGTTGCGCACGAGGTCCCGCACGAGCCCCGTCGCGGTGAGCGTCCATGCGAGGAGCGCCACCCAGAACCAGTGCGTGCCGACGGCCTCGACCACGGGCAGGCGGTCGGCGCGCCCGAGGTAGATCCCGGCCACCGAGTACATGCCGAGCGGGAACACGAGGCTCCACATCGTGGGCACGTAGCGCAACGGGATGCGGTGCACGAAGTGGCGCCACACGCCCGCGGCGATCAGGACCGGCACGAGCCACGTCGCGAAGGCCCAGAACACGACGGACAGGCCCGCGATGAGGTCGCGCGTCACGTCGATCATGGGCGCCTCCTCCATCTCGACGATGCGCGCCCCCGCGACGATCGTGATGGCCACGGCACCCATCGCCACCCAGTAGGGCGGGTCGAGGTGGCGGGGCTCGAGCGGGTAGAGCATGACGCGCAGCGCGACGAAGACGGCGCACGCGGCGTAGAGCACGACGCCCACGGACCACGCGAACACCGCGAGGATCGCGAGCTCGTTGCGCAAGTGGTGGTAGACGGGTTCGAGGCCCGCGGCGACGACGGCGATCGACTGGCTCGCCACCACCCAGATGAACCATGTCCCGTTCGCGGTGTCGAGCATGGGGCGGCGGTGGGTGCCCAGCACGGACGTCCACGGGATGACGTAGCCGAGCACGAGCCACACGAGCACCGACACCGTGAGGAGCCACGAGGCGAGCGTCGTGCGTCCCGTGCCCACGAGCGCGGCCCCGAGCACGTTGGTCGCCGCGATGAACGTGAAGAAGCCGAAGGCCCGGGCGGGGTCGCGGAAGTCGTCCGTGACGTGGTCGCGGTACGCGACGAAGCGCCACACGTTGAGCGTCACGAGGACGACGTAGAAGCCGAGCGCGACCCAGAAGAGGATCCCGGCCAGGAGCTCGAGCCCCTTGAGCTGGGCGCCGATCGAGACGATGCCCGTGGCCATCACCCCGGCGAAGTAGCCCGGCGTCAGGCCGG
>Ga0222423_1001011_pt1 | contig 14483 bp, 15 predicted proteins | sample 3A0metagenome_FD_182472 | JGI IMG/M metagenome (GOLD analysis project Ga0222423, IMG submission 182472) | Enriched microbial communities from leaf-cutter ant dump, University of Wisconsin, Madison, United States - 3A0 (version 2) | ecosystem: Environmental > Terrestrial > Nest > Insects nest >...
CAACCGGCACCTGGTCGAGGCGCTGCGCGACGCGCTGCTGGAGCGGTACGAGCTCATCGGCACGGAGATCACCGACGTCCTGGAGGCCGCGGCCCAGACCCCGGCCCCGGCGCCGTCCACCCCGCCGCACGGCACCAACCTGAGCAAGAAGTCCCTCCGCATCGCCTGACGGTAGCCGGTGGCCTGGCGAACCTGCGATTGCGCGCGCTATCCGGGGGTTTGGCGGCAAGGATCGCAGGTTCGGCGGCCATGAGGTGGGCGGGCAGCTCGCCCTGGGGGCGGGTAGGTTGGCGCGGTGCCTGAGGGTCATACCGTCCACCGGATCGCGCGGCAGGTGACCGCCGACTTCGTCGGGGTCCCGCTGGCGGTCTCCTCGCCGCAGGGGCGGTTCGCCGCGGGAGCCGCACGGCTCGACGGGCAGACGATGCTCGAGGCGCACGCCGTCGGCAAGCAGCTGTTCTGCACGTTCTCCTCCGGTGACGTGCTGCGCGTCCACCTGGGCCTGTACGGTGCCTGGGACTTCTACGGCCGGATCAGCCGCATCGTCGACGGGCAGGTGGCAGTCGGCAGCATGGGCGCCCCGCGCCTGCGCCGCGCCGTGCGGATGGGGGAGGACGAGCGCGAGTCCCCGGCCGACGAAGGTGGCCTGGTGGCCAGGCCCGAGGTGGCGTCGCGCGATGAGGCACGACGTGCCGACGAGCCCTTCCCGCCCGAGCCCGTCGGGCAGGTGCGCGTACGGCTCGCGACGAGCGAGTCGGTCGCCGACCTGCGCGGCCCGTCCGCGTGCGAGGTCCTCTCGCCCGACGAGGCGCAGGCGGTGGTCGACCGCCTGGGCCCGGACCCGGCCAGCACCGACGACCTGGCGGCGGCCGGCGAGGTGGTCGTCGACCGCGTCACGAGCCGCGGCGTGGCCGTCGGACAGCTGCTCATGGACCAGTCGGTGGTCGCGGGCATCGGCAACATCTACCGCGCGGAGCTGCTGTTCCGCGCGCGCCTGGACCCGTGGACACCGGGCCGACGAGTCCCCCGCGACACCGTCCGCGCGCTGTGGGTCGACTGGGCGGGTCTGCTCGCCGACGGCATCCGCGACGGCGCGATGATCACACGCGAGGACCTGGACGCGGCTGGCCGGGCCGCCGCACTCGTCGACCCGACACTGCGCCACTGGGTCTACAAGCGCACGGGCGAACCGTGCCTGGTCTGCGGCACGCCCGTCCTGGTCGAGGACATGGCCGCCCGCAAGCTCTACCGCTGCCCGGTCTGCCAGGTGTAGTACCGCCGTATGCGGAAGGGGTCCCCGGTGGCGCGTTCCCGGAGACCCCCTGCCAACAGTCCGCGCGGCGCGTCCTACCGAGCGCCCGAGGTCGGTCGCCTCGCGACGGCGTAGCCCGCAGCGCCGAGCACAATGAGCACGCAGGCCGAGGTGGTCCGTGCTCGAGCCTTGTCGATGCACGACTGCGTGCTCGTCCTGTCCGTCCCCGGTGCCGCTTGCTCCACCAGATCCTCGGAACCGCTCGGTCCCAGCACCATGGTGGTCGGTTGCATGCCGCACTCCGCCCCGGTGGACGCCGTGACCGGGACGACCGTGAGCCCGATGCCCACGACAGCCAGCAGGACCGCAATCCCGCCGACCACCGTAGTAGCCCGGGTGGTCCGACGTCCAAGGACGTCGCGAGCCACCCAAACGACCACGCTAGCCGATACGACAAGGAGCAGGACGAAGATCAGTTTTGCCCATGTGTCGCTCATGGGCCCTACTTGTGCTTCAGCCCGTACCACGTGATCGAGGTCTTGCCTTGCTGCTTGGCGAGCGCGATCGACGTGGTCAAGGTGATGTTGTTCCGGTTGTTCGACTTCTGCGAGATGCGAGGTTCTCCCCCGCTGGTGACTCCCGATACGACCATGACGTGGTCGATCGAGCCGTCTGCCTTGCCGTTCGGGTCCCAGTCCACGAACAGCAGGTCTCCCGTGCGGGCGTTCCAGATGTTGTCCAGCCAACCGTACGTACCAGTGTTGTACGCGAAGATGTTGAGGTATTTCGCGCTGTACCACGTACGGGTCGCGCCCTTGTACCCTGCAAGGTTGTAGGTCCACTTGGTGTTGTCGTTCTGCTGGAGCGAGTTACCCCCCGTTCGGAACCAGCCGCCGGCATCGAGCACTTGCGAGGCGAAGTTCGCGCAGTTGTTGCCGTAGAAAGGGTACGTGGAGTTGAAGTCTGACTTCTCGTTTCCGTTGTATGGGCTGGACGTCCACTTCAAGGCGTACTTGGAGAACGCCGTCGGGGAAATCTTTGTCTCTGTCGGGTATCCGGAGGTTGCTGCGGCGGTCGCCGTGCTGAGCGTCTTCGTTGCACTCGGTTTGATGGCTGAACTCGCACCCGCACTCGTCGAACTCGCTGCACTGTCCGAGACTGACTGGGCTGTTGCTGTGTCGGTTGTAGTGGTACCCGCGCCAGCCAGCGACTTCGGGGCTGCCAGAGGAGTCGGCTGTGGCGGGACTGTCTTGACCGGGCCCGGGATGCTGGGTTCGCCCGGGAGGTCCGGTGTTCCCGGCGTCGGGTCGTCGCCCGGGTCCTCCGTGTTGGGAGGCGCGTCGATGATGACGTTGCTGGTCGCGCCGTAAGACTCACCGGAAGGAGCCAGCGTGATCTGGTGCGGATCGGACCACGAACTCGTGTCCGGGTTGCCGCTGCCGTCGTCAGCGATCGTCAGTGTCGTCGTCATATCCACGCTCACAGTGATGGTGCCGCTCGACGACTTCGTCGAACCGGTGACTTCGCTGGTCACCGTCGCACCCGTGACCACGTCGCCGCCGCCGCGCACGGCTGTGGCGATGGGCTGAGCGGTGCGCGAGGCGAGTGCGCTCGTAGAGGCAGCGGCGGCGCTGGTCAGCTTCGAGAGCGTGAGTGCTCCTCTCGCCTTCGTTGCTCCGTACACGACCGCGAGCTGGTCGTCGTACGCCTGCAGCGCGGCTGTAGCGGCGGCGTCAAGCGTTGTAGCGGTACCCCCTGCTGTCCCGGCATCGGCAGCGGCGGGTGTGCTAGTCACCGCGGTTGCCGCGACCAGGACGATGGCGCCGCCGAGGGCGATTTGGGATCTTTTGCGCCTGTTCACGGCCGCAACGTAGCATGCCGAGTGCCCGCCTGTGACGTGGTTCGAGGGGAAGCCTGGCGTTCGTCTTGAAGCTCGCAGCACCGGCTGTGACGGCGGCAGTCTCTCGAGGACCCCTGGGACGTCTATGGCCGTGAGGGAAGCGTCGTCGACGGTAGGTCGTGGTCGGCAGCGTGCGTGCCACACGCTCTCGCTGCGCAGTACGTGCGGGCGGCGAGCGCCGACTCGCCGCCGTCCGAAGGTTGACTGACCGCTCGGCTCGGCGAGGCGAGGGTTGTGATCGCCCGCGCGCAAGCTCTACCGCTGCCCGGTCTGCCACGTGTGATTCCGTGCGGGACCTGGTGGACGGGTCCGCGGGACCGCTACGGTTCCCGCATGGCCAACCCGCTGGTGCCCACGGCGTACGACGTCGTCATGATGATCCTGTCTCTGCTGGTCGTCTCGGCCGTGATCATGGCGGTAGTGCTGCTGGTTCGCCGTTCCCGCTCTCGTCTGGACGCGCAGGTCGACGCGGCGGCGCAGGCCGAGCCACCGCTAGCCTGACCGGGTCGCGTCCAGGCCCAGGAGCGCTCGCCAGGCGCGGTGGTGCTCGACGGTGACGCCCTCGTAGCCGAGGGTGTGGGCGAAGGCGTCGTGGACCAGTGCGGCTTCGCGCTCGAGCACGTCGGGTCCCTCGTCGTAGAACGTGAACTGGGCACCGCCGGCGACAGCCGGGGTGTCGGTCTCCACGCCGATCGTGAACGGCACGCCGTGGCAGGCCAGGGCCGCGGGGCGAGCGAGCGCGACGATGCCGTCGGGCCCCTCGGCGTGGTCCGCGAACGCGACGATCACCACGCGGTCGGCCCGCGCGACGACCTCGCCGAACACCGTCGAGTCGGCGAGCTGCTCGGTCACCAGCCACCACGGCGCGTCCACGCCCAGGCGGTCGGGGCGCACCTCGTCGGCGACCGCGTCGAGCACGGCGAGCCACCGGGTGACCGAGCCAGGGCGGTCCGTCCCCCAAGCGGGCAAAGTCCACGGCTCGACGTCCAGGTGCACGTCTCGGGCGCCGGCGGCTCGTGCCGCGCGGGCCCACTGCACCGCGAGCGCGGGATCGTCGAGCCAGCCGGGGTCGCCGCCCAGTGCGGCCACCCCGATCCCGGCGTCGGTCAGCGCGACGACGGCCGCAGAGAACCACTCGCCCACGGGGCCGGTGTCAGCCGCCCACGGCGCTGCGAGCATGACGCGCGCGAGGCCGCGGGAGCGGGCGAAGGCGACGAGCGCGGCCGGCTCGGCCGGCGCGTACCCGCGCCCTCGCGCATCGACCGACGACGGGACCGGGTTGTCCCACGCCCACATCGACGTGATCGCGCTCATGCCCGCTCACCCACGGGCAGCTCGACGGCCAGCGTGTTGTCGGCTGTCGCGAGCGGACAGGCCCATGCGGGGTCGTACGCGCAGGACGGGTTGTAGGCGAAGTTGAGGTCGACGACGAGACCGTCGTCGGACGATCCCAGGTGCGCGCCCTTGATCGTGTCGAGCAGGTAGCGCCCGCCGCCGTACGTCCCGTGACCGGCGAGCGCGTCCTTGACCGGCACGAACAGCCCGCCGCCGTAGGACCGCAGCGCCCACACGGCCAGCGACCCGAGGCCGGGCAGCGTCACGACCCCGACCCGCTCGAACGGCACGACACCGTCGGTCCCGGTGGGCACGTCCATGCGCCGCGACTCCGCCGGTTCGATCGGCACGACGAATCGGAAGGCCGGGTCGTAGGGTGCGACATCCAGCCCGGTGAACGCGTCGCGGTCGAGGATCGGCGACGCGGGGTGCGTCGCGAACAGCTCGTCTCGCGCCGCGATCCACTCGCGGTGGGCATCGGCCGGCGACGACGAGGCCCGGATGTCCGCGTAGATCTGCGCGACCCGCAGTCGCCAGCCGACGACGGCGGACACGTCGGCCAGGGACCGCGGGACGAACGGCTGCACGGGGAGGCTCACCTGACGACCGTACGCACCACCGCCCACACGCGCCGTGCGAGGGTGGGGGGATGGAGCTGCGCATCTTCACCGAACCTCAGCAGGGCGCGACGTACGACGACCTGCTCGCCGTCGCCAAGACCACGGAGGAGCTCGGCTTCGACGCGTTCTTCCGCTCCGACCACTACCTGACGATGGGCGGCGACGGCCTGCCGGGCCCGACGGACGCGTGGACGACGCTCGCAGGCCTGGCGCGCGAGACCAGCCGCATCCGCCTGGGCACGCTCGTGTCGTCGGTGACGTACCGGTACCCGGGGATCCTGGCGATCCAGGTGGCGCAGGTGGACCAGATGTCCGGTGGGCGCGTGGAGCTGGGGCTCGGCACGGGCTGGTTCGAGGCGGAGCACCAGGCGTACGGCATCCCGTTCCCGTCCAAGCGGTTCGGGATGTTCGCCGAGCAGCTCCAGATCGTCACCGGGCTGTGGGGCACGCCCGTCGGCGGGACGTTCAGCCACGACGGCGAGCACTACACGCTCGTCGACTCCCCGGCGCTGCCCAAGCCGGTCCAGGCCAAGATCCCGGTGATCATCGGTGGCTCGGGCCCCAGGCGCACACCCGCGCTCGCGGCCCGGTACGCCGACGAGTTCAACCTCGCGTTCCCCGACGCGGACGTCGTCGACGGGCGCCTGGCGAACATGCGCTCCGCGCTCGACGAGGCCGGCCGGTCGCACGACTCGCTGACACTGTCCGTGGCCCACGTGCTGTGCACCGCGGCCGACGACGCGGGGGTGAATCGTCGCGCCGAGGCCATCGGCCGCGACCCGGAGCAGATGCGCACGCACGGGTTCGCGGGCACCGCCGCGCAGGTCGTCGACCGGCTCGGCGAGCTGCAGGACAAGGGCGTGACCAGGGCGTATCTGCAGGTCCTGGACCTGCACGACCTCGACCACCTCGCCTTCGTCGCGAGCGAGATCGCGCCGCAGCTGCGCTGAACGCGTTCATCTCGATGTGACCCGGAGCACATCGGGAGTTGGTGGACATACCGGTCCGTACGTCCCTACCTTCGAAGACATCCACGGGGGTCGTAGCCGACGACAGCTCGTGCACCTGGCGCCACCGACGCCGTCGCACCTCGGGGACCCCGCAAGGGTCCACGCCGTAGCGATCGACACGGGGGCCCATCATGACCACCACGTTCGACCGGCTCGTCATCGAGCCACGCAGGACCGACGAACCGAATGCGAAGCCAGGCCGTACCAAGGAGACCGAGGCGGCGCAGAGCCCGTCGATGGTCATGCTCGTGCTGCTGGCCGCGGCCGGTGTCGTCGTCTACGCGACCTTCCTGCTGAACCCCGCCAACCGCGGTGACTGGCTGCCGTACCTCATGGTCATCACGGCCGAGACGGTGCTGGTGGTGCACGCGCTGCTGTCCATGTGGACCATCCTGTCCGCGGGCTACGACCCGCGCGGGTTCTCGTTCCACCACGCCCAGGACCGCCTGTACGGCCTCTCGGAGATCGTCCGCGACCGGGCCCAGAACCGGCCGCGGGACTGGCAGATGTACCTCGACGAGCGGCCCGTCGGCATCGACGTCTTCATCACGACGTACGGCGAGGACCTGACCACGATCCGCAGGACCGTGTCCGCGGCGCTGGGGATGCACGGCAAGCACGAGGTCTGGGTCCTGGACGACGGACGGTCCGACGACGTCCGCGACCTGGCGGCCCAGCTGGGCGCACGCTACGTGCGGCGGCTGTCGAAGAACGGCGCCAAGGCCGGCAACCTCAACCACGCCCTGTCGATCACCAGCGGTGAGCTGTTCGTCGTCTTCGACGCGGACTTCGTCCCGATGCCGGACTTCCTGCACGAGACGGTCCCGTTCTTCGCGGCCGACGACGTGGCCTTCGTCCAGACCCCGCAGACCTACGGGAACCTGCACACGGTGATCAGCAAGGGCGCCGGATACATGCAGACGGTCTTCTACCGGTTCATCCAGCCCGGGCGGAACAGGTTCAACGCGGCCTTCTGCGTCGGCACCAACGTCATCTACCGCCGGGCGGCGATCGACGACGTCGGCGGCATCTACTCGGACTCCAAGTCCGAGGACGTGTGGACGTCGCTCATGCTCCACGAGAAGGGCTGGCGGACCATCTACATCCCCAAGACGCTCGCCGTCGGGGACACCCCGGAGACCGTCGAGGCCTACACGAAGCAGCAGCTGCGGTGGGCGACAGGAGGTTTCGAGATCATGCTCACGCACAACCCGATGTCGCCGAAGCGGCACCTCACGCTCGACCAGCGGTTGCAGTACACCGTCACGGCGACCTTCTACCTGACGGGCATCGCGCCCCTGCTGCTCCTGGCGGTCCCACCGCTGCAGATCTTCTTCAACCTCACCCCGATGAACCTGACGATGACGCCGCTGACGTGGCTGCTCTACTACTCGGGGTTCTACGTCCTGCAGGTCCTGGTGGCCTGGTACGCGCTCGGCTCGTTCCGCTGGCAGACGCTCATGCTGGCGGCGGTGTCGTTCCCGATCTACACGCGGGCGCTGCTCAACGCGATCTTCCGGCGTGAGCAGGCGTGGCACGTCACGGGCTCCAAGGGCGCCTACCGCTCGCCGTTCGCGTTCATCCAGCCGCAGGTGCTGACGTTCGTCTTCCTGGCGCTGACCACCGTGGTGGGGGCGTGGAAGGACCTCAGCAACGGGTACCCGAGCCTGGCGCTGGCCTGGAACGCCACGAACACCGTGATCCTGGGCGGGTTCGTCCTGGCGGCGTGGCGGGAGGGCCACGCCGCCCGACGAGCCATCCGGGTGGAACGCCGCGTGGCGCACACCGCGCCGGCGCTCGTGACGGCAGGTGCGGCATGACGTGGGCGGGGCGGCTGCGACTGCTCGTCGGCCTCGTCGTCGTCGTGCTGCTCGCCGCGTTCGCCACCTACAAGCTGAACGAGAGCCGCGGCATCGCCACCAGCGACTCCGCCCAGATCCTCGCCAAGACCTACCAGGTCGGCAGCCCGTACGCGGGGCTCGTCGTGAGCCAGAAGGTCGAGGTGGGCGACCAGGTGACCGAGGGGGAGGCGCTGTTCACGATCGACGCCGCCGCCCTGCACCAGCAGTACTTCGACAAGGCCTCGATCCCGGAGACCACGCACCTCGACTCCGACGGTCGCCTCGTCGTGACCGCCAGCGGGCCCGGCACCGTCACGGCCCTGGCCGCGACGCAGGGCACCTTCGTGCAGGCGGCGGCGGACCTCGCGACCGTCGAGCGTGCGGACACGCTCTACGTGCAGGCCGAGTACACGCTGTCCGCGAAGGAGTACGCGCGGGTCGGCGACGACGCGGCGGTGACGATCGAGCTGCCCAACCAGCGCACGCTGGCCGGGCACGTCGACCGCGTCCAGGTCGAGACGGTGGACGGGCAGGCCCAGGCCGTCCTGACGGTGACCGGCGAGCACCTCGTGCAGGGCGACCAGGACGGCCTCGTCTCGGCCGGCACGCCCGTCGTGGCCCAGCTCCACCTGCGCAACGACGGGATGGTCACCACCGTGTCGAACCAGGTCAAGGGCTACCTCGAGCGGGTGGTCGGATGACGGCGCGCCGGTGGGTGGTGGTGGGTTCCGTGGTCGCGGTGGCGGCGGTCGGCGGGGCGGTCATGGCCGTCGCGTCGCCGTGGGAGTCGGGGTCGCAGGTGCAGACGGCCACGGTTCCCGACGTCGACACCGTGGCGCTGGTCGCGTCGGTGCCGCACCAGGCGGTCGCCAAGCTCGACCCGGTCCGGCTGGCCGACGGCGTCGTGCCGCCGACCAACCGGTGGTACTCGGGCCTCGTGTTCGGCGATGAGCCGCAGCCGGTGTTCGCCGAGCCGCTCTCGTTCGCGCTGACGTCGTCGGGCTTCACGATCGGGCTGCCTCAGCCGACCGTCTCGGCGCAGACGATCGCCGCCCCTCACGTGCCCGCCGTGACGGTCGACGTGGGTGCCGCCTCCGCGAGGATCAGCGCCGCCGACCCGGTGAGCGTGACGATCGAGCTGCTGGACGCCTCGGGGTCGGTGCTCGGCCACGTGGTGCTGGCGGAGGGGTCTCCGTTCGTGTCCTTCACGGCGGTCCGCGACGTCGATGTGCACACCGAGGGGTCGCTGTCGGCGACACCGGACGGACCCGCCACCGCGGCGGGGCACCGGTGGGCGTTCGTCGGCCCGGGGTACGACGCGGGCGCGACGAGCCTCGGCAAGGGCGACAGCGCGGCCTGGTACGCGCTGCCCGACGACGCGTCGTCGGACGCGGCCGAGACGCTCGCGAAGGCGGCCGCGCACCCCGTCACGAGCGTGGACGTCGCCTACGGCGTCTCGGACGCGCGGGCGGCGACGACGCTCACGTACCGCACGGCCGACGACGAGGCCACGGCCCACGTCCTCATGCCGCACCACCGCCTGGGCGGCGACCCGGCCTGCGGGCTGGGCACCTATCCGAGCGTGTACGGCGACCTCGAGCTGTGCCCGGGGTCGACGCTCACGTCGTCGGTGCCGCTGCAGGAGCCGGCGGGCACGTTCGACGTCGGCTCCCTGTCCGGCGACAAGCGGGCCACGCTCGTCAAGGCGGTGAAGGCCGACGTGGCCGCGACGCCGGACTTCCCGTCCGACACCTACTTCGGCGGCAAGTCGCTGCTGCGCGCCGCGACGCTCGTCGACCTGGGCGAGCAGCTCGACGTCGACGTCGCCGACCTCAAGGCGAAGACGGTCGCGGCGCTGCGGGAGTGGGCCGAGCCGGACGGATGCTCGACCCGCGACGCGCGGTGCTTCGTCTATGACGAGAAGGCGCGCTCGGTCATCGGCCTGACGCCCTCGTTCGGGTCCGACGAGCTCAACGACCACCACTTCCACTACGGCTACTTCCTGGCCGCGGCGGGCATGCTGGCGGCCGACGACCCGAAGCTCGCCGCCGACGTGAAGGACGTCATGGACCTGCTGGGGCAGGACGTCGCCGCGGCGAAGCCGTCCGACGCCTTCCCGCAGCTGCGTTCCTTCGACCCCTACGCCGGCCACTCGTGGGCGTCGGGCAGCTCACCGTTCGCCGACGGCAACAACCAGGAGTCCAGCTCCGAGGCCGTCAACGCCTGGAACGGGCTGGGCCTGTGGGCGCAGGCGTCCGACCAGCCGGAGCTCGCCACCGAAGCGACGTGGCTGCTGTCCACCGAGGCCGCCACCGCGCGCGCCTACTGGACCGACCCGGAGCTGCCGAGCGGGTTCGGGCACCAGGTCGTGGCCCTGAACTGGGGCGGCAAGCGCGACTGGGCCACGTGGTTCAGCCCGGAGCCCAGCGCGATGCTCGGTATCCAGCTGCTGCCGCTGAGCCCGGCACAGCTCACGGTGGGGCGCGACGTGGACCCCGAGAAGATCCGCGCCTCGGTGCAGGAGGCGGCGCCGGACGGGTATGACGTGATGTTCGGCGGCGACCTGCTGGGCTACCTGGCGCTCGCGGGCCCCGACGACGCGTCCACGGCCTGGACCGAGCTGGAGTCGCTGCCCGACGACGCGATCGACGACGGCACCTCGCGCGCGGCGCTGCTGGCGTTCGTCGCGGCGGCGTCCGCGCGGGACTCGTCGGGCTGACCCTCGTCGGGCTGCTGCGCCCCCTCCGGGCGGTGCAGCAGCTCGACGACCGTGTGCACCAGCAGCACGACGAGCGCCACGTTCCGCGCCACCAGGACCAGGACGTTGGCCGGGTGGTAGCCGGTGATGCCGTCGTACCCCCACGGGAACACGATCTGCGTCAGGCCGGCGATGACGGCCAGCAGGACCGCGCTGGTGCGCCAGCGCGGCAGCCGCAGCGCCAGTGCGACGGCGACGGGCGGCGCGAGCCAGCCGATGTACTGCGGCGAGCCCACCTTGTTGAAGACGATCATCACGACCGCCATGAGGAGTGCCCCCCGCACCAGCAGCTCCGCGCCCACGCGCGGGCGGCTCCACAGCAGCCCGTCCAGCTCGTGGCGCCGCCACCACAGGAAGAGCGCCGCCGCCGCCAGGGCCAGGAAGAACAGGGACCCGATCGTGTCGGCGGCGGCCTGGGTGCCCGGCCCGTTCAGCTCCCAGCTCACCAGCTGCTGGTTGAGCACGATGCTGATCCGGTCGGTCAGCAGCGAGCCGACGAGCCACGGCGTCGCTCCCACGGCCTCGAGCTGCAGGCCGCGCTGGTCCTGCTCGGTGAGGAACGACGTGAGGTACGGCTGGCCACCCAGCGCCACGACGGTCCCGACGACGACCGCGCTGACCGCGGCTGCGGGCGCGATGACGTCCCGCCACGGCTTCCGCGCGGCCAGCAGGAGCGGCACGATGAGCGCGCCCGGTGCGACCTTGATCCACGCGCCCAGGGTCAGCAGCGCGGACGACAGCCAGGGATGACGCAGCCCCAGCACCAGCGCGATGACGACGACCGGCGCGACGACCGCGTCGAGCCGGCCCATCGCGACCGGGCCGAGCAACGCCAGGAACGCGAGCCACCACCAGGCGCCCCGCGTCGTGGCGGTGCGGGACGTCGCGCGACCCGCCCACGCCGGCGTGTGCAGCAGGGCGAACAGGGCCACCGCGTCCAGCGCCGTGATCATCAGGCTCCACGCGGTGGCGTAGCCGGGGGTGCTCGTCGTCCCAGCCCAGGACGCGCCCAGCATCGGCAACCACGCCCCGGGCGGGTACACCCAGGCGGAGTCGATGCCCTGCCAGGTGCCCTGGTGCAGCCCTTGCCAGGCCCACCACCGGTACAGGTCCAGGTCCCAGAACGCGCGTGCCGGGATCAGCAGCACACCGAGCACCAGCGTCCAGGCGTGGACGGCGACGAACGCCACCCACACGGCGACGCGGGATCGCAGCAGCTGGTGCAGGGGAGTCCTCCGTCGACGTGGGCCATGGGCGGCCCGGGCGGGAGGTCAGGCTATCGGGCGGTCCTGTGCCGGGTCGACGAGGGCGGCGAAACCTCTACTTGTTCTCCTCGTCGCGCGGCGCCCGCGGCACTGTCCCCGCGGCCATGCCTGCCACCGGCATCACCGCCGGCTGGTCCTGGTCGATGTAGGCGTCGAGGCCGGTCTCGTCGTCGGGAGCCGGCGGAGCCGTCGGCGCGGTCGTGACCACGGGGTCGGGTGCGTCCTTGCCCGGGACGACGTGGTCGGGGATCGGGGTGGACTCGCTCATCGTCGACTCCTCACGTGTCGGTGCGGTGACCTCCACGGTGGCACGGACCGGGGTGGCCCGCCACGTGAGCTACTTCTTGGCCTTCGTCGCCTTGGTCGTGGCCTTCGGGGTCGCCGTGGGTGCGGGGAGCTCCTCGTACGGCGTGCAGTTGGCCGGCGCGACCAGCGGCTGGTCCTTGTCGAGGTCGACGGAGTCCTCGGCGGTCAGGTCGGTGAAGTCCGAGCCGAGGGTCAGGTCGACGCTCGTGTTGGTCCGCGCATCGAGCGTCATCTCGGCGTCCGGTAGCTGGGCCGCGAGCGTGTATGCCTGCGCGACACCCTTGTAGCCGAAGTTGATGCGGGCCACGCCCGCGTACTGGACGGGCGCGTTCGTCGTCGTCGCGACCTTGAAGCCGCGGTCCTTGAGGTCGTCGGCCGTCTTGCCGGCCAGGCCGGCCGTCTGCGTCCCGTTGTAGACGTTGACCTTGACCTTGGAGTACTTCACGGGGAGAGCGCCCTGCGGCGGGCACGGCACCGAGTCGCGCGTGGGCGTCGGGCTCGGTGCCGCCGCGAACGACTTGTCGAAGAAGGGGATGTCGATCGAGTCCGTGTACACGGCCGCGGCGCCCAGGCCGATGACGGCGAGCGCGGCGAGCAGGACACCGAAGATGACCGCCTGCCGCTCGTGCATGTGCCGGCGGCGGGCTGCCCGCGCGCGGTCCGCGTCCATGCTCACGCGATCACCAGCACCCGGGCGTGCAGGATGGCCCGCTGCTGCAGCGCAGCCCGGACGGCCCGGTGGAGGCCGTCCTCGAGGTACATCACGCCCTTGTACTGCACCACGTGCGCGAACAGGTCGCCGTAGAACGTGGAGTCGTCGGCGAGCAGCGCGTCGAGGTCCAACGTGCGCTTGGTGGTGACCAGCTCGTCGAGCCTGACCTGGCGCGGCGCCACCTCGGACCACTGCTTGGGCGTCTCGAGCCCGTGGTCCGGGTAGGGCCTGCCCTCGCCCACCGCCTTGAAGATCACGGGGTGAGTCTAGGTGGTCGGACCGGGTGGGTGTGTCAAGTCCCGCGTCAGGCCTGCGTCAGGCCAGCGTCAGGCCCGGTAGAGAGCCGTGATGGGGCACGCGAACAGGTCGCGGTCAGGGCGGCCGACGGTGTTGAGGTGCCGCACGATGATCGCGTACGACCTCGGCAGCGAGACCGCCAGGTACGGGATGTTGTGCTTCTCGCAGTACGCCCTGACGATCGGCTGGGCGCGACGCAACGTGGCGCGGGGCATGGACGGGAACAGGTGGTGCTCGACCTGGTGGTTGAGGCCCCCCATGAGCACGTCGACCCACCGGCCGCCACGGATGTTGCGGCTCGTGAGCACCTGGCGGCGCAGGAAGTCGACCTTGGCGTCCTTGGCCAGCAGCGGCATGCCCTTGTGGTTGGGGGCGAACGAGGCGCCCATGTAGAACCCGAACAGGCCGAGCTGGATCGCGAAGAAAGCGAGGCCCTTGAGCGGGGACATGACCGTGAAGACCAACGCCAGCGCGCCGAGCAGGCGCACGGCGATCATGGCGATCTCGACGGCCCGGTGCTCGAGCGGGTCCTTGCTGGCGACGCGCTTGATGGCCGAGACGTGCAGGTCCAGGCCCTCGAGGAACAGCAGCGGGAAGAAGAACCAGCCCTGGTGGTTGAGGTACCACTTGCCGAGCGGCGTGGTCCGCGCCTGGGCCCGCTCGGGGGTCAGCGACAGCGCCTCGAGCTCGATGTCGGGGTCGGCGTCGATCTGGTTCGGCTTGGCGTGGTGGCGCGTGTGCTTGTGCTGCCACCAGCCATAGGACAGGCCGACGAAGAGGTCGGCGAGCACCAGCGACGTCCACGTGTTCGCCTTGCCGGAGCTCCAGATCTGCCGGTGGGCCGCGTCGTGACCGAGGAAGGCGATCTGCGTCATCACCACGGCCGCGACCCCGGCCACCAGGAGCTGCCACCACGAGTCCCCGACCAGCACGATCGCGGTGACGAGGCCGCCCATCGCGACGACGGCGCCGGCCAGCCGTGCCGTGTAGTGGCCGGGGCGGCGGCGCATCAGACCGGCCGCCTGGACGGCCCTGGTGAGCTCGGTGAAGTCGCTGACGGCCCGCTCGCGCGGGCGCATCGTGGTGGTCGTCGTCGACATGGTGTCCGTCCTGTGTGGGCAGCCTGGGGCACGACGGGCGAGGGGGCGACGCGGGAGCGTCGACGACCGACGATGCACGGGTGGAAC
>Ga0222423_1001015_pt1 | contig 14447 bp, 8 predicted proteins | sample 3A0metagenome_FD_182472 | JGI IMG/M metagenome (GOLD analysis project Ga0222423, IMG submission 182472) | Enriched microbial communities from leaf-cutter ant dump, University of Wisconsin, Madison, United States - 3A0 (version 2) | ecosystem: Environmental > Terrestrial > Nest > Insects nest >...
GGATGGTTGGGTACCGGCTGGCTGAAGAAGGTGCCGTTGCTGCGCCCTTTCTGGTCGGGTAACTGAAAATCCCAGACAAGGGCATGGACGCGCCCGTCATCGACGGCGGCCCAGACCTGCGGGTCATCAGTCGGGATTTCGTTGCCCGTAAGCGCATTGAGATACTTATAGGCAAACCATGAGGCCTTGCGGATGCCGTCTTTGGTCATCAGGCCAAACCCGCCATGGAAGGGCGTGCCGGGCGGGCCGGGTTCCTCGAACAGGTCGGAACAGACCCAGTAGCTCATGCCCTGCACCAGCCCCTGCGTACCCTTCAGCTTACTGAGGATATAGGGGGCGGCGACATAGGAATCATGGCTCAGGTCGCGCGGATTATAGCTGGTGCTCCATTCGGTGAAGAACAGCGGCGTGCCGGGCAGGTGCGAGGCCTCGATCTCGGCGCGCACCTTGCGCACATCGCCGATAATGGCGTCAGGATTTTGCGACAGTTGCAAATCCATCTTGCCCTCTTCATCAAGGTAACCGTAATCGACGCCATAGGTATGGGTGGTGACGAAATCGACCGGTGTATGGGTCGTTTTGGCATAGGCCATAAGTTCCGGCACCCAGGCTGCGCCTGCGGTCGAAGGCCCGCCGACGCGCAATTGCGGATCGATGGCCTTGAGGGTGCGGGCGGTAACCGCATAGAGGGCGAAATAGGCTTCCTGATCGGCATATTGCCAGAAACCGTCGAGATTAGGTTCGTTCCATACCTCGAAATACCAGCTTCGCACCTCCTCAAGGCCATAGCGATCGATCAGGTGGCGGGCAAAGGCATCGATAAGTTGCTTCCACAGATCGAGACGCGGATGCGAGGTATTGCCTTTCCAGTAAAACAGGGTCTGTTCCGACGTGCGCATGGCCGTTGGGGTAAAGCCCAGTTCGACGAAGGGTTTGATGCCCATTTTCAGGAAGTTGTCGTAAAGATAATCGATCTTCGTCCAGTCATAGACCAGCTTGTTATCGACCATTTTCACCGTCCCCAGTTCATCGTGAAAAATGTCGTGGAAACGGATGTAACGGAACCCCAGTTCCCTGGCGGCGATACGCAGTTGCGCCAGATTGGCCTCGCGGATCGTCACCCCCGGATAGTCGGCCCCTATGGACTGGGCGAAAAAGCGGTCAACGGGCTGGCGCGCCTGAGCCAGATCGAGATCGATCCGGCGCGGAGACAGGGGGCGGGCCTGTGCGCCTGCGGAAAAACCTGCGGCCCCAAGGGCGAGGGCCGAAACAACCGAACGTCGGGAAAAGAGGGGCATGAGGTGTCCTTGCAGCCAGTAAGGGGGTAAAAAGGCCCCCCTCCGATTAGGATCAGAGGGGGATCAGTCGGGAAGAATGCAGTCCGAAAAACAGGATTCCGGTCGGGACTGCGCAGCCTGATCCTGATGAGCAGAGGGGTGGGCGTGTCTATATGGACGCGCCTGACCGTCTCCTCAAAGCGAAGGAATGTGTGTTCATGATCTTCCCCATATCTCTTATTATTTGTGGGCGTGTAACGCCTGAGGTCAGGATAACCGCAATGGGCGGTTCGGTCTAATATCTTAATTTTGTTTGACAATTTTCAAATGTTAGCGTTACCCTGTCCGCTGGTTTGATCGGTGTGTTCGGAAATGGCCATGTCTGAGGGGTGTATATGTCTGAGGGGCGTAAAAGCGTTCTGTTTATTGACGATGACGCGGACGTGCGTAAGACCGCCCGGTTGCTGCTGGAAAAGCGCGGCTTTGCCTTTTATGGCGCGGAAAATCCCGACAGCGCCCTGAGCCGCCTTGAGGCCACACCGGTCGATGTCATCCTGCTCGATCTGAACTTCGCCAGAGGTCAGACCTCAGGTGCGGAGGGACTGAACTGCCTGCGCGATATCCTGCGCCACGACCCGCGCGCCAATGTCATTGTCGTTACCGGCCATAGCGGTTTGTCGATCGCCGTACAGGCCCTGAGGCTCGGAGCGCGGGACTTCATTATGAAGCCCTGGCACAATGAGCGGCTGGTCGAGGCCATAGAGCGGGCCAGAAAAGAAACCAGAAACGAAACCAGACATGACATCAGGCATGAAATGCCTTCTGAAAGCCCCCCTGAGACGGCCCTGCCCGATCTGTCGGTGCTGGTGGGCAAGTCGGAGGCCATTCGTCGCGCCAAGGCCGGTATCGACCGCTGTGCGCCGCTGACGGCTTCGGTGCTGCTGCGTGGTGAGGCGGGGACGGGCAAGACGCTGGCGGCGACCGTCCTGCACCGTCAGTCAGGCCGCGCGCGAATGGTGCAGGTCGATGCCCAGGCCCTTGAGATGTCACACCTGTCGGGGCTGGAAAACACCACCTTGCTGGTGGAAAATATCGACCATCTGCCGGTCGGTCTGGCGTCGGGGGTGCTGGCGTGGATTTCACAGGCCCCGCGCCACAATAACCGTCTGGTGTCCACCACGACCCTGAGCGGTGAACTGGGTCTTGATCGCGGCCTGCTCTATGCCGCCAGCACGCTGGAGATTGACCTGCCGCCCCTCAGGGAACGGCGTGAGGACATCGTGCCTCTGGCCGAACATTTCCTGCGCGTTATCTGTCAGCAGCATGGCTTTGCCCCCAAGCACCTGACCCTTGAGGCCCAGTCGCGGCTGATGGCCCATGTCTGGGGCGATAATGTCCATGCCCTGCGTCACCTGATCGAGCGGGCGGCGATACTGGTTGATGCCGAGGCGCTGACGCCGACAGATTTCGTCTTTCCCGAAACGGCCGCCGATACGCGCGCTCAGGCCCCGCGTCTGGCCGATTCGGAAAAGACCCTGATCGAGGAAGCTCTGCGGCGCGCCGGTTTCAACGTCTCTGCCGCTGCGCAGGCCCTTGGGCTGTCGCGCCCCGCCCTGTACCGCAGGATGTCCAAATATGGTCTTTGAAACACGGAGCTTCCGGCTGTTCCTGACGCTTCTGTTCGGCCTTTCGACCGTGTTCATCTACGATTCCCTGATCCGTCACCTGTGGGCCAATGCCACCCTGGGGGCCGTTGTCTGCGCCGGTCTGTTGCTGGTGGCGGCGGGCGGTTACGCCTATCACCGCAAACAGGACGGTGCGCAGGCGGAACAGCAGGAAGCCGATCAGGCCTGTCTGCGCATCCTGCTCGATCAGATGCCCGTTCCCCTGATCAGCCATGTCGCCGACACGCCGCCTCAGGCGCTCAACCGTGCCGCCCGCGCGCTGTTCCAGACCGACGACCTTATCCCGCCTGTGCATGAGGCGGTGATTGCTGCCCTGTCGGCACCGGCGCATAACGGGCCGCCGGTGGTCGGTATCGGCGGGCGGCGCTATGCCCTGAGCCTGAGCGAGATACAGAGCGACCGGCATCTGGTGCGTATCGCCGCCCTGATGGATGTCGAGGCGGAAATCCATAAGGCCGAAGCCGGTGCCTTGCGCGACACCCTGCAAATCCTCAGTCATGAGATCATGAACTCCCTGACGCCGGTGGCCTCGCTGGCGGAGATTGCCGGTCTGTACCTCAGTGACGCCGGATCGGACATTGGGGGGCCGGACATTAGCGGGGCGCGTGAGGCGCTTGAGACTCTGGCGCGGCGCACGGCCAGCCTGACGCGCTTCATCGAGGCCTATCGTTCGGTGGCGCGCCTGCCCGAACCGGTGCTTCAGCCGGTCGATCCGGCGGCACTGGTGCGCGACATCATCGCCGTTTTCAGTCGCAGCCATGACGGCGACGACCTGAGCTTCGATCTCGATATACAGGACACCGGCGGGCGTCTGATGGCCGATGAGTCGCAACTGGGGCAGGCGATCATCAATGTCCTGACCAATGCGCTTGAGGCGACCGAGGCGCTGGCGACCCCAAGGCGTATCGCCCTGAGTGTGACGCAGGACAGCCGTTTGTGGACCCTGAGCCTCAGGGATAACGGGCCGGGCATTGCGCCGGATATCATCGACCACCTGTTCAACGGGTTTTCCTCGACCAAGCCGACCGGCACGGGGACGGGGCTTAATCTGGCGCGCCAGATCGCACTGGCGCACGGGGGGAATCTTGAACTGGTGGACGGGCGGGCGGGGCAGACGACCTTTGCCTTTACCTTTCCGAATCTGAGTTGAAGGCGGCAGAACATGGCCTTGATCGAACTGATGGACATAGAACATAGTTACAAGGGCGGCGACCGGCCCGTGCAGGCCCTGCGCGGGGTATCGCTGAGTATAGAGGCGGGGGAATTCGTAGCGGTGACAGGGGTGTCGGGCAGCGGTAAATCGACCCTGCTGAATATATTGGGCACGCTTGAGCGGGCGACGCACGGCCTTTACCGCTTTGACGGCAAGGATATAGGCCAGATGCCCGATCACCGTCTGGCCGAACTGCGGGCGGCACAGATCGGTTTTGTCTTTCAGAACTTCAACCTGCTCGATCACCTGACCGTCTATGACAACATAGCCCTTGGGCTGCGCTATCAGAAAATACCGGTCGAGGCGCGTCGCGAACGGGTATTCGAGGCGATGGATCGGGTCGGCATTGCCCACCGTGCCGATCACCTGCCGCGTCAGTTATCCGGCGGTCAGCAGCAGCGTTGCGCCATTGCCCGTGCTATTGCCGGACGGCCCGCCGTGCTTCTGGCCGATGAGCCGACGGGCAATCTCGATTCAGGCAATGCCGGTCAGGTTCTGGGCATCATTGAGGAACTGAACGGGCAGGGGACGACGGTGATCATCGTCACCCATGCCCCCAGTCAGGCCGACCGCGCGGCCAGGGTCATAGAGATGCACGACGGACGCATCCAGTTGTCACGGCGCAGATTGACATGAGGGATATGATCACCCTGATCCGCAGTCTCTGTCTGGTGGTCGCCAGCCGCTGGGGCGTCTATGTGCTGATGATCCTCGGCCTGAGCATGGCCTATGCCACGGCCCTGAGCATCACCCTCTATGTGCGTGACGAATTTACCTATGACCGTTTTCTGGGGAATACGGAACGGCTTTATCTTGTGTCGGCGCGCTATGGGCCGGAGGGACAGCCGCTGATCAGCAGCGATGTCACCCCTGGCGGTATCGCCCGCTGGGTCAGGGACGAGACGGACGGCGACATCGAGGCCATTGCCCGTCTGGTGCCGGTCGAATGGCCGTTGCGCAGCGATCACCGCAGCGTGAAGGAGCGCTTTTACTGGGCCGATGAGGCGATTTTCGACCTGTTGCAATTGCCGGTGCGCTCAGGTGACCTGCACAGCGCCCTGTCGAAACCGGGCAGCGTCGTCATGACCGAACGCATGGCCCGACTCTATTTCGGCCATACCGATGTCACAGGCGCACGCATGTTCAGCAAGGGTGGCCTGTCTCTGGAGGTGACGGCGGTGTTGCAGGATTTTCCCGCCAACACCCATCTTGAGCGTGAGATATTCATATCGGGCAATGCCGAATATGCCATGCTGTCGATCCTTGATCACAATCCCGACTATCTGTGGCCCATCGCCTACAGCTATGTCCGCCTGCGTCCGGGGGTGTCGGCGGATGTGGCGGCGCGGCATCTGTCCGACCTTAGCCGCAGCCGCTGGCAGGGGCCGAACAACCTGCCGGTCGGGTTTCGCCTCATTCCGGTGACCGATCTGCATTTCCAGCCGCAGAGTGACGGCCAGATGAAGCCGCGCGGTCACCTGAATTCGGTGCGCACCCTGATGGCGGTGGCTGTGGCGGTGCTGGTGCTGGCCGGTATCAACTGCACGGGGCTTATTCTGGCGGAATCGCATGAACGGGGGCGTGAAATGGCCCTCTATGCCAGTCTGGGGGCGACGCGCTGGCGGCAGATGACCTATATTCTGCGTGAGGCCCTGACGGTCAACCTGCTTAGTGCGGGGATCGGTCTGGCGGCGCTTGAGCGGCTGTTACCGCTGATCAATGCCGGTCTGGGCATCCGCCTGACCCTGTGGCAGGCCCCGTTGCTGGTGCTGGGGGTCACGGCGGCGGCGGCGCTGGTCATGGGGGTTTTGTGCGGCCTGTATCCGGCGGCGCGCATTACCCGTCAGGCCGCCGAAGGGCGCCGGTCCGGCACGGCGTCGCCGCAACGCTGGCGCGGTTGGGTGACGGCGCAACTGGTGCTGGTGATCGGGCTTCTGATCGTCACGCACAGCATGGCGCGGCAATGGCACTATGCCACGCGCGAAGCCCCGCAGTTCAACGGTGACGATGTGCTGATGGTGCGTCTGATCGATGAGGCCGGGGTCAATCGCCGGTTCGAGGCGCAGGTCAGGACTGTGGAGGGGGTCGAAGCCGTGGCCGAATCCTTCGGTGTGCCGACGACGGCCTTTGTGCGGCCGGGCTGGATACGCAAGGCGGACGGCCACCTTGTGTCTTTCCTGCGCAATTCGGTGCATCCCGACTTTTTCCGCGTCTTTCAGGTGCCGGTCCTTGCGGGGCAGAACCTGAGCGGCACCTTCCTTGAGCCGGAAAACCCGCGCGATATTCTGATCAATCTGGCGGCGGTCAGGGCGCTGGGCTACGACAGCCCGCAGGCGGCGCTGGGGCAGAGTATAGACTATGAAACCGACCGCACCCGTTTTCGCTCACGCATTATCGGCGTGGTGCCGGATATCCGGTTTGCCACGGTCTATGAACCGGCGCAGCCGATGGTGTTCGATAATTTTTCCAAATATTTCACGCAGGTCAATATACGTCTGACACCGGAAAACCGAAACCGCACATTAGGGCGCATCGATGCGCTGTGGGCCAGTGCCGCCGAAGGGCGGATGCCGGTCGAGCGGATATTTTACCGTGAGTATCAGCAAAACCAGTATCATGACCTGCAACAGCAGGTACGCACCTTCGCTCTGGTGTCGGCGGTGGCGATGTGCCTGTCTATACTGGGCCTGAGCGGCCTGTCGATCTTTCTGACACGTCACCAGCGGCGCGAAGTGGCCATAAGGCGGGCGCTGGGGGCGCGATTCCGGGAAATCTTCCTGCTACGGCTGCGCCCGTTCGTCGTGCCGCTCATTGTGGCCAATCTGATGGCCTGGGGGCTGGCCTGGGGGGTGCTGAAGGTCTGGCTGGAGGCCTTTGACGCCCATGTACCCGTATCGGGCCTGTCCTTTGCGCTGGCCAGCCTTGTGGCGACGGGGATCGCCCTGCTGACACTGGCGATACATGCCGCCCTGACCATCCGGCGTACCCCTATGCGGGTGCTGCGTCACGAATAGGCTTCGGCCTGTTTCAGACGGGCGCGCAGAAGCGCACGCATCAGGGCCTCGGCACCGGTCACGTCGCCCTGCCGGATGCCAGCGTGAATCTGCGCATACAGGCTGAGGTCATCGCTTTCCGGCTTCAGAAGGTGGGCCTCCATATGCAGGGCCGTGGTCACCAGCTCGGTCAGGCGATTGAAAAACAGATTGCCCGAACCGCGTAAAAGGGCCTGATGAAACCTGACCTGCGCCTCAAGCCGCGCAGGACTTGCGGGCGGGGCGGCCTGCATGGCCTTCAGGCTGTGGTCGATGTCTGCAAGGCTTTCGTGATCGCCAAGCGCCGCCGTCAGGCCTGCCGCCACCGGTTCGATCCCCAGACGCATCTGCATATATTCGCGGTAGGCTTCGGCGGAAAAGGCGCGCTGACGCAGCCAGCGGCTGATGTCGGGATCGAGCAGGTTCCAGTCGCGCATCGGATTGAGGCGGTTGGCCCGCTGACGGGTATTGATCAGTCCCTTGGCCGTCAGCATCTTCATGGCTTCGCGGATGACCGTGCGGCTGGCGTCGAACTGTGTGGCCAGATCGGCTTCGTTGGGGAAGGGCCTGTGTTCAAACTCACCGGCGACGATCTGCTGACCGATGAGGTGATGGAGAGAGATGGCCAGATTGGGACTTGGGTGCATGGGCGCAGGCATACACCTTTTCTGTCTGTTTTTGTACGTCTTATTTTACCGCATCGCGCCGAAGTGTTCCGTCCAGACTGAGGGGCGGGGACTGTGCAGGCGGGGCGATCAGGATCTGTCCGATTACGAACAGTTCGGACAGATTCTTCGGACATATGCGGCAGATGTCGGAAAAAACATATAGGGTACAGTCTGTTAGCTGGGGGTTCGCAGCGGGGTATAGTGATCCATAAAAAACGTTCGGGGAGAACGACACCATGAATCACCTGATGTCTCACGCAGGCCCTGAGGTGCCGCGCGTGGCCCTGAGGCCTGTGTCCGGTCTGGTCTATGCGGATATGGCTCTGGGCGATGGCGGGGAAGAGGGCTGTGTCACCTACAGAGTGCATAATCCGTGCGCTCGTCCTGTGCATGAGACGGTGCAGATCTATGTCGAAATCACCTATGCTGACGGCTGTGTGCGGCGGCGCATGGTTGGCTGGGAAGTGCATGACCTGAAGCCTGACGAAGCGCGCCATGTGTGCATTGGCCCGTGCGGATTTGATTTTCCGGCGGCCGATCAGCCGCCTGTGCCGCAGGCGGCCCTGAAGGTGCTGATTTTCAGTCTGTCGCGTCCGAAGGCGCAGGCGCAATGGATGGGGGCTTTCGGTTTCAGTGATCTGCAAATCCCGCCGACTAGAGCGCTTTCCGAAAAGTGTGACGCACTTTTCGGATTCAAAAGCGCGTTAAAACAAAAAGTTAGAGCGTGTTCCGATTCATTTTGAACGGAACACGCTCTAAAGGGGCTGCAACGCCGCATGGGCAAATGTCCGGTGTGACTTTGGCGCATCGATAGACGGTTAATCGCAAGGTCGAGCAGAAACAAACTTGTACTACAATATGACTGTAGTAATGTTAGCGTTATCAGGTACGGATCGCTTCACGGAAAAACAACGGGAATAACGACGATCCGGCTGTGATGGAGAGAAACAATTGAACGTCGCGCAATGGGTGCGGCTGTCAGGGGAGGTTTTAATGGTAAGGCATAAATCAAGGCTGCTGGCGCTGGCGGCAGGTACGTCAATGATAGCGCTGTCACTGGGGGCGCCTGTATGGGCGCAATCTACGGACACGTCGGCCAGCGGCGCCAGTGATGATGTGGAGACGGTGGTGATCACGGCGCGGCGTCAGGCGCTGCAAAGCGCCACGGAACGCAAGAAAAATTCGGACACCATGATCGATTCGGTGGTGGCCGATGATGCCGGTAAGTTGCCGGACAACTCCATTACCGAAGTGTTGCAGCGCGTGTCCGGTGTGACCATGGTGCGCTTTTCGGCCCTGAACAATCCTGACGCCTTTTCGGTCGAAGGATCGGGGATTCAGGTGCGCGGTCTGTCGGGGGTTGCCGCCCGACTTAATGGCCGGGAAATCTTCAGCGCCAATGGCGGTTCGGGCCTGAGCTGGGGCGATGTGACGCCGGAACTGATGGCGGCGGTCGATGTCTATAAGGCCTCGCGCGCCGATCAGATCGAAGGCGGCACCGGCGGGGCGATCGATCTGCGTACCAAGATGCCGTTCGACTATCGCAAACCGGCCATCGAGGCCAGCCTTGGGGCCTCCTATGGCGACTTCGCCAAGGAAACCTCGCCCAGCGCTTCGGTTCTGTGGACCAATCGCTGGGAAACGCCGGTGGGGGAGATGGGCTTTCTGGTTGATCTGGCCTATTCGGAATTTGCTACCAAAAACAACTTCATCCGTACCGAGCCTTTCTTTGCCCAGCATACGGGCAATGGCAATACGCAGGACCGCTTCATTCCGCGCGGCTTCAACTATGGCGACTGGACCTATAACCGCAAGCGTGAAGGTATTTACGAAGCCTTCCAGTGGCGTCCGAACGACAGCCTGACGATTTTCCAGACGGCCTTTATTTCGGAATATACCAGCGAACAGACCGAATCCGGCGTGTTTGTCGGGAATGATACCCCCAATTCGATTGGGGTCGCGCCGGGATCGAATGCCGTGTTCGACAGCAACGGGATGCTGGTAAAGGCCGACCGTCTGGTGCCGATTTCCTACTATTCGGGTACGGCGGGGGAGGCGACGGTTGATTACAATGACGAAAAGATAACGGTTAATTGTGATGCGCCTTTTGGTACACCGGCCACCAGCCTCTTCTGGGGCACCTGGCCGCCCTCCTGTGCGCCGGTCAAGATCAATATGGGATCGACGCGCGGCTTCCTGACCACCAAGACCATTACGCGCGATTTCAGTCAGGGCTTTAGCTGGGTGCCGACGGAAAAGCTGCGCGTCGATGGCGTGATCCAGTTCGTCGATTCTTCCCTGCAACTGACCAATTTCAATCTGGGGGTCGAAAACAACAATGCGCCCGCCATCGGCATCGACCTGTCGGGTGACATGCCGAAATTCTCGGTCTATGACGACGGGGCTTTGGCGCAACGGGGCAATTACAGCTGGGGCAGCATCATTACCCGTCCGCAGAACAACCATGGCACCATGGGGGCGGCGACCTTCGATGTCGGCTATATGTTCGATGAGGGCTTCTTCCGTGAACTCAAGTTCGGCATGCGCTATGCGGACCGTGTCGAGCGTGACAATTACGAAGGCACCTACTGGGCGCCTCTGGGACGGGGCTGGAACGCTTCGGGTCAGCGGACCCTGCTGAACGGGCCGGCTTCGGACAGCGAACTTTATAGCTTCGGTGATTTCTTCAGGGGCGATGTTCCCCTGCCGGGGAAATTCTGGCTGCCGAGCGCCAGCCTCATTGAAGGCAATGATCCGATCGATGCCCAGCGCAAATATGGCTATGATCAGGAATGTCTGCCCAATCCTGACACCGTTAAGGGTGACTATAATGATGACATGACCTGTGTCATCGACAATCCTGACCGTGAACCCGCGCGTTATACCTGGAGCGATGATGATTTCGGGGCCTCACGCGCCCAGATCATCACGAAATCCTGGTATGTTCAATCGAAGTTCGGCAGCGACGAAGGCCTGTTCGGTGTGCCCTTTACCGGTAATGTCGGTATGCGTGTCGTCACCAACCGTGTGGAAGCGAGCGGCTATTTCGTGCTGAATCCTGTGCCGCAGTTCTATTTCAGTGAAGCCGAGTTTCAGGCCGATCTGAACGACGGGGTGCTGGATAATTACAATACGGTGCTACCCGAAGGCCGTGAACGCATCGTCAGCCATGAATATACGCGTTATCTGCCGTCGCTGAATATCAATTTCAAACCCTCGGACACCTTCCAGATTCGTCTGGCGGTGAACCGTACGATGTCGGCACCGGAATTTTCGGATATCCGTGCCACCGGCAGCGCAGGCCTCGATCTCAGGACGAATCCGATCCCCAATCCGGCACCCGGCGGCGGGGATTATCCCAGTCTGTTCAACGGGGTAACGGCCCAGACCGGTAATCCGTATCTTGAGCCGACCATGTCCACCAACTACGATCTGGCGTTTGAATGGTACCCCAGCAACAGCCTGAACGCGCACCTGTCCCTGTTCCATAAGGATCTGAAAGATCTGATCGTCTATGGCGATACGCTCAAGCCGCTTGCGTTCACCTATGTGGACGGGGCGGGAACGGAACAGCCCTATACGGCGATGGTGTCCACCGCCGAGGCCTATAATGCGTCGGAAAAGGCACGCATCACCGGTCTGGAAATCGGCGGGCGCAAGTTCTTCGATGAACTGCCGGCACCGTTTGACGGTCTGGGCATCGAAGCCAACTATACCTATATCGACTCGGAAAATCCGTCGGCTCTGGCGCGGAATATCTATGGCGAGGAGATGGACGGTATCCCCATCGTCGGCCTGTCGAAGCACAATTACAATGTGCAGCTGATGTACGAAAAGAATGACCTGTCGGTACGTCTGGCCTGGTCGTGGCGTTCGGAATATCTGCAATCGACCAATGCCAACGGCACCAATCCCGACTATGATTACTACACGCCGCAGGCTGTGGGCTATTCGACATCGCAACGCTTCGATACGGCCCTGCCGACCTATGCCGATGCCTATGGCCAGCTCGATATCGGTGTGAACTACAAGCTGAACGAAAAGGTACGTCTGTGGCTTCAGGCCAATAACGTCACCAATGAGGTCACCCGTACCCTGATGGGCGGTTACCCCAGCGGTCAGCTCTATACCCGCAGCTGGTTCATTACCGACCGGCGTGTCAATATCGGGGTGAATCTCGCTTTCTGAGGGGGATGATCCTGACGGCTTGCGCAAGGTTTTGCGCAAGCCGTCATTATGACCGGAGGCACATATGGCCAGACAGATACTGATCGTCGGCGGCGGGACGGCGGGCTGGATAACGGCGGGTTATCTGGCGCGCATGTTGTCGGCGCAACTGCCCGGCGGGGTGCAGATCACCCTGATCGAGTCCGATGATATCGGCATTATCGGTGTCGGTGAGGGCACCTTCCCCAGCATCCGCAAGACGCTGAAACGTATCGGGGTGGACGAGAGCGACCTTGTGCGTGACTGTGATGCCACCTTCAAACAGGGCATACGTTTCGACGGCTGGCGCACCGGTACGGGCGAAAGCTATTTCCATCCGTTCGAGGCCCCTTTCAGTCCGGGCGGGCTTGATCTGTTGTCTTACTGGCTGGCCGGTGTGGCCGGTGACCGGCAATGGGATGCGGCCTCTACGGTTCAGACCCATGCGGCGGATATGGGACTTGCGCCCAAGCTCCAGAGCCATGAAGCCTATGCCGCGCCGCTGAACTATGCCTATCATTTCGATGCCGCGAAGCTGGCGCGGCTGTTGCGGCGTGTGGCCATCGGCAATGGCGTGCGGCACTGTATCGGCACCATATCGGAGGTCTGCCTGACGCCTGAAGGGGCGGTCGATCATCTGGTGAGCCGTGAACAGGGCGAGATGCGCGCCGACCTGTATATCGACTGCACCGGCTTCAGCGCCCGCCTGATCGGTCAGTCCCTCGGGTCGCCCTATCGTTCGGTGCGCGGCAGCCTGTTTACCAACCGTGCCGTGGCCCTTCAGGTGCCTTATGACCGGCCGGACAGGCCGATACCGTCCTTTACCCTGTCCACGGCGCAGACGGCGGGCTGGACGTGGGATATAGGCCTCGATAACCGGCGGGGGACGGGTTACGTCTATTCGACCGACCACACCAGCGATGCCGAGGCCGAAGCCGTGCTGCGCCGCTATATCGGCCCGGCGGCGGATCAACTGACGGCGCGGGTGCTGAATTTCGAGCCGGGTTACCGGCCGGTGCAATGGCAGAAGAATGTGGTGGCCATTGGCCTGTCGGCGGGCTTCCTTGAGCCGCTGGAGGCCACGGGTATCGGCTTTGCCGAGGGGGCGGCGCTGGTGCTGGCGACGTTGTTCCCCTGGAGCGGGCCAATTGACGGGCCGGCGCAACAGTTCAACGACATCATGGTCCGACGCTATGCCCATGTCGTCGATTTCATCAAGATGCACTATTGCCTGACCCGGAGAACCGATACGGCCTTCTGGTGCGATAATGCGCAAGACAGCACTATCCCCGACAGTCTTCAGGCGCGGCTGGAACGCTGGCGCTACCGCGTGCCGGATTTTGTCGATGTTGATCTCAATCATGACATCTTCACCGAAGCCAACTGGCAATATGTTCTTTATGGCATGGGTTTCCGCACCGACATTCAGGCGCGCGCCGGGGCGCTGAAATATGCCGATGATGCCAGAGCCGCCTTTGCCGATATCCCGCGACAGGCGGCCATTGCCCGCACGAAGCTGCCGTCGCATCGTGACCTGATCGAGGCCGTGCGCCGTCAGGGCTTTCGCCGCGCGGCGGCCTGAATTGCAGAAAGAGAGACTATGCGTGTTCTTAACCCCCTGAAGGCGGGGATCGTTTTCAGTCTTGGCCTGTGTCTTTTGCCGGTTATGGCACTGGCGCAGTCTGCGCCGGTCGCCCGCTTCGACGGATTCGACTATAGCGGTAAGGATGCGTTGTTTGACGCGCCCCTGCCCGCAGATACCTATCAGAATCCGGTGCTGGCCGGGTTTCATCCCGACCCCAGCATCGTGCGCGTCGGTCAGGACTATTATCTCGTCAATTCGAGTTTCGGCTTCTATCCCGGCCTGCCGGTGTTTCACAGCCGCGATCTTGTCAACTGGACGCAGATCGGCAATGCGCTCGACCGGCCCGACATGATGCCGTTCCGTAATCTCGGTCTGGGGGGCGGGGGCATCTATGCGCCGACCCTGCGCCACAGGGACGGGGTGTTTTACCTCATCAGCACCTGTATCGGCTGTGGCGGGAATTTCATTCTTTCGGCCCGCGATCCGGCAGGGCCGTGGTCAGACCCGATCTGGCTGCCGTTCATCGATGGCATAGACCCGTCCCTGCTGTTCGATGACGACGGGCGCACCTATATCGTCCACCAGCGCAGCCCCGCACACAAGCGCTATGACGCCCATACGGCCATCGGTATCACGGAGGTCGATCCGGTGACCTTTGCCCAAAAATCGGAGGATGTGGTTCTGGTGGACGGGGGCGACGAAACACCGTGGAACACCGACTATATCGAAGGGCCGCATATCTATAAGGTCAGGGGAGAATATATCCTCTCGGCTCCTGGCG
>Ga0222423_1001016_pt1 | contig 14446 bp, 11 predicted proteins | sample 3A0metagenome_FD_182472 | JGI IMG/M metagenome (GOLD analysis project Ga0222423, IMG submission 182472) | Enriched microbial communities from leaf-cutter ant dump, University of Wisconsin, Madison, United States - 3A0 (version 2) | ecosystem: Environmental > Terrestrial > Nest > Insects nest >...
TGCGCCGACAAGCTCTACGGCGCCGTGGCCCCCGCGCCCGGCGAGGTGCTCGCCTTCACGCAGCGCGAGCCGTTCGGGGTGGTCGCCGCGATCCTCCCGTGGAACTATCCGCTCGCCATGGCGGCATGGAAGATCGGCCCGGCACTCGCCGCGGGCAATTGCCTCATTCTCAAGCCGGCCGACGCTACCCCCAGGTCCGCGCTGCACGTTGCCTCCCTGGCGGCCGAGGCGGGCATCCCTGAGGGAGTACTGCGCGTTGTGCCTGGCAATGGGCCCATTACGGGGGCGGCTTTGGCGGCGGACCCCATCATTGGTGCGTTGTCCTTCACCGGCTCTACACGCACTGGCCGCAGCATCTTGCGTGCCTCCGCGGACTCCAATCTCAAGCGCGTGAGCCTCGAGATGGGCGGCAAGAGCCCGCAGATCGTGTGTGCGGATGGGCTTGCCTTTGGGGACGCGCTCATCGACGGACTCATCACCGCCGCCTTCATGACACAGGGCCAAAACTGCACCGCAGGTTCCCGCATTCTGGTGCACGAGAGCATCCACGACGAGGTGGTGAGCAAGCTCGCCACTGCCGCCAAGGCGCTCACGGTGGGCGACCCCGCAGACCCGTCTACGCAGATTGGGCCCATCATCAACGCGGCGGCAGCGGATCGCATCATGGCCGCAGTGCGCACGGCAGTCGATGCCGGTGCGGTGGCCGTGGCCGGTGGGCACGAGGTGCAGGTGGAGCCCGGTGGGCGGTACATCGCGCCCACCGTGCTGACGAACGTGGCGGCAGGCGACCCCATCATCACCACCGAGCTTTTTGGTCCGGTGACGATCGTGCAGCCCTTCGCCACCCGCGACGAGGCCATCGCCATGGCGAACGCGGTGGACTACGGGCTGGCGGCGTCGGTCTATACCAAGAACATCGACGACGCGCTGGCGCTGGCACGCGGCGTGCAGGCGGGCGTGGTGTCCGTTGGCAACTACTCAGAGGGCGACCTCAGCTCGCCGTTTGGCGGCTGGAAGCAGTCGGGGTTTGGCGGCGCGGAGAAGTCGCTGCGCTCCTTTGAGCAGTGGACTCGCGAAAAGGCGATCTGGATAGAGCTGCAGGGGCAGTAGCCCGCTACCTCGCGGCGTCGAGATACGTGAGGATGGCGCGCACGCGGCGATTCTCGTCAACGGATTCGGTGAGCCCAAGCTTGGAGAAGATGCCGCCGCAGTGCGTCTCCACGGTGCGTTCGGACAGATACAGCCGCTTGCCGATCGCCGCATTGGAACTGCCTTGCGCCATGAGGGCAAGCACATCCAGTTCGCGCGGCGTGAGGCTGTCGAGGATGGAGTTTGCTCGCGCCACCCCCATGAGGCGCGCCACCACGTCGCTATCGAGGCTCGTGCCGCCGGCCGCCACCCTGGCCAGCGCCGCGAGAAACTCGTCAACATCCAGCACCCGGTCCTTCAAGAGGTAGCCGATGGCGCCGGTGGCGACAAGGTCCAGCACGCGCCGCGCCTCGATGTGCTGAGACAACAGCATGATGGGCATCACGGGATTCCACGCGCGAATCTCCAGCGCGGCGGCAATGCCGTCTTCGTCTGAGGGCATGCGGATGTCCAGCACCACAACGTCGGGCTCATGCGCGCGCACTTGACTCACCGCGGCCGGGGCGTTGTCCGCACGCGCCACAACGTCATGGCCCGCGCTCGCGAGCAGCGCCGCAAGGCCCTCGCGGAACAGCGCGGAATCCTCGCCGATCACGATGCGCATGGCAGCACCGCCTCGATTCTGGTGCCCGCGCCCGCCGGAGAGGTGATGGTCAGCGTGCCTCCGAGCGCATCCACCCGGTCCGTGAGGTGACGCAGCCCGGAGTGGGGGAGCACACCGCCACAGCCGTCGTCGGCGACCGTGACGCGCACGTGTTCCTGTGCGGAGCGCACCACCACGCTGATGCGTTCCGGCCGGGCATGTTTGAGGGCGTTGGTCACGGCCTCCGTCACCACAAAGTAGGCGGTGACCGCCACGTCGTCGGGCACGTCGGGGGCGTGAATGTCCAGGTCTACCAGGCCAGGGGTGCGGGCGGCGATCTCACTGAGCGCCGCCGGCAGGCCGTCATCGAGAGCGCTGGGACGCACCCCGTGCGCCAACTGCCGCAGCTCCGCTACGGCGGTGCTGAGCTCGGCAACCGCGGCATCGAGCACGTCAGAGGCGCCCTCGGTGAGCCCCTCCGTGCGCTGCAGCACGCGCAGTCGCATGCCGAGCGCCACGAGGCGCTGCTGAGCACCGTCGTGGAGGTCGCGCTCCAGCCGGCGCCGCTCCTGGAACTCGGCGCGCACCAGGCGCTCGCGTGATGCCGCAACATCGGCGCGGGCGGCGCTGAGCTCCGCTTGAAGCCGCGCCCTGTCCACCAAGGGCGCACACTCCTTCGCCACCACGGCAGGCGGCCGACGCTCCTGGCCGGGTGACGCTGTCAGCCACCCGATCGTCTCGCCATGCAGGCGAACGGGCGTGCTGAACTGTGTCACCTCTCCAGGTGAGCCGTCGGGACGGGTGAGGGCGGCGTCGGACAGGCGATAGTAGGCAAGCGCGAGGCCGGGGTCGCGCAGGCCGGTGCGCAGCGTTGGCTCGATGTCCGCGGCGCTCGCCAGGCCCGCCTCGATGCGCGCGCTGAGGTCGCCGAGCGCGGCCACCGTGCGGCCGCGAGCGGGGAAGACGAGGCGATCGAAGAGCCGGTAGAGCGGGCGTGCAGCGAGCGCCACCGCCGCCGCGAGTGCCGCCGTGACGCCCAGCGCGAGCGGCGGCGACCACGTCACGAGCGCCGAGCCGACGCTGAGGCACGCCACCGTCAGCACGGCCAGTGCGGCGGTGCCGAGCACGCCGGCGGTGATGGTGGCAACGCTCGCGCGGTCGACGTCGAACAGGGTGGGGCGGGTGAGCGCGATCGCCACCCCCACGGGAACGGCGACGTACATGATGGCAAGGCCCACCAGCACGAGGTCCGCGGTGCCGAGCACCAGGTAGCTGGCCCAACACAACAGGAGCGTGAGAGGCAGCGAGGCGCCGCCGAGGAAGACCCAGCGCAAGCGCAGGTGATCGCCCGTGGTGGCCCTGCGGTAGCGCGCGAGCGGTGCCGCTGCGCTCGCGATGAGGCCCGCGAAGAACAGGATGACGAGCGCCACTCCCACGGGCTCGAGCCAGGCGGCCTGCGATGGGAAGGCAGCCTGCGCGGCGCAGGCGGCAACGATTCCGGCGGCCACCGTGGCGATCGCGATGCCCAACCGGCCCCATGCGCGCGACGCCGCGTGCCCGCTAGGGACCAGCAGCAACAGCTCTGCAAACGGCACGTACAGCAGCACCCACACGCCGGCGAGGACTCCCTCCATGAGGTGCTGGGGAATCACGGTGGTCAACAGCGCCACGCCCGCAGCCGCGAGGAGGGGTGCGCACCGGTTGCCGGGAGCGCGCCTCGCCACGAGCGTGGCGGCGGTCAGCGGGATCGCCGCAAACAGCGTCACCAAGGCCACGAACGCGCGCTGGCCTGGGTTGCTCGCGGCGGCGAGCGCGAGCGCCACGCCGGGCATCACCACCCACCCCGCGAGCACTGCGCGCATCGACCACGACATGACGACACGATAAAGCGCCGCCGCCGTCAACGTAACCGTGTTTCCACGCAAGTACCTGGGGTGCTGACCACGAGGACAGGTGCCTGGCTCCAGCGCCAAGGTGGGGACACGTGCCCAGAAGGCGGCACTCCAACGAAGGGATACCCGGAATGAACATCATCTTCACGATCATCGCGGCACCACTGATTGGCTGGCTTGTGGGCAAGCGGCTCATGGCATCGGTGCTGTACTTGTCGAGCGTTGCGATGGTGTTCAGCTTCCAGACGCTCGCGGTGATGATTGGGTGGCTGGGCGGCGAGACCGGGTTTGGCGGCGCCTCCGACCACGGCGCGTTTGGCCCCACCCCCACCGGGCTGCCGCTGCACTTTGAATCCTCCGAGGTGTGGAGCTACGGGGCGCTCAACCTGCTCATCACCGCTGCTGGGCTGGCGATTGTGGCGCTGTTTGGGTGGCTGCGGTCGCGGCGTGCGGCCAAGGCGGCTGCGGCGGCCTGATCATGGCGGCGCAGGCCTCGAGGAGTCGGCGGCGCAACACCTCGCCGCGTGCGGCGAACTGGCGCTGACGGGCCGCGTATTCGCTCTTGCCCTCTGGGGTCTCGATGCGCACCGCGTCTAGCCCAAATGCGCTCACGTCATACGGCGAGGCGGCCATGTCCAGGCGACGCACCTCCACCGCCAACTCAAAGCAATCCAGCGTCAAGGTGCTCGGCACGGCGGGGGACAGCTTCATGCACCACTTGTAGAGGTCCATCGTGGCGTGCAGGCAGCCGGGCTGTTCCATGGTCGCCTGAGTCTCGCGGGAGAGCACGTGGGCGTTCCGCGGCGCCGCCTCCGGCGTGAAGAAGCGGAACGCGTCGTAGTGCGTGCACACCACATCGTGGGTGGCGACCACCTCATCGGTGCCGGCCGGTCCCAGCCTTAGGGGTAGATCGTGCCTGGTATCGCGGTCCTTGTAGACCATGGCCCACTCATGAAGGCCAAAGCAGCCGAGCGCGGCGCGGCGCTTCAGCGTTGCCGCCACCAGCCCGGTGACAAAGTCCACCGTTCCGCCGCGCGCCGCCCAGAACGCCTCGGCATCCACGGAGGTCACGCCCGCATCGGTGCGGTACCAGCGCCATCCGGCATGCTCTGTGGCGCCTTCCAGGCCCACCCCGACCCCCGGGTGCCAGCGGCGCAGCAGCGACGGCCGGGTGGAGTAGTAGTCGTAGAGGAAGTCGTCCACCGCGTGGCTTTCCCCGCGCGCCACGCGCTCGCGGCGAGCGGCCGTGAGTGCATCTGCCCGACGCTCGTGCGCCTCAGCGAGCGGCCGCCACTCGGCGGCGCTGAGGGTGGGTGCGGGGTTGGGTGGCACTGCATGATTGTCTCAGGAGGTCCGGATGCCAGCACCCGCCTGGGCACGGTAACTAGGCCGCGTCCCACCAGTCGAGCACTCGCGTGCCCACGAGGGTGATCCAGCGACCGGGCTCACCAGTGGTCTCGAGCAGGAAGTGGTTGCGCCCCTTGGGTGTGCCCTCGTGAATCCAGCGGCCGTCCGTGTGGCGGCGCTCGCGGATGATGCCGATGGCCTGGGCCGCGCGGGGATCCGGTGCGCGGCCACTGGCACGAATGAGGTCAAGCATGCGCAGCACGTTGTAGTGGTGACGCTGCGGGAACGGGAAGTACAGGTAGTACTCCTGCACCACGTCACCGCTGCGCAGTCCCCGGAAGAGTCGCCGCGAATACACGTACTCAAGAGCACGGTCTATGGCCGCGTCGATGCGCGAATGAGGACCGTGATGCTTGGCGTATTCGATGAGTCCCTCAAGGACGCCGAGGGTCGAGTCAAAGCTTGAGACCACGGATCCGTTCAATGCCTCACAGTTCCAGCCGCCGTCGTGGAGCTGCTCGTCAAGCAGCCGGTCCGCCAGGGCAGTCATGTCGCGGCCAAAATACTCGCCGGCACGCAGGGTGCGGCCATTGATGCACGCCTCAACCTCGCCGTCGAAGTAGGCCTCACCCGCGTACTCCCAGCGCACATTGCGCGCTACCTTGTCGATCGCCTCAACCACTCGCGGATCGCGAGGGTCCACTCCAAGGTCGGCGAGCAGCTCAAGAACCCACATCGTTGACGTCCACGCCTGCCCGTCGCGCTCGAACTCCTCCTCAGAGAAGTCGCCCGGACCCCACGCACCGCCGTCCCATGAGCCGTCTTCCCACTGCAGATCGAGCAGGGCCTTGCCCCACCCCTGCGTGGCGACGCGAGAACGCTCCCGAGCCACAGCGTCGGCCGGGGAGCCGAGGAGGTCCTGCATGACCTGCCAGCGAATCGAGGGATCGCCCTCCATCAGCCACGCCTGAGTGTCCATTCCTCGACCCTAGGCATGGGGGCTGACACGCGCTCGGTGAGAGTCGGAGTCCGCCACCGCCGTGGAGGCCGTGGTGAAGACGTCCTCGAGCGGCCCTTGCCCCACCTTCCACTTCCACACGCTTGCGAACATGAGGCATGCAACGCACAGGGCAATGAGCGCCACATTGCTGGGGGCGAAGACAATCTGGGGGCCAACGATCGCGATCAACACAAGATGCGCGGAGTACAGCGTGAGGGTCATGGACCCTGCCGCAGCCAAGGGCCATGTCACGCGCGGCAGCACGTGCGCCACCCAACAGCACGCGCCCATCACGGCCAGCGCAACGCCCACATTGCCGAGCATCTCTAGCGCTGTGTAGCCGTGCGCATGAAGCGAATACCAGGGGTAATGATCGTCTTGCGGCTCACTCCAGGCCACCGCGTACCCGCGCGAGCCGAGTAGCCACGCGCCCGCACCGTAGGCCGCCACCGCCAGCACGGCGCCCGCCGCGAACAGCCGTCCAAGCGCCGCGCCGCGCCACGGTGCCAGCCGGCTCACGCCCATGCCCACCAGCGGGTACCCCACCCACACGAGCGCGGGATAGTGGGGGCTCCACAGCTCGTGCAGCACGGGAAGGTCGTAGAGCCACTGTGGCAGCGCATCGACGAGCGGCACCAGCACCACACGCCCCACCGCCAGCACGCCGCCGCCAACCACCATCAGCACCCACGGCCGCCACCGGAAGGCCACGAGCGCCAACAGGAACATCACGCCAAGGTTGTCGAGGATCACGTCAACGGGTGTGGCGAGCACCTGCAAGAGCCAGCCCAAGACGATGAGCATGCCACCGCGCACCGCCACACGCACGCGGGTGTACCGCACCGGATTGGCAGCGGCGGCACGTGTGAGCATCAACGCAATGGACACCCCAGCCAGCACAGCAAACAGCGCTGAGGCCCTGCCGTGCGCCGCCATGAGCCACCGCCAGCCTCCGGGTCCGTATTCACCGGCGTTGCCGATGTGCGCGGCGAACATTCCAAAGAGCGCCAGCGCACGGGCGGCGTCAAGGCCGGTGATGCGCGCAGGACGCGCGGCTTCGCTCACGCCATTCCGGCGGCGTCAAAGGTGCGCAACGCCCACTCGTAGTGGGCGCCGAGGCACTCGTCGGCAACGTCGCCAAGCGCCTGCCCGCCCAGCCACGCAAAGCGGTCCTCGCGCACAAGGTCGTCGTCGTCGAACGTGCCAAGGAGGCGCACCATCGCCCCGTGGGACGTCACGAGCATGGTGCGCACGGCGTCGTACGGTCGCTCGCGGTGGGCACGGTAGAACGCGATGTTGAGCGCCTCAAGGTCGTTCCACGTGTAGCCCTCCGCCGGGTAGGCGGGAACGGAGCCGGCGCGGTCCTGCGCCACCCAGCCATCGAAAACCAGGTGCCAGGCGTGCAGGTGAGCCAGCACGTCGGCAACCCGGCGGTCGTAATAGGCGGCCCCGAGCGCAAACTCCGGCGAAGCGTCGGCGCGGCGCAGCACCTCCGCGAGGCGATCGTCGCCTTTCGCGGCAAGGGCCCTCCCACGCTCCGACGCCATGGCCCCATGCTACGTGCGGCGCCGGTGAAGGGGGCCGCGACGCATTACCCTGGAGGGCATGCGCATCGCCAGATTCACCACCGGTGACGAGCCCCGCTACGCGATCGTCGATGGCGACAAGGGCAAGGAAGAGCTGGTGGTGCTGACCGGCGATCCCATGTACACGCCCGGCACCATCACCGAGGAGCGCATTCCGCTCACCGACGCGGTGCGCCTGCTGGCGCCCGTGATCCCGCGCTCCAAGGTGGTATGCCTCGGTAAGAACTACGCAGAGCACGCCAAGGAAATCAAGGCGCGCGGCCCGGCGTCCGAGGTGCCCATCCTGTTCCTCAAGCCCAACACCGCGGTGATCGGCCCGGATGATCCCATCGTCATGCCGCACTACTCCGATGACGTGCAGGTGGAGGCGGAGCTCGCCATCGTCATTGGGCGGGTGTGCCGTAACGTCTCGCCGGAGACCGCAGAGGACTACATCTACGGGTTTACCTGCGCCAACGACGTCACCGCGCGCGATCTGCAGCGCATGGAGGACCAGTGGTTCCGTGCCAAGGCGTTTGACACCTCGCTGCCGTTGGGCCCGTGGATCGAGACCGAGCTGGCCCACGATGACGTCACCATCTCCGCCAGGATCAATGGCGACACCAAGCAAAACGGCAACTCGCGCGACATGCTGCTCGATGTTCCGCACGCCATCGCCATGATCTCCGAGGTCACCACGCTGCTGCCCGGCGACGTCATCCTCACCGGCACGCCCGCTGGCGTGACGCGCATGGAGCACGGCGATGTGGTCGAGGTGGAGATCGAGGACCTCGGCGTGCTGCGCAATCCCGTCATTCGCCGCGACTAAATCGCGATCCCCACTCAGGAAGGCTTCATGTCCACCGTTCGCGTTCGCTTCTGCCCCTCGCCCACCGGGCTTCCGCACGTCGGCATGGTCCGCACGGCCCTGTTCAATTGGGCGTACGCGCGCCACCTTGGCGGGCAGATGGTGTTCCGCATCGAGGACACCGACGCCGAGCGGGATTCCGAGGAGTCCTACGACATGATCCTCGACGCCATGAGCTGGCTGGGGATCGACTACGACGAGGGGCCAGACATCGGCGGCCCGTACGGCCCGTATCGGCAGTCGCAGCGCAGGGATTTGCACGTTGACGTGGCGCGGCGACTGCTTGAGGCCGGCTATGCCTACGAGTCGTTCTCCACTCCCGAGGAGATCGAGGCGCGCCACGTGGCCGCTGGCCGGCACAAGGCCCTGGGCTATGACGGCTTTGATCGCGATCTGAGCGCTGCGCAGATTGCCGAGTACCGCGCACAGGGCCGCCAGCCCGTGATCCGCATGCGCATGCCCGACGAAGACATCACCTTTACCGATCTCATCCGCGGCGAGGTGACCTTCCCGGCCGGCTCCGTGCCCGACTACGTGATCGTCCGCGGCAACGGTGATCCGCTATATACCCTGGTAAACCCCGTAGACGACGCCCTCATGCACATCACTCACGTGCTGCGCGGCGAGGATCTGCTCTCCTCCACGCCGCGCCAAATAGTCCTGTGGCGCGCCATGGTGGAGTTGGGCCTGGCCGACGCCGTGCCCACCTACGCGCACATGCCGATGGTCATGGGGGAGGGCACCAAGAAGCTCTCCAAGCGAGACCCGGAGTCCAACCTCTTCCACCACCGCGACCGCGGATTCCTGCCCGAGGGCCTGCTGAACTATTTGGCGCTCCTTGGCTGGTCCATTGCCCCGGACCGCGATGTCTTCACCCGAGACGAGCTCGTTGCGGCCTTCGACATCGCGGACGTGAACCCCAACCCCGCGCGCTTTGACCTGAAGAAGGCGGAGGCGATCAACGCCGAGCACATGCGCCTGCTGCCCACCGGAGAGTTCGCCACGCGCGTGCTGCCGTACCTCCACGGTGCGGGGCTTATCGGCACCGCAGAGGTCGCGGGCCTCACACCCACGGAAGAGGCCACGCTCGCGGCGGCGGTACCGCTAGTGCAGACGCGCATGACGCTGCTGGGGGAGGCGCCGGGAATGCTCGGCTTCTTCTTCGTTGACGGCTCCGGCCTGGTCGTTGAGCCCGACGCTGTGGCCAAGCTCCCCGAGAACGCCGCGGAGATTTTAGACGCGGCCATTGGGGTGCTCGAGGGGCTCGAGGACTTCTCGCCGGAGTCTCAGCAGGCCGCGCTCACGGCGGTGCTTGTTGACGGCATGGGCATCAAGCCGCGGTTCGCGTTTGGTCCGCTGCGGGTGGCCGTCACGGGTCGCCTCGTGTCCCCGCCGCTGTTCGAGTCCATGGAGATCCTTGGCCAGCGCGAGTCCGTGGAGCGCCTGGCGCGCCTGCGCGCGTCGCTGTGACCGAGCTCGGCGAGTGGGCCAAGCCGGTGCTTCCCGGCGTGCTCGTGACGTTGCGCCCGTACTCGGGCGCCGACGGCGATGGCGCCTGGGAGATGGTGCAGGATCCCGAGGGCCAGGACCTCACGGGAACCACGGCGACCTTCACGCGCGAACAGATCCAGGAGTGGGTCGAGTCTCGCGGCACAGCACCGGAGCGCCTGGACCTTGCTGTGGTCGAGAACGCGACGGGGGAGTACGCGGGCGAGGCCGTGCTCAATGAATTTGATTCGGGCCGACGCTCCGCGAACTTCCGCATCGCGCTTCGCGGGCCGGCCTGGTACGGGCGTGGGTTGGGCGGCGAGGCCACGATGCTCATGGCACGTCACGCGTTCGAGTCCATTGGGCTGGAGTCGATGGTGCTGGAGGTGCGTGCGGACAACGTGCGCGCCATCCGCGCGTATGAGAAGGCGGGCTTCGTGGAAACCGGTCGCTCCGAGGACGAGGGCGCTACGTGGGTGGATATGGAGCTCGCAGCCGCCGATTGGAGGGCACGCCAGTGATCCGCGCCATTCTCTTTGACGTTGACGACACCCTCGTCGACACCCGCGGCGCCTTCCGGCACGCGCTCGCCACGGTGGCCGCGCATCACCTCAGCAACGCGCCCTCGCCGGATGAGCTCAACCACACGTGGCGCACCGACGCCGGAGGCTACTACCGCGCTCACACTCGCGGCGAGATCAGCTATCGCGAGCAGCGCATGCTGCGGGCCAACGCACTCCACGCCATGTATGGCGGCGCCGAGATGGACGATGACGCGTATGACGCATGGAACGCGGAGTTTGAGCAGGCGTTTAGGGATGGCTGGCGCGCGCATCACGATGCCGCGCCGTGCCTCGATGAGCTCGACGCGCGCGGCATCGCCTACGGCGGCCTGAGCAATGCGGCCCTCGCCTATCAAGAGCAGAAGCTCGCCGCATGCGGGCTGGAGCACATGCCGATGCTCGTTGGGGTGGACACGCTGGGCTTTGGCAAGCCCCGCCCCGAGGTTTTCCAGCTGGCGTGCGAAATGCTCGGCGTGGCACCGCACCAGGTGGCGTATGTGGGCGACGAACTGGACATCGACGCGGTGGCTGCCACCACGGCGGGGCTCCAGGGGATCTGGCTTGACAGGTTTGGTGACAACAGCGTCGGGCACCCTGCCGGGGTGGTGCGCATCGCCTCGTTGCGAGAGCTTGCCGAGGTGACCGCCGTCTAGTGGTGCGTTTCCGCGAGGGCGGCGGACACGGTACAGTAGGTACCCGGTTCCGTAAGGAACCATTGGGCTATGGTGTAACTGGCAGCACGACTGATTCTGGTTCAGTTAGTTGAGGTTCGAATCCTTGTAGCCCAGCCATCAGCGCGGCGGGTCCGCGGCGCGGTTGCCGAATCCGAGGTGTTCCCCTAGGGTGGCGCCAGCGCGTCCGAGGGGCGGATGGCGCCGGGAGGGCAACCATCGTGACTCATCGCTCAGCCGCGCATTCGTTGACACAACGTTCCGTATCCCTGCTGGTAGGAGTGGTGCTCGCGCTCGCGGGCGCCCTTGTGGCGCTGCCTGCCCAGGCCGACGGCACCCGCACCATCAGCGGCACCTTCACGATTCCCACAGCGGGGATCGAGGCAGGCTGGCAAGACACCGTCTCTGCCCAGCTGTACTCCTCGGATGGTGAGTACTACAAGTCCGTGACGCTCAACACGACGGCAAAGACCTTCTCGGTCACGGGAGTCGACAACGGCACCTACCGACTGAAGTTCACGGCCACGCAGCTGTGCGGCTACACCGGCTGCTGGTCCGCTAACCTGCTCGGCGGCTGGTACGGGGGCGGCGATGGCACACTCATCGACGTCACCACCGCCAACAGGACCGGGCTTACGTACGCGTTCGCCGCGGGCCGCACCATTTCTGGCACCATCTCGCTTGGTGCGGGAACTGACCCGGCATGGAAGGACTACGTCTATGCCACGGTGACCCTTCCTGGTCCCGAGGGGTGCAACTGCGGCGACTCGATAACGGCCTTGGCGGATGCGTCGGGCCACTACATCGTCAGGGGTCTGGAACCGGGCGCGTACACCCTCAGTTTCCGCGCCAGCGACAACGGTTCGCCCACATCCCCCGTGAATCTCATCGCTGAGTACTACAACAACTCGTATTCATGGGCCGGGAGGACGCAGGTCGATGTCCGTACCGGCAACAAGACGGGAATCAACGCCACGCTCGAGCTTGGCCGCACCATCTCGGGAACCGTCACCATTCCCGCCGGCGCCGACCCCGAAGAGGCCAAGCACATCTATGTGAGCGCAGCGGGTGACAACGGATTCGTGACCGAGGCGCAGGTGGATCCCGCAACGGGCGCGTACACGCTGTACGGCCTTGCGCCCACCTCCTACACGGTCAAGGCCAGCGGATCCAACTGGTGGAACTCTGACTATTCGATGATTGTTCGCTCGGCACTGGCGAACACGTATTACGGAGGCGCGTACACCGCGAACGATGCCGCACACGTCGATGTCACGAGCGCCAATGCCACCGGCAAGAACATCACCCTGGGACTTGGCCGCACCATCTCCGGGACGGTGTCTCTTGCCGCCGGGGTTGACCCGCTGTGGAAGAACTACCTTCTGGTGAGCGCGGAAGACGGCGAGAACTACCGCTCGGCCGCCGTTGACCCGGTAACGGGCGCATACACAATCGTGGGCCTTGCCCCGCTCCCGCAGACGGTGTCCTTCAGCGCCACGGGATACAGCGACGGCCCCGACTGGGTGGACTCGCCGTTTGCCTTCGAGTACTACAACAACGAACGCAATCCCCTGACGGCCAACCCGGTCAACGTGACCGCAGGCAACGTCTCTGCCATCAACGCCACGATGGACGTGCAGGTGGGCAACAAGGACTTCTGGGCCACGCCGGTGCCCGTCGTGACCGGAAGCGCGGTTGCGGGAGGACTGCTGACGGTCAATTCCGGCGAGTGGGCGCCGTCGGCGAACCTGTCGTACCAGTGGAAGCGCAACGGCACCGACATTTCCGGGGCCACACAACGCAGCTACACGGTGACGCAGGCCGACGCTGGGGCCACCCTCTCCGTGGCGGTCACCGGTTCTGGCCAGGGCTTCAACGCGGTCACCGTAACCTCGGCGGGAACGGCGGTGGCGTTGACGCCCTTTACGACGACCCCCGTGCCCACCATCACGGGAACGGCTCGCGTCGGGTCCACGGTGACGGCGGTGCCGGGTGCGTGGGCGCCGGCGGCAAGCTTCACGTATCAGTGGAAGCGCAACGGGGTCAACATCGCCGGTGCTACGGCGGCGACCTACCTGGTGCAGCAGGCGGATGCGACCACTAACCTCACGGTCTCCGTCACGGGATCCGCCGCTGGCTACATCGCCACTACGCGCAACTCCGGCGCGCTGCCCATACCGGCCTCGGCGTTTGTGAGCGCACCCGCGCCGGGTATCACGGGAACAGTTGCGGTTGGCAATACGCTCACGGGTCTCGTCGGCACGTGGAGCCCCTCGGCAACGTTCACCTACGCGTGGTTGCGCAATGGCTCTCCCATCGCGGGCGCAACCGACTCCACGTACACACTCGTGGAGGCCGACGGTGGCCAGTACATCACGTTTAGGGTCACCGGGGCGGCTGCCGGATATGAGACCACCACGCGCATCAGTGGCGCGGTGACGGCCCCGGGCCACGCTTTCGTGAGCATGCCAGCACCTGATGTCGAGGGCACGGTCAAGGTGGGCCAGACTCTCACGGCGGTGCTGCCCACGTGGGACCCGGCCGCGGACTTTGGGATCGAGTGGCTCCGCGACGGCGAACCGACGGGCCTTGCGAACGTCACAACCTACAAGCTCACGGGTGCGGACTACGGCCACAAGGTCTCGGTACGCATCACGGCCCACCTCGATGGGTACGAGCGCGCGCAGGCGGAGAGCATCCGGAAGTCGGTGGTCAGCGGCACGTTCGTGCCCGCCACCCCCACTATCAGCGGCAGCTCGTATCGTGGCGCCACGCTCACGGCGAAGGTGGGTACCTGGGTGCCCGCAGCGTCGGCCTATTCCTATCAGTGGTACCGCAGCGGCAAGGCGATCTCTGGGGCCACAAAGTCGACGTACAAGCTCACGGCCTCCGACTCCGGCAAGAAAATCACCGTCAAGGTCACGGGGAAGGCGACCGGTTACACCACGGCGTCGAAGACCTCGGCATCCAAGTCGCTCGCCAAGTTCTTCACCACGAACGGTGCCGTGAAGATCACGGGCACCGTCAAGGTGGGATCAACGGTCAAGGCATCGGTTGGCACCTGGTCGCCCAAGCCGTCGTCCTACTCGTACCAGTGGTACGCGAACGGGGTCGCGATCTCTGGGGCCACCAAGTCCTCGTACAAGGTGCCTGCCTCGACCGTTGGCAAGAAGCTCACGGTCAAGGTGACGGCCAAGCGGTCTGGCTATGCCTCGACGCCCAAGACCTCGGGTGCGAAGACGGTGGCCCACGGCACGTTCACCACGGCGCCGACGCCCAAGATCACGGGCACGGCAAAGGTGGGCTCCACGCTCAAGGTG
>Ga0222423_1001017_pt1 | contig 14441 bp, 17 predicted proteins | sample 3A0metagenome_FD_182472 | JGI IMG/M metagenome (GOLD analysis project Ga0222423, IMG submission 182472) | Enriched microbial communities from leaf-cutter ant dump, University of Wisconsin, Madison, United States - 3A0 (version 2) | ecosystem: Environmental > Terrestrial > Nest > Insects nest >...
ATTTACTTACTCCGCCCACAGAACGTATGAGTATTGGCGAAAACTACAACCGGCTTGGTATGTGTTATAAAGGGATGACGGAGTATGAAAAAGCGGAAAACAGTTTTCATCAATATCTTAATATAGCACTTCAAGAAAAGGATACGCTGAATATTATTCAGGCGCATCTGAATTTAGGTGTATTGTTTGGCATTCAAGGGAAAACGTCCTCTGCGCTCAATAACTTTAATGAATCCCTGAAGCTGGCCGAACTGAGAAATGACAGTATGAATATTGCTAATGTACAACACAACTTCAGCAACCTGTACATTATGGTGAAGGAATATCAGAAGGCGTTAGAGTATGGATTATCCGCATTAGCTATTATTAAGCAAACAGATCAGAATATAACCATTATTCAACTGGAAAATACTGTTGGCTCTGCTTATACGGAGATGAACAAATCCGACTCGGCTTTGCTGCACCTCAGAAAAGGGGAAATTCTGGCACAGAAGATTAAACTTGATGATGAACTATACCGTATTTATACCAATATGGGCATCGTATTTACCCGTATAAATGAGCCGGATTCCGCATTGTATTATTTCAACAAATCATTAGCTATCAATGACCTATATCAAGATCCGTCTGGATCGGTATATAATTACAGCAATATGGCTGAGCTCTATTCCCGATTGAATCAGCCTGACGAAACCGTTTTTTACGCAGAGAAAGCGATGGCGATCGCAGAAGATCTTGGCATCTTACCAGTCATTTCCGCTAATGCTTCCAGCCTATACGATGCATATAAAAAGAAGGGTGATTATGCGAAGGCACTGCATTATCATGAAATGTTCAAGAAGTATGAAGACAGCGTTCGCTCAGAAAACAGCCTTCGTGCCATAGAACTGGAGCAGTATAATTTTTCCTTAGAGAGAAAAAATAGCCAGATTGCCTTGTTGGGAAAAGAAAATCAATTACACCTCAAAGAAAATCAAATTCAACGGAATTATCTCTGGGCAGGAGGTATTATCGGCCTGATTGTACTGATTGTTACATTCGTGTATTTTCAACAGGCTCGCATTAGAAAACGGTTGAATAATACGCTGAAAAAGCAAAATGAAGAAATACAACATCAGGCGCTCCGACTGAAAGAAGTGAATCAACTGAAAGATAAAGTAATTGCAGTAATGAGCCGCGATGTGAAAGCACCTGTTACGGCAATGTATTCCATACTGGAACAGATCAGCCTCAGGCAGCTTCATCCTACGGAATTGCCTGATATGCTCAGCCAGTTGAGCCGCTCTGCCAACGACCTGAGTTTACTTATTGAAAATATTCTCGGGTGGGTCAATACACAAATTAACCGCAATGAGGATTTGAAACTGGTGTCCGTCAATTTGCGCGAAGCAGGCGAAGAAGTACTGCGCTTATATAAACCCATGGCAGATCAAAAATATATCACTCTCATCAATCTGCTCCCGGAAGATTATTTCGTGTTGAGCCACAAAAACAGTCTATTACTAATCCTGCGGAATTTAATCAGCAATGCTATTAAGTTTTCACCTGAAACCCATATTGTAGAGCTGTTGGCCGCTAAAGAGCAGGATCAGATTATCATGAGTGTTAAAGATTTTGGTGTTGGTATGGATCAGCAGGCGCTCAGTCAACTGTTCAACCCTTATGAACTGTACACCACTCCGGGCACCAATAATGAAAAAGGTACGGGATTAGGATTGTTATTTGCTAAAGAAAGTATAGAACATTTAGGTGGAAAACTTAGCATGGATAGCGTGAAAGGTAAAGGCACCACATTCAGTTTCTCTTTGAAAATGGCTCAAACAGAAATGCAAAAACAGGATGAACGTACGGCCTTCGCACCGTTAACCTGATCATTATGAGACTTTTCAAAACTTAATTCTCATCTAATGCCATGTCCGCTTTCTTTTTAAATTCACGGGCAAAAGCTTTCATTTCTTCGGGAAGCTCGGCATTTCTGGTAGCGCGACCATAAGTGTCTGCCAAAGTCATCAGCGTTTGAAAAAAGAAATCATTCATTTCATCCACCATCATTTTTTTCGTCCAGAGATCAATGCGCAAAGCGGTCTTTTCATTACCATCCCAAAGGGAGAGTAATACGGCTTTGGCATGTTGTGGGCTGTCTGATTCACCGGCATTCCATTGAATATGCTCCGGCATTTTCTCATTATCTAAATAAACGCGAATATTGATATTGTGATTGTCCATTTCAGATTAGTTTGTTATTTTGATGTAGTTGCAAGGGTTGCCTGCCGGCGATACCTGCGTGCTGCATAGATGATTATTAAAATGCCTGCAATAACCAGACCCATTGATATAATTTCTGCCTGGGTAGGATGTATAAAACCCCAGTCGTATTTATAATTTACCCTGATTTTTTCCACAAAAAACCGTTCTAAGCCGTTTAATATCAGATAAATTCCAAACATCTGAAGAGGCGCTTTGATCTTTTTTCGGATTTTCCATAAGAAAAGAAATAAAGCTATACAAACGATGGATTCGTAAACGGGTGTTGGAAAAACCGATACCGGCAATACCCGGTTATAAGTTCCTTCATCACCTGCTATTTGTACGCCGTCATTATTGACATTGTTGGGGTAATTCATGGCTACTAACCATACCGGAATACCTGATGGAGCAGGGAAATAATGATGTTGTATGGTTTCATCCGGATGGCCATACTGTTGAAAATAAATCGGCTGAGCCTTAGTAATACTGTCAAACTGTTCTGGCGTTGAATGTACTAATGTAGCATCAGGTTGCGTAATGTAAGCGCTGTTATAAACACCCCAGTCGCCATCGCCGGCCAATTGACATCCTAATCTCCCGATACCGTAAGCTAATATTAATGCCGGTGCGGCGGCATCGCAAAGATGTTTGAACGAAAATTTCTTTTTCCGGGAATAGATATACAGTGCCAGGGTAGCGCAAATCAGGCCGCCGTAAAAGGTAAGCCCTGCCGGAGAAAACAGATTGCCTATCGGATCTTCCACAAATGAATCCCAGGTTTCAAAGGCGTTGAAAATTTTTGCACCTATAAAACCTGCAATGGCGGCAATAAAAATCATATCCACTACGCGGTCATGCGGATAAAGCAACAGCCGCTCGGTACGGTTTTTTTTCTTATTAAACTTTTCTACTGCTTCGGGCTGGAAATAGCCCAGTTCCTGCTTGCGCAATAATTCCCAGCGCAATGCCCAAGAGCCGAAAATGAAAGCCATTGCCACCATAAAACCAAAAGTTTTAACGATGCTCAATGCCGGTATGTCAATGCCCAACAGATCTTTGATAAGATAATGAAAATCCGGGTACATGCCTGATAATTTGATGATTTAAATGGAGTTTTATTTCATGTTGATAAACTGCAAGGGTAGTCCCAAACCGGCATTTCGGCACAGTGCAATGACTTCCTGAAGATCATCAATTTTTTTACCGTTTACCCGAATGATATCATCCATAACGGCCGGTTGTACTTTCAATCCGCTGTCCTTGATCAGCTTCACGATTTTTTTTGCATCTTCCCGGCTAAGGCCGTTACGAACCGGAATTTCCTTACGGAGATATTTCCCCGAAGGATAAAAATCCTTACTGAGGTCAAAACAATTCGGATCCAGCCCCTGCCGCATGGATTTGGAAATGAGGATGTCTTCCGTTTGGCGCAATTGCATATCGCTTTCCGTCTCTACTTGTAAGGTCAGCGTTTTTTTATCCAAGTCAATCTGAATGTGTGCGCCTTTAAAATCGTAGCGGGTACTGATCTCTTTCTTTACCACATTCACGGCGTTGTCTAATGTCTGAAGATCCACCTTGCTGGCAATATCAAATGATGGCATAATACAGTTTTTGTTTGGCAATAAGGCGCAAAAATACAGGGAATAAATGGTTCTTCGGCATTTTATGCGGAAATGAAGAATTGCGTAGCCGAAACACTGATGCAACAAGAGTAATTACTGTAAAAATATATTCCCGCAAAGGGTTTATTGTCTTTCTGCTGTAAGAACTAAGGAATCCATGTTATTGTTTTTGATGAAGTGTTTATTTCATATAATCTGGAAATACGAAAGCTCCAATTCTTCAATTTTTAGGACAGCTCAAAATGAACGAAGTGCTGTAGCGAATTCCTCTAAAACTGAATTAAATGCTTCGGGCAACACTTTACAATTGGGTACAGATATGGGAATCAATTCCCTGATTTGTACCATTATTTAAAAAATATTGACAAACCTGCCAGGAATAATTGCCGCTCACCAATCTCTGCGGCGGCGCATTTTCTTTTCTCCCTGTTGCTTTTTAAGTTGCAGACGTTTTTCTATCACCGAGGCTGCCGGTTTGGTTTTCATTCTTGCTTTCTTTTTCAGAAGACTTTGATTGACCCGTTGCAGCATTTTGGCCAGGGCTTTCTTTTTATTGGCCGACTGAGACCTCGATTCCTGCGATTTCATCATCAGCATACCTTCTTTATTGATATGATGTTTTAATTTTTCGAGAATAGTTTGTTTTTGTTCTTCTGTAAAAAAACGGCTGTCAGGAACAGACCACCAGGCTTCCACCATAGTTTCCACCTTGTTGACGTGCTGTCCGCCTTTACCGCCGCTGCGTGCCGTGCGAAAAAATATTTCTTCCGAAAAATCAATCATAATCCATCGTATGCTGAAGCAATACCGGGTGCAAAAATAAGGGAATGCGGAGTTTAATGAATGATAAATGATGAAGGGGGCGATATCCTGTTTTAAAATGAAACATTGGAAGCGCTTCGTATAAATTTATTCCGGAAACAGCATCAATACATTTAATGCCTAACTTTACCCGCCCTTTGCGGACATAAGAAATCAGCATGGTTGTATTATATTGGATGCTGTGCATCCTGATCGGAATTATACCGGCCTATTTAATTTATCGTAAGGATCGCAAAAAACAGATGCCGCTGCGATGGCTTCCTGCCTTCCTGCGTTTTCTGCTGTTTTTCAGTACCGCAGCATTATTGCTTGCACCGGCATTTTCCTTTAAAAAAAATGAAGTGGAAAAGCCTTTGCTCATCTGGCTACAGGATGCCTCTTCTTCTTTTGCCGGAGCATTGCAAAATGACACTCAGCAATATCGCCAAAAAGCGGAGCAACTGCTGAAGAATTGGGAAAAAGATTATACTGTAAAAACCATCGGCTTTTCCGGAACTTCCGGCTCGGAACAGGCTTTCACTTATCAGGGACGCAGTACCAATATCGCAGCAGCGCTACAATCCGTAACAGAGCAATACCAGGATCGAAATATTGGCGCTGTCATACTGTCTTCCGATGGTATATATAATGAAGGCCTCGACCCGCTTTATCTGCCATGGAGTAATAATATTCCTGTTTATACCATTGCCGCAGGCGACAGCACCCCGCCGAAAGATATCCGGATAGATCGCGTTTTTGCCAATAAAACCGTTGCTGCCGGTAGTAAGTTTGAAGTGAGCGTTAATCTGAGCGCGGAAAAACTTTCGGGTTTGAATACGCAACTCGGTTTGTATCATAATGGTTCCGTGCTGAGGCAACTAGCCGTTCGTGTGGACAAGGATCGTTATGCCGGCAGCGTGCATTTTGAAGTGGAAGCATCAGGAAAAGGGCTTCAACAATACCGGCTGATTATACCGGAGGCCAACGGAGAACCAAATGTGCTGAATAATAAAGTGGATTTTTATGTAAATGTGATTGATGAAGAAACGAAAATTCTGATTTTAGCACGAGCACCGCATCCCGACATTGCGGCTATTCGTGCAGCTCTGGAGGAGGTGCCGCAATACAAAGTGGATGTTCATTTAGATAATAATTTCCCGAAAAATACGCATCAATACCATGTGGTAATTGCTTACCAGACACCTGCTAATATGCCCGTTGATATGCCTAAAATTCCGGTATGGTATATATTGGGGGCGCAGAGTAACGGCAATGTCATTAATCAGTTGCAACAGGTGGTTCAGGTCAAGGCCGGGGCAGGAGCGGGTAATGTATTGCCGGTGCTTCATCCCGGTTTCGGTTATTTTACGCTCCCCACACAAATCCGGGAAGTGCTGGCAAAGATGCCGCCTCTCATAGCTGCTTCGGGTGGATATGCTCTGGTTGGTAATGCCCAGGCTTTGTTTTGGCAGGCCGATGGTAAAAGCCCGTTATGGGCAGTGCAAAACAACGAAATACCTCAGGCGGTATTAGCCGGAGAGGGATTGTGGCGCTGGCGGATGTATGAATACAAAAACTTTAAAAATCATCAGGTGATAGATGAGCTGATCCGGCAGACCATCAGCCTGCTGAGTGCTCATAAAGACCGGGAGCCTTTCCGGGTATATTTAGATAAATATGTGCTGAGCGATAACGAACAAATTTTTATTAATGCGGAATTGAGAAATGCCAATGCGGAATTAGTGAATACACCCGAAGCGCGTTTAACTTTGAAAGATAGTGCCGGAAAGCAATTGACTTATCATTTTGAAAAAACAGGAACAGGATACCGGATAAATATCGGATTGCTGGCTCCCGGCACCTATACTTTTTTGGGAGAAACTTCATTTAATGGAAAAACCTACAACAGCTCAGGCTCTTTTGTAGTAGAGCGTATCCCGTTGGAAAGTCTGCGCACTTATTCAGACTATAACACCTTGTATCAGTTGGCGCAAAAAACGGGAGGTGCTTTTTTTACACAAGACAACTTTTCGCCGGCGTTGCAGGATAGTATTCAATCTAATTTTGATATCCGTCCGGTTATTCATGTACATGAAAGCAGAGCGCCATTGATCAGCTGGAAATGGTTGTTTTTTATGATCCTGTTTTTTGCAACGAGCGAATGGTTATTGAGAAAATATTGGAACAGCTAACATTGTAGGTCAAAGGCAATGCTTTGACCTACAACAAATGAAAACCAGAAAACGAATCTAATGCAACATCTTGTATTTTCTCATTTTTCATTTTGACTTTTTACCCTCTTATTCATAAATCCTGTTTTTGATAATGCCCCATTTGTGCAGGCGGTATTGGAACGATACCCTCAAAACACCTAAGCCATACTTTATACTGCGGCTGAGGTTGATGCTGGAAGCTTCTTCAAAATATTTTGTAGGGCAGGTAATTTCCCCGATTTCATATCCTTTCATAAATACCTGAGCGGCCATTTCGTTATCGAATACAAAATCATCGTTGTTGGCATTGTAATTGATATGGCGCAATACTTCGGCGGAAAAGGCTCGATAACCCGTATGATATTCGCTGAGTTTTTGACCCAACATTATATTTTCGAATAAAGTCAACAGGCGATTGGCAATATATTTATAAAGCGGCATACCTCCTTTGAGCGCACCTTTTCCCAAAATACGCGAACAAAAAACCGCCGGATACAGGTCGCTGGCTATTAAATGACTGATTGCAGGAATCAGCAGGGGCGTGTATTGATAATCCGGATGCAACATGATAACAATGTCGGCGCCTAATTCCAGAGCTTTATTATAACAGGTTTTTTGATTGCCGCCATAACCCTTGTTTTTTTCATGCCGGATGACATGGCGAATGCCCAACTGACGGCCGATTGCAGCCGTTTCGTCTTTGCTATGATCATCCACAAGAATGACTTCATCCACAATGTCCATCGGAATTTCCCGGTAAGTACGTTCTAATGTAAGTGCCGCATTATAGGCAGGTAAGACTACTGCTATTTTTTTCCCTTTTAACAATCTTGTTATTTTAAGTGTTAAATATGATGTTGCTGTGTCAATTGCATATTGGTAAAGATAAGGTTGCTGGTAGCTTTAGCCAATAAAACCTTTTGTTGATTATATACATGTACCTCTGCATGTATGATTTTCTTGCCTTCTCTAACGATATTAGCCACAGCCGTGATTTGTTCCCCTTCGGGTGCTGCATACAAAAAATCTACGTTCAGGTTGAGGCTCGTATAATGTTGTATGGATTCCAAGCTGATGACGGCCCAGCCGATTGCTTCATCAATCAGTAACGACATCATTCCGCCGTGGATATGACCATAAGGATTACACATTTCCTGTCGTACTACGATGGAGATGGCTGCTTGTCCTCTTTGCACCGATTCCAGTCGGAGGGCTAACCAATTTCCCGCCGGAGAGCGAGAGCCGTTAATGGTTTTCCCTTCATGTTTTTTTAGATCTGCTAAAGTATTTCCCATAAAAAGTTTATATCAGGCTGCAAAACTACAATCTATTACCTTTGTAACATAAAAAAACGGGTATGACCATTACACAACTGGAATATATTGTTGCCGTGGCCACGCATAAAAGCTTTGTTGCAGCAGCGGAAAAATGCTATGTAACGCAGCCTACGCTGAGCATGCAAATCCATAAATTAGAAGAAGAACTGAGTGTTCGGATTTTTGATCGTAACCAGCATCCGATCGGTTTGACTGAAATAGGCGAGGAAATTATAGCTCAGGCTAAAGTTATCCTAACAGAATCTTTTAAGATTCCGGAGTTGATACAACACCATCGGGGAGAGATATCGGGTTCTTTCCGAATGGCGGTAATTCCTACACTGGCGCCTTACATCCTGCCGCAATTGCTGGAAAACCATGCAAAGCATCATCCGGAATTACAAATAATCATAGAAGAGCTTCAAACTCCTGATATCGTCAAAAGACTCAAAGATGATGATATTGATTGCGCTCTGATGAGTACGCCCTTGGATAATAACTATCTCAAGGAATATCCGCTGTTTTACGAACCTTTAGTGGTTTATTTGGGAGAAAATGAACCGGTATTTAAGAAACGTACTCTTGCGCCGGAAGATATTGACCTTAAATCGCTTTGGATGTTGAACGAAGGTAACTGTCTCCGTAATCAGGTGTTGAATCTGTGTACCGATAATGTGCAAAAAGTGCAGGAGGATAAGATGTTTCGTTATGAATCCGGCAATGTAGAAACGCTGCGGCGTATGGTGGACAAAAACGGCGGTATGACGGTGATACCCGAACTGGCTACCGTTGATTTCGGAGATGATCAGTTGGACAAACTCCGTTATTTTGAAGCGCCGGAACCTGTTCGTGAAGTGAGCCTTGTTACGAATGACCATTTCGTGCGGCTGTCTGTCCTGAAATATTTGATGGAGACTATCTTAGAATTAGTGCCGGAAAAAATGCGGGTGCAAAAGAAAGACCGGAAAGTGTTGCGTATTCAGACGGCAAAATTGTAAGCAGAGGAGCATGCAAGATTAAAAAGGCAACCCCGATCATTCGGGGTTGCTTTTTTAATTTTATCAATACCGCAGCTTATTTTCATGATGCAGCCATTGCTCCATGCTTTCCGCCGCATGTATTTGTTCCATCTTTACAAAAGGAATTTTACGGTCGGTATGATTAAGGTCTATTTCCTGATAGATCAATGAATCATCGAAACCGATGCGGGCAGCGTCTTCCCGGGTATTGGCATAATACACCTTTTCGGCTTTTGCCCAGTAAATTGCGCCCAAGCACATAGGGCAGGGTTCGCAACTGCTATATACGATACAACCATCAAGCTGATGAGTTTTCAGGTGCTCGCAGGCATCACGTATTGCAGTGATTTCTGCATGAGCGGTGGGATCGTTAGTGAGTAATACTTTATTGTATCCTTTCCCGACCACAATGCCATTCCGCACAATCACGCAACCAAAAGGCCCGCCGGCGCCGGACTGCATCCCTTCGAGGCTCAGTTGAATGGCCATATCCATAAAATGTCGGTGTGTGGCTTCCATAAGCTATACATTATTGTGTTGCCAGATTTTCCAGCATGTCAGCAGTCATTTTATCCAGATCATATTCCGGTTTCCAACTCCAGTGTTCACGCGCTTCATGGTCATCAATACTTTGTGGCCATCCTTCGGCAATTTGTTGACGGAAATCAGGCTGATAATTTATGGTAAAGTCGGGAATGCGCTTCCGTATGCTTTCCGCAATTTCTTTAGGGGAAAAGCTCATGGACGCTAAGTTATAGGACATTCTGTTTTTAATATTTCCCGAAGGTGCATCCATTAATTCGATGGTGGCACGGATAGCATCGGGCATATAAATCATAGGCAGATAAGTATCTTCAGCTAAAAAGCAGTTGTAATGTTTGTGTTTTAAAGCTTCGGCATAAATTTCTATGGCATAATCCGTAGTGCCGCCGCCTGGAGGAGATTTCCAGCTGATTACACCGGGATAGCGCAGACTGCGAATATCAAGGCCATAACGATTGAAGTAATACTGACACCATAATTCACCGGTATATTTACTGATACCATAAACCGTTGTCGGTTCCATGATCGTATGTTGAGGTGTATTTTGTCGCGGTGTAGTTGGCCCAAACGCAGCGATAGAGCTGGGCCAGTAAAATTTTTTGACCTTATTTTCCCGGCAGATTTCCAACAGATTTAGCAGGCTGGGCATATTGATGCCCCAAGCCCACATGGGATCCGTTTCTCCTTTTGCGGAAAGAATAGCCGCAAGCAGATAAACCTGCGTAATGCGGTATTTTTGAATCAAGGTAGCCGCCGCTTTAGCATCCAGCACGTCCAGATGTTCAAAAGGGCCGTTGTCACCAAGTAGCGCCGGCACTTCACGAATATCTGAAGCAATTACCTGATTACGACCGTATGCCAAACGTAATGCCTGGGTCAGTTCCACGCCGATTTGTCCTCCAGCTCCGATAATTAATATATGCTCCATACAGGTATATGCTTATAAATAAATTAAACAAGGCGAATGAAGATCAGCCTTTTGCTTTTTTGATCATGTCAATAAATTCATCAAATAGGTAGCGGGAATCATGTGTGCCCGGCGAACTTTCCGGATGATATTGCACGGAAAATGCCGGTTTGTTTTTTAATCGGATACCTTCTATGGAATCATCATTGAGATTGACATGAGTAACCTCAACGGTATCTTTCATTTTATATACATCTTCCGGTATAATTCCGAAACCATGATTCTGAGTAGTAATTTCCGAGCGTCCGCTCAAGAGGTTTTTCACCGGGTGGTTAAGTCCGCGGTGGCCATGATGCATCTTGAAGGTACCAATGCCGGATGCGCGTGCCAGCAACTGATGGCCGAGGCATATTCCGAACATGGGTATGCCGGATTCCAACACCTTGTTCATAGTAGCTTCTGCATAAGGCATAGAGGCCGGATCGCCGGGGCCGTTAGAAATAAAGATGCCGTCCGGTTGAAAGGCCGCTAATTCTTCAAAAGGTGTTTTAGCCGGAAAAACTTTCAGGTAAGCACCACGTTCTGAAAGGCATTTTAAGATATTCTTTTTCACGCCGAGATCCAGTACGGAAATACGCAAGGGAGCTTTTTCATCTCCGAAAGTGTATGCTTCGCGGGTGCATATTTGCGATGATAATTCCAGACCTTCCATATCAGGCACCTGCTGTAAGGCCTCCTGCAAGGCTTCCACCTTATCGGATTCTGTAGAGATTACACAATTCATCGCACCTTTATTGCGAATATGCTGCACGAGTGCGCGGGTGTCAATATCCTGAATTGCGACAATATCGTTGCTGATCAGGTAATCTTCTAAGGAGCCGGAAGCCGTCATTCTGGAATAACGGTCGGTTATGTTTTTGCATATCAGGCCTTTAATTTTTACCCGGTCTGATTCTATATCAGCATCACTGGTGCCATAGTTGCCCACATAATTGGTGTTCATAATCAGCACTTGGCCGGCGTAAGAGGGGTCGGTAAACACTTCCTGATAGCCGGTCATTCCGGTATTGAAGCAAATTTCCCCACCTACAGTGCCGGTTTTGCCAAATGATCTGCCCTGAAATAGCGTTCCGTCCTGAAGTAAAAGATATGCGTTTTGATTGAGAGTATTGGAGTCGGACATTCCCTTTATGAAAGTAATTGAATTAAGAAACATGCAAATATAGAGCAAAATAGAAAACGACACACTGCTAATTCTGAAAGGAAATGATAAGTATTTAACCCCATTATATCCAATATCATACCGGGCAATGCTTTAGCCATATACTTTATTTTTTTAATTTTTATGAGAATACTATTTGATTAATCAGTATAGCATCGTATTTTTGTTTCCCAAAATTATGACGGACAAACCCTGATCCAAGAAAAAAACCAATTGTTTTTTTTATTAAAATCTCCGCACAAAAAAATGAAAAGATTAGGGAACAACATCCGTAAAATCCGTGAGCTAAACGGGTTTACCCAAGAGAAAATGTCATCTGCATTAGGTATGACCCAGGGAAATTATGCCCGGATTGAAAAGGGTGAAATTCGAATTTCAGAAGACCGCTTGCAAAAAATTGCCGGCCTTTTAAACTGTAGCAAAGAACATATTGAGGAATTTGATCCCAGTGTGTTTTTTTCACAAACCTATCCTCAGGACGCAGCATCTGCGCAAAAGCCTTATATCAGTCCTGAGTTGAAAACGATGTATGAAGATCGCATCCGGGAGTTAGAACATTGGGTAAGCGACCTTACTCAACAATTAGAAAGTCTGAAAACCGGCAATTAACAAGGCCGAACATTGAATTATTAAAACGACAAGACAATTATGCCGGTTATTTTAGCTGTTAAAGGTATCCATCCGCAAATTCCGGAAACCTGCTTTGTAGCGCCCAATGCTACTATCGTTGGCGATGTGCAAATGGGCGAAGATTGCAGCATTTGGTTTAATGCTGTAATTCGGGGAGATGTCAACAGCATTATTATTGGTAATCGGGTTAATATTCAGGATCAGGCCTGCATTCACTGTACGTATCAGAAAACAGCAACCCATATCGGCAATAAAGTATCTATTGGCCATCATGCTATTGTGCATGGCTGTACCATACATGACAATGTGTTGATCGGTATGGGTGCTATTGTAATGGATCATGCGGTTATCGGCAGCAATTCTATCATTGCTGCCGGAGCCGTTGTGTTAGAAGGAACGGAAGTGCCGCCCGGAAGCATATTTGCCGGGGTGCCTGCTAAAAAAGTAAAAGATATCAGCCCGGAACTAATCAAAGGTGAAATTGACCGCATCGCAGATAATTATGTGATGTATAGCGATTGGTTTCGATAATCAAAAAAATTTCCCCTTCGCTCCTCCACCGGTTAAAACCGGTGGCTATTGATACCGCCCACATCATTCCGGATTTATCAATTGAAATGGGTTTTAACCCGTTTTGAAAAAAAACGCCATCTTTCCACCGGTTAAAACCGGCAGCTATTGATATCCATCTTCATCATTCCGGATTTATCAATTGAAATGGGTTTTAACCATTTTGAAAAAATCCGCCATCTTCCCACAGGTTAAAACCGGTGGCTATTGATACCGCCCACATCATTCCGGATTTATCAATTGAAATGGGTTTTAACCCGTTTTGAAAAAATCCGCCATCTTTCCACCGGTTAAAACCGGCAGCTATTGATATCCATCTTCGTCATTCCGGATTTATCAATTGAAAGGGGTTTTAATCCATTTTGAAAAAAAACGCCATTTTCCCACAGGTTAAAATCGGCAGCTATTGATACCGTCCTCATCATTCCGGATTTATCAATTGAAATGGGTTTTAACCATTTTGAAAAAATCCGTCATCTTCCCACAGGTTAAAACCGGCAGCTATTGATATCCATCGTCATCATTCCGGATTTATCAATTGAAATGGGTTTTAACCCGTTTTGAAAAAATCCGCCATCTTCCCACCGGTTAAAACCGGTGGCTATTGATACCGTCCTCATCATTCCGGATTTATCAATTGAAATGGGTTTTAACTCATTTTGAAAAAATCCGCCATCTTCCCACAGGTTAAAACTGGTGGCTATTGATACCGCCCACATCATTCCGGATTTATCAATTGAAATGGGTTTTAACCCATTTTGAAAAAATCCGCCATCTTCCCACCGGTTAAAACCGGTGGCTATTGATATCCACCCTCATCATTCCGGATTTATCAATTGAAATGGGTTTTAACCCATTTTGAAAAAATCCGCCATCTTCCCACCGGTTAAAACCGGTGGCTATTGATATCCATCTTCATCATTCCGGATTTATCAATTGAAATGGGTTTTAACCCATTTTAAAAAAAATCCGCCATCTTCCCACCGGTTAAAACCGGTGGCTATTGATATCCACCCTCATCATTCCGGATTTATCAATTGAAATGGGTTTTAACCATTTTTAAAAAAATCCGCCATCTTCCCACAGGTTAAAACCGGTGGCTATTGATACCGCCCTCATCATTCCGGATTTATCAATTGAAATGGGTTTTAACCCGTTTTGAAAAAAACATCATTATACCTGTCCGATTATTTTCATATCCATTATGGGAATGCAGGATCACGATGTTGTTATCAGGCCAGTTGCCTCAGCTTCTCTATGGTTTCGGGTAAGAAATTTTTTATAATTAGCCAAACTATACCAAGATCTACTCCGGCATAATCATGAACAATGCGATTACGAAAACCCC
>Ga0222423_1001018_pt1 | contig 14440 bp, 24 predicted proteins | sample 3A0metagenome_FD_182472 | JGI IMG/M metagenome (GOLD analysis project Ga0222423, IMG submission 182472) | Enriched microbial communities from leaf-cutter ant dump, University of Wisconsin, Madison, United States - 3A0 (version 2) | ecosystem: Environmental > Terrestrial > Nest > Insects nest >...
GTTGTATTTACTTCCTTTATCCTTGAGACGTTGCCGATAAACTTTCTCATGGACAGCAAATCCATAACGATTGAAACTTACAACTTGCTTTATGAAAGAGTTCCAAGAATGTTCCATATCGTCCATATTCTGACGAAGGAAATTAGCCTTAGATTCAAGCTCTTCTTCGTATCCTTCAGGAATCTTGACACACCATGGAACACGGGCTATCATTAGTTCTACAAGGTTCAGTGCAGGAGCAATAACACCATCTTTGGACATTTTCTTGAAAGTGTTAATGGCGTAAGGCCACCTCAACTCCCATTGGCATTCTTCAAAGACTTGACCACCAGCCACCATTAGGGCATTATAACCAGTCTCACCGAATTTTAGGGAGGGAATATCCTCTTGACCCATACTAAGGGCTTGCGTTTCTGTATCTTCAGCCATGCAGGCTCCTTAACGGTTAAATGGGTTTGATCTTGATAGGTCTACATTTTGCAATCCTGACAAGAAATTAGGAATTGTAATTTTTTGGGCAAGAATAGAAATTGCATCTGATAGACAGTCACAAATATCATCGTGTCCTGATTCACCAGATTTTCTTAGTCCCGTAAATGATTCAAGTTCTTTATAAACAAAACCTAAATCATTGATTATTTTATTTTCAAAATCTGTTCCGCAGTTTTTAAGGAAAACAACAGAACCATTCATGGCTAGAGATGAGAATGGTCTGAATCTATCAAGCTTACTGGAACTACTTTTCACTGTTCTAACCATAAACCCTTGTTCAGATATCTCTCTTGCTAAAATTTGTGTAGCTGCTTTTGCTGCTGGGTTGGGGTCAATAGGGAGTACGATGTCTACCTTTGCACCATCTTTCCAAGCATTGTTTAGAATAAACTCCTTCCAATCTCCAAAACGTATTCTTGTTCTTTGAATATCATGAACAAAATAATTTCCATTTTTTAGTCTAGAAACTTTAGCAGCAGCGAAGTAGTCAGGGGAGGGATTTGAATCGGACTTTAATGTACCAGCAAAATCATAAGTCCTTACAGTCTTCTCAATCTCTGATGCGGGAGGTTCAACGACATCTTCTGTTACCCAACTTCTCATGAAATGAGTAGAAGCTTCTTCACGAGCAGTCCAGTCACCAAGAAGAAGTCTTCTACGTTCAACGTCCGGCATAGCTTCAAGGGAAGCTAGATATTCTGGCTGATTCTCGATTAGCCAAGGGTTATCATAGATAGTACCAAGAATCACTTGGAAGCTTAATGGTCTTACTTGTTTTGGATGATCAATTGGTAGATTAGGATTACCATATTTGATAATCATCTCTTCTCTAGAGTCTCCCCAGAAAATGACACCCTCTCTTCGGAGAATCCACCTGACTACTCCGTTTTTCGCGGGATCGGGCATTCCGTATTTTTCATGCCCTTCGGGATATAACCACCATTTAACCCAATCAAACAGGAAAGAATCTGGATCAGGGTTACATGAAACCCACAAAGATGGGTCTAGGTTTGCTTTAGTGCGTAGACGAGAGATTAGCCACCATAGATGGGATTCTGAAGCATGGGTACACTCGTCATAAAAAACATTAGATAGCTCTAGACCATGGTACAATTGACCAGCTTTATCATTCTCGTAGTGAGAAAAAGAAACTGAAGCCCCAGATGAGAAAACGATTTTCTGATCTTTTAGTTTAATCTTAATATCATCTACTTGAGAGTACAGATGAACAGCAGCATCAAAAAGACCACCTGATTTCATGATAGCTGTAGAGTTTTTACGAATACAAAAGCCACGATATAGTGGGTCATCCATCCACCGTAAATGTCTCATTAAGCCTACATGGCTTTTCGAACTTCCAGCAGCTCCGCCTGCTACTAAAATACGGGCGGAGCTGTTCAAATAATCCTCTTGAAATTTACTCTGAGGACCAATGATTGTTTCAGTCAAGGTTTATTCCATCCATAATACTTTAGTTCTGCTGCTTCTCGTAACTTGACAGCCTCATCAAAATCGTAAGAGCCACCTAAAGGAATTACCTTACCCATATATCCAATTTGAGCAGTCCAACGACCAGAGCGACTATCTTTATAAACACCAGTACGACCTGATGTATTCGTAGATTTGAGCCCTTTGTTATACGCTTGAACATTTAAAGTAGCCCATCGACAATTTGCAGGTTCATAATTTCCTTGGGGATTTATACGATCGAGAGAATAACCTTCTGGACAATTGCCCATGTCTTCAAAGAAATTCTCAAAAGATTCTAACCACCTTTCACAGACAATGATTCCTTTTGCACCATAATCACAATATCCGGGATGTCTTTCATCGTAAACTCTGTTCAGCATATCATAACGAGCACGATACTCTCTTGAGTTTGTCATACCATGTGTTGTAACGGCTTCTAAGAATGCACAACCGCAAGATGTAGTATGATTTCTTCCAAGATTGGAAATTGAAACTTTAATCGGTTCAGGGTTTCCACAATCGCAAATGCACAGCCTATATCCATTACTTCCCTGTTGTGGGAGCTTTTCTACAATGGTAAGCCTATTAAATTTCTTACCTACACCATATTTTTCTTCTTTCATACTCACCTCTTACTAGGTTTAAAGGTGTAGACTATCACATTGAGTAAGCAATGTGAAGGGCTTGCAATCCCGTTCATCTACGTGAAAACTTTTATTCTGCTTGTTGTGTAGCCTGTAGGTATTTGGTCAGCATCAAATTACGATCACGCCCACCAATATCTTTTGATTTGCACACTTTCTTAAATTGATCCCAATCCATCGCCTCTAATTCTTCTTTAGTGTATGTTTTATCTGAGAGAGGAACAGGAAGAGGATTTACACCGGGAGCTTTAGCAATTTCTTCACTGCCTTCAACTTGAATTTCCATCTGAAGAGCAAATGGACGACCCTGAAGACGTGGGAAAGTTTTATCTTTTAGTTTTGCACCTTGTGCTGCTAGTTCAATTACACGATTGATAAAAGAAATAGGATCAGCGCCAGTTACATTAATTGTTTGAATTGCCATTTGTTTTCCTTGTATATTCTGTTTTGTTAATTCTTCAATTGAATATACATATTACACTATAAATTTTTAAAGTCAATACTTATTAGAAAATAATTTAAGAAAAGGCACTCGAAAGAATGCCTTTGATGAACTATCTTATTATTTATAAGAGAACTTCATGGGCTGTACGATATGTGAATGTTGGGCTACCAGTTACGTTTACTGTCCTGAGACGAACATATTTACCAGTCGGAATAAAACCAGATAACGTAGCAGTTGAAGTTGTTGCAAGGTTTAAAACACCACCGGCACTTCCAGTTGCCTGTTGCACGGTAACTACGTTAGTTGACATTCCTACGTTGTCGGCGTATTCCAGAACAACAGTACCTGCTTGACCTGCAAGAAGTGCAGCAGAGCAAGAAATATCTACAGCATAAGAAACAAATACATCTCTTGATGGAGTAATTTGAAATGCTGTATTTAAGCTTCTAGCAGGACTTGTCCAGCTTCTAGTAGTTCCTGCTGTCACCCTTCCTTGAGCATCTGTTGTTACACCACTATATGTCCCTGCTGTACCAACGTTAGGCATTGAAATAGTGCCTGAAGTTGTGATTGTACCGCCAGAAAGGCCAGTTCCTGCTGTAATACTAGTTACAGAACCTGCCGGATACAGAGGCACATTAATTACACCAGTTGAACTGTTATATGTTGCAGCACCAGATGTTCCGGTGTTTGTCATACTGATAGCAGCACGAGCCTGAACTTGAGTAATATAGTTGTTAGGATTTGTAGCATTATATGGAGTATAACCTAATGCTGCTGTAATCTGTCCACTGGTAATTCCAGTAAGATATCCTGCATCATTAGTGAAGCTACTAATACCAGTTGGGAATGTTGCTAATGATCCATCACCACGAATATATTGTAAAGTTGTTCCAGAAGGAGAATTAAACTTACTATCAAGAGCAGTTTGCAATCCAACAACATCTGAGATTGGATGGGTGTGTGCAGAAGGAGTAAATGTAGATGGCTTGTTTTTAATGAAATCTACAGAACCTGAGTTTACTTGTGTCCAGTCAGATTGAATCTGAGCTGCCGGGATAGTTGGAGTTCCAGTAAGGACACTATAAGAGATTGGATCACCAACACCTACTTTTCCATCTAATGCTGCTTGAAGGCCTGTAACATTTGCAATGGTATGTGTATGGACTACAGGAGCTGCACCAACATCAGAATAAGTCAGAATAACATCTCCAACATATCCATTAACTTTGGTAACAACCTCTTTTAAAGAATAACCAGAAAGTTTATCTACGCCTGTAAGACTGGAAAGTTTATCTCTAACATCTGCTGCTGTATAAACAGCATCTGAGATAATGTCCCTAAACTCTCCACGTTGAATCATGGCAGTGAAATACGGAACACCAGAGGTATTTCCTTTCAATGCAACAACATCAGCACGAATTTCAAACTTAATCACTTGACCAGATTGAAGATTTAAAGATGTATCTCCAAAATCATAAGTATTATCACCAACGATCCAACTTAGCCCACCAGTTCCCTCTTCCCAAACCTTTTGGCTTGGAATGTGCTTTAATGCAACTCCATTACTGACTAGAGTGATTTTCATACGGACATTAGTCATTGCACCGTATGTTCTAAATTTCAAAGAACGACTACGAGCAGTGTTTTGAACTGTATAATTAAATACAAGCGGATTATCTGGTAGATTTGTATCATCTACACCTTGAGCTATTGCTTCAAATGCAGGCTCAATAAGATGAAAAATGCTAGGAGGGGATGAGGGGTTATCGTCTGGAGTGTAGAAGTCTACAACAGTGTATTCTCTATCATTGAGATGGTTGCTAATTCCTAAAAATCCTGAGATTTCAGAAAGAGTGATTGCTTCACCAAAAGTAACTGATCCTGATTCAACTGTAAAGCCGGGAGGGGCTAACACTCTTCCATCATCAAGAACACGCATATTGGAGCCAGCAAAAGTTCCTGCTACCGTTTTGTAAGGAATCTCCCTGATGGGAACACCATCAAGAGCTGCAACTTCACCGGGTGGACCTTGAACAACAGAATTATAATCAACCCATTGTCCACCAAGTCTTCCTTGGAATCTTGTAATAGCTCCATCATCTCCCGGATAAACAACACGAATTAGAAGATCGGGGTTTGCATCATAGATTGCAAGCTTTGCAGGATTTGTTGTGAAATAGCTGTCTCTTGAAGCTAGTGCTGAAGCTTCATCTACGCCTGTAAACAGATTTGTTTCAGGACCAAGACGTAAACCTCTTGCTGAAGGATATTCTGAAACTGACATAGAATATCCCCTTAGTTATATCGTTGAGCAGAAATAGGACAATGTTGATTAGCATCAACTGATCTTGCCCAAACTTCTTCGCTTTCGTTTTCAACAAGAACAGACTTACCGGGTTGTAACATCCATCCTCTTTTATCTGTAGCTAATGGTTGTGTTGGGCTAATGATAACTCTTACAGTATCGGTCCCTTTATTCTGAATGACAAGCGGAGTTCCAGTAACTAAACCTGTTGATAGGTTTACGCTAACATAAGCACTTCCGCTTAGTATAATATCAGGCAAACTAGCCATGATTTTCCCCTTTTGGTGTGTTATAAATTATTATTCTTTTATGGGGATTGTATTTGGTGCCCTAATACTGAGTCGAACAGTATTCTCATGCTTACAAGGCAAGTGCATCACCGCCAATGCTTTAAGGGCGTAAAACGCTGACTAGCTTGGGCTCGAACCAAGGACATTCTGATTAACAGTCAGATGCAACTACCAACTGTGCTACTAGTCATTTGCAAATTGGAGCAGAATAACGGATTCGAACCGTTGTAAACTATTCGCCTCTTCCTTGGAAGGGAAGCGCTCTACCAACTGAGCTAATTCTGCATATTTGGCCAATGGGGAAGGATTCGAACCCTCATCGCAAGGTTTTGGAGGCCCGCATCTTGCCGTTAGAACACCCAAAGAAAATTGTGAACTATAGCCACCCTTCCTGCTATAGAACGTAGGAACACGAAGATTCTGTTCCTCTCACCACCAGTACGAAAATAGGATTTCGGCCCTATCTCGGAAACGATGCATAAGCTGCAATCACACTATTCCCTATCACCGCCAGCTCCATACTACAGGTTGGTTCTGTAGGCGCTGTACATCTTAGGACTACTTCATCTAGGCAAAATGAAGATACCAAGCCGTAGCTTAGTTAGGATGAAGCTGTGTTGGCGACAGAGAAGATAGTCAAATGCTACACCTCTACTTGCCGTAAGTCGTGCCCAACCTTTCGAGAATACTTCTATTCTCTGGCTTCAATTGGTTTGGCTACCATAACCCTTGGTATTTAATGAGCGCAGTTCAACTCAGCCTCAACCAAATTCTTTTATTCTAAATCTTTCTTTGTTGGAAGAACGGTGAGTGAAAAGCGAGGTTTTATTTCCTCTTCTTCCTGCTCTTGCTCTACACCATCATTTAAATCAGCTTTAAGATCAACAAAATCTTTTTCTTCTGCAATTGCTGAACGACTAACCGTGACAAGAGTGTTGATTGTCCATTTAGAAGAAGTAAGAATTTCTTTGTCAACATTCTGACCATTTACACTCTTAGCAATGTTCTCAAGAGCTTTGTCTTGGAGAGCTAGAAGTTTTGCTTCTGTTTTACGAAGCTTACTTTTCTTAATACCTTTAGAACCTACCGGACGACCAATAGCTTTCTTAGGTTTTTCTTGTTCTGCTGTCATAATGCATTCTCTTAAAATTTATATTGATATTCTCTCTAACGAAAGAATATTAAAATAAAGCCTAACGAGGAGAGGCATTAGGCTTTGAAAGCTTGAAGGGAAAATGAAAGAAAACCTTCAAGCTTATACATGTCTATAGGAGGGATAGACACGAGTAGGAATTGCTTAGCTCTAATTACTAAGGAATTATCCTACGAGTAATCCGTTCTTTATTTACGTTCTTCCCAGATTACAAATTCTCTTGTTACGGTTACATTATAACATCTTTATTAAATTTGTCAATACCCTTAGTCTTTAATAGGGTAAACTTTCTTGAATTTAGAGCTTCTTTCAGTTAAACTCTCAAATGCATATTCAAATCTATATACTTTACGTTCATGTTTTTGATATTTAGGAGAGCAAGAAAAACACTCTCCATTATCGTCATACAAGTCTCCACAATCGGAGCAAAAATCTAAATGTTCCATAGTTGTCTCTGTTATTATTAAACATATATAAAGACAATATCATACTTTTCTTATTTGTCAAGAATTATTTTTATAATTTTCATATCTATCCCAATATTCGTCATCTTCCCAACATGAAATACCATGCTCAAGTTCAAGATAGAAATAATGATCTAAATACCCCCAATACTTCCCATCAACAAACAACACAGGCTCTCCGAATGTCATATCATCAATTTGAAATGCATTAACATTCTTCCCTTCTTTCTTGGCTATGTAGTTTATCTCATTCCAATAATGCTTTGGATCAGCCCAATAGCTGTATAGATTAGTGTCTTCAGGTTCCGGTGGATCATCGTAGAACTTACGTTTCACTTATTTTCTCCAAGGAAACAGATGAATTGATTTCTTTTTACGATCTTTGTTGTAGGCTCTCTGCCCAACACAAGCTTTATAGTTTGCATAAAATGGAACAAAATAAACAGAACTACGTTGAGAATACTTCCAAAACTTGTTGGCAAACCATGTACGGGCTTTAGGATTGTCTTGAAACAAATCTCGAATCTTTGTATATTTATTAAAACGTCTGTAATCCTGTCCGCCAAAATAGCTTTGCCCATAAACACTCTTGCTGTTCAGTGTTCCCTTAAGATAGTTCATACACTAACTCCATTAATATAACCAAAATGATCTTTGAGAATCTGATTCATTTTACTCCAAAGATAGGGACTTCTTTTGTGCATTTGAGCAAGCCCTGTTCCAATGCCATTTACAGGGAACACAATAGTATGATTTTTAGAAAGCATATAAAGAAGCCTCAAATCTCTAATAACACATTCAAACTCATCATCTCTATCTGCGAAATAATGTTCTTCTTTTCTCCCCGGATATCGTTTCGTTGCAACTCCAAATGCATTGTGTTCGTCTCTAATGACTGCTTGACCAAGAGTGCCAAACCTAGCCATATTATCACCAAAGACATAAATTTTTTCTTTATTCATCCATAACAGACTAGCTCTATAAGGGCTATGTTCAATTTCGATATTCATTTCTCAATCCTCCTGATATTCCTATAAACACAATCCACAATATTACTAAACTCATTTACAACAATTTCTTTATCCATCCTCCTGAAGACTTCTGAAGAGTAAGTGTTGAACATCTTTAAGAGATATTCTTTGTTTGCTTTCTTAGATTTAACAGCAAATCTGCTTGCAGAGCCTTCGGCATCAAGAGATTTATAAATACATCTTTCATTCGGTGTAAACCTGAGTCCTGCTGTTTGAAAGTAGGTGTGGTAGTTCTTTTTCTTGTGATCCACATGATGACCTACTTCATGCATGAACGTACTTAAGAATTCAGATACAAAAGGATTTACCTCAATCTTATCGCACCCAAACCAATAACAACCAGAGCTAGTAGTAAGCCATTCCCATTGGATTCCATACTTCCTACACACCTTCACAGCATACACCCAATCTTTCATTCTCTTAATCATTTATCCTCTCCTTAGCCCAGTTGACAGCTAGAACAATAATATCTCCATGACAAGCTTTAGGTTTACAGAAACAACCAAGCTTCTTGCCATCAAGCTCTAAGAGCATCTTGGTTGTTATCTTATCTCTCTTAATCTGATCCCACAGATAGCTCTTGTATGCTTTGATTACTCTATCTCTTTCTTCATCGCTCTTGTCTTCCATGGCATAGGGATTACCCCATACTGAACCTCTACCTATGTAAACATCATATTCTTCTTTATACTTATTTACTATTATACACATCTCCTATCTCCTATCTTACTTAGTATATCCTAATGAGTTCTGAACTGGGAAGAAGTTACAATCAGCCTAATGTGGCAGTTTTGTAAACCCAGAAAGCTTATTTTTAGTGATTTTAACTTTACATCCCTCTTCAATTCTAAATACAAAAGCGCGAGGAATCCAAATATCATACCCATCACATGTAAACAAATAAGCTTTATCCGTTTGATACTTCAGGTTGATAAATTCTAGGGTATCATAAAATTCGTAATCATTCTTAGCTTCTAAATCTCTATGAATCTCAGTGTGCTCTACTGAATTATTTTTCATGTAATCTTCGATCTTGTAAAGATCAACAGCACCCTCAAGAAACCATTCTCCAAAAGTTTTATGCTTTTTGTATTTCTTCAAAATATTCTGCTCAACATCTCTTGCTACAGAACTTTCAATTTTCCATGCACAAATACATTTAACCATCATACCAGAACTGGTGGTTAGATTTCTTGCTCTTTTCAATGGATCAAAGCTGATTCCGATTTTAGTTCTTCCAATTTCATTAACCATAAAGTACAAATACTGTTTATCATTCTCGACCTGATAGGATTTTGTCATAGTAATGACTTTTCCAACAATCTGCCCTTTGAGGTTTGGATTCTTCTGAACATGCTCACTCAGTTGTTGTAGCTGTTCTTCTGAAATCTCCTGTTCTGCATACTTTTTAACATAACCTTTTTCTTTTGGGATTCCAAGAAGCTCATGTTCAATCATTGAGATGTTCTTTGATCCTCTCTTTTCCAAGTATTCACTAAACTTCACTTTATCTCCTTATCTTAATATCAGTATATAATCATTCTGTTAGATCAGAATTAGTAGATTGAAGAATCCCATAGCTTGCCATACAAGAGCTTCCCCTTGCCTCGACATGCTATCAGATAATGCAATCCACTGACAAATCATTCTGTTGAGTCGTCATAATGTAGCTAGACTATGCTAGACACTTGATCCTGTCAAGTGTATTGGTAGAATCTACTATGCAATCATTCTACTTGGCTATTTCCATCTTGCACGATGTCAGCACACTGTTATAGCCTCAAAATCCCACAGTTGAACCTCTATGCTTTTCTAGGTTCTTTAAATCATAGCGGAAACGGTTTACCCAAAACACTATGATCGATCCAAAGCTTGACAGAAAATTTCCTCTCGGTTAGACTCTATCTTGCTTGTGAATGGCTTGATTTCTCAAGCGATATGTATAGAATATCACGAATAAAAATGGTGTCAAGCTTTCAGTGAAAAATATTTTTGAAAAGTAGTAGACAAGGGAAATTTATGTGGTAAGATAGGTACAAGCTTAAACAAAGGAGGCTAAAATGGAAATCAAAAGCACTAAAGATATTCAACTAGAATCACTAGACAATTTTATGGAAGCTCTTGGGTATGGTCGTGAATGGTCCTTCCAAGAAGGAGATGAAAGCTATTTCAGCTTGTGGGGTGGAAATAAACATTGTAAAATTCTCTCATTCAATACGGCAGTAAAGCTGCACAATGGATTCTACACAGAATGGCATCAGAAATATTTCAATCCACCATTTGACACTATCAATATCTATGAGTATAATAAGGCTCAATATGCAAAGATTGTTAAAGTAGTTAAGCTCCAGTATTCAAAGAAAAAGAAGGAAATTAAAGTGCAAAGTGACATTGTTACTTTTGTTAAACCAGAATATTATGATTTGTTTTTAGGAGATTGATATGTCGTTTTGTAGATGGTCAAGTGATAATTTTAAATCTGATTTGTATATTTATGAATCTTATGATGGCTATTCCGTTAATGTAGCTTCAAGGAAGATTGTTGAAGAACTTCCTCCGTTGTATGAACCAGATTATTACAATATCAACGAGGAAGAAGTTAGAAAGCTTTCAGAAAGCATGAAAGCACAAGATGACGCTATAGACATTTGCACTCGTGTAGACATTGGACTACCATACGATGGAAAGAGCTTTTCTCTAGATACGGCACAAGAGTGTGTAGATTTGGTGAAGCATCTTATTGAGATTGGTTATAGAGTTCCTGATGGTGTAATTGAAGCTTTGGAGGAAGAAATAGATGAAAGTGAGTGAATTTATAGAATTCTTGAAAACACAAGATCAAGATGCTACAGTTCAAATTGTAAAACATTCAAATACTGGTTGTGGGATTTATGAACAAGGTGGTACAGCATCAGTTGTAGATTTTGATCCTACATATGATTGGGGTGGTGAAACCTATCAGTATGGGGCCACTTGGCAACTTGATACATGGCAAGATCAGAAAACACTACTTCTTGGAGTACATAATGGTTGATACTGTTATTTACATGTGGAGAGTTCCAGAGGTTGGATTTCCAAGTGCACATCTTCTTTACAACATTACAAAAGGAAAAGAATATTCTGTGATTGGTAAGAGTTTCAGGTCAAAACTTGTGGTTGATGATGTTGGTAAAGAAGTTTGGATTAGCAATAAGCTTTTTAAGAAGCATTTCAAGGAGAAGGCAGTATGACAATTCTTAAAGAAACAATTATGAAGCTCTATCAAGAGCATTATGAAATCTCTGAAATGCTAAGTCAGCTTGATTGGACAGCCCTTGAAGTTCAATGGCAAAAGGAGATGGATGCTAGAATTTCACGAGAAGATGCAGACAGAGCAGCAAAGCTTCTTGCAGATGAAGTGTTAGTGAGATATGATAATGCTATGCTTGGTTCTATGTATGCCATGACTAGGCAGATTAATGATATGCTAGATTTGATTACAATTCCAACAACAGGGAGGCCAAATTGAAAGCTTATTTTGAAGATTCTTATGGAACAGGAAGTTTTATTTTTGAAAATGGAGAAAAAGAGAAAGTAAATGGTCAATTTATCAAATATGAAGAAATTCTAGGGAAAGCACACTGTGTTCGTGATAAAGCTAATGCATGTGGAGGACATGGGTGTGGTGACGTGTATTGTTGTCAACTCCTGATTGTTGACCATGAAATGAATATTCACATTATTCCCGATGAGTGGAAGAAATACAACATTACAATTTTAAATAAGGAGAAACAATGAGCACATTTGAACAATACCAAAATACAAAAGCACAAAACACAGCAATATTTAATGCATCCTTGCTTCTAGCATCTGAGGCACAACAATTAGATGATTATCAAGATAGTGTTATCCAACAAGAACTTCTTAAAATCAATGATTCTATTCAAGCTATTTCAGCTTGGTTAGAGACAAAATCACAAGAAGCTCTTCTAGAATCCTTTCTAATTTATCAGAAAGATATTATGCAAGACTATGGACTAGAAATTAGTGTTGTTGACAGTAATGGAGGTTATGGGCAGAATTGGGGTGAAGGTAGCGTTCCAGCAATTAAGTTTAAAATCAGTAAAGATGGTTATGTATCTGAGAAAGTATATACAACTCTTCCAGTAACTCAGGAGAATGTTTAATGGTTGATGATCTTCTAATCTTTGATTGGCAAGAAATTCACGGTAAAACTCTGACAATCTTTGTTGGAGAAGCTGAGGAAGATGGGGTGAAAGTTACTTGTGTAATGGGACGAGATGTTGCAACTGGTGAGTATTTTGTAATTGCTGAGGAAAAGGAGTACACTGAATGAAACGATCTGCAAAGCAAGTTGTAGATGAACGTTGGAGTAAAAAAGAAGAAGTTGGTCGGGTTATTAAGGAAAAGTTTGAAGAACAACGCGCGGCAAAGGTTCTTCCGCTGGTTGCAAAGAATGATGCACAAAAGAAGGCTCTAAAAGCATTTGGTGAAAAACAACTGATTGTACTTTCAGGCAGTGCGGGCACTGGTAAATCTGAGCTTATGTGTTGGTGGGCAAGCAAGCTTTGGCTTGAAGGTGTAATTGATAATATTGTTATCTGTCGTCCACACCAATCACTTGGTAATGACTATGGGGCAGTTACTGGTAATGATACTCTAAAGCTTCTGCCATTTTGCATGAGCATGATGATGAAATTTAAGAAATATCTTGGTTATGGTATTCTTAAAAACAATTTCAGAATGGAAATTACCGACGGGTTGTTTCAAGAAGCTTCTGGAATTCAAATTGTTCCTATAGAAAAAATCCAAGGATTGTCTTTCTCATCTAAGACTATCATTCTTGCAGATGAGCTACAGAATGCTACAGCAGCACAAATCAAAGCTCTTGTTACTCGATCAGAAGAAGGTTGTCAACTAATCTGTGCTGGCGACACTAAACAAAGTGCTCTTGGTAGCCAGAATGGTCTTATGACGCTTGAACAAGCTCTTCGTCTTCATCCACATCCAGACGCTGAGATTGTTAAATTCACTCCAAAAGATAACTGCCGTAGTGGTATCTCAGGACACCTAGCAAACATTTTTGAACAAGAAGGGAATTGGTAATAAATGAGACTAACTATCGAACATACAAATGAAGAGTTTTCACTCATGTATGAATCTGGAATCATTGTGCTTAATTTTGCAGGAAAGAATAGGCATTTTCAGATTCAAGAGTATACAACTTGTCCAAACAAATGGTACACAGGGATTCAACACACAACAGTTTTGCAAGAAGTGTATGTTCCTTCTGAAGAAGAAAGGAAAGCTCAAGAAGCTGTAACAAAAGCCGAACAATCACTGGAAGCTGCAAAAGCAGCCCTAAAAGCAGTTAAGGAGAAGAAATAATATGACAGAAGAGTCTAAAATTATCCCAATCATCTCACAACCTAAAATGTTTATTCAAGAGGTTCGTGGGGTACAATACACCTACTATATTACTGGTCCAATCGTAGAACCAGAGGAATATGTAGAACTCTGTAATACTCTCCGCTCATGTGGTACTCAAGATGAGGTGGTAATTAGAATTAATTCTAGAGGTGGATATATTGCCTCGGAACGAATGATTGTAAATGCCATCCGTGAATGCCAAGGGCAAGTTAAAGGATTCATTGAATATGATTGTATGAGCGCTGCTACTGGAATTTTCTTGGCGTGTCATGCTCATGGGTGGGGAGAACACATCCAGTTTATGGCTCACTGTAGCTGGTGGGGCAGTATTGGTAAAAATCCCGATATTAAGTCTCAAACAGAGTTTGGTCTCCGGCAGATGGAGGAAGAAATTACAACTACATATTCAGGTCTACTAACACCAGAAGAAATTCAACAATGTAATGATGGTAAAGAATTCTGGTTCGGTGCTAAAGAGCTTGAAGAGCGGATGGAGAATTACTATAAATTTCTTGATGAATCTTGCACTTGTGGAAAATGTGGGGTGGAATCTGAGGATCAAGAAGAATTTGATCTTGTAGAATTAATTGAAGATATTGCAGAAAGGAAAGCAAGAGAAATCCTTGACTCTCGTGAAGTTCCTGTTGTAAAATCTCCACGTCAACGTAAACCAAAAGTAGAAAAGCCCTCTGAGTAAGGGGGGGGGCTACATT
>Ga0222423_1001019_pt1 | contig 14435 bp, 10 predicted proteins | sample 3A0metagenome_FD_182472 | JGI IMG/M metagenome (GOLD analysis project Ga0222423, IMG submission 182472) | Enriched microbial communities from leaf-cutter ant dump, University of Wisconsin, Madison, United States - 3A0 (version 2) | ecosystem: Environmental > Terrestrial > Nest > Insects nest >...
TATCACGATCAGGGTTTGATTCCTTTTAAATATATTGCATTTGAAGGTGGTGTTAATTATACCTGCGGATTGCCGGTGATTCGCACTTCACCGGATCACGGAACAGCCTTTGATATTGCCGGTAAAAATGTGGCTGATCCCGGTTCTATGCGGGAAGCTTTGTTTGAAGCCTTAGAGATATATCGCCAAAGAACAGACTATGAATATTATACGGCCAATCCGTTGAAACGTCATAACCTGTCCACAGAGCGTTAATGTCTTATTTGATTTATGATAAAAAAAAATTACCGGACAGGGGCAGGCTCTAATAAGTCAAGGTTAAGGCGCAAGATATTGGGATGGATGGCAGGCATTGTGCTGCTATCCGGAATAGCTGCCGGTTTGGCCGTATTTGGTCCGAATACGGGTAAATTGCGAGATCAATATTTGCTCATACATACGGGCGATACTTATGAAACGGTATTGTTACGGCTAAAGTCGAATGACTTTTTGCTGGCTGGATTTACCTTTGACATACTGGCTCAGCTTGTCGGTTATCCGGATAAAGTAAAAGCCGGGCGATATCATATCAGCCCGTCCATGAGTAATTATGCCATGATCCGGATGTTGCGTAACGGTGCTCAGGAGCCGGTCAGAATTGTGATCAATAAAATCCGGACGAAAGATGATATGGCGCGGTTTCTTTCAGGAAACTTAGAGGCCGATGCCGATGAGTTGAAGCGATTGATGGATAGCGATACGTTTTTAAGCCGCTTCGGATTAAGGCCGGAGCAGGCTCTATGCGGCATTATTCCGGATACTTATGAATTTTGGTGGAATACGCCGGCAGCCGGAGTGTTGTCTCGTCTGTTTCAATATCAACAAAAATTCTGGAATCCCGAACGAATAGCCAAAGCGGAAGTTTTAGGATTGAGTACCTCTGAGGTGTATATTCTGGCAGCTATTGTAGAAGAGGAAAGTAATAAAAACGATGAGAAACCGGATATTGCCAGCGTGTATATGAATCGGCTGAAAGCCGGTATGCCTCTTCAGGCTGATCCTACGGTAAAGTTTGCATGGGGGGATTTTAGCATAAAACGAGTGATGAGTACTCATTTGAAAATAACATCGCCTTATAATACCTATTTGAATGCGGGATTGCCGCCGGGGCCCATTTGCACGCCTTCGGTAATTTCAATTGATGCGGTATTGAATGCCAATAAAACAAACTATCTGTATTTTTGTGCTAAGCCTGATTTTAGCGGTTATCATACTTTTTCGACAAATTATGCCACCCATTTGATCAATGCCAAGGCTTATGCTAAAGCGTTGAATGAAAAAGGAATTCGTTAATTATTATCTAACAATTAAACTCTTTTTATCATCATGATTCCCTTTTACTTTGTTTTTTCATTTTGCCATTTTTAGCAACAATAAAAATTTATATCAAAAATATAATGCGTTATCGCTTCCGTTTTTTCTTCATTTTTCTGCTATCTATCATCAGCTATTCGGCGTTTGCCCAGAATATCTCCGGCCGTATTATTGATACCACACAGGCTCCGTTAATGGGAGCTATGGTGGAGTTGAAAACCGATGCTGATTCACCGGTAGCAGCCACTATTACGGACGAGGAGGGGGCTTTTTTATTTGAACAGATTGGTAAAGGTAATTATGTACTGCATATAGATTACATTGGTATGGGTGATATCACTCGTTCCTTGAGTCTAAGCGATAAAGACTATAATTTCGGGAATATCATGATGCAGGCCGGCGCCAATATGCTTCAGGAAGTGCAGGTAGTAGCTACGGTAGCTCCGGTGGTGCAGAGAGATGATACCACACAGTATAATGCCTCGTCATTTAAAACTAATCCTGATGCTACGGCAGAAGACCTGATCCGTAAAATGCCGGGTATAGACATGAGCGGCGGTAGCCCGAAAGCACAAGGAGAAGCTGTTACCAAGGTGCTTATAGATGGCAAACCCTTTTTCGGAGATGATCCGACTACAACATTGCGTAATCTGCCTGCGGAAATAGTGGATAAAGTTCAGGTTTATGATGAAAAGAGTGAAGAGTCAAAATTTACGGGCTTTGATGACGGACAAACTACTAAAACCATAAACATTGTAACAAAAGACGCGGTCAAAAAAGGTCGCTTTGGCAAAGCTTATGCCGCTTATGGATATGATAATAAGTATAATGTAGGAGGCAGCGTTAATTTGTTTAAAAATGATCGTCGTCTTACTCTGATCGGACAAAGCAATAATGTTAATATCCAGAATTTCGATGCGCAGGATTTGGTTGGTGTTTCTAATGCCGGCAGAAGACGGTGGGGAAATAATGGAAACAGCGATTTTATGGTTGGTCAGCAAGATGGTATTGCTACTACCAATGCGGCGGGTATTAATTATTCCAATGAGTTTTTTGATAAACTGAAATTAAGCACGAGTTATTTTTTTAATAACTCAAATATTGATCAGATACAGGATATAAATAGGCAGTATGTTTTGGCCTCCAATTCCGGTCAAAGCTATCAGGAAAGCAGCCGATCTCAAACCGATAATTATAATCATCGGTTTAATGTGAGGTTAGAATATACAATTGATTCTTTTAATTCTATACTGTTCATACCTACCGTTTCTTATCAATCCAATAACAGCCGGAATACGCTTCATGGGCAGAACAATTTAGACGGTGATGCGCTCAACAGTACCCTAACCGATGCTTTTAATAAACGTCAGGGCTGGAATGCCAACGCCTTTATGTTATACCGACACAAATTTCAAAAAGATGGAAGAACATTTTCTCTTAGCTTAAGACCTTCTTATAACGACAACGGTAGCAACGGAACCTATACCGCCGATAATACCTATTTCTCTACACCATCCCTGAATGATACCTTAGATCAGCAATATACCAATGACCGAGCCAACAGCAGCGTCAATGCCCGCCTGAATTATACCGAACCTTTGGGGAAAAAGAGCCAGTTGCAGCTTCAGTACCGTCTTTATCTTTCTCAAAGTAGCGCGAATAAAGAGACTTGGAATTTCGATCCTTTTGCTCAAGAATATACTGATTTTGACTCCTTGCTGAGCAATAAATTCGGTAGTCATTACAGCAGCCATAGTCCCGGTTTGTCGTATCGCCTGAGCGACTCATTATATAATTTAGGCTTTGGCGTAAATTATCAGTTTGCCACAATGGAAAGCCAGCGGGAACTGCCTTATTCCGCTTCGGTTAATCGCGATTTTCAAAGCGTACTGCCTTACCTCTTTTTCCGATACCGGATATCCAAAACAAAAAACCTGAGGATATTTTTCCGTGCTGATACTGAAGAACCTTCGGTGGAGCAACTTCAAAATGTAATTGATAACAGCAATCCGCTGCAACTTTCTTCGGGAAATCCTTTTTTAGTGCAGTCTTACGAAACCCGGCTGACCATGCGCTATAATGCATCCGTACCTGCCAAAGGCCGCAGCTTCTTTGCGATGCTTAGAGCAACAAATACCAGTAATTACATTACCAATAGTACTGTAATAGCCCAAAATGATACCTTGCTCAGTAAAGAAATTTTATTAGCTAAAGGCGGGCAGTATGTAACACCGGTGAATATGAGCGGCTATTGGGATTTGTCCGGATTGGTTACTTACGGGCAAATGATCAAACCGATTAAAACCAATCTGAACATTAATGCCGGATTGGGTTTTACCCGGACTCCTGGTATGATTAACCTCCAGCATAATTTTTCGAGCAATACGAATTTTTTGTTGGGATTGACCTTGAGTAGTAATATTAATGAAAATATAGATTTTACCCTGACATCTAATTCTTCAGTGAATTTTGTAAATAATACACTGAATACGGCTTCCAACAATAATTATTTTAATCAGAATTCCCGATTGAGTTTCAATTATATTTTTTGGAAAGGCTTTGTAGTTAATACGGAATTGAATCATCAACTGTACAATGGTATGTCACAAGGCTATAATCAGAGTTTTCTTTTGTGGAATATGAGTGTTGGGAAAAAGTTGTTTAAAAACCAACAGGGTGAAATTCGGCTTTCCGTATTTGATTTGCTCAATCAAAACAGTAATATTTCGCGAACTGTTACGGAAAGTTATTATCAGGATGTGCAGACCAATAACCTTCAGCGTTATTTTATGCTGACCTTCACGTATAAATTCCGGAAATTCACCGGAGATAGTGAGAAAGAATTTTTGAAAGGCGGCGGAGATCGTGGTGATATGGCTCCTCCCGGCGGCGCTCATTAAGGGAGTTGATAGTCGTTAGCTGTTAGCTATTAGCTGTTAGTTATTATTAGCTGATTTTTTAAACTGCCGAAGCAGAATGTTGCACAAGGGGCTATTCCTCTAATTCCAGCAATCGCTCGAAAGCCGTGTTGTAAGCAGCTTGTAACACCTTTAACCGATCCATTAATGCGGCATAGTTCTTTTCCGTTTCAAGAAATTTATCCTTATTGCTATAAATTTCAGGGTCTGCCAAATGCTGTTCTAATCTTGCTTTTTCTACTTCCCCTGCTTCCAATTCCCGTTCCGCTTGTTCAAATATCTTTTGTTGTTTCTGATAGGCCTTTTGTTTGCTTTTTTGATCCGAGTCCTGCTTCGATGAAGGAGTGGTAGGCTGGGGGAGTGGTTTCTTTTGCGCCTTTCCCGAATCAGCTTTCTTTGCAGCCTGTCTTTTTTCACTCCATTCATGCCATTCCTCATAAGTTCCGCTAAATTCGAGGATTTTTCCATCTTCAATTTCCCAAAATTTATTAGCGCTGCGACTTACAAAGTAACGGTCGTGCGATACCAAGATGTAGGATCCGGCATATTGATTTAAAGCGTCAATCAGTAATTCTACCGACTGCATATCGAGATGGTTGGTAGGCTCATCCAATAGTAAGAAATTCGCTCTTCCGGCAATTACCTTAGCTAATGCGACCCGCGCTTTTTCTCCTCCCGAAAGAATGCGTATTTTTTTAAACACATCATCTCCGCTGAATAAAAAGCAACCTAATAGCTGCCGCAATTCCAACTCGGTTTTTCCGCTGCCGCACATTTTCAATTCATCCAATATGGTATGTTCCAAATTCAGTGATTCTAACTGATGCTGGGCGTAAAAACTTTCTTTTACATTGTGCCAACCGCTTCGGCTGCCTTCAAAAGGCTCCATGCCCGTGATAATTCTTAATAATGTGGATTTTCCTTTTCCGTTTGCGCCGACTAATGCTATTTTGTCGCCCCGCATGATTAATGCCTGTGTGTGTTGCAGGATGTGATTTTGTCCGTAGGATTTGGAAATATCTTTCAATTCGCAAATGATCTTTCCCGGCTGCTGATCCACGCTAAAGCTGATATTCATTCGGGGCACATCTGCATCCGGTAATTCAATACGGTCAATTTTCTCTAACTTTTTAAGCGCACTTTGTGCCTGTGTGGCTTTAGATGCTTTCGCCCGGAATCGCTCTACAAAGCGCTCTTGTTGCCGGATATATTTTTGCTGATTTTCGTATTCTCGTTCCAAAAACTCCATACGCATCGCTTTTTCCTTTTCATAAAAAGCATAATTTCCGCTGTAAGTAACCAATTGTTGTTGGAATACTTCTACAATTCGCGTTACCATTTTGTCTAAGAAAAAGCGGTCGTGCGAAACAATAATAACCGTTCCGGGATAGCTTTGCAGGTAGCGTTCTAACCATTCGATAGAAGGCAGATCTAAGTGGTTGGTCGGTTCATCGAGCATCAGAATGTCGGGTTGTTGCAGCATGAGTTTGGCTAATAGTACCCTCATGCGCCAGCCACCGCTGAATTCGTCATAAGGCCGTTTGAGGTCGGCAGTAATAAAACCCAGACCTTCCAGTACTTCCGCTGCACGATGTTCCATTTCATAACCTCCGGCCAGTTCAAATTGATGCAATATTTCACTGTATTCATGTAGCAGATGTTCTTCTTCCGGTTGTTGTTCAATCTGTGCCGATAGTTCTTCCAATTTTTTTTCAAGAAAAACAGCCTGTTCAAAGGCGGTCATGACTACTTGTTGGATACTGTCGCGGCTGGAGAAGCTGAGCAGATCCTGATTGAAAAAACCGATGGTTGTATCATTAGCTTTGTTGATGCTGCCGGCATCGGGAGTATATTCCCCCATAATCAGTCGCAGCAGCGTAGATTTGCCTACGCCATTGGGACCGATCAGGCCAATTCTTTCATTATTCCCGATTTGCCAGTTGGCGTTTTCTAACATTTGTCTTGCACCAAATGAAAACGATACATTATTTAAAGCTAAAAGCATGGATCACCGATGATTATTTTTCCCTTAAAAGCCGCGAAATTACTACAAATTTGAACGGGATAGGGTAGCGGGAAAATATTGAGGAAAGGAAATCATCTTTTGGGATGAAAATCCGAAGTTTATAATTTCGGGCTGAATTGAGGAATGGCAAAACAGGTGATGGCTATTATGTTGATGTGCTTTTAGCCATCTTGGTTAGCTTTAATCAATTGTACCATGCTCAGATTAAAGTTTGCGAGCTTTTTATTTATACTTGAAAAGAAATCAATATCGGCAAGTTCCACTTGTGTGAGTGCTGTCTGTAAAATCTTTTTTCCGTTTGCAGTCAGGTTCACGATTTTGGCTCTTGTGTCGGTATGGTGTTCCTTTCTTGTGATTAATTTTTTTGTTTGCAATGTGCGCAAAACTTTAGAGACCATCATTCGGTCGAAATTGTTCAGATTGGCAATATCCACTTGTGTAACATTGTCGCTTTTATTGGTCAGCCAAGCAATGGATGTCAGTAAAATAAACTGTGTATGCGTTAAATCTAGAGGGTCTAATGTTTTTTTTAATTTGCGTTGCCATAGCAATGTGAGTTGTCCTAACAGATAGCCCGGACTTTTTTCGGGGCTTTTGAAAATGAATTTGATTTTATCAGCCATATTCTTTCTGCAATATTTTTGATGAAAAAAATAAAATCGTGTCGGTAGCGATGTTTTGCCCGTATGGTATCTGTTTCTATTAGATCTTCAGATGCGGCTATGGTTCGGAATTTATGGCATTGATAGGCATTGCCTGTTAATTATTAGGTTGTACAAAAGTAAGTACATAGCCATCGGGGTCTGTTACCAATAATGTTTTGCCAAACGGAGTCTGGTTAATTGCTCCTAAAATTCGAACTGATTTTTGTTCCAATTCCGCTTTCAGATTTTCAATGGTTTCATCAATAGCAAACCAAAGCGAAGTGCCAATTCCTAATGCTTTGCCTTCAATATCCCCGATGGGTTTTCGGATGGCGAAACTTGCTTCGCCTTTATTGTATTTAAAAACAACAGCATCGGGGTTTCCCGTTTCAATGGCTTCAAAGCCAAGAATAGTCGTGTAGAAGTCTTTTGATACTTCCAGATCGCTTACTTGAAGCGACGCAAATTCTAATCGTCTCATTGTATAAAATTTTATTGTTGCTGCAAATATAGTATATGCGACAACAATAAACAAAATTTAAAAAAGAACGCATCATTTCGAGTTTGCTATTGGGCTTGCCAAAAAATCCCGCATGGGCGGGACAAGTAGGAGTCAATGACATTGAGATGCTGTCATGGACAAAAATGAATAATGTTTTTTTTTCGGTTTAATAGTAGAATTTCACTGTAAAATCTACCCGTTCCCGATCTTGAAAAGCGACCTTCCAGTTGCCCCGATAGCTGATATAAGTGGGCAATAACATGGCGCCTCTTTGGATCAGATCCACATGCATCACCACGTCGAAATCGTAAGCAATGGTATTGTAAGAAAGGGAATAATCGCGAGCTACAATCGCATAATCGCTGTTGCGAAACCAAGTTACAAAACTGTTGATCACTACTTCTTTTGCGTATTCGGGTCGGGCTTTTGCAGAAAATTTATAACAGGTAAAACCGTTTTTTTCTTCTTTGGTTACGCTGAAATCGTACATCTTTGCTACCTCGGGACTGAAGATGGCCGCCTTTTGCCCCATGCCGGGAATACCGCCGATACGTGCGCCGGGGTTAAACATCAATTGTTTGAGTTGTGCCTTTCTTTTTTCTATACCGCTTCCGCCGGCATCCAAACTACCTTTTACGATATTGTTTTCTCCACATATTTTCCCTTTGGTAAAAAAAAGTGAGGCAAATAGTTCTGCCGTATAATAGCGGTATTCGCCATTTTTCTTGTAAAAATCACCTTTTACGGTTTCGTCTAAAACCTGCATGCTGCGGCAGCCATCCCGGTAAATCTGTTTGGTTTCACTTTCTAATGTGGCTTTTATTTTTCCTTTTTTATCAAAAATCCTGATGTTGTTTTCGGCATTATAAGTAACGATGCGCAGCGATTTGAAAGCTTTGTAAAATGTGGTATCGTTTTTTACCCGGCGTATAAAATCCTCCGGCTTGAAACTTTCATTGGTAACAATAACTTCTTCAATGGTAAAATTAGGCAGATAGCCGCTCGTGTCATAATCCGTCTGTTGTCCGAATGCGGTAGCGCCACAAAGAAGGAAAAATACCGGCCATGCTATTTGCCTGAAATGCCGACCCACAGTAGCTGAAAATATCTTTTGCATAACAATGAATGGATTTATGAAAAGGATTGCGATGCTTTGGCAGATGAATTTTCGGCCTTTTTCCGGCAGATCATTTCGGCAATAAGCATATCCTCCGGCGTGGTTATTTTAATATTGTGCCGATCGCCTTCACACAAGAAAATGGTATGACCCGCATGTTCGGCTACGGTAGCTTCATCGGTAAAGGCTTCCCGGTATTCTTGTTGGAATATGTTTTGTAAGATGTCCGCCCGGAAGGTTTGCGGCGTTTGCACTGCCCGGAGTTGATCGCGGTTGATTGCCCTGCTTTCACCTGTTTCTCTGATTTGTCGGATGCTGTCGTTTATAGGAATGCAGGGTATAGCCGTGCCATGTATTACGGCTTCTGTATAGCAGTTCCTGATGATGCTTTCACTGATAAATGGCCTTACGCCGTCATGAACAAATACAATGTGTTCGTCTTTTAAGGCATTAATGCCATTTTTCACACTGTGAAAGCGTGTATGGCCACCGGCTATCCAACTGATGTTATGGTAAGATACGGTTTGTTGTAATAGTCTTTTGCCTTCCTCAATATGTGCTTCCGGCAATACTACAATAATTCTGATTTGCGGGATGGTATCTGTAAATGCTTTGATGCTATACCATAACAGCGGTTTGCCGTCCAAGGGCAGAAATTGCTTGGGGGTGACGCTGTTCATGCGCATTCCACTGCCGCCTGCTACAATAATAGCAGCCGTTTTTTCTTTAAAGTCAATCGGATTTTCTTTCATACAGCCATGCAAATATAGGGTTGATTTTGCGGGCGGAAATAAGGAGCTGTAAAAAAATAAGGATGAATATCTTGTCGGATTATTCCCCTTTGTTTTCCTCTGTAAATCAGCGAGCCATTTTTGTGCTGTTCGTGATGTTGAATTTTCTGGCACTCCTTTTTTATTTCCATACAAAATGACCCAATGCAGCAACGTTACAATAAAAAAACAGCCCGAAATACTATGAGAACGGGCTGTTTTTAAAAAGGCTGATTGTTATTTTGCAATGATCAGTTTCTTGCTTGCGGTGCTGTTGGCAGTTTGGAATTTCAGCAGATATATACCGTTGGGTATATTGCTGACATTCAACTGGTATTGACCTGTTTTTACGGATGCAATCTTGCTGCTGTGTACTATTTTTCCGTTTATATCTACAACGGAAATGGTTAAGGGTGTTTCGTTTTTCAGATTGAATATCATTTCTACGATACCATTGCTTACCGGGTTGGGGTAGATGCTGAGGCTGCCGTTTAAATCATCATGGTTTAAATTTTCCACAGATACTACAGGGGGATTGGCGTTAGAGCAGTCCGAATTTACGGAACCCAAAGTTGTAATGCCGGAATTAGTCGGATCCAGCCATGGTTTCAGTTTTCGAGAGGCGTCATTTCCATCTAAGCTATAATCCCAATCGTAAGACAAGCGGCTGTAGAAAACAAAATCCATAGCTTGAGCTTCCATGCCTTGTTCACTAATATCGCAGCCGGGAGCTGTACTGCCCAGATTTCCTGCAACAGAAGCGATACCGATGAGTTTTCCATTGGCATTGAACAGGCCGCTTCCTGATGACCCCTGTGCTATATAGCCCTCTTCCACCATCATGCCCCAGTGGGTTTTAGCTCCGGAACCTGAAATAGAAGTAGCTTCCATATCATGTGTTACCATAAGTTTTTTGTTATCGGTGGCTGGGTGGTGAAACCCAATAAATTTTTCCGGTTCTGTAAGAGAGGTTGGAATATTGGCGTCCCGATTCCATCCGGAAAAAACCACATTCCAAGAGGCCGGAATCTGATCGTTTATTTTTAATAGTAGAAAATCACCTTTTAGTGTGTTTATAGATGCCGAGGCATCGTAGTCTGCGCGAGCCACAAATGTGGCGCCTAATAAGGTATTGGCGTTAGGGATATCGCTGCCTTCACAATTGCTATGTTCAAAATTATAACGGAAAATAAACTGGTCGAAATGGCTGTTTGCGGTAGAATTACTCGGGTCGCAATGTGTAGCGGTGAGCATATATTGGGTGCAGGATTCTGTTGAATTACCGGTATTATTGATCATAGTGCCGCTACATCCGCCAACGCCTTCTTCAGTAACGGAAAGATATTCTAATGTGGCTAACCGGGAGGAATCGTATCCGACGCCGGGAGGGCAAACGCTATTGATCATGCAAACAGAGGAAGCGCCGTTCAGGGCATCATCAATCCCATCAATAAGCTGCATATCGCCTATTGCATAGCGTTTTAAGTTTTCAATACCGCGATGGTAAACCGCTACTTTATTGATAGAGAGCATGATGTCGTTTATGTTTACGTTGGCATCAATGTCCAGTTCGATATTTACCAGCTGGCCTTGCACGGCTTCATTTGCAAAGCGGTGCGTCGTTGCATTGTTGTTCTTTTGTGTATAAGCCCCCAAAATCTGTTTGCCATTGTAATTGGACAAAAATAGTTTTACTCCGGCAGGCAGATGGAATTTGTCATAATAAAAACCAATTGCAGGTGCTCCATCCACTACGATTTGAGCTTGCCATACTTTTCGTCCGTCAGGAAGACTCTTCAGTGTGCCACTTTGTGGAAAAGAAAAGTTGGCATTAGCCGTAAGAGCTACTAAGTAAGGTTTTGTAAAGTTCGTGTCGTTTTTCTCTTTAACCAGATATTGATTCCAGTCAGGGTTGTCGATATAAGTACAAGTTGTAGCTTTAGTGTTGATTATCGCTGATTCGGTGATACTTAAAGGCAGGCCTGCTTCGCTGCGTTGCGCAAAACCTTCGCTGTTTAGGATGAAAAACGCTGTGCAGCATAAAACAATCTTTTTCATTCGGTATATTTTATGTTTAATTAAAAATCAAAAGTAAGATAAGTTTATGTTATGGATTTGTTATGATGATGAGGATGTATTTCCAGCTTTTGCACCCATACACTCCTTCTTGTCATTCCACTGTAGAAATATAAAGGACATGTATAGATGTTTTCAGCATGACAGGGGAGTGGAGCTATTCTGTTAGCGAAAAACTGAAATGCACCATGATGACTGAGTTGATATCCATATCAAAAAAACATTTGTTTAAAATTTGACTGAGCATGCCGGCATAGTTATTTACTCACATAAGGATTCCCGTCTGCCCAAAAACGATAGGGTAGCAGGGCATCCGCTCCCGCATACGCAACACCGATTCTTGCGCCGCAACGAATATCCGAATCAGGAATGACGATTCCGCGGTCTTCAACCTGGATGAGTTTTTGGCCAAGAAGTAAACCGGTATGACTACGGTTAAGGCCTAAAGCGCCGGCCAGGCTTCCGGGGCCGCGGGTCAGGGTGTAGTCAGCTTTGATTTTCTTTCTTCTTTGCAACATGATGTCAATACCCTCCAAAGGCTGCAATGCTCTGATGAGTATAGCCTGGGGAATATCTTTTTTATTGGTAACAATATTGAAAAGATGATGGATGCCGTAACATAAATAAACATAAGCCACACCGCCGGGTTGATACATCACCTCGGTTCGGGCAGTACGCTTTCCGCCGTAGGAATGCGCCGCCTTATCATTTATACCGGTATAGGCTTCTGTTTCCACAATGATTCCGGATGTTTTTTTGCCTTCAAAATCCGTAACCAATACTTTGCCGATCAGGTCTTTTGCCATACCGACAACGTCTTCATGCTGAAAATAAGCTGTAGGGAGTATTTTGTTTTTTTTATGACTGTCAAAGTAAAATTTCACTATAACTACAGTTATGTTAAGTTCATTTTTTCATTTTCCATTTTGACTTACCGCCGCCTATTCTTTTATAAGTTTAAACACCGCCTTCCTGCCATCCGACATCCGGCTTACTTTGAGGATATATATTCCCGCCTGTAGCAATTCCAAATTGCCGAGCGATACATTCAGGCGTTCGGTGTTACCGCTGACACTCAGGCAACTTCTACCGGTAACATCATACAGCTCTGCCTGCCAGTTTTCATGGGGTGGTGCAAAGACGGATATGCCGCTGTGGAAAGGATTGGGTGCAATCTGAAAAGGAAATATCTCCTCCGGGCCTTCAATGCCCGTATAGTTCCGGTCAATGATGAGCATGGTATCGCGCAGGTAGCCGGGTGTGCCGCAGGGCGGGTTGCTATACACGCTCAATACTAATGTTTGCGGGGGCTGCGGAGGTTCCACGTTCAGCGCCTCCACTGTAACTATTGCGGTATCCTGCCCCGGCTCAAAACTGACACTGCCGCTTAGGCTGGCATAGTCTGTGCCGTTGATGGCGGAGCCGCTAAGGGTATAGCTGATGTTTTGCGCAGCGGAGCTGCTCTCCCGCACAATAGTAAAGCTGCCGCTACAGCCTCTGCATACCTGAGCCTGCGGGGTATCGGGCATGCCCGGAGCGCTTTGCGCGGAAAGGCTCTGCGCCGCCGGAGGCAGTGGATTGGTATATACGGCAGGGCCTACAAAAAGAGAAGCAAAATAGTCCAAAGGCTTGCAGACCCCGATTTTGATATGGTAGGTATCGCAGGGGCTGAGCGCTGCACCGGCATACAGAGGCTGGGTAAAGCCCGGATAGCACAGGGGGGAAACACTCCCGGCAATGTTTTCTACATAGTACTGGGTATAGGAACAGCCGTTGCAGAATTCCCCACAGTCAAAATTATAACCCAAGGGAGGCGTTTGGGTGGTAATGCTGTTGTCGGATATCACAATATCCGTGCCGGGAACAAAGGCTATATTAGTGGGTTGTGTATATGCTCCTCCGGAAATAAAGACAGCGGTCAGGTCTATTGATTGAAAAGTCCAACAGGGGAAAAACTTTGCTCTTGCTGAAGCGAATACGAAGGGAAAGGTTATGGAATCTGCTAAGGGTATCATATCGAAAGACAATTTACATAAACGATGAGCACCTGCTTGATTGGCTGCTAAGCCCTGTGTAAAGCCAAGGTTGACGAAATCGTTATCGGTCATCCATGGTAAGCTTATTCCGGAAGATCCTGAAGAAACAAGAAGATCTTGATTTGGCTCTAAGATGCTATCAATAATGCCGAATCCGAGTATGGCGCCACCTGTAGGGTCTAATCCTATGCTCAGATCGCCCGTATAGACCCCGGAAAGGCGAGGATGGCATTCTAATGTTTCGTTCAGGATGATGGGATGATCACCCATAATGGCATGCACCATTGTGGCGGCGCTTTGACTGTCCGTAAGAATCTGGGCTTTCAGTAATACCGGACAGTACAGGGTGAAGAATATGCCGAAGATGATATGTGCTGTCTTTTTCATGATTTTATTCTTTTACAAGTTTAAAGAAAAATTGCTGCGCTTTTGAGTGGTTTTGCACCTGTAGGAAATAAAGGCCGGATGGCAATTGAGACAGATTGTTCAATCGCTGGTTCAACACATTAACATTGCCATCTACACTGTAACAAGTTCTCCCTGTAATATCGCGAAGACTAATCTGCCAGGCATCCTGCTGCATATCGCCGGGTACGGACAGGTTAATATTTGAATAAAATGGGTTAGGCGAAACCTGCAAGGCCGCCTCATGCTTCGGTTCGTCCGGATCATGACCTGGACGGAAAAATGTATTGATAAACTTTATGAATTTATAATTCATGACTTCGTTATTGCCGCTAACTACCGGATAGCCGCACATAAAGCTATTTTGCTCAAAGAGCGTTAGCGAACTGAGCGCGGGTATAGGCGATTCGTGGATTGGCGCTTGTAGTGAAACTCGGTAATAGGTTGCCGGCAGGGAAACGGGATCATAGAAGTAGCCGATATATTGATCTTCCTCCTTGTTGTACCATACGGTAGTAAAATGACTTGAGGTATCGAAGGTGACGGTGGGAAAACGGTTGAGGTCGCCGTTTAGCGGAGGCAGGGCAG
>Ga0222423_1001020_pt1 | contig 14435 bp, 15 predicted proteins | sample 3A0metagenome_FD_182472 | JGI IMG/M metagenome (GOLD analysis project Ga0222423, IMG submission 182472) | Enriched microbial communities from leaf-cutter ant dump, University of Wisconsin, Madison, United States - 3A0 (version 2) | ecosystem: Environmental > Terrestrial > Nest > Insects nest >...
GCACCAACACCTGAAGCACTACTCCTGATTCCATAGCTGATGACGCTTGCCCCACCTGCGCTACCGCCCGAAATCACCGTCATCGAACGCGGCTGGCTCTCGGCCAACAACATCCTGTTCACCGGCCAGCACGACACGGCGCTGGTGGACACGGGATATTGCAGCCACGCCGACCAGACGGTGGCGCTGGTGCAGGGCAGCCTGGGCGGCCGCCCGCTGGACCGCATCCTCAACACCCACCTGCACAGCGACCACTGCGGCGGCAACGCCGCGCTGCAGGCGGCGTGGCCGGGCGTGATCACGGCCATCCCGCCCGGGCAGGCTCAGCATGTGCGCCAGTGGGACGCCTATGCGCTGAGCTACACGCCCACGGGCCAGGAATGCCCGCCCTTCCGGGCCGACACCCTGCTGGAGCCCGGCGCATGCGTGCTACTGGGCGACCGGCCCTGGCAGGTGCATGCCGCGCCGGGACACGACCCGCATTCGGTGGTGCTGTTCGAGCCCCAGAGCCGCGTGCTGATCTCGGCCGACGCGCTCTGGGAAAACGGCTTCGGCGTGGTCTTCCCCGAACTGGAGGGCGCCGACGCCTTCGCCGAGGTGGCGGCCACGCTGGACCTGATCGAAAGCCTCGCGCCGCAGGTCGTGATCCCCGGCCACGGCCCGGTGTTCGCCGACGCGCCCCGCGCCCTCGACGGCGCGCGCCGGCGGCTGGACGGCTTCGTGCGCAACCCGGCCAAGCATGCGCTGTATGCGGCCAAGGTGCTGCTCAAGTACAAGCTGCTGGAATGGCAGCGGATCGGCCTGGACGACCTCGCCGCCTGGGCCCGCGCCACGCCCTATTTCGGCATGCTGCACGCGCGCCACTTCACTGGCCAGGACGAAGAAGCATGGCTCCAGAGCCTGGTGGACGACCTCGTGCGCTCGGGTGCCGCCGTGCGCCAGGGCGAGCAACTGCACAACGCCTGACCCCGCGCGTCGTTGCCGCAGCGCAACATTTTGGGGCGATTCGGGGCACCGAGGCCCGCCGGATGTAGCCAGATGTGACCGTTGTCAAATGATAATTGTTATTATTTGACTCATCCTGCCCCTTGCCGGCCCCGCCCGGCTGCGCAGGCTCTCAGCCAGCCATCACCGGTAGCACGCCCCTGCCCCAGGGCCTGCCGTGCCGCCCCTGTAGCCAGCCAAGCTCCGTTTTTCACATTCACACGGATCCCTTCCATGGCGCAAAACACCACACACATCAAGAGCCGCAAACACCCCGTGCCCAGCCGCCCGCATACCGCCGGCGTGGCCGCCGCGGCAGCCCTGGTGGCCCTGGGCCTCCCGGCCCATGCCCAGCAGAGCACCACCACCTTGCAGGAAGTCAAGGTGGAATCGACCCGCGACACGGGCTACACGCCCGCCGCCCCGTCCTCGCCCAAGTTCACCCAGCCACTGGTCAACACGACGCAGAGCATCTCCGTCATCAACGAGCAGGTCATCCGCGACCAGGCCGCCACCACGCTGACCGAGGCGCTGCGCAACGTGCCCGGCGTGGGCACCTTCTACGCAGGCGAGAACGGCAACACCAGCACCGGCGACGCGATCTACATGCGCGGCTTCGACACGTCCAACAGCATCTACGTGGACGGCGTGCGCGACCTGGGCTCCATCTCGCGCGACATCTTCAACATCGACCAGGTGGAAGTGATCAAGGGCCCCTCGGGCACCGACTACGGCCGCAGCGCGCCCACCGGCTCGATCAACCTGTCCACCAAGCAGCCGAACCGGGTGGACAGCTTCGGCGCATCCCTCGGCGTGGGCAGCGGCAGCTACAAGCGCGCCTCGGTGGACTGGAACAAGAGCCTGACCGGCATGGAAGGCGCTGCCCTGCGCCTGAACGCCGTGGTGCAGGACGCGGGCGTCGCGGGCCGCCACGGCATCGAGAACGACCGCTGGGGCATCGCGCCCTCGCTGGCGTTCGGCCTGGGCACCGAGAACCGCATCTTCCTGAACCTGCTGCACGTCAAGCAAAGCAACGTGCCCGATGGCGGCGTGTTCACCATCGGCATGCCTGGCTACGCCTCGCCCGACGCAGCGGCCTATTCCGGCCGGCGCGGCTTCCTCGACACCGCGGCACGGGTCGATTCCAAGAACTTCTACGGCACGAGTTCGGACCATGACGACGTGACGGCCGACATGGCCACCGTGCGCTTCGAGCACGACTTCGCGCCGGGCACCACCGTGCGCAACACCACGCGCTGGGGCCAAACCAAGCAGAACTACCTGCTCACCGCCATCATGGGCCAGGGCTACTCGGCCGCTGGCGCGCTGGGCGCCAACGCCCTGCAGACGCCCAACGCCGCAGACCCCTCGACCTGGACGATCACGCGCCTCATCAACGTCAAGGACCAGGTCAACAAGATCCTGACCAACCAGACCAACTTCACCACCAGCTTCGCCACCGGCGGCATCCAGCACGACCTGAGCGCCGGCCTGGAGCTGACGCGCGAGGAGCAGGAGAGCTACACCCGCGCCACCACCGGCACCGTGCCGCGCGTGAGCGCGTACTACCCGGATTCGAGCGTCACCCTGCCCGCCTACAACCGCACCGGCGCATACAACGACGGCTCCACCGACACCTACTCGCTGTACGCCTTCGACACGCTCAAGCTGAACAACCAGTGGCAGCTCAACGCCGGCCTGCGCTACGACCACTACAAGACGCACTACCAGACCGTGGACGCGGCCGGCACCTCGACGCTGGACCTGAGCAAGAGCGGCAGCCTGGTGAACTGGAAGATCGGCGCGCTCTACAAGCCCGCGCCCAACGGCAGCGTGTACGTGAACTACGCGCTCTCGCAACAGCCCCCGGGCGGCGCCAACTTCGCGCTGTCCAGCGCGGCCAACAACGCCAGCAACCCCAACATGGACCCGCAGAAGGCCAAGACGGCCGAGATCGGCACCAAGTGGGAGCTGGCCGACAAGCGGCTGCTGGTCAGCGGCGCGCTGTTCCGCACCGAGATCCAGAACGAGATCGTGACCAACAGCGACGGCACGGTGGACCAGACCGGCAAGAAGCGCGTGCAGGGCATCGAGCTCTCGGCCATGGGCCAGATCACCCCCGCCTGGAGCGTGACCGCCGGCTACACGGTGCAGGACACCAAGGTCATCAAGGGCGCGAACCTGGCGGCCAACGGTTCGGACGAGCTGACCTACACGCCCAAGGACTCGTTCTCGCTGTGGAGCACCTATGCGCTGACCCCCGACCTGACCCTGGGCGGCGGCGCGCGCTTCTCGGGCGGCCTCAAGCGCGGCACCGACGGCGCCGTGGGCACGCCCAACTTCACCGAGTCCTACTGGGTGTTCGACGCCATGGCCTCCTACCGCATCAACAAGAGCGTAGACGTGCAGCTGAACCTGTACAACCTGTTCGACAAGGAGTACGTGGCGGCCATCAACAAGAGCGGCTACCGCTACTTCCCCGGCATCCCGCGCTCCGGCCGCGTGACGGTGAACGTGCGCTTCTGAGCCAAGGAAAGCATGATCCGGCGCAAGGCGCCGGGTCCTTCAACGCGAGATACTTCCGCCCCGGCCTGCCCGGGGCTTTTTTTCTGGAGAACCGCTTCCATGATGCTGCATATCCCCAACGTGCTCACGCGCGAGCAAGTCGCTGCCATGCGTGCCGCCATCGACGCCGCCGGCTGGGTGGACGGCCGCGCCACCGTGGGCTCGCAGGGCGCGCAGGTCAAGCGCAACCGCCAGTTGCCGGAGTCCTCGCCCGTGGCGCTGGAGCAGGGCCGCATCGTCCAGCAGGCGCTGCTGGCCAGCCCGCTGTTCTTCGCGGCCGCGCTGCCGCTGCGCATCGTGCCGCCGCTCTTCAACCGCTACAGCGGCGGCGAGACCTACGGCCTGCACGTGGACGGCTCGGTGCGCAACGTGCCGGGCTCGCCGCTGCGGCTGCGCACGGATGTGTCGTCCACGCTGTTCCTGTGCGACCCCGAGGACTACGACGGCGGCGAGCTGGTGGTGGTGGACACCTACGGCACGCACGAGGTCAAGCTGCCCGCGGGCGACCTGATCCTCTACCCCTCCACCAGCCTGCACCGCGTGGAGCCCGTCACGCGCGGCGAGCGCGTGTGCTCCTTCTTCTGGACGCAGAGCCTGGTGCGCGACGACGCGCGCCGCGCCATGCTGTTCGAGATGGACCAGACCATCCAGAAGCTGCGCGACCGGCTGGGCGAGACCGAGGAGACCGTGTCCCTCACCGGCCAGTACCACAACTTGTTACGAATGTGGTCTGAGACGTAGGCCCAGTGCCCATGGCCTGCGAAGACCCGCACGCCTAGAAACTGGCGCGGCCCACGCGCGGGCAGCCGCGCAAGGGCCACCCCGCCGCGCTGGCTGCGTCCCCCTCCCGAAGGAGAGGGGGAAGGCGCCGAAGGCGACTCAGGGGGTGCTTCATTTCAATGCTTGAATTGCTTGTCGCAGCCAGACACGTGGTTGCGGCTGTTGGACATGCACTGGTAGAACGAGCGCTTGTTGCCCGACGAGGACTCGCAGTCCGGCACGCTGTACTTGCCCCGCGCCTCGCGGATCTTGGGCGCGGTCTTGTCGAAATCGGCCTGGGCCATGTAGCCGTCGCGCACGTTCTTCTGGCCCACTTCCAGCATCAGGTCGGCCTGATCGCGGATGTTGCCGACGGCGGCGGTGCAGTTCAGCGGCACCTGCTTGCCGTCCACCGTGCCCAGGGCCTTCTTGAGGCCCTCGCCGAACTCCTCCACGTCCTTGGGCACCTTCTTGGTGCCGTCGGCGTTGTATTGCTGCTGCCTGGCGCTGCCGCTGTTGTTGCTGCTGCCGCTGTTGCCCTGCAGCTTCATGGGCTGGGCGTCCTGCTGGGACGGCGGCGGCTGCGAGCCGTAGTGCGTCTTGCCCTGTGCGTCCACCCACTTGTAGACCGGCTGCGCCTGCGCGCCGATACCTGCCGCCATCACCGCCATGGCGGCCAGCGCCGCCCTTGTCCACCGTGTCATCGCTCGCTCCCTCTCATATATAGCCAAATCGGCCTCCAGCGCTTATCCAGCAAGCGCTGGCAGCTCTCCTATCAATAGCACAAATCGTTTCAGGGCAGGTCCTTGTTCACCTCGGGCGCGGATGCGTCGCGCGGGCCGATGGTGCCCAGGCGCCCCTTGAGCGACTGGGGCTGGCCCGTGAGCACGGCCGCGTAGTTGGTGGTGTTGGACAGCACCTTCTTCACGTAGTCGCGCGTCTCGGCGAACGGCACATTCTCGGCCCAGATCGCGGCGTCCAGCACCGGGCCGTTGCGCCAGCTGCGCGGGCGGCCCGGACCGGCGTTGTAGGCGGCCGCGGCCATGGGCATGGAGCCCGCGAAGTCGTCCAGCGCGAGCTTGAGGTAGGCCGTGCCGATGGTGATGTTGGTGTCGCGGTCGTTGATCTGGTCGGCCGTGAAGTTGCCCATGCCGATCTTCTTGGCCGTCCAGCGCGCCGTGGCGGGCATGATCTGCATGAGGCCCGAGGCGCCCACGTGCGAGCGCGCATCCATGATGAAACGGCTCTCCTGCCGGATCAGGCCGTAGACGTAGGCCGGGTCCAGGCCGATGCCCTGGGCGCGCTCCACCACGGCGTTGCGGTACGGCATGGGAAAGCGCTGCGCGGCATCGACCACGCCCCGGGTGCGCTCGCTGGTGTTGATGCAGCGGTCCCACACCTGCTGTTCGCAGGCGAAGTCGGCCGCCGCGAGCAGTTCGCGGTCGGACATGCCGCCGCTCTGGTGCAGGTTGGTGGTGTAGTTCCATTCCCGCACGCCCTCGCTGCGCAGGCCGAGCAGGATGGCGTACAGGCCCCGGTTCAGCCCCACGTTGGCGCGCGCGGCGGCCTTTTCCTCGGCGGTCAGCGGCGCGGGCGCGGGCGGCACGGTGATGCGCTGGCCCAGCTCCTCCAGCGCCAGCTGCTCGTAGAAGCCGCGCGTGCTGGCGATAGACTCCAGCAGCTGGCGCGCCTCGGCGCGGTCGGCCTCGCCGGGCTTGCCGGCGAGCAGGGCGCGCGCCTTCCAGTACACCCAGGTGCTGTCCTGGCGGGCCTCGGGGCTCATCGCGTCCACGGCCTTGGCCACGGCCTTCCACTGGCCGGCACGCAGGGCCGCACGGGCCTTCCAGGCCAGCAGGTCGTCGTTCAGGTCGCTGTCCTTGGTCACCTGCGCGAAGTGCGCCATGGCGTCGGCCGAGAGCTTCTGCGCGGCCGTCTTGCCGATCACGCCCCAGGCCCAGTTGCGCTCCTCGGCGGACAGGTGCACGCCCCACTTGCTGTCGAGCTGGTGCGCCGCGCCGTCCGGGTCGCTGGTGGCCAGCTTCAGCAGCGCCAGCAGTACCAGTTCCTGGCGCGCCTTGCCGCGCGCCGTGGCGCGTGCGTGCAGGTATTTGCTGGGCGCATCGAGCAGCTCCTTGACCTGCGGCACCGATTCCGGCGCAACGATCTCGACCGCGCTGCGCACCACGCGCGGCCGGTTGGCCTCCACGCCCAGGCGCGCCTTGCGCCAGATGTCCAGCGCTGCGAGCTTCTTGTAGCCGTACATCTCGCCGGCCGCATGGGTGCAGCCGTCATCGGCCTCGCGCAGCGCATACCAGTTGCTGCGCACCTCCTGCGCCGCCGTGGCGGGGGCCGTGCCCTTGATCTGGTCGATGAGCAGCGCATAGCAGCGCACCTCGCGGTCGTCCGACATGCGGTACTGCCGGTGCTGCTCGGCGAACCGCGCCCAGTCGCGCCGCTGGCCCAGCAGCAGCAGCCAGTCGTTGCGCAGGCGGTCTTCCTGGTAGCTGCCGGCATAGCGCTGCAGGAAGGACTGCACCTCCTGCGGCTGCGCCTCGTTCAAGCGGGCCTTGAGCTCCCAGTACGCCGCCCAGGGCTCCAGCGCGTGGCCGCGCGCGGCGGGCAGCAGTTGTTCCAGCTTCTTGCGGTCTCCCTTGCGAAAGGCCTGGCTCATCTCCAGCAAGGTATCGTCACCCTTGTTGTTTTGCGCCAGGGCAAGGGGCGCAACGGCGGCCAGCACGGCACCGGCGACAAGCGGTGTCAGAATTCTGAAAAATTGCATGGGGGAATTATGTGATGGACAAAGCAGCCCTTCGGCGTGCGTTGATAGCAGAACGCCTGAACCTGCCCGACCGCCTACAGCGGGCCGATCTTTTGCAGCAGGTGATGCGCATCTGGCTCGTGAACCGGCCCGACACGGTGATCGGCGCCTACTGGCCCATCAAGGGCGAGTTCGACCCCCTGCCCGCCCTGCACCGCTGGAAGGAAGACGGCGAACTGCTCGACGAACCCCAGCTGCGCCGCATCGGCCTGCCCGTGGTGAACAAGCAGCACAAGACACTGACCTTCCACGCCTGGTACCCGGGCTGCCCCATGGAAGAAGACGCCTACGGCATTCCCAAGCCCAAGGACACGGAAACCATCGTGCCCACGCTGCTGTTCGTGCCCTGCGTGGGCTACGCGGCGGGCGGCTACCGGCTGGGCTATGGCGGCGGCTTCTACGACCGCACGCTGGCCACGCTGCAGCCCAGGCCGTTCACCGTGGGTCTGGGGTTCACGCACGGCTACCTGGACGACTTCGAGCCCGAGGAGTTCGACCTGCCCCTGGACGCCATCCTGAACGACAACGGCGTGGTCTGGCCGGTCTGACCGCCGCTGATGCGCGCCGCGCATCATTCGGGCCGCGTTTTCGCATCGCCCTGCGCGCCGCCAGCCGCTAGCATGGCAGGCTGTTTGTTCGTTCCTTCCGCCCCCATCGACAGGTGCCCCATGCCCAAGCTCTACATCGGCAACAAGAACTACTCCTCCTGGTCCATGCGCCCCTGGGTGCTGCTGCGCCAGGCCGGCATCGCGTTCGATGAAGTCCGCGTGCGCTTCGACAGCTTCGAGGCCGACTCGGCGTTCAAGCGCGCGATCGGCGCGGTGAACCCCACGGGCAAGGTGCCCGTGCTGGTGGACGGCGACCTCGTCGTGTGGGACACGCTGGCCATCGCCGAGTACGTGGCCGAGACCTACCCCGACAAACAGCTCTGGCCCGCCGACGCGAAAGCGCGCGCCCGCGCCCGCAGCATCTGCGCCGAAATGCACAGCGGCTTCACCGCGCTGCGCAGCCACTGCCCCATGAACGTCGAGGCGCAGCTGCCCGACACCGGCGCGCTGATCTGGCGCGACCAGGGCGCCGTGCGCGCCGACGTGCAGCGGCTGGTGGACATGTGGAGCGCCTTGCTGCAAGAACATGGCGGCCCCATGCTGTTCGGCCCATTCACCATCGCCGACGCCTACTTCGCCCCCGTGTGCATGCGCCTGTCCACCTACGCGCTGCCGGTGCCCGCGCCCATCGCGGACTACGTGCGGCGCGTGCAGGCGCTGCCAGGCGTGAAGGCCTGGATCGACGAGGCGCTGGCCGAGAAGGATTTCCTCGACTTCGAGGAACCGTACCGCCTGCGCCGCTGAGGCTCCGCGAACCCGCTACAACGGCCTGCCACGGATGTAGCGGTACTCCTGCGTCTGCCCCGCATAGCCCCAGGCGTCGGCGCGCACTTCGTGGATGACGACGTAGCTGGGCGGCGCCAGCGGGCCCACGATGCCGGAGACGGCATCGAACACCTGGCGCACGTACTCGGCCTTCTCGCTCTTGGTGTTCGTGCCTTCCGTGACCTTGACCTCCAGGTAAAAGCCTGCGGGCGCCCCGCCGGACAGGCGCTCGGCGCCGACGTACCAGCGGCCGGGTGCGGCGGCATGGATCGCCACCGCGGTCAGCTCCGGCTTCTTGCCCAGCACGCTGGCCGTCAAGGCGGTGAGGGTGCCGGCGATCCGGTCGGACTGCTCCTGCGATACGTCCACGCTGATGTGGAAGCTCAGATAGGGCATGGCGCTTCTTCCTTCCTCAGGCGTACTGCGCCAGGCCGTGGCCGAGCGACCAGTTCTCTTTCCTGACCTCGACCAGGCTCACGAACACGTCCTCCGGCCGGATGCCCGGGCTGTCGCCGAGCAACTGCGCGATGCGCCGGTACAGTGCCTGCTTCTGCGCCGCGCTGCGCGTGTCGTTCGCGGTGATCTGGATGAACACCAGGTCGTCGCTGCGCGCCACGCCGAGGTAGTGCGCGCCGTAGCGGAAGTTCGCGGCCGCGTGCTCGGTGAGCACCATGAACTGGTCGTCCTCGGGCACGTCGAAGGTGTCGCGCAGCGCGCGGTACAGGCTGTCGAAGATCGCCTGCCGGTGGGCCTCCGGCTTTCCGGCGCGCAGGGCAATGTGGAGCAGCGGCATCTGGGATTTCCTTTCCATCGGGTTGACGGGGTCGATTGAAAACGCACGCAGCCATTTCCGAAAGACATGAATGATGATTTCAGAAATAATGATCTGAAATGATGGAACGCCCCCTCGACCTCGATTCCGTCCTGGCCTTCGTGCGCATCGCCGAACTGGGCAGCTTCACGCGCGCGGCCGAAGCCCTGCAGACCACGCAGGCGGCGGTCAGCCTCAAGCTCAAGCGGCTGGAGGCGCGGCTGGGCGCCCGGCTCATCGAACGCACGCCGCGCTACGTCGAGCTGTCGGCGCGCGGCGCGGCCTTCCTGGAACACGCGCGCGCCCTGCTGCAGGCGCACGAACAGGCCCTCGCCGCACTGGTCGGAGCCCGGCAGCGCCTGACCCTGGGCATCAGCGACCACGTCGCGGGGCCGGACCTGCCCGCGCTGATCGCGCGCATGAACGCGCAGGACCCGCAACTGCTGATCGAGATCCGCATCGCCTCGTCGGGCGACCTGCTGCAGCGCTTCGACCGGCGCGAACTCGACGCGGTGCTGGTGCGCCTGCACGCCGGGCGCGACGACGGCGAATGGCTCGCCGAGGAGCCCTTCGGCTGGTTCGCCGCGCCCGGCTGGCAACGGCGCGCGGGCGAGCCCCTGCCCCTGGCCACCATGGCCGAGCCCTGTGGCGTGCGCGCACTGGCCGGGCAGCTGCTCGACGCGGCCGGCATCCCCTGGACGGAGAGCTTCGTCGGCGGCGGCGTGGCGGCGGTGGCCGCGGCCGTGATGGCAGGCCTGGGCGTGGCGGCACTGGCGCCGCGCATGCTGCCGCTGGGCGCGGTGGAGGTGGGCGCAGCCCTCGGCCTGCCCGAGCTGCCGCGCCTGCCCGTGCTGCTGCACACCCACATCACGCGGGGCCGCTCGCGCGACGCGCTGGCCGCGCTGTCGGCAGCCTTGCGCAGCGCGGCGCGAGGTTGACCGAGCTGCCCCTGAAGCCCTGGGCGGCTTTAGCTGCCCGTCCCGCCGATCCTCCTTATCGGAACTGCTTGCGTAGAAACGGCTTGTGCCGCGCGATGTGCGCCATCTGCGCTGGGGCGATGGTGCCGCCCAGGTCCACGCCGTCGCCGTTGAGCACTTCGTTGGCATAGGCCAGCGCGCGCGCCACCACTTCTTCATCACCCACGCCCTGCTGTGCGGCCAGGTCCAAGGCCACGCGGCGCATGGCGCGCTGCGACAGCATCCACATGGCGCCGAAGGCGTCCCACGCGGCGGCGGCTTCCTTGAATTGGTCGCGGTCGGCCAGGATCTCGGCGAGCGGCTTGGCCAGGATCTCCTCCAGGTCCGCCACCTTGGCCTGTAGAGCCTCGAACTGCGCCTCGCGCTGCAGGGCAGCCGCCGCCGCGTTGGCCTGGGCGTCGGGTGCGGCGGGCACGGGCACGCTGCCGTCGGGGTTCAGCTGGGCGATGGTGAGGGAGGAGGACAGGGACATGGGCCGCCACTATACAAATCCACCTTCAGCCCTGCAGCGCAAATTTTTACAAAAGCAAATGAGAAGTATTATCAATACATGCTATGATTCATCCATCGAAAGGGCAACGGCCACCAGCACAGGCCACTGCTGCTTTCCAACGGTTCATCGTGGGGCGACCCGAGACCTCAACAGTCTCCAAGGTCGTTTTTGCTAGCCATCGGTTTTTCCGGCCAGCCATGCTTTTTTTCCACGAGCACACCACCGTTGTGCACTCCCCCTAAACTGCCCGCATGCAAATCTATATGGTGGGCGGCGCCGTCCGCGACCGGCTGCTGGGCCGCCCCGTGAACGATCACGACTGGGTGGTGGTGGGCGCCACGCCCGAGCAGATGCTGGCGCAAGGCTACCTGCCCGTGGGGCGCGACTTCCCCGTCTTCCTGCACCCCGACACGCGCGAGGAATACGCGCTGGCGCGCACCGAGCGCAAGAGCGGGCGCGGCTACCGGGGCTTCGTGGTGCAAAGCTCGCCCGACGTGACGCTGGAAGAAGACCTCTCGCGCCGCGACCTTACTATCAATGCAATAGCTGCCAGCGCAGACTGGACGGGCGCTGGAGGCCTTTTTGACCCCTATTCCGGCGTGCAGGACCTGCAGGCCCGCGTGCTGCGCCACGTGACGGACTCCTTCCGCGAGGACCCCGTGCGCATCCTGCGCGTGGCCCGCTTCGCGGCGCGTTTCACGGACTTCAGCGTGGCACCGGAGACCCTGCAGCTCATGCGCGAGATGGTGGCCCATGGCGAGGCGGACCACCTGGTGGCCGAGCGCGTGTGGCAGGAACTGGCGCGCGGCCTGACGGAAGCAAAACCCTCGCGCATGTTCGAGGTGCTGCGCGCCTGCGGCGCGCTCGCCGTGCTGCTGCCCGAGGTGGACCGCCTGTGGGGCGTGCCCCAGCGCGCCGAATACCACCCCGAGGTGGACACGGGCGTGCACCTGATGATGGTGCTGGACATGGCGGCGCGGCTGAACGCCCCGCTCACCGTGCGCTTCGCCTGCCTCACGCACGACCTGGGCAAGGGCACCACGCCTACCGATGTGCTGCCGCGCCACATCGGCCACGAGGCGCGCAGCGCCGACCTGCTGCAGGACGTGGCCGAGCGCCTGCGCGTGCCCGTGGACTGCCGCGAGACGGCCGAGGTGGTGGCGCGCGAGCACGGCAACATCCACCGCAGCGGCGACCTGGGCGCCGACGCCCTGCTGCGCCTGCTGGAGCGCTGCGACGCGATCCGCAAGCCCGCGCGCTTCGCCGACGTGCTGCTGGCCTGCGAGTGCGACGCGCGCGGGCGGCTGGGCTTCGAGGAGCAGCCCTACCCGCAGCGCGAGCGCCTGGCCCAGGCGCTGCAGGCCGCGCAATCGGTGGTCAGCGCCGAGGTATCGGCCGAGGCCGCCGCGCGCGGCCTGCGCGGGCCGCAGGTGGGCGAGCGCATCCGCCTGGCGCGGCGCGATGCCATTGCCGCCTGGCTGCGGCAGTCACCAGCGCAATAGACGCCGCCCCAGCACGGCGCCAGCGAACGTGGGCAGGGCAATGCCGGCCACGTACCACACGGCGATGAAGGGCGCGGCCGTCTCGGGGCAGTGAAAGGCGTAGGCCGCCGCGCCCAGCGCCCCCGCCAGCAGGCCCGCACCCGCGCCAGCCGCCGCGGGCCGCGTGGGCGCCGCGCCGCGCAGCGCCCACAGGCCCAGCGCCAGCGCGGGCACCGCCAGCAGCGCGATGTTGAACGGACAACTGCGCCAGGTGCTGCCCAGCAGCAGCGCCAGGCGCTGATCCGGGGCCGCCTGCACCCAGACGGCCGCCGCCAGGGCGGCCAACACCAGGGGCGGCAGCGCCACGGCGCCCAGTGCCCGCGCCACGGTATTCCCGGGGCGGGCCAGGCGCAGCAGCAGCACCCAGCCCCCCGCCGCCCAGGCCAGCGCGAAAACGAGCTTGCCCCAGAACATGGGGTCGATCACGTCCTCGGTCAGCGCGCGTGGGCCGAACAGCAGCGCCATCAGCGCTCCTGCCAACACGGCGCCCGCCAGCGCCGCACCGACAAAGCGCCGCGCCAGCGCGTGGCGGTGCACGGGCTGCGCGCCCGTGGCCAGCAGGTGGATCAGATCGTCCGTCTTCATGCCGGCCTCCGGATGCGCGCCGCCAGCGCCTTGAGCCCCCGGTGCACGCCCACCTTCACGGCCGATTCCGACAGGCCGGTCAGGCGCGCCGTCTCGACCACCGACAGGCCCTGCAGCTTGACGTAGAGGATGGGCAGGCGCTGCTTGTCGGGCAGTTGGACGAGCAGCTGATCCAGGTCGCGCCGCGCCTGGGCGGCCTCGCCATCGCTGTGGGCGAACAACTCCCCCGCACCACCCTCGGCGTCCAGCGGCTCGTGCAGCGCCTCGCGCGCGGCGTGCGCGCGCAGCCAGTCGATCCACTTGTAGCGCGCGATGGCATGCACCCATGCCGTGAGCGGCGCGGCGGCATCGTAGGTGTGGCGCTGGTTGTGCACCGCCAGCAAGGTGTCCTGCACGAGATCCTCCACGGCATCGGGCCACTGCACCAGGCGGCGGCGAAAAAAGGCCCGCAAATGCGCGGCCAGGGCTTTCAGAAAGCGTTCGTAGGCCGGCGCATCACCGGCCAGGGCCTGCAGCATCCAGGCACGCAGGCGCTCTTCGGTATCCATTGCATCTCCCTGTCGAAGACATTCGGATCGGCGGGGCACTCGGTTACAGGTACACAACAAAAAAAGAAAGAAAACGCCGCCCGCGTAACCGCGCTGCATTCCGGCGCGAATTACACCGCAGACCGTGCTGGCTGCGCCACACGGTCTTTCCTTCCCCCTCTTTTTTTGGAGCACGACCATGACGACGACCCCTTCCCGCATCACCCTCGGAACCCTGGCCCTCGCCGCCCTCGCCAGCGGCGCCGCCCTGGCGCAAAGCGCCGCCATGGACAAGCCTGCCATGGACGCCAAGCCCGCGATGGAAAAGTGCTACGGCGTGGCCATGGCCGGCAAGAACGACTGCGCGGCCGGCCCCGGCACCACCTGTGCGGGCACCGCCAAGGCCGACTACCAGGCCAATGCCTGGAAGTTCGTGCCCGCCGGCACCTGCGCCAGCATCAAGACACCCAAGGGCATGGGCTCCCTGGCCCCCATGAAGTCCTGAGCCGCGACGCAACGGCCATGCCCACCGCACCGCTCACCGCCGGCCTCGGCCTCAAGCCCGAACATTTCGACGGCGCGCTCGCGTGCACGGCGCCGGGCCTGTGGTGGGAGGTGCATCCGGAGAACTACCTCGCCGACGGCGGCCCCCGGTTGGCCTGGCTGGAGGCCATCCGGGCGTGCCACCCGGTGGCGCTGCACGGCGTGTCGCTGTCGCTCGCGTCCGATGCGCCGCCCGACGCCCGGCACCTGGCACGCCTTGCCGCGCTGGCCGCGCGCATCGACCCCGTGCTGGTGTCCGAGCACCTGGCCTGGTCGGCCTGGGGCGGCGCCTGGCACCCGGACTTGCTGCCCTTCCCGCGCACCACCGAGGCACTTGCCCGCATCGCGGACAACATCGGCCGCACGCAGGACGCGCTGCGCCGGCCCATCGCCATCGAGAACCCCAGCCACTACCTGCACCTGGACGGCCATGACTGGGCCGAGACCGATTTCCTGGCC
>Ga0222423_1001021_pt1 | contig 14429 bp, 5 predicted proteins | sample 3A0metagenome_FD_182472 | JGI IMG/M metagenome (GOLD analysis project Ga0222423, IMG submission 182472) | Enriched microbial communities from leaf-cutter ant dump, University of Wisconsin, Madison, United States - 3A0 (version 2) | ecosystem: Environmental > Terrestrial > Nest > Insects nest >...
CCGGCGGGGAGAGGGTTGGGGTGAGGGGGCGCGAGCGCAGCGAGCGAACTCGACAGGTGGCCACGAGGACACGCTCGCTTGCGCTCGCGCCCCCTCACCCGCCGCGCTGCGCGCGTCGACCCCTCCCCGCCGGGGAGAGGCATTGGACACCTTGCGCAAATCGAACTCCGCCACACTCGCGCCCGTCAACGCGCCATCGACGGCGAAGTCGTTGCTGCCGACGAGCTTGTCGTGCGCGTCCGATGAATCCGGGCACGCGTGCTGTTCTCCCTCTCCCCGCCGGGGAGAGGGTTGGGGTGAGGGGGCGCGAGCGCAGCGAGCGAACTCGACAGGTGGCCACGGGGACACGCTCGCTTGCGCTCGCGCCCCCTCACCCGCCGCGCTGCGCGCGTCGACCTCTCCCCGGCGGGGAGAGGCATTGGACACCTTGCGCAAATCCAGATCGGCCGCACTCGGCGGCTGCGGCCATGCCAGCTCGCCGCCGAGCAGCGGTGCGTCCCAGTCACCCCCTTGCGCGGTGAGGAAGCGATACGCCGACTCGGGCAAGGCCGCGTGCATGCGCGAGAAGGCGAGTTCGCGGGCATTGTCGGCGTCGTTCAAGGTCATCGCCATCGCCGCTTCGACGAGCAGCGTGTCCTCGCTGCACCACGGCGCGGGCTTGGTGCGCAGCAGGAAATATTCGAACGGTCGCGCCGACAGGTCGGCGAGGCCCGCGTTGACGCCGTCGCGATACGCGTCGACGAGCGCATGTTGCGCCGGTGGCAGCGCGGCGTATGCCTGCTCCATGCGCGCGCGCATGCGATGCGCGCGGGCGCGCCGGTCGGCCTTGACGGCAACGCTGCCGAACAGTTCCGCAAGCTCTCCGGCCGCGCTGCGCCGGAACAGGTCCATCTCGAAATAGCGCTCCTGCGCGTGGACGTAGCCAAGCGCCCAAGCGGCATCGCTGCGGCTGCGTGCCTGCACGGTCGCCGTGCCGAGCGCGTCGCGCTCGACGGTCACCGTTTGGGCGATCGCGTGCGATGCGACCTCGCCGTCGTAGCGGGGCAGGCTCGCGCGCAATGTGAGCCAGCTCACGCAAGCGGCGCAGGCGAGCAACAGCACGATCAACACGACGACCAGGCGCAGCAGACGCATCGTTGGGACTCCCCGGAGATATGGCATCGCATCATAAATGCATGCGGATCGGTACGCGGCTGCGGAGGAATTTCGCGAGAGCGCGGGTTTGCGCGAGGCGCTGCGCGCGCGTGCCGGCGTTGCACTGCGCAAGAGCGCGGCGAGACGCATTTGCATGTGCGGACGCGCCTTGCGATGGAGGCGTTCAGCGAGGATTCCGGGTTGTTGTATTGGACCGAGACGCAGGTCTATAGTCGGGCTGTTCCACGATTCATCGAAGGGTTGGCGCTTGCTCGCGCATCGCCAGCCGTGTCGAAGCTTTCTTGCATCACTGGGGATGCACATGGAAAGACCGCGTGGCGCGACGGCCTCCGTCGCTACTGGGGAAATTGTTGGGTTGAACTTGCGTTCGTCGGGCGACCGGCGCGCGCTTTTTTGCGTGGCCGGGAATCGGTCGGTTCTTGATCTGTGGGGGTATTACGCATGAAACGCTTGTTGAAATTGACATTGGCCTTGACGGCCGCGTGCGGGACGCTTGCCGCGTCTTCCGCTTTCGCGGATCCGGTCTCAAGAGCGGCATTGACGCCCGGCAAGATGCCGTCGGCGTCGAATGTGCCCGCATCGGCGGTTGCGCCAGCGGCCATCGCGCCGTATTGCGCCAACACCTACACCAGCTCGGTCGAGCCGATCACGCTGGTGAAGATCGATGGCATCGACAGTTCCACTTCGGCGGCGGTTGCTCCAGGTGGCAGCGCCAGCCAGCATGAGGATTTCACTCCGGTCACCGGCGCGTTGCGCCCGGGCCAGACCTACACGATCACGATCAAGGCCAATACCGACGGCGCTACTTTCTCGCATGGCAACGCCGTCTATGTGGACTGGAACGGAGATGGTGACTTCGCCGATGCCGGCGAGGGCTATTGGATCGGCACGATCACCGGCTCCAGCGGCACGGACGGTATTTCCGTTTCCGGGCCGATCGCCGTTCCTGCCGGCGCCACGCTTGGCAGTACGCGCATGCGCGTGATGACGGCTTACAACACCACTTCGTTGTCGGCTCTTCCGCCCTGTCGCACCGGTACCGGCTATGGTCAGTCCGAGGACTACACCGTCAACGTCGACACGAATGCGCCGCTGCCGCCGCCGCCATCTCTGACGCTGGCAGCCAGCCTTTCGTCCACGACGGGTACGGTGCCGGCGACCACCACGCTGACGCTGGCCATCGGTGACGGTGGCAATACCACGGCGCAGCCGCTCACGGCAGATTTCTCCACCGCGCTGCCGACCGGCGTCACGCTTGGGGCCAATGCCACGACGACCTGCCCGGGCACGTTCACGGGCGCCTCCGGCAGCTCGCTGATCAAGCTTGCCAGCGGCACCGCGATTCCGGTGGGAGGCTGCAGCATCACTGCCAATCTGGCAGTGAATACGGGTGGCAACTACACCATCAACGCGGGCCCGCTTTCCACGCTGGGAGGCAGTCTCTCCGCCAGCGTGAGCTTCTTTGGTTGGGCCGAGGGCACTGCGTCATACTCGACCGGCTTCGAAGCGCCCTTCACGGTAGGGTCCATCATGGGCCAGCAGGGCTGGTCGGCGCGCACATCGAACGTCGCCGCCACTGCGCCTGCAACCGGTGCGCAGCATTTCAGCCAAACCTCGGCCGCGTCTCCGGCCTCCGGTACCAATGCGATCGCCATCTCGCCTTCGTTCCCGGCGGGCCCGGCGCGTTACGCGGCGGTTTCGGCGAATCTGCGCATCTCGCACACGACGAACGGGGCAAGCTGGCAGTTCCAGCCGCAGGATCCCGATGCGGGCTTCCTGACGACGATCGTCCTGCTCAATCGCACCGGCAACTCGATCGATGCGTACACATGGGATCCCGTCGCCGGCACGGGCACGCCCGCGCCCACCGGTGCAACCTTCCCGACCGACACGTATTTCAACCTCAAGCTGCTCGTCGATCGCGACACCAGCAACATTCGCATCTGCAAGGATGACGTGCAGATCTACGAAAGCACCGACGGAAAGGGCACCACCGGTGGCAACGACGTCACCAACATGGTGTTCCAGCAGCAGATTGGCAGTGGCCAGACCTCCAACAACACGTTCTTCGCCGATGACTTCAAGGTGGTCTACACCTCGTCGTACGATTGCGCGGCTCCTGCGCCGGTCCAGCACACCGTCACGCCGAGCAAGACGGGCATTGGTGGCGTGTCTCCGGACACACCGCAGACGGTCAACGATGGCGATACCGTCACGTTCACGCTGAGCCCGGGTGGCGGCCAGCACGTCGGCACCGTGACCGGCTCCTGCGGCGGCACGCTGGCGCCCTCGGGCACGTCGTTCACGACGAATCCCGTTACGGCCGATTGCGATGTCAAATTCAACTTCGTGGCCAATGTGACGACCTACACGGTCACGCCGAGCGTCACCGGCAGCGGCACCATCTCGCCGAGCACGGTACAGACGGTGAACAGCGGCGATACCGCGACGTTCACGCTGGCGGCGGCGCCGGGCAACCACATCGTCGACGTGACCGGCTCGTGCGGCGGCACGCTCACGGGTTCGTCGTACACGACCAATGCGGTGACCGCCAACTGCACTGTCGTCGCCAATTTCGCGGCGGACACGACCAATCCCAACCTGGTCTGCTTCGCGCCCGATCACCCGATCAGCCAGTCCTTCGATGGCACCTACGTTCGCTGGGAAGACAACACCTTCTCCGACGGGGCATCGATACCGAACTCGAACTTCAACCCGTACGGCACGACCGCGTTCAGCTTCTTCTGGCCGAATTCCGCCGGCGGCAACGCGGGTGTCGCTTCCAGCACCAGCGGCGGCACCTGGCTGGTGATGCAGCCGGGCGACGTGGTTGGCGCGAGCTCGATCTTCAACACCAGCACCACGGGCGCAACCGCCTGGCAGGCTGGCGTGGATGGCTACCTCGGCTTCCGCTTTGCTTGCAGCACGGCATCCGCCTGCTACGGCTATGCCCACATGACGACGACGGCAGGCAGCGGTTTCCCGGCGACCATCGTCGATTACTGCTTCGACTCGTCGGGCGCCAGCATCACGATCGGCGGTGGCGCCGGTGGCCCGCCCAAGGTGACCAAGTCGTTCTCGCCGACTCAGGTTCTGGCCAATGCCAACAGCACCGCGACGATCAAGCTGCTCAACACGAATTCGTCGCCTGCCACGTTGACTGCGGCACTGGTCGATACGCTGCCGAGCGGACTGGTGGCCTCGGCTGCCACCACGACCTGCGGCGGTACCGTCAGCTTCACCTCGGGCACGATCACGCTGGCCTCGGGTGCGACGATTCCGGCCGGTTCGTGCACGATCACCGCCACGGTTCACTCGGCGGCGGAAGGCACCTACACCAACACGATCCACGCCGGCGACCTGCATACCGATCTCGGCAACAATGCGGAAGATGCTTCGGCCGACCTCATCGTGTCGAACACGCTGCCGTTCCCGCAGCCGTATTGCCCGGTTTCGTTCACGAACGACGTCGAGCCGATCTCGAAGGTCATGCTCAGCGGCATCACCAACCCGAGCGATCCGACCGTGAATGGCTCGCCGGCTCACGAGAACTTCCTCTCTGTGGCGGGCGGTGCGCTGTCGCGCGGTGGCGTCTACGGCATGGCGGTTGAAGGCAATACCGCCGGTGCGTACACCACCAAGCTCATGGTGTACATCGACTGGAACCAGAACGGCACCTTCGACACGGGCGAAAGCTTCGCGTTGAGCGACCTGACCAATTCGACCGGCACCGACGGCAAGCAGTCGACGGGTGACATTACCGTTCCGGTAGATGCGCTGCTTGGCCCGACCCGTATGCGCGTGATCAAGAAGTACAACGCCGCGGCGACGGCCTGCAACACGGATGGCTATGGCCAGGCTGAGGACTACGTCGTCACGATCGACAGCAACCCGCTGCCGCAGCCCATCGCGGATGCCACGCCGTATTCGTTCTCGATGACGGCCGAGCAGGACGCCAGTGCCACCGACACGCTGACCGTGTCGAACAGCGGCCCGGGTCGCCTGACGTTCAACATCAAGCGCGCGTTGCCGGAAGGCAGCAGCCAGCCGAGTACGAGCCGTTACGACGTGCGCAAGTTGCTTGCGGGTCCCAGCGCCAATGACGAAGCCAAGGCGGGTGTCCTGCTGGCTCCTCTGCACGATGACTTCATCGGGGCCCTCGCGCGTGACGACGTCAAGTTGCCGACGGGCGGTAACACCGTTCTCGCCAACGACCCGCTGTGCGTCGTCGGTACGCCGGGCCTGGTCGTGCACGACGGCAATATCGCCCCCGACAACGGCTACGGTTGGAACGCCATCGCCGGCACCGATCCGAAGTACGTCGACAAGTTCACGCCGGACAGCTACCCGGCTACGTACACCACGGTCTGCATGACGCTCCTGAGCAACACGGGCCTTACCACGGCTCCGGTTCAGGTCGTGGTCTTCGACGATGACGGCCCGGGCGGTTCGCCGGGTACGGAGCTCGGTCGCGTCGCGGTGACGGCGAACCACATCACGGCGGCCCTCGCCCAGTCCTTCCAGGCGGTCGACATCTCCGAGATGGGCCTGAACATCGCGGATGGCAGCGTCTACATCGGCGTCGAATGGGATGCCACGGCCGTGAGCGGTCTGTTCGTGGCTTCGGATGAGAGCGGCGGAACCTTCGCCGATGGTTACGCCTACTCCTCGGCTACATGGGCGCCGATCACCGACACGCCGGACTTCGCCGACTACAAGTCGTTGCTCGTCCGCGCCATCGAAGAGTCGGCTGGCGAGCCGGGCGTGGGCTGTGATGCGCCGAGCAACGTCGCATGGCTCAGCGCCACGCCGGCAAGCGGCACGATCAATGGCGTCGGCAGCATGGACGTCACGGTCAAGGCGAGTGCGGCCGGCCTCGACGTGGGTACGTACCAGGCTGTGCTGTGCGTCAACACGAACGACCTGGGCCATCCGCGCTTCGAGATCCCGGTCACGTTCGACGTGACGCCGAATGTCGCCAACGACACCATCTTCAAGGATGGCTTCGAAGGCGCGCCGGCGGTCGACCCGGACGTGGTCACGGGCAGCATCAACCTGCCGGTCAACCAGGACGAGGACGGCAATACGTTTGACTTCGTCACCGGCCAGTACGGCGTGTACAACCCGAGCCGCGTTGATGACATCAACCTGTATTACCTGCCGAGCTCCTCGACAGGCACCGGCCCGGGACTGTATGTCTACTGGTACGGCGACGTGAACGACGGAGTGGGTGGTGTCACCGATAACAGTGGCGAGTTCGCGGTTCTGCACACCGGCGACGTGGTGGGGCCGAGCTCGAATGTCCTGGCCAGCTCGATCCTGATGCAGAACTGGCAGCCCACTACCGAGGGCTATCTCGGCGTCGCGTTCTACAACGAGCAGACGTCGACGATGAACTACGGTTATCTCAAGCTGAAGACCACCGGTCCGGCCGCGTTCCCGGTGCAGGTGCTGGAGTACGGCTACAACAAGGCCGGCAACGCCATCACGATTCCGTAATCGGAATTGCAGCTTGAACCTTTCAAGGCCTCCCTTCGGGGAGGCCTTTTTTTTGGTTCATCGCGTCTTGCCGGGAAAAGTGGCCTTGATTTTGAGGAAGAAGTAAGCGGAGTCCCGGTAGCCATAGGCCATGCGCTTGATGACCCTGACGCGATTGTTCATCCCCTCCAGGACGCGGGCGAACCCGCAAGGCCATGCCAGCGCAGAAGGTGTGGCGCCACGCTGCGCGTGACGAAGAAGTGCCGCCTGTGGCGGACGCTTGACCTGGGCGGCTGCGGACGGGCTCGAAGTGACAGGCCGGCCACCGCAGGGGCCGGGTCGCACCCTGCGGCGCAGGTTATGGCTGCCTGAAGCTCACTGCCGCTCCATCTGTACCGGCTTGCCCGGGCAGATGCCGGCCGCCGAAACCTCGCTTCGAGCGGCCCTGGCGGATCGCGCCGCGGCTACGCCGTCGTCTCGATCCGCTCCACGCGCTGCAATCCACGCGGCAAGAGCGAACCGCGCGCGGCGCGGTTGCCACCGTATTCGACGAGGTCGTTCCAGCGCAGCGTGAGCTTGCGTTGTCCGGCGTAGAGTGTGACTTCGCCGCTGCCTTCGGCAACCACGGCGATGCCGACCACGCGCTCGCCCTCGGCGAGCCTGGCCTTGGGGATTTCGATGAGCTTGTTGCCCTTGCCGCCCTTGTCGAGCTCGGGCAATTCGGCGACCGAGAACATGAGCAGGTGGCCGGCGCTGGTGACGACGACGATGCGGTCGCGCGCGCTGTCGGCGACGGCTGCCGGCGCAAGCACGTGCGCGCGCTCGTCGAGGCTGATGACCTGCTTGCCGGCCTTCTTGTTGCCGAGCAACGTCTCGAAACCGGTGACGAAGCCGTAGCCGAAGTCGGTGGCGAGCACGAGCTTGGATGAGGCCTCGCCGATCGCGAGCGCCTCGAAGTGCGCGCCCGCCGGCAGCGTGAAGCGTCCGGTCAACGGCTCGCCATTGCCGCGCGCCGACGGCAGCGTGTGCGTGGCCGTCGAATAGCTGCGCCCGGTCGAGTCGATGAAGGCGACGGCTTGCGTGGTGCGTCCCTTCGCGCTGGCGAGATGGCGGTCGCCCTCGCGGTAGCCGAGCTCGCGCGCATCGACGTCGTGGCCTTTCGCGGCGCGCACCCAGCCTTTCTCGGAGAGGATCACGGTGACCGGCTCGCTGGCGACCAGCGCGGTTTCGTCCAGCGCCTGCGCGGCTGCGCGCGCGACCAGCGGCGAACGGCGCGCGTCGCCGTATTTCTCGGCGTCCTTGCGCAGTTCGTCCTTGAGCAGCGTCTTCAGGCGCGCCTTGGAATTGAGGATGACGTTGATGCGCGCGCGCTCCTCTTCGAGTTCGTCGCGCTCGCCGTTGATCTTCATTTCTTCGAGGCGTGCGAGTTGGCGCAGGCGCGTTTCGAGGATGTAGTCGGCCTGCTCCTCGCTGAGCCCGAAGCGCGCGATCAGCGCGGGCCTGGGCTCTTCCTCGGTGCGGATGATGCGGATCACCTCGTCGAGGTTGAGATAGGCGATGCGCAGGCCTTCGAGCAGGTGCAGGCGGCGCTCGACCTTGGCGAGGCGGAACTGCAGGCGCTTGGTCACCGTATCGGCGCGGAAACGCAGCCATTCGGTGAGGATCTGCTTGAGGTTCTTGACCTGCGGCTTGCCGTCCAGGCCGATCATGTTGAGGTTGACGCGATAACTCTTTTCCAGATCGGTCGTCGCGTTGAGGTGCTGCATCATCTCGTCGAGGTCGATGCGGTTGCTGCGCGGCATCAGCACGATGCGGATCGGATTTTCATGATCCGATTCGTCGCGGATGTCCTCCAGCATCGGCAGTTTTTTCGCGCGCATCTGCGCGGCGATCTGTTCGAGGATCTTCGACGGCGACACTTGATAGGGCAGGGCGGTGACGACGACGTTGCCGTCTTCCTTCGCCCACACCGCGCGGCAGCGCACCGAGCCGGTGCCGCTCGCGTACATCGCGGCGAGTTCATTCGCGGGCGTGATGATTTCGGCGGCCGTCGGGAAATCCGGGCCTTTCACGTGTTCGCACAGTTCGGCGATGCTCGTCTCGGGTTCGTCGAGCAGGCGCATGCAGGCGCTGGCGACTTCGCGCAGGTTGTGCGGCGGAATGTCGGTGGCCATGCCGACCGCGATGCCGGTCGAGCCGTTGAGCAGCACGTGCGGCACGCGCGAGGGCAGCCACGACGGTTCCTTGAGCGTGCCGTCGAAGTTCGGCGTCCAGTCCACCGTGCCCTGGTCGACTTCTTCGAGCAGCAGCTCGGCGATCGGCGTCAGGCGCGACTCGGTGTAGCGCATCGCGGCGAAGGATTTGGGATCGTCCTGCGAGCCGAAATTGCCCTGGCCGTCGATGAGCGGATAGCGGTACGAGAACGGCTGCGCCATCAGCACCATCGCCTCGTAACAGGCCGAGTCGCCGTGCGGATGGAACTTGCCGATGACGTCGCCGACGGTGCGCGCGGACTTCTTCGGCTTGGCCGCGGCGTCCAGGCCCAGTTCGCTCATCGCATAGACGATGCGCCGCTGCACGGGTTTCAGTCCGTCGCCGACGAAGGGCAGCGCGCGGTCGAGCACCACGTACATCGAATAGTCGAGATAGGCGCGCTCGGCGTAGTCCTTGAGCGGGATCTGTTCGTGGTTGGCTTGCAGGTTCATCGCGATTCCGGTGGTGGCGGAACGCGGATGGCGCCGCCGGACAATCGGCCATTGTGCCGGATGGCGCGGCGCGCAGGTAGTTGACGGGGCCCTGCGCGGGCGATTCAGCGCGGCGCGCGATAGCCGCCGCGCACGCCGCGCGGGCTGAGCACGAGTTGCCAGAGTTGGTCGCGGCGTGAGCGGAACACGGCGGCCGAGGCGGAGAGGTAAAAACGCCACATGCGGCGGAAGCGTTCGTCGTAGCTGCTTGACAGTTGCGGCCACGCCGCATCGAAGTTGTCGCGCCAGGCCATCAGCGTGCGGTCGTAGTCGGCCCCGAAGTTGTGCCAGTCCTCGATCACGAACAGGCCTTCCGAGGCCTGTGCGATCTGCGCGGCGGAAGGCAGCATCGAATTCGGGAAGATGTATTTGGCGATCCACGGATCGGTGTGGTTGGTCGACACGTTCGAGCCGATGCAGTGCAACAGGAACAGGCCGTCCTCGCGCGTGCAGCGCCGCGCGACCTCGAAATACGTGCGGTAGTTCTTCACGCCGACGTGCTCGAACATGCCGATGGAGAACACGCGGTCGAAGGTTTCGCCAAGGTCGCGATAGTCCTGCACGCGGATGTCGATCGGCAGTCCCGCGCACAGTTCGCTGGCGAATTGCGCCTGCTCGTGCGAGATCGTCACGCCGACGCCGCTGACGCCGTAACGCTGCGCGGCGAGCTTGAGCGCCTCGCCCCAGCCGCAGCCGATGTCGAGCACGCGCATGCCCGGTTCGAGGCCGAGCTTGCGGAAGACGAGGTCGAGCTTGGCTTCCTGCGCGTCATCGAGGTTCGCCGCGTCCTTCCAGTAGCCGCAGCTGTAGACCAGGCGCTTGCCCAGCATGGCCTGGTAGAGGTCGTTGCCGAGGTCGTAGTGGCGTTCGCCGACGACGTAGGCACGTTGCCCGTGTTGCAGGTTGACCAGGCGCGCCTTGAGGTGCAGCCAGAGGTCGTCGAGCGTGTGCAGTTGCTCGTCCAGATGCGCGTCGAACAGCTTGAACAGGAAGCCGTCGAGATCCCGTGCGTCCCACGCGCCGTCCATGTACGACTCGCCCAGACCGAGCGAGCCGTGCGCCAGCACGCGCGGGTAGAGCTCGGGATCGTGCACCTGCAGATCGGTCGGCGCGGGGCCGTCCACGTGCACGCCGGCGCGTGCGAGCAATTCGTCGATGCGGTTCCTGGCGGCAGATGCGGACATCGCGGGGCCTCGCTGGTTCGTGGATGAAACTCAATCCTCGCCGCCGGCCTCGTATTCGACCGGAAAGCGCACGTGGAAGATCGGCAGGCGCTCGGCGCGGACGAGGCCGAGCAGCGCGTCGGATTGTTCCCGCGTGGCGATGAACTCGACCAGCATCGTCGATTGTCCGGCCAGATCGAAGAAATGTTGCTCGTTGAGGACGCCGTGGCGGCCGAAGCCGGCGACGGCGCGAAACGCCGATCCACCCTGCACGTCATGCGCGCGGGCCTGTTCGAGCAGCCATTCGTACAGCGGCTTGCCGCCGTGGCGGCGGCTTTCGTGGACGTAGAAGCGCAATGACCAGCCTTGCATGGAACCTCCCGTCAGGCGCGCAGGAACACGCGCACGAGCTGGATGCCGGCGAAGGTGAGCAGCAGCGAGCCGAGCACGTGGGCGACGACGATCGCCGCGGTCCACGCGTATTGCTGGCGCAGGAACAGCGTGACGGTTTCGGCGGAGAACGTGGAAAACGTGGTCAGGCCACCGAGGAATCCCGTCGTGACCGCGAGCCGCCACGCCACCGGCAAGGCTTCGTAATGCGAGAACACGCCCAGCGCCACGCCCATGACGAGTCCGCCGACGAGGTTGGCGGCCAGCGTGCCGAGTGGCAGCGAGGGCAGGATCGGGTTGAGCGCGATGCCGAGCAGCCAGCGCATGACGGCGCCGGCGAAGGCGCCAAAACCCACCGCAAGAAAGGAAACCGGATTCATCGCACTCCTCAGTTGATCGAGGCGGCGCAGGCGGTTGGATCGCATCCATGACGGCCTGACCGCTCCCGTTGCCGGAAAACGTCGTCAGGCATCATCAGCCTCGCGGCGGTTCGGGGAGGATGCCATCTCCCGATCAGCCATGATGCCAGCTCCGCGGCCATGCGGCCAATGGATGCCGCACGGGGGCGGGTTTCGTGACGTCGTGCATGGATCGGCTGGTCCGGCGCATCCGCCTGTGGTCGGAGTATTTGATTCCGGAGGCGGATACCGGTGTAATCGGGAATGTCATGCCCCGCGGGGCTGCGAAAAGCCGGGCGGCGGTTCCTGGATGGACTCGATGGCCGGTGTCATGCGTGGACACGAGAGCGGTTTGCCGCCGTCATCGGGAACCACGCGCCAACGAGAATCTGGGGAAAATCATGCTGTCGAAACTGTCGTTTGGAGTCCGGGCCGGACTCGGATTCGCCATAGCGCTCGCCGCCACGGCCGCGCAGGCGAGGATCATTGACATCAACATCAACGAAAGCCGCGGCGCCGACCCGAAGGTCAACTACAGCCGCCTCACCGACTACGGCCCGTGGGACGACCGCAACTATGCGCTGACCGCGGACGACCTCAAGGTTCTCCCTGCGGACGAGTTCGAGGCGCGCGATCCGCTGCCCGCGTTCTTCCGCGTGTGGATGCGCAGGCAGGCCATCCAGGATGGCTATCCGTTGGCGACCAGCGGCGTTGCGCAATATCCGCGCAAGGCCGTGAATATCTTCCTCGCGAAATTCAAGGGCATCCAGATCGACGGCCATGTCTACACGGGCATCACCCGCCTGGACGATGGCAGGTTCGAGGTCCTCGACGAGGAAGAATTCGAGGAAATGAACGAGTCCTGGCCGCGCTTCGTCTCGGGTGAAGTGAAGATCACCCCGCCGGGTTACGAGGAAACCGCGATCGCGGTCAATCCGGTCGACACCAACATCGTGATCGCCGGCAGCAACGGCACGGGCGCCAACCAGATCATGTGGCGCTCGACCAACGGCGGCGCGACCTGGAGCAGCGCGATCACCCTGTCCAACTCCTTCTGTGATCCGTCGGTCGGCTGGTCCAGTGACGGCCAGATCGCCTACACCACCTCGCTGTTCTACAGCGGCAGTGGCGGTGGTGCGGTCTATCGCTCGACCAATGCCGGCGTCACCTGGACGCAGGGTCCGACCTTCGGCACCAGCAATTCCGACAAGGAATACATGCACGTCGACTTCTCGCCGACCTCGCCGTACAAGGACAACCTCTACATCGCCTGGCACGAGGGCAACATCCAGAAGTTCGTGCGCTCCACCGACAAGGGCCTGACCTTCGGCCCGACATTGACGCTCGATTCCTCATACCGGGGCATCGGCAGCGACATCACCAGCGACAAGGACGGCAACGTCTACTACTTCTTCCCGACCTCGACTGGCGCGCGCCAGGTGCGCGTGGTCAAGTCGACCGATGGCGGCGCCTCGTTCGCTGCCGGCGTGAAGGTTGCCGACACCATGGGCCAGTACGACTTCCCGCTGCCGTCGATGCCGTCGCGCAGGGTGTTCATGTATGTGTCGGCCGACGCGGACCTGTCCGATGGCCCGTATGCCAACAGCATCTACGTCGCCTGGCCCGATACCTACGCCGCCGACAACGACAACACCGCGAGCGCCAACCACTCCCGCGTGCAGGTCGCCTATTCGCGCGATGGCGGCGCTACCTGGCACACCTCGACGCCGCATCCGACCTCCGACGGCCAGTCCGTCGACCGCTACCAGGAATGGCTGAAGGTCGATCAGTGGGGCCGCGTGCATGTGATGTATTACGACACCCAGAACAGCGCCAGCCGCAACGGTGTCGACATCTACTATTCGGTGTCCAACGACGGCGGCCAGACCTGGGAGCCGCAGCGCCGCCTGACCACGGCGACCTCGCCGAAGCTCAACTCGGCGATGGAGTGGGGCGACTACCAGGGCATGGACATGGCGATGAACGACATCATCGCCATCTATACCGACAACCGTTCGTCCAACGGCGGCGAAGTCTGGGCCATTGGCGGCTTTGCCGACTCCCCGGGGGCGGACTATTCCGTCGCCGTGCCGAGCGAGACGCAGCTGGTGTGTGCCGGCGAATCGATCACGCCCGCGCAGATCAACCTGAGCTCGCAGGCCGGTTACATCGGAACGGTTGCGCTGAGCCTGCCGTCGCTGAACACGTCGGCGTTCAGCGGTGGCACCTTCATGCCGCCCACGGTCACGCTGCCCGCGGGTGGCGTGGCGGACTCCGTGCTGACGCTGGGCACGCAGCCAAGTGCGGCGTCGGGCACCTATCCGGTACTCGTGCGCGCCACCGACAGCCAGGCCACGCCGGTCGTCCACGATGCCTCGTTCAACGTGCAGATCGTCGGCGGCGTGCCTGCCGCGCCTGCGCTGAGTGCCCCGGCCAACGGCGCGACCGGCGTGTTGCCCAATCCGACCTTCACTTGGGCGGCCGTTGCCTCGGCGACGAGCTATGACATCGAACTGGCCACCGACAGCGGATTTGCCAACATCGTCGCCAGCGATACGTCGACGACCAACAACTGGACGCCCACCGCTTCGCTGGGATCGACCACCACGTATTACTGGCGCGTCACCGCCAACAATACCTGCGGCGACGGCGTGGCCTCGGCCACCTTCAGCTTCACCACGGGCGGCAGCTACACCGTGGGCGGCACCGTCAATGGCCTCGATGGCCCGGGCCTCACCCTCAAGCTCAACAACGGCGCGCCTTTGGCGGTCGCGCAGGGCGATGCCAGCTTCGTGTTCCCGAACAGCCTGCCGACGAGCACGGCCTACGCGGTCACGGTCGGCACGTCGGCCTCTGGCCAGACCTGCACGGTCGCCAATGGCACGGGCACGATCGGCTCGCAGAACGTGACCAACGTGGTCGTCAACTGCGTGGATCTGCCGCCGGTCGCGCATGTCATCGGTGGCCATGTGCATGGCCTGACCTCGCCGGGCCTGGTGCTGCAGTTGAACGGCGGGCTCACCGTCACGCAGAACACCAACGGCGTGTACAACTTCGTGCCGGGCCTGGCGCCGGGCGTCGACTACGAGATTCTCGTGATG
>Ga0222423_1001022_pt1 | contig 14425 bp, 13 predicted proteins | sample 3A0metagenome_FD_182472 | JGI IMG/M metagenome (GOLD analysis project Ga0222423, IMG submission 182472) | Enriched microbial communities from leaf-cutter ant dump, University of Wisconsin, Madison, United States - 3A0 (version 2) | ecosystem: Environmental > Terrestrial > Nest > Insects nest >...
TCTCGGGGTCGAGCGCGGAGGTCGGTTCGTCGAAGAGCATCACCTGCGGGTCCATCGCCAGCGCGCGGGCGATGGCGACGCGCTGCTGCTGGCCCCCGGACAGCTGTGCGGGGAGCTTGTCGGCCTGGTTCGCGACGCCCACGCGCTCGAGCAGGGAGGTCGCCTGCGCCTTGGCCTTCGACCGGGAGGCGCCCTTGACCTTCGTCGGGCCCAGGGTGACGTTGTCGAGGACCGAGCGGTGGGCGAAGAGGTTGAACGACTGGAACACCATCCCGACGTCGGCCCGGAGCCGTGCCAGCGCCCGGCCCTCCTCGGGCAGCGGCGTGCCGTCGATGGTGATGGTCCCGGAGTCGATCGTCTCGAGGCGGTTGATGGTCCGGCACAACGTCGACTTGCCGCTCCCGGACGGGCCGATGACGACGACGACCTCGCCGCGGTGCACCGTGAGGTTGACGTCCTGCAGCACGTGCAGGTCGCCGAAGTGCTTGTCGACGTGCTCGAGCACGACGAGCGGGTCCCCGACGGATCGCGTCGACGGGTCGGTCTGCACCTCGAGATCAGCCATTTGATGACGTTAGGGGGGAATGTCCGAGAAGGCGAGCCCATCAGCGCCATCAACGGATGTTCGTACGGTCACGAAATGGTCACGAGCGGCGCGCGATGCCCGGTGCGGGGCGTCAGGGCGCCGGGCACGCGGGTCGTACTCTTGTCGGTGATGTCCACGATCCTCGCCCCCTCGACGACGCCGACCGAGCCGGTCGTCGCCGCGCCGCGCACGTACCTCGTCAAGACGCTCGGCTGCCAGATGAACGTGCACGACTCCGAGCACATGGCGGGCATGCTGGAGCAGGCGGGGTACGTCCCGGCGAGCGCGCAGGACGCGGCCGACGAGGCCGCCGACGTCATCGTCATCAACACCTGCGCGGTCCGTGAGAACGCCTCCGCCAAGCTCTACGGCAACCTGGGACGTCTGGCGGGGACCAAGCGCGAGCGGCCCGGCATGCAGATCGCCGTAGGCGGCTGCCTGGCGCAGAAGGACCGCACCGGGATCGTCGAGCGCGCGCCGTGGGTCGACGTCGTCTTCGGCACGCACAACCTCGACGTGCTGCCGGTGCTGCTGGAGCGGGCTCGGCACAACGAGGCCGCGCAGGTGGAGATCGCCGAGTCGTTGCAGGTCTTCCCGAGCACGCTGCCGACCCGCCGCGAGTCCGTCTACGCCGGCTGGGTGTCGATCAGCGTCGGCTGCAACAACACGTGCACCTTCTGCATCGTCCCGCACCTGCGCGGCAAGGAGCGCGACCGCCGGCCGGGGGAGATCCTCGCCGAGGTCGAGGCGCTCGTCGCCGCCGGTGCGGTCGAGGTGACGTTGCTGGGGCAGAACGTGAACTCGTACGGCGTGGAGTTCGGCGACCGTGGGGCGTTCGCCAAGCTGCTGCGCGCCGTCGGTGCCGTGCCGGGCATCGAGCGCGTGCGCTTCACGTCGCCGCACCCGGCCGCGTTCACCGACGACGTCATCGACGCCATGGCGAGCACGCCGACCGTCATGCCGCAGCTGCACATGCCGCTGCAGTCGGGCTCGGACCGCATCCTGCGGGCCATGCGTCGCTCGTACCGCAGCGAGAAGTTCCTCGGCATCCTGGACCGCGTGCGCGAGCGGATGCCCGAGGCCGCCATCACCACCGACATCATCGTCGGGTTCCCGGGGGAGACCGAGGAGGACTTCGTCGAGACGTTGCGCGTCGTCGAGGCCTCGCGCTTCGCCTCCGCGTTCACATTTCAGTACTCGCCCCGGCCGGGAACGCCCGCGTTCGACCTGCCCGACCAGCTCCCCAAGGCCGTCGTGCAGGAGCGCTACGAGCGCCTCCACGCTCTGCAGCAGCGCATCTCGCTCGAGGAGAACCGCAAGCAGGTCGGCCGCGTGGTCGAGGTCCTGGTCGCCGAGACCGAGGGGCGCAAGGACGACGCGACGGCGCGCCTCACAGGCCGCGCGGCGGACAACCGCCTGGTCCACTTCGCCGTGCCCGCCGGGCGGACGCCGCGACCGGGTGACCTCGTCACGGTCGAGGTCACGCACGCCGCGCCCCATCACCTGGTCGCGGACGGTGCCACGTTCGAGGTCCGGCGCACGCGCGCCGGTGACGCGTGGGAGGCGCGCAGCTCCGTGCAGGCCGACGACGAGGGCCACGGGCACGGTGGCGGCTGCGGCACGCCCGGACCCGCCGGCCCGGTCGTGCTGGGTCTGCCGACGACGCGCCGCTGACGTCCCCGACGCCGACGCACGCGGCGCCGTCGTCGGGCACGATGAGGGCGTGACCACGACCACCGAGACCGTCCGCCGCCTGCGCAGCGCGCTCTTCGTCGACTTCGACAACGTCTACCTGGGCCTGCAGCGCATCGACCCCGAGGCGGCCGAGCTGTTCGCGACCGAGCCGGGCCAGTGGCTCGACCGGCTCGAGCACGGCGTCGACCCCGACGGTGCCTTCCAGCGCCGCTTCCTGGTGCGCCTGTGCTACCTCAACCCCACGCAGTTCTCGCGGTTCCGACCCAACTTCCTGCGCGCGGGCTTCCGGGTGATCGACTGCCCGTCGCTCACGCAGCAGGGCAAGAGCAGCGCGGACATCTACCTCGTCCTCGACGCCGTGGACGCACTGGGCGGTGACACGCACTTCGACGAGTTCGTCATCGCGTCGGCAGACGCCGACTTCACGCCCCTGGCGCTGCGCTGTCGCGCCGCCGACCGCCGGGTGAGCATCATCACCGCCGGCCCGGTGGCGGGTGCGTACCGGTCCGTCGCCGACACGGTCGTCACGGCCGACGAGCTCGCCGAGCTCGTCTCGCCGGAGCGCGGCTCGGAGGGCAGCGAGCCGAAGGACACCGCGACGGGCTCGATCGCGTCGGCCGGCGCCGACGCGGCCCCCGCGAAGAAGGCACCCGCGGCCCGCGGCGCGACCACGAAGGACGCGGCCGCGCCGGCGCGGGGCAAGCAGAAGGCGTCGGCGGGTTCGACCACGTCGGGCGACGCGGAGGCCGACGGGACGGCGACGACGTCCCGCGCCGGTTCTTCACGGGCGAGGGCGAAGGCCCCCGCCCCGTCGAAGGCGCGCCAGATGGTCCTCCAGCGCGTGCAGACGTCCGTGCGCCCCCTGCACGCGTCCACGGTCGCGCAGGTGGCGCAGGCCGCCGACCCGCAGCTGACGTCGAACGGGTGGGGCGGCGCGGGAAGCTTCCTGGCGTGGCTGGCCCGCGAGGTGCCCGAGGTCGCGTCGGCCTCCAAGCCGGCGCCGGGCTGGGTGTTCGACCCGAGCCGGTTCGGCGAGGCCGACCTGCCCAAGCCCGGCGGACAGGTGGATGCGGCCGTGATCTCGCGTCAGGTCGTCGCGGTGACCGACACTCCCGGGTTGACGGCCAAGCAGTACTCGACGCTGCTCGTCGCGCTGGCCGACGACGTCGCCCGTGAGCCGTTCGACCGTGCGGCCACCTCCCGACGTGTCCGCGAGGCATGCCAGGCCGCGGGTACGCCGGTGGGGAGGGCGTCCGTGAACGTCGTGCTGGGTGGCATCGCGTTCGCCGGGCTCGACCTGTCGTCGGCCCCCACGGCCCAGCAGTGCGCGAAGGCGTGGGCCGACAACGTCATCGGGCTGTGCCGCGGCGCGCGGATGGAGCTGTCGCACCAGGACGAGGCCGCGATCCGCGCCTGGGTGGGTGGCGGTCTGATCGACGGCTGAGGGCGCGCGTCAGTTGTCCGGCACGTCCGGCGGCAGCGCGTCGTCGCCGGGCATCAGGGCGTCCATCGACGTGAAGAGCTGCACGCCGGTCCCCAGCCCGCAGGCCAGCACCTGCGCGAGCTGGTGGTCGCTCGCACCGGGCTCGAAGTCGGCGGAGACCTCGGAGTAGAGGGCGAGCATGCCCTCCTCCTCGCGGACGTACGCCTTGGGCCAGATGCGCTCGCGGTTCCAGTCGTTGAGGGCCAGCGAGACGGCACCGCGCTGCTCGAGCGGCAGCGAGCGGTTCCACCGCCCGCGCACCTGGACGATCTCGTCGGCCTCGCCCAGCAGCAGGAACCAGAACCGGTTCCCGTCCCAGGTGCCCGTCAGGTCGCCGTCGTCGTCGACCACGAACCGGTAGTCCCGCTCGAGCAGGTAGTCCCCGATCCGGTCCCGCGTGACCGAGCGCACCGGGTCGTCGTCGGGCGCGGTCTTGGCGGGTTTGGGCAGGCCGCCCAGGACCCGCAGGAGCCACCCCGGCCCGCTCACGGCGCCGATCCCGCGGGGTCGGGGTACCGCTCGTCGAGCGCGTCGAAGAACATGCTGCCTGTGGACAGCCCGCAGTAGAGCATCTGGCTGAGCTGCGCGTCGTTGGCGCCGTGCTCGAGGTCGGTCGCGACCTCGGAGACGACGTGGACGCGCCCGTTGTCGCGCACCCGCACGTAGGCCTTGGGCCAGATCCGGTCCGCGTTCCACTCGTTGCAGATGTCGAGGACCTCCTCGAGACGCTCGATCGCGATCTCCCGATGCCACTGACCGCGGATCTGCAGGATCTCCGACTTCTCGCCGAACAGGAAGAAGTAGAAGAGCCGACCGCGCCACAGGCCGCCCAGGTCGCCGTCGTTGTCGACGAAGTAGCTGAACTGGTTGTCGGTCATCCACGACGCGATGCGCGCAGGCGTGACCGGCGCCGGGTTGTCCTCGGCCTCCTCGGCGACGCCCAGCTCCTTGGCGAGCAGCTCGGCGACCTTGTCGTGCAGGTCCGCGTCGCTCGGCTCGGGCTGCGGGGCGGCCGCTGCGGGCGCGGGCCTGCCCCGTCTCCACCACCGCTGCGGGCGGTCCTGGTTCGAGGCCATGCGCCGAGACTACCCGCCGCGTCCGACACAGGCGTGGGTGCGTCCGGTGCGAGACGGGTGCACCGCCGGCGCGTCGCGCGGTTAGGGTCAGGGGGCACGGACGACGACGACCCGAACGGTGACCCGACATGAGCAACTTCGACCCCGCAGCCCTGCCCGCGGCGGCCTTCGAGCCCCTGAACGAGCCCGCCGGCCCGGCGGCTGATCTCCCGCAGGTGAGCCGGGAGCGCATCGCGGCCATCCTCGACGCGCGGGGCTACAAGTACGGCATCGACGCGGACGGCGACATCGGCGGCCGCTGGGACGACCACGTCTTCTTCTTCCTGCTGCTCGGCAAGGACTCGGAGTACCTGCAGGTGCGGGGTCGCTGGGCGCGCACGGTCTCGACCGACGAGCTCGGCCAGGTCCTCGTGCTCGTCAACGAGTGGAACGCCGACCGCATCTGGCCCAAGGTCTACGCGCGCCTCGAGAACGACGCGGTGGCCGTCTACACCGAGCACTCGGTCGACTACGAGCCGGGCCTCACGGACCGCCAGCTCGACCAGCACCTGGGCTGCGCCATCTCGACCTCCCTCGCGTTCTTCGGCAGCCTCGACGAGCGCTACCCGGAGGCCGTCGCGGAGTCCAAGGCCGAGATCGCCCGGATGACCTCCGAGCAGTAGTGCTGCTCGCAGCCGCCCTCGTCCCGGACACCGCGCTGCTGGTGCCGGGTGCCGGCGGCCGGGCCGACGCCGGGTCCGGCCTGCGCGACGCGGCGCTCGCGGTCGTCGGGGCCGCGGTCGGCGCGTGCCACCGCGCCGGTGGCACGGTGGTCGTCGTCGCGCCCGGGCGCCGGACCCGCGAGGCCACGGGCACCGTCACCGGTTCGCTCCGGGCCGCCGGTGTGCCCGACGACCTGCTCGGCTCGCCCGTGCCGGCCTTCGAGGCGCTCGACGGCCGGTCCACGCAAGGCGCTGTCGGCGTGCCGGCGGCCGTGGCACTGCACCTGCTGGCGCGGACGGGGTGGACGGGCTCGCTGCGCGTCGTCGAGGTGGGGCCCGACGACGCCGCCGACGACCTCGCCGCGTGCGGTGCTGCCCTCGTGGCCGACCGGCCCACGGTGCTCGTCGTCGTCGGTTCCGGCAGCGGGCGGCACGGTCCGGACGCGCCGCTGGCCGACGACCCGGCGGCGCCCGCGTACGACCGCGACGTGCTGGCCGCGCTCGGGTCCGGGACCCCTGACGCGCTCGATCGCCTCCGCTCTCTCGACGCCGCGCAGGCCCGCGCGCTCGCGGTGACCGGTCGGGCTCCGTGGCAGGTGCTCGTCGGTGCGGTGGGGACCCGGGCCGTGACCGCTCACGCGGGCGCCGCCGAGGTCGTCGCCGGCGCCCAGCACGCCGCGCTGCTGTGGGAGACCGCATGAGCCTCGTCGTCGCGCTCGTCGGTCCGACTGCCACGGGCAAGTCGGACCTGGGGCTCGCGCTCGCGCACGCGCTGGGGGGTGAGGTCGTCAACACCGACGCCATGCAGCTCTACCGCGGGATGGACATCGGCACGGCCAAGCTGTCCGTCGGCGAGCGGGAGGGCGTCGCCCACCACCTGCTCGACGTGCTGGACCCGCACGAGGACGCGTCCGTCGCCGACTACCAGGTGCTGGCCCGGGCGGCGCTGCGAGACATCGACGCGCGCGGGCGGCGCGCGGTCGCGGTGGGCGGGTCCGGCCTCTACGTCCGGGCACTCCTCGACCACATGGAGTTCCCGGGCACCGACGCGGACGTCCGTGCGGCGCTCGAGGCGCGCGTCGAGGCGGAGGGTGCTCGAGCGCTGCACGCCGAGCTCGAGCGGTTGGACCCGGTCGCGGCGGCAGGGATCGGGCCGCGCAACGCGCGACGGACCGTGCGCGCCCTCGAGGTCATCCAGCTCACAGGCCGGCCGTACTCGGCGTCGCTGCCCCAGCACGTGTACGAGTTGCCCGCCGTCCAGATCGGCCTCGACTGCGACCGGGCGACGCTCGACGCGCGGATCGAGGCCCGCGTCGAGCGCATGTGGGAGTCCGGCCTCGTCGCGGAGGTCGAGCGCCTGGTCGCGGCAGGGCTCGGCCGGACCGCGTCGCGTGCGGTCGGCTACGCCGAGGTCGTCGCGATGCTCGACGGCACGCTCACGCCGCAGGAGGCGCGCGCGGCGACGGCGGCCGGCACGCGCCGCCTGGCCCGCAAGCAGATGGGGTGGTTCGGTCGCGACCCGCGCGTGCACTGGCTCGACGCGCAGGACCCGCACGTGGTCGCGCGTGCGCTGGAGCTCGTCGCACGGGCCGACGACGGGACGCTCCGGCTCGCCACCGACGACCCCGCGCCGCGCCGTACGCTGGGGTCATGACCGCCGCCCCCGTCACCGCGACGCTGCCCGCCGAGGCCTCCGTGGACGTGGGCACGCTCGCGGTCACCAAGGGCCACGGCACGCAGAACGACTTCGTCCTCCTCGACGACCGCGACGCGTCGCTCGACCTGACCGCCGACCTGGTGCGCCGGTTGGCGGACCGGCGGGCAGGCATGGGAGGGGACGGGGTGATCCGGGTGGTCGCGACGGCCGCGCTCCCGGAGGGCGCCGCGATCCTCGCGGCCGAGCCGGCAGCCCGCTGGTTCATGGACTATCGCAACGGCGACGGCTCGGTCGCGGAGATGTGCGGCAACGGGGTGCGCGTGTTCGCGGCGTACCTGGTGGAGCTCGGCCTGTGGGACGGCACCGGCGACCTGGCGATCGGCACGCGCGCTGGGGTGCGTCGCGTGCGCCGCGTGCCGGCGGTCGAGGGGGACGCCGACGAGGCGTGGTACGCGGTCGACATGGGGGCGTGGGTCCTGCCGGGCGGCGCCGCGGCGGTGCGGGCCGGGTTCGACGCCGAGGTCCACGTCCGTGGTCTCGACGTGGTGCGCCCGGCGCTGAGCGTCGACGTCGGCAACCCGCACACGGTGCTGGTCGTCGGGGACGACGAGCTGGACGCGGCCGACCTCACGCGCGCTCCTGTCGTGACACCCACCCCGCCCGCGGGCACCAACACCGAGCTCGTCGTGCCGCTGGGCGAGTCCGAGGCGGGCGGCGTGTCCGTGGGGCGGATCCGCATGCGGGTGCACGAGCGCGGCGTCGGCGAGACCAGGTCGTGCGGCACGGGCGCGGTCGCGGCCGCGATGGCCGTGCGGACGTGGGCCGGGGCAGGGGCGCCCGACGTCTGGCTCGTCGACGTGCCCGGCGGGACCGTGCGCGTGACGGCGCTGGCCGACGGACGCGCCGAGCTGGCCGGGCCGGCCGTGCTCGTCGCCGGCGCCCGGGTGGACCTGCGCGCGATCGGCGCGCGGTGACGCACGTGTCCACCGGACCGGTCCGGCTCGGGGCGCAGGAGCTCGGCATCGACCTGGGACACGCGGCCACGCTCGTCCAGTTCTCGAGCACGTTCTGCCAGCCGTGCCGCATGACCCGGCTCGTGCTGGAACGGGCGGCTTCCACCGCGTCCGACGTCGCCTACGTCGACCTCGACGTCGCGGACCACCTGGCCCTGGGCGAGCGGCTGGACATCACCGTCACCCCGACCGTCCTGGTGCTCGACGCGTCGGGCGTCGTCCGGCACCGTGCGAGCGGGACGCCGCGTCTCTCGCAGGTGCGGGCCGCGCTGGACCTGGCGACCTCGGACGACGCGCGCGCCTGAGCCCGCCGTCAGGCCTGGTCGACGCGCAGGACACGGAACCCGCGCGAGCTCGCGACCCGCTCGACGGGCATGCCCAGCTCGGCGGCGATCCACCGCTGCAGCGAGTCGGCCCCCAGGTTCTTGCCGACCACCAGATGGGCGCACCCGCCGGGGGCGAGGCGCGGCAACCAGCGCTGCAGCAGGGCGTGCAGCGCCTCCTTGCCCACCCGGACGGGCGGGTTGGACCAGATCGCGGCGAAGCGCACGTCGTCGGGGACGTCGTCGGGCTGGATCGCGCTCACGTTGTCCAGGCCGAGCGCGGTCGCGTTGCGACGTGTGAGATCGAGCGCGCGCTCGTTGACGTCGACCGCCCACACCCGGGCACCCGGGGCCTGCAGACCCATGGTCAGCGCGATCGGACCCCAGCCACAGCCCAGGTCGAGGACGTCACCGGCGGGCGGTCGCGGGACCTCGTCGAGTAGGACGGCCGTCGCGTGGTCCAGGTGAGCGGCCGAGAAGACGCCGGCGGCGGTCTCGACCGTCACCGTCCGGCCCGCCAGCTCGACGGTCAGGCTGCGGCGCTCGTCGGCCGATGCCGGCAGGGCGGTGAAGTAGTGGTCGTGCGCCGTCATGCCGCGACCCTATCCGGCGGTCGGACGGGCCCGTGCTCGGCCCGCAGCGAAATGGCTTTCCCCGCTCGCACGTGCGTGCGACCCTGGAGGTGTCGTCGGCGCGTCGTCGGCGCATCGGAGCCCGGGCGCACTGCTCGACCAGCAGCCCGACGAGAGGAACCGCGTGACCGACCCGAAGCCCATCATCAGCGAGCCGCAGGACGCGCCCGCGTCCCGCACGCCGCAGGAGGTGGCCGACGACGTCGTCGCGCGTGTGCTGGCGCGTGCCGGCACGGCCGTCCAGGCCGGCGGTACGGTCCACTCCTCCTACGACGGCGAGCAGCTCGACCTCGAGGAGCGCACGTCGCTGCGCCGCGTGCGCGGCCTGTCCACCGAGCTGGAGGACGTCACCGAGGTCGAGTACCGCCAGCTGCGGCTCGAGAAGGTCGTCCTCGTCGGCCTCTGGGGTGCCGGCAGCGTCTACGACGCCGAGGTGTCGTTGCGCGAGCTGGCGGCGCTCGCGGAGACCGCGGGGTCGCAGGTCCTGGACGGGATGCTGCAGCGCCGGCGCTCGCCCGACCCCGGGACGTACCTCGGGTCCGGCAAGGCCGCGGAGCTCGCGACCGTCGTCGCCGCCGTCGGCGCCGACACCGTGGTCGTCGACGGTGACCTCGCGCCCTCCCAGCGCCGCGCGCTCGAGGACATCGTGCGCGTCAAGGTCGTCGACCGCACCGCGCTGATCCTCGACATCTTCGCCCAGCACGCCAAGTCCCGGGAGGGCAAGGCGCAGGTCGAGCTCGCGCAGCTCGAGTACCTGCTCCCGCGTCTGCGCGGATGGGGCGAGTCGATGTCCCGCCAGGCCGGTGGCCAGGTGGGCGGTGCCGGGGCCGGCATGGGGTCGCGCGGCCCGGGCGAGACGAAGATCGAGCTGGACCGTCGTCGCATCCGCAACCGCATGGCGAAGCTGCGCCGCGAGATCGCGGCCATGGAGCCGGCGCGCATCGCCAAGCGCTCGTCGCGCAGGAAGAACGCCATCCCGTCGGTCGCGATCGCGGGGTACACGAACGCGGGCAAGTCGTCGCTCCTCAACCGGCTCACGAACGCCGGGGTGCTCGTCGAGAACGCGCTGTTCGCCACGCTCGACCCGACGGTGCGCCGCGCAGAGACCACCGACGGGCGCGTCTACACGCTCGCGGACACGGTCGGCTTCGTGCGTGCCCTGCCGCACCAGCTCGTCGAGGCGTTCCGCTCCACGCTCGAGGAGGTCGCCGACGCGGACCTGCTGCTCCATGTCGTCGACGCGTCCCACCCCGACCCCGAGGGCCAGATCGCGGCCGTCCGGCACGTGTTCGCGGACATCCCGGGCGCCATGGACGTCCCCGAGATCATCGTCCTCAACAAGGCCGACCTCGCGGCTCCCGAGGTCATCGCGCGGCTGCGCTCGCGCGAGGTGCACTCGATCGTCGTCTCCGCGCACAGCGGGGAGGGGATCGCCGAGCTGCAGGACCTGATCGCCGACCAGCTGCCGCGACCCGGCGTGCTCGTCGACGTCGTCGTGCCCTACGGGCGCGGCGACCTGGTGAGCCGCGTGCACCTGCACGGCGACATCGAGCTCGAGGAGCACATCGGCGAGGGGACACGGCTGCGTGCCCGGGTGGACGAGGCGCTGGCCGTCGAGCTCACGGACGTCGCGGTCGCGGCGATCTGAGACGCTGTGACGCACGTGGAGCGGGGGCTGTGCGTGGCCGCGGCCCGCTGGCCCGTCGGCGCACTACGCTGACGCGGTGCCTGCCCCCTCCGACGCCGTGACTCCCGCCGGAGCCCAGGACGAGCCCTCGGTCGACGAGCTCCTGGACCTGGCCGTCGGGACGCTCGGCGGGACCCGCCGCGACGGGCAGCACCAGATGGCGGTGGCGGTCGCGCGGACCTTCGGTGCCGGCGAGCACCTGCTGGTCCAGGCGGGCACCGGCACGGGCAAGTCGCTGGGCTACCTGGTGCCCGCCGTGCGGCACGCGGTCCTGGAGGACGAGCGTGTCGTCGTCTCCACCGCGACGCTGGCGCTGCAGCGGCAGGTGATGACGCGCGACCTCCCGCTGGTGGCCGACACGCTCGCGCCCCGGCTCCCGCGCAAGCCCGCGATCGCCCTGCTCAAGGGCTGGCACAACTACGTGTGCGTGAACAAGGTCGCCGGCGGCTACCCGGAGGACGAGGGGCCGACGCTGTTCGACCTCGGGGAGCAGGCCGGGGCCGCCGACCACCCGCCGGTGGGCGGTACGGACCGACCGGGCGCGGGGGAGTCCCTCGGCGACCAGGTCGTGCGCGTGCGTGCCTGGGCCGAGGAGACGGACTCCGGCGACCGCGACGACCTCGTCCCGGGCGTCAGCGACCGTGCATGGCGGCAGGTCTCCGTCACGTCCATGGAGTGCGTCGGGGGCAAGTGCCCCATGCTCGCCGAGTGCTTCCCGGAGAAGGCGCGTGCGCTGGCCCGCGAGGCGGACGTCGTCGTCACCAACCACGCCATGCTGGGCATCGCGGCGTCGGGATCGCCGAACGTGCTCCCCGAGCACCAGGTGCTCGTGGTCGACGAGGCGCACGAGCTGACCGACCGTGTCACGGCTCAGGCGACCGGCGAGCTGTCGATCGGCAGCATCGAGCACGCGACACGTCTGGCCCGGCGGCACGGCGGGGTGCCGACCACCGACCTGGACGCGTCCGGTCAGGCGCTCGCGTCCGTCCTGGTCCCGATGCCGGAGGGCCGCCTCGCGCGCGGCCTGCCCGACGAGGCGCGCGCTGCCGTCGGAGCGGTGCGCGACGCCGCTCGCACGCTGCTCAGCGTGCTCAAGCGGGACCCGAACGCCCAGGCGGCCCAGCCCGACGGTGGCCTCAAGATGGCGGCGTCGGCGATGCTCGCGCTGTTCGAGACCGCCGAGCGCATGGCCGCGGAACCCGAGGACAACAAGCACACCGTGCTGTGGGTCGCGCGGACGGAGGACCGTCGCGGCAACACCACGACGCGCCTGCACGCCGCACCGCTCGCCGTGAACGGCCTGATCCGCACGCACCTGCTCGCGGGGCGCTCCACGGTGCTGACGTCGGCCACGCTCGAGCTCGGCGGCTCGTTCGACCCGGTGGCGCGCTCGCTGGGGCTCGAGGTGCGGCCCGACGCGGAACCTGCAGCGGCCGGGGACGGCGAGGACACGCCGCGTGGGCTGCGCTGGCAGGGGCTCGACGTCGGCAGCCCGTTCGACTACCGGCGGCAGGGGATCTGCTACGTCGCCCGACGCCTCCCGCCGCCGGGCCGCGAACCGGCCACCGCCGCCCAGCTCGATGAGATCGAGGCGCTCGTGACGGCGGCCGGCGGCCGGACCCTCGGGTTGTTCTCGTCGCGCCGTGCCGCCGCGGCGGCCGCCGAGGCGATGCGGGAACGGTTGGACGTCCCGGTGCTCCTGCAGGGTGACGACCAGCTGCCGACGCTCGTCGCGCAGTTCGCCGCCGACGAGCCGACCTGCCTGTTCGGGACGCTGTCGTTGTGGCAGGGGGTCGACGTCCCGGGGCGGTCCTGCAGCCTCGTCATCATCGACCGCATCCCGTTCCCGCGACCCGACGACCCGGTGCGCTCGGCGCGCGCCGACGCGGTGGGAGCGGCGGGAGGCAACGGCTTCATGTCCGTGTCGGCCACCCACGCCGCCCTCCTGCTCGCGCAGGGGGCGGGCCGCCTGATCCGCACCACCACCGACCGTGGTGTCGTCGCGGTGCTGGACCCGCGCCTGCGCACCGCACGGTACGGCGAGTTCCTGTCCCGCTCGATGCCGGACTTCTGGCCGACCGGCGACCGGGACGCCGTCCTCGCGGCACTCGCTCGGCTGAGCGCGTGACCAGCCGATACCCTGCAAGGGTCCGCCCGGCCCCGGCTTCCTGGGAGTGTTGATGACGCAGCCCGACGACCTCGACGAGACCCCCCTCGGATCGCAGCGCCCGGCGCGCAGGACCTCCAAGCTCGCCATCATCGGCGCCGGCGCCGTGGGGTCGACGATGGCCTACGCGGCGCTCATGCGCGGGGCTGCGCGAACCGTCGCGCTCTACGACATCAACAAGGCGAAGGTCGAGGCCGAGGCGCTCGACCTGGGGCACGGCATCCAGTTCATGCCCATGGCGGAGGTGGTGGGTTCCGACGACATCGCCGTGTGCGCCGGCGCCGACGTCGTCATGTTCACGGCGGGCGCCAAGCAGAAGCCCGGTCAGACGCGGCTCGACCTCGCCGAGGCGACGATCTCGCTGGTGCGCAAGGTGCTCCCGGCCGTCACCGAGGTCGCGCCGGACGCCACGTACGTCATGGTGACCAACCCCGTCGACGTCGTGACGTACGCGTCGCTGAAGATCACGGGCCTGCCGCCGCACCAGCTGTTCGGCTCGGGCACGGTCCTCGACTCCTCCCGGCTGCGCTACCTGATCGCCCGCCACACGGGCGTGGCGGTGCAGAACGTGCACGCCTACATCGCGGGGGAGCACGGCGACAGCGAGCTTCCGCTGTGGAGCTCGGCGAGCATCGGCGCCGTGCCGCTCATGGAGTGGCAGGGCAGCCACGGCTCCGCACCGCTCACCGCGTCGGTGCGCGAGCAGATCGCCCACGAGGTCGTCGAGTCGGCGTACCGCATCATCGAGGGCAAGGGGGCGACCAACTACGCGATCGCCCTGGCAGGTTCGAGGATCATCGAGGCGCTCATCAAGGACGAGCAGCGGATCCTGCCGGTCTCGTCGCTGCTCGAGGACTACTACGGCATCAGCGACGTGTGCCTGTCGGTGCCGTCGATCGTCGGGTCCGACGGTGTCGGCGACCGCCTGGCCGTGCCGATGTCCGTCGACGAGCTCTCGGGCATGCGCGCGTCGGCGGAGGCCGTGCGCAACGTCGCACGCAGCTTCGGGTTCTGACGTCGCCCGCCGGGTCTCCCGGCGGGCATCGGCTCCGGACGCACGAGGAGCACCGGCGGTCGTCGCCGGTGCTCCTCGTCGCTCCGTGGCGCTGGTGGGTCACAGGCTCCGCAGGACGCTCACGACGCGACCGAGCACCACGGCCTGGTCGCCGTCGATCGGCGCGTAGGAGGCGTTGGCCGGCAGGAGCCAGACGTGGCCGTCCGTGCGGCGCAGCGTCTTGACGGTCGCCTCCCCGTCGATCATCGCCGCGACGATCTCGCCGTTCTCCGCCACGGGCTGCCGGCGCACGACGACCCAGTCGCCGTCGCAGATGGCGGCCTCGATCATGGAGTCGCCGCTGACCTTGAGCAGGAAGAGCTCGCCGTCCCCGACGAGCTGGCGGGGAGC
>Ga0222423_1001024_pt1 | contig 14400 bp, 12 predicted proteins | sample 3A0metagenome_FD_182472 | JGI IMG/M metagenome (GOLD analysis project Ga0222423, IMG submission 182472) | Enriched microbial communities from leaf-cutter ant dump, University of Wisconsin, Madison, United States - 3A0 (version 2) | ecosystem: Environmental > Terrestrial > Nest > Insects nest >...
TAGTAATAATTTCCATACTGTCTATGTTATTCTCTCACCTCAAGGTGTATCTGGCAACTATTCGACGGCTATTCGCTGGCTAGAACATAGGTTGCTTTCGCAACACGTTTGAACTGAGCCTTGCTTTGGAGGTTCAAAAGAATAGTCGTTTCTTTTACCTGACGGCTCTTGAGGACACGTTTTACGATTTCATCGCGATGGAGTGGTTCTTTTGAGTCTTTAAGAACTTTTGCGATAATTTCGCTGACAGTGCCACGACTGTATCCCCAGTCTTTTAGTGCATAAATACCCCTACCGATAAGCACGAACCGCTTGTCTTTAATGAGCTCGTTGTGAATTGCCTGAGTGGTGACGTCTTTTCGTTTGAAGGAGCTGTCTTTAATTGCTTTCGCAATATCAGAAAAGTGCATTGGTTTTTTGTTGTCTGAAAGAATAACAAAAATCTTGTCGCGAATGTTTTTTGGATTAACAGTCGGCCACTTAGTAAGGCCCCATTTATCTTTAAGATGTGCAAGATCTTTACTAATACTTGCAAGAGCATTAATTTGTGACGGATGTTCGTACTGAAGCGTGTCAAAAAGCTGGTCAATAGTTTGTGGTTCGCCAGCCGTTTTGATGGCTGCGACAACTTCGTCAATGCGTCCGCGGAGAGCCTTCTGGTCGCCATAGTCGGCAATGGCTACGGCGCTTGAGTAGCGATCGTTCTCGTCGATAACGGTTAGCCCCGGAGCAAGCGTGGCAACAAGGGCGACGTGAGCACGTTGCTTGTGATCGGCTTTTTTGCCGTAAAGTGCGCTAGCAAGGTCTTGAATTCGGGCTACGCGACCAACTTCACTAAGTGATCGGACGAAGGTTTTTTCAAGATGTGAGACGACATCGGTCTTACCTTCTTCGGCAGCGATTTTAAGACGAATTAAGATAGCTTTTTCTAGTTGACGAACACGTTCGCGGGTAATGCCGAGTAGCTCGCCGATTTGTTCAAGCGTCTCGCGACGATCGTAAAGTCCAAAACGACGGGTTATGATTTCTCGTTCGCGATCTTGATCGATAAGTGCCAGGATGTCGTTTACTCCCGCCTCTAGGTCCACCATCTGCTTCGTTTCACCGGTGTCAGTCATACGGCTATTTTGCTTTCCTTCTTCCCGCCACACCTCAGGATTCTTTATTTGCTATAAACTGCTTGGGCTCATTATATAATTTTATACTAATGATGTCAAACAATTTATCTGATAATCTCATTATAGCATAAAATAGACATTTACTATAGATGGTGGTGTGAAAGTTTAGATATCCACAATATGTGGTATAGATGCTAAGGAAGTGTGATGCAACGAGCGGCTAATCCGTAGCCTTTATTGTAGTAGTTAGCTAGAGCCACCGCAGATGCTCCGGCGTACATGACTTTGGCGTCTGTATCGGAGCCGATAGTTGACGACCAGAAGTATGCATACGCGTTTTGATTACTGAAGCTTACGTACCACATGCCCGATCTCTGGACTAGCCAATCTTCGCGTAGCTTTAAGTCGCTAGTAGTCGAGCCGCTATTTATAGCCGTGTTGAGCTGGGTAAATTCACCAGTCGTTGCATCGGCGGTTGGTAGTCGCCAGCCGGCCGGGCAAACAGAAGTATTGGTGATTGATGACTGGCCAGTATTGGCCGAGTTACAGGCTGCGGTTTGGCCACCCATCGCTCCGCACCAGTTGTATAAGAGGCCGTATTGTTTGTTAGTGGCGCCACCGTCGGTTGAGGTGCTTGGATCGGTCCCCTTGAGGCTAACATTTGAGCCGGTTGGTTCATAGTAGGCCGGCGAAAGCAAACTATGAGATGATCCAGCGCCGTTATTTAAGGTACGAGTATCGCCATAGGTTGCAACTCCCCCATTACTGGTTCCGCCTGCGTACGATAGGTTGCTTAGCATCCAGCACCGACCGGCTATCTTTTGAATCCAGTAGGTGTGATTATCACGCGCGTCGATTGCTACCGTTTTAGTAGTTGGACAGTTGGCTGTGGTTATGTCTTGCATAAAAGGGTTTCCAGCTGGACATTCGCCAGCTTTCATTGAGTCGTTCTCTTTAATAAAGTAGGACTTTTCTGGTAGGGCGCTATCGGTGATGCTAATGCAGAAGTTACCGTCTATTTTAACGTAGCTTATTGTTTGGGTTGGAGAAGCTGTCGTATCGCCTGTTAAGTTGGCTGGTAGCTCGCCAGTTCGAGCCCTAGCTAGGTAGAGTTTTTTGGCTACACTTTCTAGGCTAGACTGCATGGCCGATTCTTTTGCTTGGTTCGCGATACCGTTATAAGCAACAAAAGTTATAGTTGCTAGAATAGAAATTATAACTACGACCAAAAGCAGTTCTACTATAGTGAAGGCTGACGCTGTCTTGCTGTGACTAGCTTCCATATTAAAACTATTTTAGCATAAGCAGAACGATACTAGGTGTAGCTGACTTTATTTTTTAGCTGCCGGCCTTTTGCGGGCGTACCTGCCTTTTGGCTCGGGAGCTTCTTTAAGTATTTTGAGAGCTTGCTCGTGGGTGATGTCTTTTGGATCGGTATCTTTAGGGACTTTGGCGTTTTTGGTGCCGTTGGTAATGTATGGGCCAAAGCGACCATTCAGAACCTTGGTACCGTCACCAAAGTCTGCAATATTTTTCTCGGCTTCGCTTTTTAGCTTTGCTGCGTATAGTTCGAGCGACTCTTCGAGCGTGATTTCGTGTGGGTCGAGTGGTTTGATGCTAACAAATAACTTCCCTACTTGGATATATGGGCCAAAGCGTCCGATGTTGGCCTTAATTTCTTGACCGTCGTCGGTAAGCCCAACAACGCGAGGAAGCTTGAAGGCCTTGATGGCTTGTTCTAGGGTGACGGTTTCAATACGGGCGCCTTTTGGCATAGGTGCAAATTGTGGCTTTTCTTCGCTTTCAGTATCACCAAGCTGCAACATTGGACCAAAACGACCAAAGCGGGCGTAAATCATTTTTCCGGTTTTGGGGTCGGTTCCGACAGGAGTTGCTTGAGCAACTTCGGCACGGTTGATGCTACTAGATTTTTCAATTAGCTTATGGAATGGCGTATAGAAACGCTCGAGCATAATATTGCGCGCCAATGCGCCTGCGGCGATTTGGTCGAACTCTTCTTCGACGCTAGCGGTAAAGCCGTAGTCTATGATTTGATTGAAGTAGTCGTTTAGGAAGTCGCTAATCATTGAGCCAATAGCGGTTGGCACGAGCTTGCCACGGTTGGCGCCAGTTTTTTCTGTAACAACATTACGAGCAACGGCTCCGTCTTCGCTTGAAGTGGCCGTTTCACGCCGAGATGGTGTCTTGGGTTGCACTTCGCCTTTAGCTAGTTCTTCCGAAGTGTAGTCGTTTCTCGCGCCCTTGTCGCCAAAAGATAAAACAATAACGTCACGATCTTCGCCCTCGCCCTCGCCTTTTTCGGCATATTCACGTGCAAGAATAGTGTTAATGATAGTGGCATAGGTTGATGGCCGTCCAATACCAAGTTCTTCAAGCTTTTTCACCAAAGAACCTTCGGTGTATCGAGCTGGTGGCTTAGCAAAGGTTTGTCGTGCCTCGGCGAGCTGTAGGGCGAGTTGGTCGTTGGTCGTGAGGGCTGGAAGAAGGTCGGGGTCTTTTTTGCCACCACCGTATACTTTTAAGAAGCCGTCGAATATAACGACCTCGCCCTTCGCTTCGAAAACCTCACTAGAGTTACTAACGCTGATTGTTACGGTTGTTTTTTCGAGCTTGGCTGGCGACATTTGGCTGGCAATGGTGCGACGACGGATAAGGTCGTACAGCTTTTGGTCGTACTCGTTGCTACTTCCCTTCTCGAGGGCAATATTGGTTGGGCGAATTGCCTCGTGGGCTTCTTGGGCGTTTGATGACTTTGTTTTAAACTGTCGAACAGTCGAGTATTCTTCGCCGTAAGTTGCGGTAATAAAGTCGGCGCTGGCCGCAAGCGCTTGCTTGCTTAGTGTTACCGAGTCGGTTCGCATATAGGTGATTTTACCTTCTTGGTAGAGTTTTTGGGCGCTACTCATGGTTGCCCTAGCGCCAAAGCCAAGTTTACTATTAGCTTCTTGCTGGAGTGTGCTTGTAGTGAATGGCGCTACTGGGTTGCGTGTGCCAGGATTTTTCGTGACATTAGCGACACTAAAGGTTGCATTACTGAGTGATTGCAGGAATGTCCGAGCGTCTTCTTCGGTGTCGAACCTTTTTGGTAGATCGGCCTTGAAGGTGTCGCCGTTGTGTCTAAATTGCGCGACTACTTTAAACTGGAATGATCCTTCGAAGGCTTGGATTTCTCGCTCGCGTTCGACGAGAAGCCGAACAGCTGGCGACTGGACACGACCAGCCGATTTGCCACCAGGAACTTTTTGCCAAATTACTGGACTTAGCTCGAACCCGACCAACCGGTCAAGAATTTGTCGAGCTTGTTGCGCCTGAACTAGTTGCATATCGACAGTACGCGGTGTCTTAATGGCCGCTTCAATTGCTTGTTTGGTAATTTCGTGGAAAACAATACGATTGGTCTTTTTTGGGTCAAGCTTTAGCACCTCGCAAAGGTGCCAGGCAATCGCTTCACCTTCGCGGTCTTCATCGGTTGCTAGCCAGACTGTTTCGGCTAGCTTAACGGCTTTTTTGAGTTCGGTAATGGTTTTCTTTTTATCGGTATCAACCTCGTATACTGTTTCAAAGTTGTTTTGAACATCTATTGGAGGTACGCCATTTTTGGCTTTCTTCGCGATTGAGCGTATGTGTCCAACGCTTGAAAGAACTTTAAAATCGCTACCGAGGTATTTCTCGATAGTTTTCGCTTTGGCTGGTGACTCGACAATAACTAAATTTTTGCTCATGGTTATAATATCCAGATAAACACAAGGCTCGACTGTATACAAGTTTTTAAGATTTGTCAAAAAATGAAAGGGCGATGATGCGGCTCACCCAAGAAAAATCTCGGGGAGCCGCATCATCGCTAAACGCGGGTTCCTTTGTGCGTAAGATGAAACCCTGTACATGCATTGCACCAATACGTGCGAAGCCTTTGCTCGGGCCTTTGGGCCATAAAGCGATTCTTTGCCATTTTGGCGTCGCGCTCGTCCTTATATAGGAACTTTGATTTACGCGCGTCTGGGCAATAGACGTATTTTGCTGGTGCTGTGGAGTACCGTAGCCGTCTCTTTTTCTGAGACGGTTTGGGGCGTCGGGACAACGCGCATCACCTACCTCTCGGATATAGTTTGGACGGTTATACTTTTATTTTAACACATATTTACTGTAATGTCCACTGGTTACCGCCAAGAGGTTTTATAATATCGTTAATTTCGAGCATCGTCATTGCTTGGAGGAACTGGCTAGCGTCGACGTTTGAGCGTTGTAGTAATTCGTCGCCGTCGCGAACACCAGTTGCTATAAGGCTCGTGATAGTTTGCTCTAGTGGGGTTTTAGCTTCTGGAAAAAGATGTTGCTGGGTTGGCTTGTTTGGTATGAGTCGTTGCAGTATGTCGCGGGCTTCAAGTGCCGGGCTGGCGCCCTGTTGGATAAGGCGGTTTGGCCCAATTGACATAACGCTAGTGATGGGGCCAGGAACGGCAAAGACTTCTTTATTTTGTTCGATCGCGTGCGCGACGGTAGATAGTGTTCCAGATTTCTCGGCGGCTTCGGTAACTATAATTATATCGGCTAAACCGCTCACTAGGCGGTTGCGCGCCAAAAAGTCATATCGTCGGGCGTCCTCGCCGGGTGCTTTTTCGCTAAGTAGCGCACCGCCACTGCGAACGATTTCTTGCGCAAGATTTTCGTGTGCAACGGGATAGATACGATGAAGTCCGCCGGCCAGTACGGCAATTGTCGTACCGTTGGCATCGAGTGCGCCACGGTGGGCTATGGCATCAACACCGAACGCAAGACCGCTTATGACACAAATACCTGCCTTTGCCAAATCGTAGGCAAAACGATACGACACCTCTCGCCCATAAGTAGTTGGTTTTCTAGTGCCGACAATTGCGACACAAGGTGGCCGATTTTCGGGAAGATACCCGATACTGTACAGACTATTTGGGGGTGACGGTATAGTTTTAAGAACAGATGTCAGAGCTGATTCGTCGCTGGTGAATTGCTTGATTTTTCTCATTTTTATTTTTATCCTCGAATAAGTATTGACATATAGTCAAAGACCTGCTATAATCCAAGACGATTGGTTAAGTTAAAAAACTTGCCAAGCACCTTATACCCCCTATTTCTAACGACAGTTACAATTTATTGTACTGTCACGTTAGGTAGTGTGCAAGGCGCTTTTGAAGTAACTACCCTCCACTTTTCTAGCTTAGGATTTATCCTTGACAGCTTTGCACGCTTACTAACCCCTTTAACGCCCTAGCTTCGGCGGGGAGCCCGTTTTAAAGAAATATTCATCGGTAACTATTCAGTAGTGGTTGGGACTCTGCGAGGTTCAACCAGGCGTGCACCAGCTCGATGTAGTGGTTAGCAACGCTTTATCGGATGTTTCTTGGGTGGGTTAAAGGGTAAAATGGCGTCAGGTGATGCCCACCCTTACCTGGCGCTTTTTTATTTGGTTTTAATTTTTGGAAAGTTTAATGCTGTGATTTTCTAGTGTTCCGTCAAGGAAGGATTCGACTATTTCTGAAATAGTTGTTAAAACAGTTGCATTAAGAGCCTTTTGCTCGTCGCTATTAAAGCGGCTTAGGACAAAATCGGCATCGTCAATACGGTCGCGAACACTGTTCCAGATACCAACTCGGACACGATTGTAGGCTTCGCCCAAGTGTTGGTTGAGGCTTTTAATGCCATTATTGCCGGCGCTACTCCCCTTTTCGCGGATACGGATAGTGCCAAACGGTAGTGATAGGTCGTCGTGGATTACAAGAATATCGGTTGTTGGGTCGAGTTTATAAAAATCGATTAGGGCGCGAGCAACTCGACCGGTTTCGTTGTAATACGACAGTGGCTTAACAAGAAGCACTTTCTCGCCATTTCTGGTGACCTCTGACGCCTCTGCTGGCGCTTTGGTGTATTTCTTCCAGTCTGTGCCACTAAAATCTTTCTGAAGCCGTTCAAGTGCTAAAAACCCGATATTGTGTCGGGTTTTTTCGTATTCTTTGCCAGGATTGCCTTGGGCGAAGATAATCTTCATTCTTTTATTGTACCGCAATCTAGCTCGCAATCTAGCCAAAATAATAAAAACGTGGTATAAAAAAGTTATGAGGTGGCCATGGTGGTCGCTTTTCGTACATTAAGGAGTTAACGTGGAGTACTTTCATCAGATTGCGCTTTGGTGCGCTGTGTTCTTTGTTCTTGCCGCGATTGCTTGTGGCATTATGAGTAGTATTTCGGTTTTCCGCGACGTCACACTCCCGACTACCAAGCTCAGGTTGCGCGCTTGGCTGATCGAGTCTTTGAGTGTTCCCGGAATGGGTCTGCTTGCTTGCTTTTTCTTGTGGCTGTTTGCAGATGTATTTTGGGTCATGCCGTCGCTCGTTTGCGCCGTCGTGTTCGTCATGATCGGGGCCCAGCTGCTCCTTGTATATGCGCATGTGCAGTATTCGCAGCACCCGAACGGCTGATTGGCTACCAGTTCAACCTCCTATGTACACGGCTCGGCCCCTTGGTGTAGTAATGCACTTCGAGGGGCCGGGCCTGTTTTTTTGTTTATGGAAGTGTCGGCTATGGTAAAATAAGCAAAAGTATGTTATAATAAGAAGATAAGGCAACCACGGTGGTTGTTCTTCTGTACATTAGGAGTCAAAGACATGGTGAAAACTCTTGAGTTTATTGCATACGGTATGGCAATGGCTAGCATCTACATGGTTTTTCGTGGCGTGGTTCTTTTTGCTCGGGCTGACGCAATGAACATTCTGTATAACGAGGTGCCTAAGCCGCTTATACTGTTAGCAGACATCATCGTGCCGATTTTGTCGCTGGGAGCGTTCCTTTGGTCGCTGTATGCGCTTTATTCGGCGCAGACTGCGTTGTTTGTAGCGCTGTTCTGCCTTGGTGTGCTGTTGGCATTATTTGCCCAGCTTCAGGCGTGGGATATGAAGCGGTTTGTTGATGGCAACGAGCGCAGTAGCTTTGACGGCTAATGAAAGGCCCGGCCCCTTGGTGTAGTAATGCACTTTGAGGGGTCGGGCCGTATCATTTTAGAGGAAAAATAACCCCGATTATTGGTCGGGGGTATTTTCTTTTTGCTCTTTTTGTTGGGCCTTTTCGCGGTTGGCTTTAATTTGTTTTTCGTCGCGGAAGCTCATTTTAATGGCGGTGCCAGTAAGGTCAAAGGTTTCGCGTAGAACCCGTTCAATATGACGTTTGTAGCTCCAGTGGATGAACTTCAGGTTACTGCCATAAATCACAAACCACGGTGGGCTTTGGTCGGTTTGTACCATATAGCGAAGCTTTGGGTGGGTATTTTTAAGGCCTGCTGGCGGATGTTTTTGAATGATTGTTTGAAGCATATCGTTGAGCTTGCGAGTCTTGAATTCTTGTGTTCGGCGTTCTTGAATTTCAAGGATAAGGTCGAATAGTTTACTGACGTTTTGCCCGGTGACACTACTGGTAAAGATAAGTGGTGCCCATGGAATAAAATCGAAGGTTTGAGCAATAGTTGGCGCAAGGGCATCGCGGGTGTAGGCGTCGCGGTCGATGACGCTGTCCCACTTGCTGACAACAATAACAAGCCCCTTGCCCGCCTCGCTGATCATACCGGCGATGCGTTGGTCGAGCTGTGTATTGAGCTCGTTGACATCCATAAGGAAAAGACAAATATCACTTTCTTCGATTGCTTGAAGGCTTCGAAGGACGCTGAATTTCTCGATTCCTACCTCTTGCTTGCCTGGTTTTCGCATACCAGCGGTATCGAGTAGCTCAATTTGCTGGCCTTTGTATTTGATGTTTACGCGGTTGATGTCACGGGTTGTGCCGGCGACATTGGCTACGATGGCCTGCTGTTTGCCCGCTAACGTGTTAAAAAGGTTACTTTTACCGACATTTGGTCGGCCAATAAGTGAAACGCGGATAGCGTCGGTAATGTCGCGCTCGCGCACTGGTGGAATGTGCCCGACGATAGTCGAGAGCGCTTGTTCTATGCCGATATTATGTTCGGCGCTGGTTCGAATAATATCTTTTATGCCAAGACGGCGGAACTCATCGGTTGGTAAATTGCCCGATAGGTCGGTTTTGTTAACAAGCAGAATAACTGGCTTTTTGCTTTTAAGGGCTTTTTTCGCAACTAGGCGGTCTTCGTCGCTAACATATTGGGTGCTATCAACAACAACAAGAATAACATCGGCGGCATCGGCGGCTTCTTGGATTTGCTCTTGAATAGAAGCTTCGAAATCGTCATTTGGGTCTTTAAGACCGGCGGTGTCAACAAGCCAGAACTGGTGGTCGTCGTGCTTTACCTTGCCGATAACATTATCGCGGGTGGTGCCGGCTTCTCGGGCGACAATTGCCTGCCGAGACCTGACGAAACGATTAAAAAGCGAACTTTTTCCGACGTTCGCTTGACCAATAATCGCCACTGTTGGGAGTTTCGATGCCATAACAGAGGTAATTATATCAGAAATGCCCGCAAGTTGCGAGCATAAACAGTATGATAAATTATGCGATGATATCTTAGGGCTCGACTAGCTGATACTCCCCTTTTGGTAGCTCGTTGAGCGCATAAACGCCGAAATGTGTTCTGTGTAGCTCGACAACCGTGTAGCCGAGCGCCGCGAAGGTGCGACGGATTTGACGATTTCGACCTTCGTGCATAGTGACGCGCCACGACTTTCTGCCGTCATTAAGTCGTTCAAGCCCAAGTTGGCTACGGCCATCTTCAAGTGTGACGCCGAAGTCACTAATCATTTGCTGGTGGAGTGGTTCAAGGGGTGCGTTAAGCGTAACTTCATATTGCTTTACTTTAGCGAACGACGGGTGTGTCATACGGTGGGTAAAGTCGCCGTCGTCGGTGAATAGAAGAAGTCCACTGCTGTCTCGGTCGAGCCGGCCGACTGATTTAAGATTTTGGTATTGTTTTGGTAGCAATGAGTAGACTGTCGGGTACTTGTCTTGCTGACGTCGCGAAGAAACGTAACCAGCAGGTTTGTGGAGCATTAGGTAGGTAAACGCCGCGCGCTTAATGACAGGCTTCCCTTTTACACTGACTGTTGCGTCGTTTTCAATTCGCTCCCCAAGCTTGGCGATGGATGCATTTACGGTAACTTCGCCATTAGCAATATATTCATCGGCCTCGCGACGAGAAATCCCAAGGTGGAATGCAAGATACTTATTGAGGCGCTCGCTCATTGGCTTGTGCTACACAGCAGTTGGTGGCATTGGTGGAGGTGTTGGTGCTACCGGTTGTTCAGCTGGCGCCATTGTAGGTTCTACTGGTGCCATTGGCTGTTCGGCCGGTGCTGGCGCAGGGGCAGGCGCTGGTGCTGCAACTGGCGGAGTGACAATCATGGGGTCGGTTACTGATGTTGCCTGTTGTGGAGCCGATGGATTAAAAGCAGGTTGTCCAGCCGGCTGTGCGTCGGCTATAGGCGCTTCTGGTGCTATGGCGGTAGGCTCTTCTGGGTCTGGCATAACGACATCGTTTGCAATTGGCTGTGGTGTTGTGGTATCTGATGGAGCTGAAGCTGGTGCCTCGGTTACGCCAAGCTCGGCAGCCATTTGGGCTGATAAGTCGAGCGGTGCGTTACCGGTGTTGGCCGATGGGTCATAAACAGGAGCTGCCGTTGCTTCACGGAATTGGTCACCAAGCGATGACGGTGCTGGCGAAGAGAACGGTGCGGTTGGTTGTGGGAGCGTCGAGACGATTGGTTCTTCCGTAGGAGTGGCTACAGGGCTTGGCACTGGTGGCAATGGTGCAGGCTGCGGAGCAAGCATTGGGTCCAGGGTTGCTGGAGCTGGCGCTGGCATTGGTGCGGGTGCAGTCATATCGGTTGGCTCGGCGGTTGGCGCTGTTACTGTCTGGTCTATTACTGGTGCTGGCGACGGTTCTGGCATAGGCATTGGCTCTGGCGCGGTAGCAGGCGCTGTTGTAGGAGCCGGTGCTGGAGCGGGTGCGGGTGCAGGTGCCGCGCCGTTGTCGGTAAGGACTTCGTGGACGGTGCGAACGACATCTTCAATTCCTACCTGTGATTTTACAAGATAACGGTCGGCGCCGAGTGACTCGCCACGGGCGCGTTGGTCTTCGCTAGAAAGTGCGGTCATCATAATAACTTTTACGTCTTTTGTTTCAGTGGTGCTACGAAGAATATCGAGCATATCGAAGCCAGAAATTTTTGGCATCATGACGTCGCTAACAATAAGCTCGGGGCGCTCTTTAATTGCTAGTGCTAGTGCCTCTTCGCCGTCGCCAGCAGAAACAATTTCATACCCTTCGGCCTGTAGGCGAACGCCGTATATTTCGCGTAGGCTCTTGTCGTCTTCAACTAATAAAATCTTTGCCATAATCTACCTTATTCTACTTGAGTTATTTTAATAATACCATAGTGCTTATGTATTGGGTTGTTCTGGGTTTGCTTCGCGTTGCTGTTTGGCTAATTCTTCGAGCTGTCTAACCTTTTCGGCAATCTGTTCGCGAGTTAAGCTCTCTCCTCTTGGTACGGTTGTTGCTGGTTTGGCTTTTGGCGGGGCGCTATCGTTAGGTGTTGTATTAGAGACAACAGCTTCTGTTTGGGTGGCTGGTTGCGGCGTTGCCTGTTGCGTTGTGGCTGGTTGCGTTGCCGGCTGTGTCACTGCTGGTGCTGCAGGCGCTTGGGCTGCTACTGGTGTCATATCTGGAACGAACTCAGCGGGTTCTTCGGTTGGCGTTGTTGTTTGAATTTGTGAAGCCTGTTCAAGCTTGAGCCGTTCAGCGTCGCTACTGTTAACGCGCGGTAGTTCAAGGAAGAACGTGCTACCTTGGCCGTAGGTGCTTTCAACCCAAAGTCGACCTTGCATACTTTCAGCCAGCCTTCGCGATAGATAAAGGCCTAAACCAGTACCGCCAATTTCTTGTCGATCGATATTCTCGACTCGGTAGAACTTCTGGAATAGGTGCGGGATATCTTCTGCTGGTATGCCAAGGCCAGAGTCTTTGACGCTTACAATTACCTTGTTGTCGGTACCTTCAATATCGACGACTACCTCACCTTTTAAGGTGTATTTAATAGCATTTTCGACAAGGTTATCAAGTACTTCGCGGATATGGTCGTTATCTTGGTTTACGTAAAGAACGGGCATGATTTTTTTCTGGCCGTCGTTTTCTGTTGGTTTAAAATAAAGACGCAGACCTTTTTCTTGAGCCTTTGGCAGAAGCCCCTCGGTAACAGACTGTACCACTGTTGTCATATCGGCAACCTTAGGTAAATTGGTCATTCGGCCATCTTCTGATTTTGATACGTCAAGAAGGTCTTGGAAAAGTCTACCTAAGTGTTGGGCCGATTCGTGAGCCTTCATAATAAAGCCACGAGCCCGATCGTCGATGGTCGCGGTATTGGCGTTTAGGGCAAGACCAAGATAGCCTTCGATTGATGCGACTGGCGTGCGCATTTCGTGACTGGCTGTACTAATAAACTCGGCTTGTTCGCGCTCTTCGGCGCGCTCTTTGGTAACATCGCGGAAAACGGCAATTACCCCTGTACCAGGATCACCAATTGGCGATACCACAATAGATATGTTTACCCGTTTGCCCGATTTTGTTACGGCTGTTAGTTTGTTGGCTCGTGCTTGCTGGTTAGTGTTTAGGACTTCTTGGAGAGGATCCTTTGATGGGTCGAGGTCGTGATTATCGTCGCCGTTAAGCTTTAAAATTGACTTGTAGTGAAGCATTAAGGCGTCTTGTTTGCCCCAGCCAAGCATTTCTTGGGCGGCAGGATTGATAAGTTCAATTGTCCCCTTGCCATCGATTGCAATAACGCCGTCTCCAATAGCGTTAATAATAATTTCAGATTTAGTAGCGACCTCTGACAGCTCGTTGGCGAGTGTCTTGGTGTTTCGGTGTGCATCATCGTGTTCGCTGTTATTTTCGCGCCACACAAGGACACCACCAATAAGCGGAACTATGCTAATTAAAATAGTAGTAAAGATTTCACCAATACTTAAGCCCGTATTGGCGTAAAGCATTCCAAGCGCAATGCCAGTAAGTGTAAGGAACGAGACCCAGCCGATTGCCGCGAAAATACCAGACATAAATGCAAGTAGCGCCCATAAGCCAAGGAATGGCGAGGCTAACTCGCCTGTTTGCCAAATGGTTAGTGCCACGGCGATGGTTATTAGCGCAAAAATAGTTAGCGATGGAATAAATGATTGCTCGATTTTTTTAATTATGATGAAGCTTACAATGCTAGCTATAAGGGCGATACTGCTAGTAATACCTGCTACTAGATTGACATGTAGCGGATTTGGTAAGGCGATAATTTTAGTGGTTGTTATTATAAAAAGAGCCGTGAGTCCGAGTGAAACAATAAAAGACATCTCGAAAAAACGACGATGCCAAACAGCTGATAATTTCAGGGGTGTCATAAAAAGTGCGTGCCCTCTTAATTCTTACGCTTTAGTATGACCGATTTTAGATAATAATACAACGGGGTTAAGAAGCGAATTGAAGTTTGTTGAGCTGGACGGCCACATTTGCGTTTATTGCCATAAACGGTTGATTGGGGTTGGCTGGAATAATCTCGTTTCGTCGAAAGCCTAGTTTTTCGTAGTATGGTTCTAGCTCTGGGTTTGCCACGCGCAACTGAAGGCTGTGTTTATTATTGGCAAGGGCAATGCCGCCAAGATAGCCAATGAGCCGTTTCGCAATCCCCTGTCGGCGATACTCTGGATGGACGGTAATTTCTTCGATATTTGAGTGTCCAGACAGTCGTGGGTGTGGATCAAAGCGTGCCATTGCGCAGACTTTATTATCAATTATGCCTGCGTGTACTTGGTAGTCGATGGTATCGTGAACAAAGTCCTTAAAGAAAATTTTGTCGAGATGTTTAAAGTCTGGCTCTGGAAGTGGTTGTCCGTTTGCAATGTCATACCCTACTTCATAAAGTTGTAACGCATCAAAAAGATGAGCATCTTGCTTGCGGTCGAGATAACGCGGTTTTGGTAGGTGGACAAACTCCACGTTCATACTTCTTATTATAGCATAAAAATGCCAATAAGTATATAGCTTGTATACCATATTTTGCTTATGCTATACTACGGCTAACCGAGTAAAATGCAAGGTAAAAAGAGGGCAAGATGATAATCCGCGGTATTATAGAACGTTTTAATGAAAAAGTCAACTCTCTCTCTCTCTCTCTCTCTCTCTCTCTCTCTCGTAAAAAGTTAAAAATTGCACGCGGTTTTACGATTGTAGAGCTTCTTATTGTTGCTGTCGTGATTGCAATTTTGGCCGCAATTACCATCGTTG
>Ga0222423_1001025_pt1 | contig 14400 bp, 12 predicted proteins | sample 3A0metagenome_FD_182472 | JGI IMG/M metagenome (GOLD analysis project Ga0222423, IMG submission 182472) | Enriched microbial communities from leaf-cutter ant dump, University of Wisconsin, Madison, United States - 3A0 (version 2) | ecosystem: Environmental > Terrestrial > Nest > Insects nest >...
AAACTCATGACGTTGTTCCATGATCGATACCTGTTTCCACGGCATGACGACACCTCCAGTGTCGTCATCCTAATGTGTCAGGTATGTCTCCGAACACCTGTCAGCTATCTATCCGGGCCATACACTGTGTTGGGGGGATTAGGTTTACACCCTAGGCGGCGGCACCGGTCAGGTGGTAGGGGCGGATCAGAACCTCAGCCGGAATATGCCAGGCGTGATTCAGCCGATAGACCATATCCATTGTCAGGGCGCGTTTGCGATTCAGCACTTCGGAGGCGCGGGGGCGTGATCCCAGAACCTCGGCAAGAGCGTTTTGTTTGAGGCCTGCCATTTCCATATAGGCGACAATGGCGGCGACCGGATCGGGGGCTTCAATGGGATAATGCGTGTTCTCATAAGCCTCAATGAGTGTTGCCAGCACGTCAAAGCGGTCACCTTCGGGTGAACCGACAGGCGGCTGTGCCTCAAAATAGGCCGCAATTTCTGCCAGTGCCCATTGATAATCTTCTTCGGTTTTGATCGGTCGGATATTGTCCATCACACGTTTCCCGGATTGATGCGGTCATATTCGGCGTGGGTGCCGACAAATTTGATCAGAACGCGCCTGTACCCATAGGCGACATGTACGATCAGGCGATATTTATTGCCGGCAATGTCAAAGATAAGGCGGTTGTCGCCGACAAAATCAACCGAGGCCCCGAACATGGCTTTCACATCCTGCGGGCCTGACCAGACCGCTTTATCGACCAGCAGATACCAGGCCAGCAAAGGTGCTTCGGCCTGATTGTGTCTGGCCCAGAACTCCCGAAGCGTCTTTTTGGACAGAATCTGCATGAAGACTTGTATCATGTTCTCATTTTGGGAACAAGATGCTTCCCGCGTCCATGTCATTTGCAGGGGCGGGGCATAGGTGCTTATATGCCCGCCGGACAGAATGCAGGAGCAGGGATTGAGCCTTTCGACATTGAGCACGGATGAACCTTCGGTTCACGATCAGGTTTACGAAAGTCTGGCCGAGGCTCTGATACAGGGGCGGTTCGCGCCGGGTAAGTCGGTATCCTTGCGCACCCTGGCGCATCAGCTAGGCGTCAGTGCCATGCCGGTGCGTGAGGCTGTGCGGCGGCTGATTGCGCAAAAGGCCCTTGAGTTGCAACCGTCGAACAAGCGGCTCAGGGTGCCGTCCCTGTCGGAAAATCGCCTGCAACAACTGATGACCGCCCGTCAGTGGGTGGAGCCGGAACTGGCCTTTCGGGCGGTGAAAAACATCACCCCTGCGGCCCTGCATCAGCTGAAAACCGATGATGCGCATCTGATGTCGGCTTTGGAGCGGGGCGATGCTGATGCCTATATGCAGGCCAATTACGCCTTTCATTTCCATATCTATCATCTGGCCGAAGCCGATCTGTTCTTCGATATGGCGCGGTCGCTATGGCTTCAGTCCGGCCCGTTCATGCGGTCGGTGTTCGGGCGGCTGAATGCCGTGCAGTTGCCGCAGGATCATCATCAGGAACTGATCAGCGCTTTTGCGCGTAAGGATGCCGAAGCCGTGCGTAGACATATGGCAGAGGACATTCATGAAGGCATGGATATGATGCTCGATGCGCTCAGGGCGACGGCGGAGAATGAGGCATCGCTCACACTGAGTTGAGGCGCGGATGGCTTGACAGGGCAGGGGCAGGGGGCACACCTTGTGATCACAGTTTGATCAGCGAAAGCAGTCCCCATGCCCCCCCTCAGCGCGGCCTCTGACATGACCGGCGTCATCGACGCCCTGACGCAGGTGTTCAAACCCTCTCAGGGCTTTGTCGGCGGGCAATGGGTGGCGGCTCGATCCGGTCGCACCTTTGATAATATCGCGCCGCGTGACGGGACGCTGATCAACCGCATATCGGCTTTTGAGGCCGCCGATGTCGATGAGGCGGTGCGGACGGCACGGGCGGCGTTCGAGGACGGGCGCTGGCGTGGCAAGGCTCCTAAGGATAAGAAGAAAATCCTGCACCGGCTGGCCGATCTGATGCGCGAACATGCGGAAAATCTGGCCCTGCTGGAGACGCTCGATACTGGTAAGCCGATCCGTGACGCCCGCGCCGTCGATGTCCCTCTGGCTATCCAGTCGGCGCGCTATTATGCCGAAGCACTCGATAAGGTCTATGGTGAGGTCGGGCCGTCGCCGGACAGCCGGTTTTCCTATGCCGTGCATGAGCCTCTGGGGGTTATCGGGGCCATCGTGCCGTGGAATTTCCCGCTGCATATGGCGATGTGGAAGGTGGCGCCCGCTCTGGCCATGGGCAATTCGGTGGTGCTGAAACCGGCGGAAAATTCCAGCCTGACGGCGCTTTATACGGCCGCACTTGCGCTTGAGGCCGGTGTGCCCGCAGGCGTGTTCAATGTGGTGACGGGGCTGGGGACTGAGGCTGGTGACGCGCTGGCGCGGCACATGGATGTCGATATGATCGCCTTTACCGGTTCGGGGCCGGTGGGGCGGGCGCTGATGCGGGCCTCGGCCGATTCCAACCTCAAGCGCGTGTCGCTGGAATTGGGGGGGAAGTCACCGCAGATTATCTTTGCCGATGCGCCTGACCTTGAGGCGGCGGCGCAGAATGCCGTCTGGGGCGTGTTCTATAATCAGGGGCAGGTCTGCACGGCGGCGTCGCGTCTGCTGGTCGAGGAAAGTATCCGTGAGGATTTTGTGGCGCGGGTGATCGCGATTGCCCGGGAGATTAAGGTGGGTGACCCCTATGATCCTGACACGCAGTTCGGGGCAATGATTTCGGAAAAGCAGATGCAGACGGCACTCGGTTACATCGAAAAAGGGCAGGCCGAAGGCGGGCGCTTGCGGCTTGGGGGCGGACGGGCGCGGGCCGATAGCGGCGGCTTCTATGTTGAACCGAGCCTGCTTGATCAGATTACGCCGGATAATATTCTGGCGCGGGAAGAGGTGTTCGGGCCGGTCCTGTCGGTGCTGACCTTTAAGGAGGAGGCCGAAGCCTTCCGGCTGGCCAATGACACGGTCTATGGTCTGGCGGCGGGGGCGTGGACGTCCGATCTTAATCGCGCCATGCGCGCGGCAAAGGCGCTCAGGGCCGGTCTGGTGTGGGTCAATGGCTGGGACAGTTGTGACATCACCCTGCCGTTCGGCGGCTTTAAACAGTCCGGTTTTGGCCGTGACCGATCCTTACATGCGATGTATAAATATGCCGATATGAAGTCTGTTTCGATTACATTCAATCCATAGGTTCTGTTATGAAACTGACCCCTGCGCTGCTTGAGATTTTAGATCAGGATATTTCTCTAACGAAGCCGGATTATTCGGCTTTTCCGGTTTTGAATCCGTCTGACGGGACGGTTCTGGCCTATGTGCGTGAACAGGGTGAGGCCGAAACAAAAGCGGCGATCGATGCCGCCCATAAGGCCTTTCCGGCCTGGGCGGCGAAAACGGCCAGGGAACGGTCGGTGATCCTCAAGCGCTGGCACCATCTGCTGATGGCGCATCAGGCCGATCTGGGGCTTCTGGTGGCGTTGGAGCAGGGGCGGGCGATTGCCGAGGCGCGCGGCGAGGTCGCCTATGCTGCCGGTTTTATCGAATGGTTTGCCGAGGAAGGGAAACGCAACTATGGCCGCACCATACCGGCGGTAGCAGGCGGCAAGCAACTGGTGACCATAGGTCAGCCGGTGGGGGTTGTCGGGGCGGTTACGCCGTGGAACTTCCCTCTGTCAATGTTGACGCGCAAGCTGGGGCCGGCGCTGGCGGCCGGCTGTACGGCGGTCGTCAAGCCTTCGGAGGAAACGCCGCTCTGTGCCCTTGTGCTGAAAAATCTGGCGCTGAAGGCCGGTGTGCCCGAAGGGGTGATCGGGATCGTGACCACGACCCGTGCCCAGCCGGTGGGGGAGGTGCTGACCACCGATGCGCGGGTGAAGAAGTTTTCCTTCACCGGTTCGACGCCGGTAGGAAAGGCGCTTTATGCGCAGTGCGCTTCGACGGTGAAGAAGATTTCGCTGGAACTGGGGGGCAATGCGCCGCTGGTGGTGTTTGACGATGCCGATCTGGATATTGCCGTTCCGGCGGCGATATTGTCGAAATTCCGTAATTCGGGTCAGACCTGTGTCTGCGCCAACCGTTTGCTGGTGCAGGCGGGCATATATGATCGTTTTGTCGAGCGTTTCACCGAAGCGGCCGCCAGGCTGAAACTGGCGGTAGGCTGGGAGGAGGCCTCTGATCTGGGGGCGCTGATCAATCGCAAGGCCCTGGATAAGGTCGAACGGCTGGTGGCCGATGCCGTTGAAAAGGGGGCGAAGGTCGTCCTTGGCGGGCGCGTCGATAAGGGGATCGGTGAGTTGTTCTATCCGGCGACCGTGCTGACCGGCTGCACGCGCGACATGGCGATGTTCAGTGAGGAAATCTTCGGGCCGGTGGCGGCGGTATATAGATTCGAGTCTGAAGAAGACGGCGTAAGTCTAGCTAATGACACGCCTTTTGGTCTGGCGGCCTATCTGTTTACGCAGGATGTGTCGCGCTGCTGGCGCGTCGGGGCGCAGCTTGAGGCCGGTATGATCGGGGTCAATGACGGGGTGATGTCCACCGAGGTTGCGCCCTTTGGCGGGGTGAAGGAATCGGGGCTTGGGCGCGAGGGAGCGGTCGAGGGGCTGGCGGAATATACCGAGATTAAATATCTCAGTTTTGCAGGGATCGGGGGATGAGTTGTGCCCCTCACCCCAGCCCTCTCCCCGACGGGGAGAGGGGAAAACTGGCGGCGTTTCTGACGCGGCAGGCGGCGGTGTTCGAGGCGGCACATCCGAAAACGCGGGCACTGGCCAGGGCGTCGGCAGAGGTCTGGCGCGGCGGGGTGCCGATGCACTGGATGGGGGACTGGGCCTCGCCCTTGCCTTTGTTTGCCGGGCGGGCAAAGGACGCGACCCTGTGGGATGTCGATGGTCATGCCTATGACGATTTCTGTCTGGGGGATACACCGTCCATGTTCGGGCATGGGCGGGAAGAATTACAAAAAGCCGTGGCCGCTCAGGCGCTTGAGGGCGTCGGCTTCATGTTGCCGACAGTGCGCGCCGTGCGGGTCGGGCAGCTATTGGCCGAGCGGTTCGGCCTGCCGTTGTGGCAGTGCGCGACCACGGCCTCGGATGCCAATCGCGCGGTGATCCGCTGGGCGCGGGCCATTACCAAAAGGCGTAAGATACTGATCATTGACGGCTGTTATCACGGCATGGTCGATGACGCCTTTGTCGGGCTGAAGGACGGTCAGGTGAGGGCAAAAAAAGGCCTGATCGGGCAGGTGGCCGACCTGACGCAGAACACGGTGGTCGTGCCGTTCAATGACCTTCCGGCGATGGAAGCGGCGCTGAAATCCGCTGAGGTGGCCTGTGTGCTGATGGAGCCGGTCATGACCAACTGCGGCATGATTTTGCCGCACGAAGGTTATCATCAGGCTGTGCGCGAACTGTGCGACGATACCGGCACCCTGCTGGTCTATGACGAAACCCATACCCTGTCGTCGGGCTATGGCGGCTATGGGCGTGAACAGGGCCTGAGGGCCGATATGCTGACGGTCGGTAAGGCCATTGCCGGAGGTATTCCGGCGGCGGTGTGGGGTGTGACGCAAGAGGTCGCCGTGCGCATGGAGGCGGCTCAGGCCGAGATTGGTGCCGGTTCATCCGGTATCGGCACGACGCTTTCCGGCAATGCGCTGGCTATGGCGGGCATGGAGGCCATGCTCACTGAGGTCATGACGCCTGAGGCCTGTGACTATATGCAGCGGGAAGCGGCCTATCTGGTGGCGCGCTTGCGTGAGGTAATTGCCCGTCAGGGGATGGACTGGAGCGTGGTGCATGTCGGGGCGCGGGCCGAGCTGGTGTTCGCCAGTCCGCCGCCGCGTCAGGCCGCCGAAATGCGCCCGCATCTTGAGGGGCCGCTATTGCCCGCTTTTCATCTCTATCTGATCAACAAAGGCATTCTGATAGCGCCGTTTCATAATATGATGCTGATTTCTCCGAAGACTCCGCGTGCGGCCATCGAACGGCTGGTGGCGGCGGTTGAAGGGTTTATAGTCGAATACAAAACGCTGAGGTAAGGGTGCCCCCTCCGTCAGCTTCGCTGCCACCTCCTCACGTCAAACAGGGGAGGATGTTTTAAGCTCTTGGCCCCGCTGTGCAGGGGAGGAGGAAAGAATAAGATGACCCTGCCGTCCCATCCTATGGTTGCCGATATAGCTGAGGCCGAGGCCTTTCTGGCGGCGCATCCGCATATCGCCTATTTCGAGATATTGTTTACCTCGATGACCGGTGTGCCGCGCGGTAAAAGATTGCGCAGACATGAACTGTTGCCGATCTATAGATACGGGCGGTTTCTGCCCGGTTCGGTGCTGGTGGTCGATACGCTGGGGGCTGATTGCGAGGATACGGGCCTTGTCTGGGAAGATGGCGATGCCGACCGCATCTGCCGTCCGGTGCCGGGGACGCTGGTGCCTGCGCCGTGGCTGGGCGAGGATGTCGGGCAGGTCATGCTGTCGATGTACGAACTGGATGGCACGCCCAATGACCTTGATCCGCGTCATGTGCTGCAACGGGTGCTTGAGCGATATAAGGCCGATGGCCTGACGCCGGTGGTGGCCTGCGAACTGGAATATTACCTCGTTGACACTGAGCGCGGCTTTGACGGGCGGCTGCAACCGGCGGCGACCTTTAATACCGGTGAGACGCCCAAAGGCACGCAGGTTTACGGCCTGCCGGAGATCGAGCAGCATGGGGCCTTTTTCCGTGACCTGTGGGCGACGGCGGATGCGCAGAATATCCCGCTGGAGGGGGCGATTTCCGAATTTGCCCCCGGTCAGGTGGAACTGACCCTGAGCCACAAGCCCGATGCCTTACGGGCGGCCGATGATGCGGTGATGTACAAGCGTCTGGCCAAGGGGGTGGCGCTGGCGCATGGCATTGAGGCGACCTTCATGGCCAAGCCCTGGGCTGATCGGGCGGGGTCGGGCTTTCATGTCCACATCAGTGTCGCCGACAAGGACGGGAACAATCTCTGTGCTTCGGAGGATCCGCAAGGATCAGACATGCTGAAGCAAATGATTGGCGGCATGAAGGATCATCTGGCCGATTGCATGGGCATACTGGCGCCCAATGCCAACAGTTTCAAACGCTTCAAGGCCAATTCCTATGCGCCGGTCGGCCTGACCTGGGGGGTGAATAACCGCACGGTTTCCCTGCGCGTCACGGCAGGGCCTGCCCATACGCGCCATGTCGAACATCGCGTCGCCGGTGCCGATGCCAATCCCTATCTGGTGCTGGCGGCCATACTGGCGGTGGCGCATCATGGCATTACCCACAAGACCGATCCCGGCCCGGCAGTGGTCGGCAACGGCTATGCGGTGGCGGCCGAATCGGGCGCGACCTTACCGACCAACTGGTTCGCGGCGGTGGCGGCGCTCGATCGTTCAGAGGTGCTGCGGGACTATCTGGGAGGGCGCTTCGTCGATATGTATGTCTCGGTCAAACGCACGGAACAGGCGCGTTTTTATGAGGAAGTTACTGAACTTGATTACGAATGGTACCTGCGTAATGCCTGACGTGGTTGCGGTCAGGGCAGGCTTTTCCTATAACCGCTGTCTTTAGATAAGCGTCTCACCGGTTCATAAGGAGAATTGACTATGGTGGCTTACCGTAACAGGGCTTCGCGCCGTTCATTGCTGCAAGGTCTGGGGGCCGCAGCCATAGGCATCAGCTTTGGCGGCCTGTCTGCCTGCTCCGGCGGGGCCAAGGTGGGGGAGAACGGTGAGGAAAAGCGCCTGAACTTCTATAACTGGGACACCTATATCGGCGATAATACCCTGTCGGACTTCAGGACTGCCAGCGGGATTACCGTCAATATGTCGGTCTTTGCCACCAATGACGAGCTGTTTGCCAAGCTCAAGACCGGCAATTCCGGCTTTGATGTCGTGGTGCCGTCGAATGATTTCGTCACACGCATGTCTCAGGCCGGTCTGCTGATGGAGCTTGATCATACCAAACTGCCGAATCTGAAAAACCTCGATCCGGCGTTTCAGGACCCGGCCTATGATCGCGGTTCGAAATATTCGGTCGCCTATGCCTGGCTGCTGTTGGGGATCGGCTATCGCAAGTCGAAAATGCCTGCGGGCTTCGTGCCGGATTCATGGAAGTATCTGTATGAGTCCGATCAGTTCAAGGGCCGCATCGCGCTCCTGTCCGAAGCCGGTGACCTCATCCGTCTGGGGGCCAAATATCTCGGGCACAGCGTCAATGCCATCACGCCGGAAATCGTCAAGCAGGTCGAGGACCTGCTGATCAGACAAAAGCCGAATATTGGTTCCTTCCATGCCGATGACGGTCAGGATCGCCTGCTGGCGGGGGATGTCGATCTGGTGATGGAATTCAACGGCGATATTGCTCAGGCCAAGCTGGAGGACGATGACATCGAATTCATCATCCCTAAGGAAGGCTCGCAGTTCAACGCCGATACGCTGGCCATTCCCAAGGATGCGCCGCGTCCCGACAATGCGCACCAGTTCATCAACTATATTCTCGATCCCGAAGCCAGCAAGCACATCTTTGAAACCATCCTGTTCCCGACGCCCAATCTGGCGGCCAAGGCCCTGATGCCTGACAGCTATCGCAATTCGCCGATCATCTTCCCGCCGGAAGCCGATCTGGCGCGCTGCGAATATGCCGATTTTGAAGGACAGGAAATGGCGCAGCTGTATGAAGATGCCATTACCCGCGTCAAGGCGGCCTAAAAAGGGTCGGTTTCTGGTCTGCAAAGCCTGAAAAAAAGCGCCGGAGGGGTTTCTCTCCGGCGCTTTTTTGTGGTGATCCCTGACCGTTCAGGCCTGCGGCCATTATGGCGAAATTGTGATCACTTCAGGCTTGACGCCTGACCTGTTGCGTATTCTCCTCCGTTTCAGACAGGATAAATAAAACTGAGGAGACGAATATGACTTCTTCACGCCACAGAGCGTCGCGCCGGTCCTTGTTACAGGGTATGGGAGCGGCGGCAATCGGCATCAGTTTCGGGGGGCTGGGGGCCTGTTCCAAAACGAGCCAGACGGGTGATAATGGCGAAGAAAAGCGCCTGAACTTCTATAACTGGGATACCTATATCGGTGAGACGACCCTTGCCGATTTCAAGGATCTGACCGGTATTGATGTCAATATGTCGATCTTTGCCACCAATGACGAGCTGTTTGCCAAGCTCAAGACCGGCAATTCCGGCTTTGATGTCGTGGTGCCGTCCAATGATTTCGTCACGCGTCTGTCTCAGGCCGGTTTGCTGATGGAGCTGGATCATGCCAAACTGCCTAACCGCAAGAACCTTGAGCCGGCCTTCCTTAATCCGAGCTATGATCCGGGCGGGAAATATTCGGTGGCCTATACCTGGCTGTTGCTGGGGATCGGCTATCGCAAGTCGAAAATGCCTGCGGGCTTCGTGCCGGATTCATGGAAGTATCTGTTCGATTCGCCGCAGTTCAAGGGCAAGATCGCGCTCCTGTCGGAATCGGGTGACCTGATCCGTCTGGGGGCCAAATATCTGGGGCACAGCGTCAATGATGTGACGCCGGAAATCATCAATCAGGTCGCCGATATGCTCATCAAACAGAAGCCGAATATCAAGGCTTTCCACGAAGATGACGGGCAGGACATGCTGCTGGCCGGTGATGTCGATGTGGTGATGGAATATAATGGCGACATCGCTCAGGCCAAGCTGGAGGACGATGACATCGACTTTATCATCCCGAAGGAAGGCTCGCAGTTTAATTCCGATACCTGGGCCATCCCCAAGGACGCGCCGCGCCCCGACAATGCGCATCAGTTCATCAACTACATGCTCGATCCTGAGGCGGGTAAGAAGATTTACGAGAAAATCCTGTTCCCGACCCCCAATGCCGCCGCCAAGGCGCTGATGCCTGACAGTTACCGCAACAATCCGATCATCTTTCCGTCCGAGGCCGAGATGGCGCGTTGTGAATATGCCGATTTTGAAGGTCTGGAACTGGCACAGGCCTACGAAGATGCTATTACCCGTGTGAAAGCGTCCTGAGTCCTCTCCTCAAAAGGGGAGGAAATCTATCGAGCAGAAAGGGAACCGCATGGAGCAAGGCTGGCGTCAGGCCAAGGGCATTTTTGCCGCTATGTTCAGCGCGCCACTGATCTGGCTGGTGCTGTTCTTTTTCGTGCCGCTGGGGATCGTCTGGCTCTATTCCTTCGGGGAGAACCGGGGCCTGATCGACATTGCCTTTACCGGCACATGGTCGAACTATGCCAAGGCGCTGGAGCCGCTTTATCTCGGTATCTTCGCCAAATCCATCTGGGTAGCGGGCCTGACTACATTCCTGTGTGTAGTGATCGGTTTTCCCGTGGCGCTGGCCATTACCTTTGCGCCGGACAAATGGAAGCCGTGGATGCTGCTTCTGGTCATGCTGCCGTTCTGGACCAATCTGCTGATCCGCACCTATGCCCTGATCGCGGTCTTGCGTACCGAAGGCTATATCAACCAGACCTACCGGTTTTTGTGGGAAAACGCCTCAGGCTTCATGACCCTGATCGGGCTGGCGCCGCTTGAAACCTATGTGGGAGATTTTACGCCGCTGAACCTGCTGTATAATAATTTTGCCGTGGTGGTCGGCCTTGTGTATGTGCATCTGCCGTTCATGATCCTGCCGCTCTATTCGACGCTTGACCGGCTTGACCGGTCGCTGCTTGAGGCCTCGCTCGATCTGGGGGCGGGCCACATCCGCACCCTGTTTGCCGTGGTCGTGCCGCTGGCGGGGGCGGGGATCGTGTCGGGTATCCTGATCACCTTCATTCCGGCGCTGGGGGCCTATCTGACGCCCGACCTGCTGGGGGGGACGGATTCGCAGATGATCGCCAATGTCATCGAATCGCAGTTCAAACGCGCCAATAACTGGCCGTTCGGGGCGGCGCTGGCCTTTTTGCTGGTCTATCTGACCTTTATCGGCATTGCCCTTCAGGGACTGCTTGAGCGGTCGGCCAGAAAGCGGGGCGCAGCATGAGTGAGATCGGGGTGAAAACAAAAGAACGGCCACCTGAAAAATTACCTCCGGGGCCGCTCGAATATCTGCGGCGCTGGCCGATGCAGGTGTGGCTGGTGCTGGTGACCCTGTTCCTTTATGTGCCGCTCATCAGCCTGATGGTTTTCAGCTTCAATGACTCGCGCCGCAATGTCGTGTGGCAGGGCTTTACGCTGAAATATTATGATAAGGCCCTGCACAATGACAGCCTGATACAGGCCTTTACCAATTCGATGGTCATTGCCCTGCTGGCGACGGTGATTTCGGTGATTGTCGGGGCAATGGCGGCCATCGTCCTGTGGCGCTTCCGCTTTCCCGGAAAGACGGCGTTCAATGCCGGTATGGCCATTCCCATCGTCGTGCCGGAAATCTGTATGGGCGTGGGGATGCTGGTGTTTTTCGCCAGAGTGCTGCCCTGGCCGCAGGGGCTGATGTGGCCGTTCAATCTCGGGGCTATTATCATCGCCCACGTCTCGTTCTGCTTCCCCTTTGTGGCGGTGGTGGTGCGGGCAAGGCTGGCGGGGTTCAACCGTGAGCTTGAGGAGGCGGCCAAGGATCTGGGGGCTTCGGAATGGCGCACCCTGATTGATGTGTTATTGCCGCATATCAAGCCGTCGCTGATTGCCGGTGCGCTTCTGGCCTTTACCCTGTCGCTCGATGATTTCGTCATCACCTTCTTTACGGCAGGGCCGGACACGGTGACCTTCCCCGTTAAAATCTATTCGATGGTACGGTTCTCGGTGACGCCTGAGGTCAATGCGGCCTCGACCATACTGATTGTCGTTACTGTTCTTCTGACCTTCCTTGCGCTCAAGGTGCAGGGTTCAAGCGCCCTGACCGCCGGACATGGCGGAGAGGGCAAAAAGTGAGCCATCCGATGACCGATATTTCCGCGCCCCTCAGCGACAAGACCATTATCCGTTTCGAGAATGTCTCCAAACATTTCGGCCGCAATACCGCCGTCGATAAGGTTTCGCTTGAGATCAGGGAAGGGGAGTTCTTCTCTCTGCTGGGGCCTTCGGGCTGTGGCAAGACCACGCTTCTGCGGATGCTGGCGGGGTTTGAAATGCCGTCTGAAGGCAAGATCTATATTGACGAAAAGGACGTGTCCCTGACGCCGCCGAACAAGCGGCCGGTCAATATGGTCTTTCAGTCCTATGCCGTGTTCCCGCATATGAGCGTGCTGGATAATGTCGCCTATGGCCTGAAAATGGACGGGGTGGGCAAGGCCGAGCGCATACAGCGGGCGACGGAGGCGCTGGAGCTGGTCAAGCTGGGGGGCTTCGGGGAGCGGATGCCGGATCAGATGTCCGGCGGTCAGCGGCAGCGGGTGGCGCTGGCGCGGGCGCTGGTGAAAAAGCCGCGCGTGCTGCTGCTCGATGAACCCCTGTCGGCGCTCGATGCCAAGCTCAGGGATGCCATGCGTACCGAACTGGCGCTGTTGCAGGAGAAGGTGGGGATTACCTTCATCATGGTCACCCACGATCAGGATGAGGCTCTGGCCATGGCGACGCGCTGCGCGGTGATGAACCGCGGGATTTTGCAGCAGGTGGCGACGCCGTTCGACCTGTATGAATTTCCCAATTCGCGCTTTGTCGCCGACTTTATCGGCAGCGTGAATATGTTTGAAGGGACGCTGGCGGTCGATGAGCCGGATCATGCCATTATCCGCTCGAAAGAGATTGGCGATATCTATCTCGATCATGGTGTCACGGGCGGTACCGGTGCGACGGTCTGGGCGGCTTTGCGGCCGGAAAAGATCGAGATTCACAAACACGACGCCAGACCCGCCAAGATGGAGGACGCCCCCGAAGGCTTCAATATCATCGAGGGTACGATCCGGCTGATGACCTATCTGGGGTCGGAAACCGTCTATGAGGTGGAACTCAATTCCGGCCGTATGGTCAAGGTGTTACGTTCTAATCTTACGCGCTGGGATCAGGAAGATTTCACCTGGGATGAAAAGGTGTGGCTGGCCTATAATGCCACATCGGTTGCCGCGCTTCTGGGGTAACAGAGTCACAGGCATGGCACCTGTCAGAGCCTGATGGCCACTGCCGCATACCTCGGGGCAAATGGGTGCAGGGGCCGCGCCCCTGCTGTGATCACAATTTTGCGAAGCCGTATCGGCGGGGCAGGGCAGGGGCTATAGTGCGGTCATAGGTTCGATTGCACCGGAGTTGCGCTTCATGGCCGATACGCTGAAAAACCATAATGCCGAAGACCTCAGGCGGCTTGATCTAGCGCACCATTTACCGGCGCAGGCCGATTACAGGCTGCTGCATGAACTGGGGGGCAGCCGTATCATTGTCGGGGCCGAAGGTTCGACCATTACCGATATTGACGGTACCCAATTGCTCGATGGCATGGCGGGCCTGTGGTGCGTCAATGTCGGTTACGGGCGGCGGGAACTGGCCGAAGCCGCCTATCAGCAGATGCTGGAACTGCCCTATTACAACACCTTCTTCAAGACGGCGACGGAACCGGCGGTGCGTCTGGCGGCAAAGATTGCCGAAAAGATGCAGATCGGGAATCCTGAACTGACGCATGTGTTTTTCAATTCGTCGGGGTCGGAGGCCAATGACACGGTTTTCCGGCTGGTGCGTCATTACTGGACGCTGAAAGGTGAACCGGAACGCAAGGTGTTCATCAGCCGCCACAATGCCTATCACGGATCGACCGTGGCCGGGGCGTCGCTCGGGGGGATGAGTTTCATGCACGCGCAAGGCGGCTTGCCGATTGCGGGCATCGAGCATGTGCGTCAGCCCTATCTGTTCGGCGAAGGCTTCGGGGATAATCCCGAACGCTTTGCCGAGGCCTGTGTGCAGGACATCGAAGACCGGATATTGCTCGTCGGGCCGCGTAAGGTGGCGGCCTTTATCGGTGAGCCGATACAGGGCGCGGGCGGGGTCATTATTCCCCCTGAGTCCTATTGGCCGAAGGTTGAGGCCCTGTGCCGCAAATATGGCATCCTGCTGATCTGCGATGAGGTGATCAACGGCTTCGGGCGGCTGGGGCACTGGTTCGGGCATCAGCATTACGGGATCAAACCCGACCTGATTGCCATGGCCAAGGGCCTGTCGTCAGGCTATCTGCCGATTTCGGCGGTCGGGGTATCGAAGGCGATTGTTGATGTGCTGGTGGAAAAGGGCGGGGATTTCGTCCACGGCTATACCTATTCCGGTCATCCGACCTGTGCGGCGGTGGCGCTGAAAAACATCGAAATCATTGAGCGTGAAGGTCTTGTCGAGCGCACGCGCGAGGTGACGGGGCCTTATCTGGCGCGGGCGCTGGAGCGGCTTGAGGATCATCCGTTGGTGGGGGAGGCGCGGTCTCTGGGCCTGAT
>Ga0222423_1001028_pt1 | contig 14370 bp, 13 predicted proteins | sample 3A0metagenome_FD_182472 | JGI IMG/M metagenome (GOLD analysis project Ga0222423, IMG submission 182472) | Enriched microbial communities from leaf-cutter ant dump, University of Wisconsin, Madison, United States - 3A0 (version 2) | ecosystem: Environmental > Terrestrial > Nest > Insects nest >...
ATCAGCAGCCCCAGGGGCAACTGAATAAGGATAGAAGCAACAACGATGATCAGGTTGTGCACCAGCGCACCCGTGAACACATCGTTGGTCAGGACTGAAACGTAGTTTTTCAGTCCAACAAAATCTACGAGCGGTCCAAAGCCCTTCCACTTATACAGGGAGAACTGGACGGCTCTAATCATGGGCCAGACCACGAAGAGCAGGAAGAGGATCAGTGCCGGGGCAATAAAGGCTGCTGCCTGCAGGCCGAGGCGGTAGTTGGGTTTGGTCTTGCGACGATCTGGGCCCGCCCCGCCTGCGGGGGACACAGTGTCCCCCGCAAGCGTGTGGGTGGTGCGGTTCGTCGCAGACAATGTCGCATCAAGCGATGCGGTTGACTTGTCTGCCACGGTTAACTCACTTTTCTGCGTCGGCTGCGGACTGCGTTGCGTCCACGACGTCCTGCGATGATGCCTGACCAGCGAACATCAGTGCGATCTCGTCGTTCATAGCACCACCAATGGAGGTACCGAACGCGGTGTCAAAGTACAGCTGAACGAATGGCGCTGCGTCACGAACCTTGAGGAGTTCAGCCAGAGCCGGGTCCTTGACAGCGGAGTTTGCTGCTGGGTTGGTGGGCAAGCCCATGTCGCGCTCCGCAAATCCGGTCTGCACCTTGTCAGAGAGCAGGTAGTTGAGGAAGTCAACGGCTGCGTCAGGTGCCTTTGCAGACACGGACCATGCGTCACCGCCACCAAGCTGAGCAGCTGGGTCGCCCTGGCCGCCCTCGATTGCTGGGAATGGGAACCAGCCGGTGTTCTCGCCGAGGCCCTTGCCGTCCTCGGTCAGGCCCTGCATAACGCCTGGCTCCCAGTGACCTGCGAGTTCCATAGCGACCTTGCCGGTTGCCAGCAGACCCGATGCGGAGGTTGGGCCAGACTGTGCTGGAGTGGACAGGAAGCCGGAGTTGAATGGCTCCTTGGAAATGAGTTCCTTAAGCGAGTCACCAGCCTTGATGAAGCATGGGTCCTGGAAGTCAAGCGAGGTCACGGCCTTCTGCAGGACGTCCTGCGAGCACTGACGCAGTGCGGTGTAGTACCAGTAGTGCGCTGCTGGCCACTTGTCACCGGCGCCCACGGAGATGGGCTCGATGCCCTTGCCCTTGAGGGTTTCGATGTCCTGGTAGAGCTCAGTCATCGTGGTTGGGGTGGAGGTGATGCCTGCGTCAGCAAACATTGCCTTGTTGTACCAGAAGCCAACAACACCCATGGAGAATGGCAGGCCGTACGTCTTGCCGTCGATTTGCCATCCGGCAACGTTTCCACCGAGCTTGGCAATGGTGTCTTTGGAGGCCTCGGAGATGTCCTTGGTCAGTCCTGCGGAGACGTGGTCTGCAAGTTCTCCACCACCACGCTCCATGTAGATGTCTGGGAGGTCGCCGGACTGGAATGCTGCTTCCAGCTTGGTGACCATGTCTTCGTGCTGGAGGGCTTCGATCTTGATGTGCACGCCAGCGTGGTCGGCCTCGAAGTCCTTGGCGACTTGCTCGTAGTAGGCCTTGCCTGGGTCACTGTTGGAGTTGTGCCACCAGGTGATGGTGGTGTCACCCGATGCCTTACCGGTTTCGCCGCCCTTTTCGCCGCCGTCATCGCTGGAGCATGCTGCAGCGAGCAGTGAGACGGTGGCCGCAACAGCCAATCCCTTGATGAAACGTGAATTTTTCACGGTTGATCTCCTCATCGTTGAGTGAAGTAGACCCAATATATTCAAGCGTTGAACATTTAGTCAACCGTTATCGTTAACGATTTCGATAACGTTATCGTAAAGATCGCTTCAGCCCTATAATGAACTCTGTGAACACCACATCACGCGTCACCATGGCTGACGTGGCCCGCGAGGCCGGCGTCTCCGTGGCCACGGTCTCCAAGGTCGTTAACAATAGGGACGGCATCTCCGAGTCGCGCGCGCAGCACGTCAAAGACGTCATCGCCGAGTTGGGATACGCCGCGAGCCTCGGCGCGCAATCGCTGCGCTCGCGCACCACAGGTGTGCTCGGCATGCTCGTGGCCGAGTTCGAGCCGTTTTCCGCTGAGCTACTCAAGGGCGCTTCTACGGCTATCAAGTCCACTGACTACGAGTTACTTGCGTATTCCGGCAAGTCAGACCAGTCCACGATGTATGGCTGGGAGCGCCAGCATGTGGCCCGGCTGTCAGGAACTCTCATCGACGGCGCAGTCATTGTGACGCCCTCCGGCATGGAGACGACCTTCCCGGTGCCCATTGTGGCCATCGACCCGCACATTGGCACGACTCAACTGCCCACTGTCCGCTGTGACTCGTACACGGGCGCTATGACCGCGACTGCCCACCTCATTTCGCTGGGGCACCGGTCCATTGGTTTCCTGGGTGGACGTGCAGATTTGCAGTCGTCTAAGGACCGCGAGGCGGGTTATCGCGATGCCATGCGCGCCGCGGGACTGCCCATCAATGAGGCTCTGATCGGCGAGGGCGGCTACCTGCCCGAGCGCGCGATCGAACCGACTCGTGCGTTGCTTTCGCATCGCGATCGCCCTACGGCGATTTTTGCGGCGAACGATTTGTCCGCAATCGAGGTGGTTAAGGTGGCTGAGTCCATGGGACTGTCCGTGCCTACCGATTTGTCGGTAATTGGCTTTGACAACGTACCCGACGCAGCCTTGTTCCGCATCCCGTTGACCACAATGGCCCAGCCCCTGCAAGAGATGGGCCAGATGGCCATGAATATGCTGGTCAAGTTGGTGGCAGGGCAGGACACCACAACGCAGATCCTCGTGGATACTACGCTGGTTACGCGTGAGTCGTGCGCGCCGCCGCGCTAGCCGCGCCTACCCAAAGTTTTTGCCCTCACCACGGTAGGTCAGCTGATTATCGACGATCCTGCCGCCTTCCAGCAGATACGTCACGTTAAAGCGTTCCATCTGTTCGCCAGCCTTTGCCCCACGCAGCCAAACCCGCTCGCCCACTTGCGGCACACCGGGTGTGCTGATGCCAGTGCCAGCCTTTACACCCGCGCCCTTGGCGATGCGCAGTGGTGTTTGCACCTCACCCGCGCCCTCGGTGCCCACGGGAAGAAGCCCAGGGGTCACCAGTTTGGGTTGACGGTTTTGCTTGGCTTGGCCTGAGGCCACGTATCCCCCGGCAAACGCGGTGATGAATCCCGGTGCCGGCTTACGGACTACGTCAAGGCCAAAATAGGCGGAGGGCACTAGGCCAAGGTGGTCGTATCCGTCAAACAATCCGGGATGGTAGAAGCCGGAACCTGCCGTCACCTCGGTGATTTCGGTGGCGGTGTCAAAGGTGTGCAGGGAGCCGGTGCCGCCCGCGTTGACGATGTCGAGTTCGCCGAGCCGGAAGCGCATTGCGCTTGCAATCTCTAGCCGGCGTTCAGCGAGTTCCGCACGGGAGATCTTCTTCATGATGCGCACCGCGGGTGAGCTGTCGGGCAAACCTGCTATTTGGGCGTCATAAAACATGAGACCCACCACGTGCACGGCGGTACTTTGTTGCGCCACATCTAGGAATGCGAGCACGTCCTCTTTAGTGTGCAGCGGGGAACGGCGCACACCCACATGGATGGGCATCTTGGTGCGGGCAAAGATACGCAGGGATGAGTCCACGTCCACGGCCACCCGAATGGGGGTGGGCGGTCCAGCCGCGGCAATGATGTCGAGATGGTCGGCGCAGTCCACCATAAGGGTGATCTCAGCTCGCGCTAGGTCGTTGTCTGGTGCGGCTAGTTCTGCGAGCGCACCACGGTCCACGGTGGGATAAGCCACGAGCACATCCCGCATTCCGTTGGCTACGAGCCAGAGTGCTTCGCGCAGGGAATATGCCATCAAGCCTTGGAATCCCTCGAGCGCGAGAGCTCGGTTTAGCAGGTGGCGCACGCGCAGCGATTTGGTAGCAATCCGGATAGGGTGCCCGTGGGCGCGTGCGGCCATTGATGCGCCGTTTGCGTCAAACGCGGCGAGGTCAATGACGGACAGTGGTGCGGGCAGTTCACGGGTCGCTTCGCTCAGTATTGCGGCGGCTCGTCCGGTTGAAGCTATCGGCGCTGATGTCATCATGTGGTGAGTCTATCGGTCGAGGTGGCGCGGTGGCATTACACTCCAGTCATGGTTGCGTTTCGATTTCAAGGAAGAAACTCTTCGCGCGAGGGTGCTCAGGCGACTGCTGGTTCACGTTGGTCGAACACTTGGACTAACTGGGCCGGCACTGTTACGAGCCGTCCACATTCGGTGCAGACTCCCTCTAACCCCTTGGCTCTTGCCCGCATTGTGGATCAGGCTGTTGCCAAGGGTGACACGGTTCGGGCTGTTGGCGCGGGGCACTCATTCACTCCTGCTGCGGCAACCAATGGCATTCAGGTTTCGCTCGATAATCTGAATCAGTTGGAATCGATAGTTCCCATTGAGGGTACTGACGGTGAGGCGCTGGTGACCGTTGGCGCTGGCATTCGCTTGCATGCGCTTAATGCGCTTTTGGCTGAGCATGGTCTTGCGATGCCGAATCTTGGAGATATCGATCACCAGTCTTTGGCCGGTGCGTTGAGTACTGGCACACATGGTACGGGTGCGCGCCTGACGGGTTTGGCTGCGCAGGTGCGCGCCATGCGTTTGCTGCTAGCGAGTGGCGAGGTGGTGGACGTTTCCGCCACACACAACCCCGAATTGTTCAAGGCCGCGCAGGTGAGTTTGGGTGCGCTTGGCATTATGCTGACGGCTACGTTGCGCTGCGTTCCGGCATTTTTATTGCACGCTCGAGAGACACCCATGCCGCTGGCCGAGGTGTTTGAGCATCTGGTGGGGCCGGATAACTTTGCCGATGCCAACGATCATTTTGAGTTTTATTGGTTTCCCGGCACGCAGGGCACGCTGGCAAAGTTCAATAATCGTGTTCCCACGGGTACTAAGCCCAGCACTGCAGACTTGGGTCCTGCTCAGGCGGCTGCACGTTCGGCGCGGTTTTGGGTGGATGATGAGTTGCTATCCAATGGCCTATTCCAGTTGACGAATTCGCTGTCCGCACGCGTGCCCGCGTTGACGCCTTCGATCAATCAAATTGCCTCACGTGCACTCTCTGCGCGTGAGTACATTGCGCCTTCCCATGAGGTGTTTATTTCGCCGCGCCGGGTGCGCTTTGTGGAGATGGAGTATGCGGTTCCGCGTGAGTCTCTCCCGGAGGTGCTGGCGGAGTTTATGAAGGTGGCTAACCGCAAGGATTTGGCGGTGCAGTTCCCGATTGAGGTGCGTTTTGCCGCGGCGGATGACGTGTGGCTTTCTACTGCACATGAGCGGGAGAGCGCTTATGTTGCTGTCCACCAGTATCAGCACAGTCCGTACCGTGAGTATTTTGATGCTGCTGAGCCGATTTTCCGGGCGGCGGGTGGGCGTCCGCACTGGGGAAAGATGCATACGCTTGGTCACGCGGATTTTGCTGCGTTATACCCTAGGCTCGGTGAGTTTACGGAGTTGCGCGCACAGTATGATCCGCGTGGAACTTTTGCCAATTACTACACCAATCACGTGTTTGGCCGGGTCTGAGGGAGGCCTGAAGAAGGTATGCCACGAGTTGGTCTGACCCGCGAGAAGTTGGTTGCCACGGCTATGGCAATGGCTGACGAGCAGGGCTTGGCTGGGCTGTCTATGCATGCGTTGGCTCGGCACTATGGCGTGGCGGCTCCCAGCATGTATAAGCATGTGCGCAATGTGGAGGATTTGCAGTGTGCTATTGCGTTCGAGGCATTGACTCTTTTTGAACATGCGTTGCGCGGTGCGGAACCTGGCATTGTTGGTCTTGCGCGGGCGTATCGTGTTTTTGCTGCTGGTCACCCGGGCCTTTATGAGGCTACGCAGCTGCCTGCGCTGTTCCGCGAGGATGGCGCTGCGGAAACGTCAAATCGGATTGTTGCGCTGATTGCCTCGGTTCTGCCGGATAATTTGCTTCCCGACGACATGGTCCATCAGGTGCGTATCATCCGTTCCGTCCTGCACGGCTTTGTGATGCTTGAGCGCTCGGGTGGGTTTGGGCAGCCTCAGTCGCTCGACGCAACCTTTGCAGAGCTGTGTACTTCCTTGCAGGTGATGACTTCATTGGGTGGTGTGAGTGCCACTAAGTCGGCTTCTACGCAGTTAAGCACGCACCCCGGGCGCCGGTAGATTCTGCTGGGCGGTGCTGCTCAGTCCGTCGCGATCACGAGTGCAGTTGCTATTGCTGCGAGTCCTTCGCCTCGCCCCGCAAACCCGAGCGCGTCGGTTGTCGTGGCCGAGATTCGTACCGTGGCGCCTGCAGCTGCGCTCATGCGTTCTTGCATGAGGTCACGGTGCGGTCCCACTTTAGGCCGGTTTCCAATCACTTGGACTGCCACATTTCCAATGGTGTATCCGGCTTCGCGCACACGGCGCGCGGCCTCTGCAAGCAGTACCGAGCCTGCCGCGCCCGCCCATTCAGGTTCGCTGGTGCCAAAGTTTGAGCCGAGGTCGCCGAGTCCCGCCGCGCTGAACAGGGCGTCTGCAGCCGCATGGGCAATAACGTCCGCGTCTGAGTGTCCTTCAAGTGGACGCTCGCCGGGGAGGTGCACACCTCCCAGCCACATTTCACGCGTGGAACTTTCTTCAGCAAAGGCGTGAACGTCCGAGCCAATACCCACGAGTGGCAGTGCTTGAGTCATGTCTATCGTTCTCCGTGTGGTGGAACCTTGGGGCTTAGATGGCAGGAATTCCCCGCGTTATCGCGGCGTACCGCCGGTTGCTTGAGCAAACAGCACCCGGGCAAGTGCTAGGTCTGTGGGTGTCGTGATTTTAAGGGCGAGCGCGTCCCCCTCAACTGAAACCACTTGGTGTCCGGCCCAGCGGGCGAGGGTGGAATCATCTGTTGCGGCCTGCTGCTCGTGCGCACCACGGTCCGCAAATTGTGTGTGCATTTGCCACGCGACATCCCACGCAAACCCCTGTGGGGTTTGCACAACGCGCATGGTGTTACGGTCCACATTGGCGACGATACCCCTAGTCCCAGCCACACTCTGCGGTGCCTCTGGGTCAATTTGGGCGAGGGTGTCGGCTACCGCAACCGTGGGCACAACTGCGCTCGCACCTGCGGAAATAGCCGCAACAACCCGGTCCATTGTGGTGGAAGGTGTCATAGCGCGGGCTGCATCATGGATGAGGGCAACGTCAAGCTCCCCTGCCTGGCGCAACGCTTTGAGGCCGGCAAACACGGAGGCTTGGCGTGTTGGTCCACCCGCAACCACAGCCACGGGTATGACCATACCGAGCCGTGAAGTAGCGGAACGGAACAGTTCTACCTCCGCAGCGGGTGCGGTAACTACGATCGCCGCCGCGCCATCAACGAGTTGCGCATGACGTAAGGCGAGAGCAAAAAGCGAGGTATCGTCGCCAATCTGGCCATCAGCAGCAAGCGGCACAAGCGCTTTGGGCACACCGTAACCCAGCCGGCTGCCGGAGCCTGCGGCGGTCACCACGATGCCTACGCGGGGTGGGGAAGAAATCGTCACTCCATGAGCCTAGCGGACCTACCTTAGGCGAGCGGATTAGGACGCCACCCGTACGCGGTCCGTACGCACCACCGCACTGCGGTGCCCAAGGCGGCGCAACACAATACGCACCCACAGCTTTTCGCCGCGATCGGCTTCGCGGACCTCATACTTCTTACCACGAGCACCGGGAATCGATTCCTTGCCTCGCATCCACTGGAACTCTACAGACTGTGCGTCCGGCTCAATAAAATCACGCTCAAAACCTGCGACTCGCAGTTCCTCACCCACGCGGGCGCTGCCTTTAATACGTGGGGTCTCACCGAGGTATTCGGGCGCGTCACCCAAGGCAACAACCCCCAGTTCAACATCAACGGTTGAGGTGAGCGCGCCGGGGGCATCGGCTTCCACCAAAAGCGTAAGGCTTCGCCCACGCAGCGAAGGCGTGACCAGCAACTCGCGCTGCGTTGCACCTTCTATTTCAGCGTCATTGCTCAGCCACTGGAAGCGTAACTGCGTGGCCGTTGGAACAAAATCGGTGCGCTTGATCTTTGCAGTGGCAATCTCACCAACTCGTGGATCACTCACCGTGACCACTGCGTCTTCCTTCAATGTTATTGAGGTGCCCTGGCCGATCCAGCCCGCACTAACTCGGTTGACCGAGGGCAGTGCGCCATCACGGTGTCCCACAAGCTCCACAGACAGTGACGCGCCCGCGCTGCCCTGAACTGGCGTGAACGTTGCACCAAAAAATGCATCAGGGTTGGCAGATTCATCGCCACCAGTCTCAGGCGAAGATACCAACTCAAGCGTGTTGCTGACGCGATGCGCCTCAAGGCCGTCGGTCTCATGCACCACTACTCCGCCGATAAGCCAGGCCACATCGAGCGAATCAACAGCTGGGCTGAATGCGTCTGCATTGACGGCAACATGCACCGGGCGTTCCTCGGCGATGCCAGTGTCTGGAACAACACCCTCCGCAGGCTCGGCTGTGCCAAGAATCGACACCTTAGCCAAGTCCAAGGTGGAAGCAGGGAAGAAGTCTTTTGCGTCGGGAGTGTCAGTTACATCAGGAGCGCCAGTGTTGTTCTCGCCAGTACCCGGCGCCGCGTCCTGAGGTGTACCGTCCTGAGGCCCAGCATTCAATGAATCAGCGCCGAGTTCTGCTGCGCCATCTGCCGTCTCGTCCGTCATCGGCTCAGGCTGTTCAAGGGAAGCAAAGACGTTGCGCGCCTCTCCCTGCAAAGAACTAAAGAGGGTCTCGGACTCATATCCATCGCTGTGTTCAGTCACAAAACTCGCCTCCGTCAACACACCACGCACGCGTGGTTCACCACCTGCAACGCTCTCGCGCCGCGTCATAACAACGCCAGCCGCCCACCTACTATTCCAACTGGATACTGCTCCAGTTGAAACGTTGGCGAGCGGCTGGCGCTTTAAAACGTTGAGCCAGCCTTACGACTGCCTATTGAGTTCAAACGTGCACTGTCATCTCAAGCCACACGCTCAAACCGCACTCCCGCACTTAACCTGCGAGGACCTCGTCAAGAATTGCCTCGGCGTTTGCCTCTTCAGTGTGCTCCGCAAGTGCGAGTTCCGATACCAAGATCTGACGGGCACGAGCAAGCATGCGCTTTTCTCCTGCGGACAGGCCGCGGTCGGTGTCTCGTCGAGAAAGATCACGAACGACCTCGGCAACCTTGATGACGTCACCCGATGCGATCTTCTCTACGTTTGCCTTGTAGCGACGTGACCAGTTAGTAGGTTCCTCTGTATATGGGGCGCGAAGCACCTCAAATACTTCATCGAGGCCTTCCTTACCAACCACATCACGCACACCAACGAGGTCTACGTTCTCTGCTGGAACCTCAATGGTCAGGTCACCCTGCGCCACTCGAAGTTTCAAGTACGTTTTATCTACGCCACGGATCGTACGAGTTTTAATCTCTTCGATTAGTGCGGCTCCGTGGTGCGGGTAGACGACGGTCTCCCCTACTGTGAACGACATCAGCGGTTGTCCCCTTTCGCGGATATCTAGTCTATCACGGGCCCCTTAGCAAAAATTGGAGTAATCTTTCACACTCACTGCGGTTACGTCAAGTTACCTGACCGTACTTGTAGGTAACGTGTCGGACTTCATAACGCACTCCTGCCATTCACTAACGGGTGACAGATAGACTGACAAGTGGCATGCCCGCTGCCGTACACGCACCACACTAGCCAGCGAGACCGTCGGTTTTTCTGCACAGATTCACCTACGTCATTCCCTGGCCTCGTGGACGCCGGCGCCTCGCACGTCACCTTGCAAGAAGCTTCGCTCGATGCGAGCGACCCAACCCGTGCCTTGGAGTTCTACATGTTCGCCCTGTTCTCTGCTTCCCGCCCCGCGCGCGTGGTCGCTAGCCTCGCCATTGCGGGAGGCCTCACGCTTGGCCTGTCCGCGTGCAGCCAGGTCACCACGGACATCTACTATGCGCCGTCAGACGGAACTCGCGTCACGCTGCCCACCAACACCCTCGAGGTCATTAACCTGATGATCCTCACCTCGGATAATGGCAACGCCGTACTCGTAGGCGCCATCCACAACCGCACCACCGAGTCCAACACTGCAACAATCACAGCCACCGACGGCTCGATTGACAAGTCCTTCACTGTGGACGGCGGCGCAACCCTCAACCTGTACAAGGACGGCGAGCCTGTCACGTTGACTGGATTCACCGCCAAGGCCGGATCGGCAGTTGAAGCCACGTTCTCGGATGCACAGGGCACCTCGCAGACCATCCACATCCCGGTGTTTGATGGTGACCTGCCCGAGTACCAGGAGTACCTGCCCACCGCCGCCCAGTAGTCACGGGCCCAGTAGTCACGGGCCCAGCAGTTTCTCCACTGTGTAGTTTTCCTTGGCAGTGCATGGCTTTCGTGCACACAGCGCCAAGGAAAACCACACCACCTTATTTACGACGAGACCCGCACCTTCTGATGGAAGGTGCGGGTCTCGTCGTCAATCAGTTGGGCCGGGGCTTATCCAAAGCGACCCGAAATGTAGTCCTCAGTTGCCTGCTGGCGAGGTGAGGAGAACATCGTGGCAGTCTCATCAATCTCAATGAGCTTGCCGGGCTTACCCGTGCCAGCAATATTGAAGAAGGCAGTACGGTCCGAGACACGAGCCGCCTGCTGCATATTGTGCGTAACAATCACAATCGTGTAATCAGACTTCAACTCATGCATAAGGTCCTCAATAGCAAGTGTGGAAATCGGGTCCAAAGCAGAGCACGGCTCATCCATAAGCAGCACCTCAGGCTTCACCGCAATCGCGCGGGCAATGCACAACCGCTGCTGCTGACCACCAGAAAGCGACGAACCCGGACGGTCAAGTCGGTCCTTAACTTCATTCCACAGGTTCGCACCGCGCAAGGATTGCTCCACAATGTCAGCGGCGTCCGACTTGGAAATCTTCTTAGAGTTCAAGCGAACACCGGCCAGCACATTCTCCGCGATGGACATAGTGGGGAACGGGTTAGCCCGCTGGAACACCATACCCACGTGACGGCGCACAGCCACCGGGTCAACGGACGGACCATACAGATCCTCACCATCAAGCAGGGCCTGGCCCTCAACGCGCGCACCAGGAATAACCTCATGCATGCGATTTAGCGTGCGCAAGAACGTGGACTTACCACACCCCGAAGGGCCAATAAGCGCGGTGATAGAGCGCGGCTCAATCTCCATATTCACGCCTTCTACAGCAAGAAAATCACCGTAGTAAACGTTCAGATCCTTTACATCGATTCGCTTTGACATCTTTACCTTCTTAGAAATTTTGGGAAGCAACTGCGCTGGTAGCCGAGCCGGTCAAGCCCCGGTGTAACCGCTGGAATTACCGCTCCAACTTGGGCGCAAAATACTTAGACACAAGCCGAGCCAGCAGGTTCAACACCATGACAATGACAATGAGCACAAGGGCTGCACCCCACGCTCGATCCACGCCAACGCCACCCTGGGCATACTGGCGGTAAGCAAACACTGGAAGAGTGGTCATACGGCCCTCAAACAAGTTCCAGTTCGTCTCATTGACAATGCCAACAGTCAACAAGAGCGGCGCAGTTTCACCGATCACACGGGCAATCGCGAGCATGACACCCGTAACGATTCCACCCACAGCGGTGCGCAGTACCACTTTAAAGATCGTGCGTGCCTTGGACACACCCAGCGCATACGAGGCCTCACGCAGCTCATTAGGAACCAGACGCAACATCTCTTCCACCGAGCGAATAACCACGGGAGTCATCAGCACCGCGAGCGCCGCCGCGCCCATAATTCCGGCGCGATATGCCGGACCAAACACGAGCGTGAAAAGCGTGAACGCAAACAGACCCGCCACAATTGAAGGAATTCCAGTCATGACGTCCACAAAGAACGTCACTCCGCGCGCTAACGCACCGCGACCATACTCCACCAGGTAAACGGCTGTCAGGATGCCAATCGGCACCGAGATAACCGTAGCCGCGGCCGTGATAAGGATCGTTCCCCAGATTGCATGGAAAATGCCACCCTCCGTCATCTGCCCAAACACACCCACCATGTTGGTGTTCAGGAAGTCAAAGGACATGACCTTTAAACCACGCGCAATAACCGTCCACAGCAGTGAAACGAGCGGGATCAGTGCGATGCCAAACGCCACCACAACCAGAGTCGTTGCAAAGCGGTCTGCAGCATAGCGTGAGCCCTCCACGCGCTGAGACGTGATCGTGATAGCTACGGCGTAAATCAACACGCCAAGCACAACCACACCGGCCACATTAGGGTGCGAGAACGCAAGCAAAACAAGGAAAGAAACCACGAAGCTGCCTACGAGGAACACCCATGGCATCCACTTGGGTAGTCGCGGTGCGGAAGCAAGAACGCCGGGGGTCTCGCCGCCAGCGGTAAGGATAGCCATCAGTTAGCTCCATTAAATTCTGCGCGGCGGCTCACGATCCAGCGGGCCCCCATATTGACCAGCAGCGTGATGATGAACAGGGCAAGACCAGTTGCGATCAGTGCAGACACCGACAACCCAGAAGATTCTGGGAACTTCGCCGCAATGTTGGCGGCGATTGTTTGGTGCTGCCCCGGCTTCAGCAAGAAGAACGAGTACATAGTGCCCGGCGACAAAATCATCAAAACAGCCATGGTTTCACCAAGTGCGCGGCCAAGTCCGAGCATCGACGCCGAGACGATACCGGAACGACCAAACGGCAACACCGTCATGCGCACCAGTTCCCACCGGGTAGCACCCAGCGCTAGCGCGGCCTCCTCATGCAGGCGTGGAGTCTGCAAGAAAATCTCGCGCGTTACAGCGGTAACAATCGGCAAGATCATTACCGCGAGCACTAAGCTCGCGGTCAACACGTTCTTGGCCGGAGCCTGGTAACCCGCGAACAGGGGAATAAACCCGAGCGAGTTTGTCATCCAGGTAAAGATTGGGTCCAGTTGCGGCGCAAGCCACAGGGCACCCCACAAGCCGTACACAACCGAAGGGATAGCCGCGAGCAGGTCAATCACGTACCCGATCACACCCGCCAACCGGCGAGGTGAATAGTGCGAGATGAACAGTGCAATCGCAACCGAAAGCGGAACCGCCACCACCAGCGCGATAATCGCGGAAAGCAGGGTTCCAAAAACTAGTGGGCCAATGTAGCCCAGCAACGAACCTGCGTTCGCGCCGATAACCTTCTGCAGGTCCTCAGGCGCCGCAGTAATTGCCGGCCATGCCTCGTAGATGAGGAAGCCGGCAACAGCCGCCAGAACCACCAAAATGGTGATTCCAGCGGCCGTTGAGAGGAATTCGAACCAACGCGCCGCAAACACCGACGCAACTTTTCCGCGCTGACGCGAACCAAAGGCTACCCCGCCCTGGTTAGCGCCCCCCTGCGTACCGCTCTGATTGGTGGTTCCCAACGGGGCACCACCCCAGCTTCCGGCCTGGCCCGACTGGCCTGGTTGTCCAGACTGTCCAGGCTCTAGGGCGGACGAGGACACGGCAGGCGAGAAGGAGGATCGCTCCTGCGCTCCTGTTCGCGTGCCCTGCGGGCCGCTCAGCGACGGATCTAGCTGCGTCATGCGAGTGTCAACCTCTACGTGTGCGTGGTGTACACCGGCCTAGCCGGTGCTTGCGGATCGGGGTTAGTTCAACTTCACTTAGCGGAGATCGAGTCGATCGCAGCCTGAACCTCGGCGCGCAGTGCGTCCGAGATTGGAGCGGAACCAGCAACATCGGCAGCAGCCGCAACGTTCTGACCCTCAGCGGATGCAACGTAGCTCAGGAATGCCTTCACGTTGGTGGCGTCCTCAGCGGTGTCGTACACCGAGCATGCGATGTCGTAGGACACAAGCACGAGCGGGTAAGCACCAGCCTCAGTGGTCTTACGGTCCAGAGCAACCGCGATCTGCTTGTCAGTTGCACCCTCTGCACGTGGCGAAGAGTCCACAACCTTAGCTGCAGCCTCAGCCGAGAAAGGCACGTAAGAGTCACCAACCTTGACGGCAACCGTACCCAGGTCACCAGCGCGCGAAGCGTCAGCGTAACCAATTGCACCCTCAGCGCCGGAAACGGTGTCGATCATGCCCTGGGTCTGAGCACCAGACTGGGTACCAGCAATTGGCCATTCTTGGCCGGCAGGGTCAGTCCACGCACCGTTCGAGGCCTGTGCAAGGTAGTCGGTGAAGTTCTCGGTGGTACCGGACTTGTCAGAGCGGTTCACCGGAATGATAGCGATGTCAGGAAGTTCAACGCCCTCGTTCTCAGCAGCAATTGCTGGGTCGTTCCACTTCTTGATGGTGCCGTTGAAGACCTTAGCCATGGTCTCACCGGACATGTT
>Ga0222423_1001029_pt1 | contig 14368 bp, 11 predicted proteins | sample 3A0metagenome_FD_182472 | JGI IMG/M metagenome (GOLD analysis project Ga0222423, IMG submission 182472) | Enriched microbial communities from leaf-cutter ant dump, University of Wisconsin, Madison, United States - 3A0 (version 2) | ecosystem: Environmental > Terrestrial > Nest > Insects nest >...
AGATCAAAAAAGTGGGGGGCTGTGCGCCAGCCCTGCGAGTGCGCGGCTCCCATGAACGCGTAACCGATCATGGCCACGCCGAGTTCTGGTTTCATAATGCTGTCCTTCTGATGTGCAGAAAGTGGCTGACCTGGTAGAGCTGCATTGCGTGGTGCCGTGTCAGTCGCTGATCCGCGAGCTTTCGATTATCGTGCGTTTCTCAGTCCGAAGTACTGCTATGGGTGATGGCGGACTTACGCGACCCTTCTGTCGTGACCGCGCTGGGTCGGCGTGACGTCGGCGTCCGCTGATTCTTACGACAAAACTATGCTTACTTTTGTCGGTTGTCAATCAAAAGATGGATTTAGTCACTACAATAGTTGCCAGTGATCGGCGCAAGGTCGATCGCGCAAAGACGCTTTTTTACGTGCTTGTGCATGGTTTACTTGGGAGATGGAGAACATGGCAAAGAGTGCACCGCGGCTTGCTGGAGCAGGGGAAATGTTCCAGTTGCTGCGGGATGGCAAGCCCCGCACCCGTTCCGAGCTCGCGATGCTGACCGGGCAAGCGCGCTCCACAATTGCAACGCGGATCGACATTCTGGAGCAACTTGGGCTTATTGCTTCTGTGGGTGAAGCTTCCTCAACGGGTGGCCGCCCCCCGGCGACCTTCGCATTCAACCCCCTCGCCCGGGTGGTTATTGGTGTGGACCTTGGTGCTGCGCATGCTCGGATTGCTATTACGGACCTGTCTGCTAGTGTCATTGAGATCCACGATGAGTCCCTCCATGTCGCTGATGGGCCAGAGGTGGTCTTGGATCGAGTGGTTGAGATTTGCCAAGATCTGCTTGCGCGTTCAGGACGTGCGGTTTCCGACCTCGCGGCGATTGGACTCGGAGTTCCCGGTCCTGTGGAACACAGCACTGGTAGGCCAATTGCCCCGCCTATCATGCCAGGCTGGGATGGTTTTGACGTTCCTGGCTATGTGAGTCGGCACTTTAACGTACCCATCCTCGTGGACAATGACGTGAACCTCATGGCGGTAGGTGAGTACAGGACCGCGTGGGAAGACCATGACAACATGCTTTTTATCAAGGTGGCTACCGGGATTGGATCCGGAATCATTTTGGATGGGGCGCTGCGGCGTGGGGCTCAAGGTGCTGCCGGGGATATTGGGCATATCGTTCTCAGCGACCACAGTGATGTTCCTTGTGACTGCGGTAATTTTGGTTGCCTTGAGGCGGTTGCGGGCGGTGCGGCTGTAGCCCGCGCACTCGAAGGGACCGTGAAAGTTCCTGCTGGTGCTTCGCTGGCTGCGCAGGGGGCAACGGCGGTGGTAGATGCTGTGCGCGAGGGGAGTATTGAAGCGCGGACTGCTGTGCGTGATGCAGGGCGAAACATTGGAACTGTTGCTGCCGCATGTGTCTCAATGCTTAACCCCTCGCTGATCGTTGTGGGTGGTGCGCTTGTTGGAGCTGGTGAGCAGCTCATGGCGGGAATGCGTGAATCCCTCTACCAACGTTCCCTTCCGCTAGCAACCCAGCATTTGCGTGTGGTGACCTCGCAAGCTAAGGAGCGTGCGGGCATTCTGGGTGGGGCATATCTCGCGATCGATCACGTGCTCTCGGCTGAAGCGATTGATGCGATGAACGAATAGGTGAACTCGCGTGGTGTTGTAGCTTTGGCTTGGTGTATTTCCTGCAAATCCAGAGCTTCTGAACTGCCCGAGGAACCCTGCTGACGGGATGATCCCCGCTGTGTGGCCCCTTGATATGTTTCAAGGTTGTCAACGCAGCGGGGATTTTTGTGTAAAGGGGTGGAGGTTTGCATCCTTTGACCGGCCATAATGCGGCTCCCGAATGTAATAGATGATTTTAGTCTTGCAACTTAGTTGTGTTAGTCGACAAAAGTCTGTAGGCTGACGACACAAGGCCTTTCGGGGCGCCAGAAAGATCTGGCGCTTCTTCATCGAGTAACTTCCCATCAAGGGGGGACTCACAGCCAAGTGTCCAAAGGAGGACCAAGCAATGAAGAACATCCACAAAGGGTTGATTGCCTCAGTGGCTGTAGCCTCAGTGCTCTCGCTCACGGCCTGCGGCTCGGGCGGAACAAACGATAAGGGCACCACCTCGCCCAATGCGACTGGCACCAGTGATGCACCGGCCCCACAGTCAATCACCATTTCTTATCCTGCAGATCACCAGAGTTTTGACCCGACCAAGACGGTGACTGCGATTGATGGTGCAATGTTCGGCCAGATCGGTGGACGGCTCACTAGCCTTACCATCGACGGCAAGATCGAGAATGAACTCGCAGACACCATTACCATGTCTGATGACTTCACCTCAGCAATCGTCACTCTGAAGAGCGGCCTGAAGTTCTCGGATGGAACCGAGATCAAACCATCCGACGTGGCCGCAACGTTTACCCGCGATATGAAGGTTGACGGATCGACCATTGCGTCACTGACTGCAAACTTTAAGGCCGTTACCGCAACGGATAGTGAAGTCAAGTTCGAGTTTGTGGCGCCATTCCCCTCGTTCCCAAGTGCTATCGCCGCTGATGGAGCGATGATCTTCCCAGAGGCTGGGCTCGCGCAGGGCGACTCATTCTTTGACAACCCGATCTCGGCCGGCCTATATAAGTTGGACGGGGCATGGTCCGGAAACAGCATCAAGCTCGTTGCAAACGACAACTTCTTTGACGGTAAGGCGCCGTACCAAGAGATCACCTTCACTTCACTCGCCGACTCGAATGCTGTGGTCAGTCAGATGAAGTCGGGTCAGATTCAATTCTCCGCAGACCTGCCTCCGAGCTACCTCGAGCAGTTCAAGGGTACGGACGTCGCTACGTCCTTTGCCCCGGGCTTTGGCTTCTATGATCTGCGACTCAACAACCGAGTTGCCCCTTTCAACGATGCGAATGTACGCAACGCAATCAACCTGGGAATTGACCGCGAGGCCCTTGTGTCCCAGATCTGGCAGGGTAACAACGAAGTACAGGGTGGCTTCTGGCCACGCACGCTCTCGGGTTACGACGCCAAGTACAACACTGCACGTGACGTGGAGGGTGCTAAGGCGCTGCTTAAGGGCACCGAGTGTGAGAACGGCTGCACGGTCAAGCTCATGTACTCGGAGGCGGACTTCCCCTTTGCGAACCAGGTTGTCCTCCTCGTCCAGAACCAACTCAAGGACATTGGCATCAACATCGAGCTTGACTCGGTTGACCAGCCGACACTGATCGACCGTCTTGTTTCCGGTGATTTCCAGATGGCACCAGGTGCTAACAACTCGGGTGGAGCATTCCCAGACAAACTCATTAACGATGCCCTACTGTCCAGCAGCGGTATCTCTGCCGAGTTCACTGGATACAACTCACCTGAAATGGACGCCTTGGTCAAGAAGGTAGTCAACAGCAATGGCAGTGCACGTGAGGCTGCCGAGCAGGAGGTTGGTGCACTGTTTGAAAAGGACCGTCCGTTTGTCACTTACGCAACCCGTGTTCGCGGTCAGGCATCCTCATTGCCAGCAGACAAGATCGCGATTGTGGGTAGCTCCCTCGTTATCGCGGCTGACAAGTAAGTAGAACATCATGGGTACGCGAGCATTGAGACGCATTGCAAGCAGAGTCGGTCAGTCGCTTGTGACGGTATTCGTTGTGTGCACCCTCGTGTTCGCGATGATCCGCCTCATTCCTGGGGATCCGGTTCTCCAGATCCTCGGGAATGAGGCATCACCCGAGAGCATCAAGGCACTGCGGTCACAACTGCACCTGGATGGCTCTCTCCTCCAGCAGTACGGGTCCTATCTCTCGGATCTGTTGCACGGAAACCTCGGTGCGTCCTTAATCCAACGTGGGCGCCCCGTCTCGGAAATCATTTCCAGTTCTGTCACCAGCACGTTGACGATTGCACTGTTTGGCCTAATCCTGGGTGTTCTTGTAGGAATGATTGCGGGTGTATGGGGTGCAGTCACTCGACGCAAGGCCGTCAACGTTGGTGTTCAGGCCTTTTCCATCTTGGCCTACGCCACCCCAACTTTCCTCTTTGCCCTGCTCCTCGTTCTCGTAGTGGCCCTGATGTGGGGTCTACTCCCCGCGGGTGGCTGGCCGGGTGGATTCGTTCAGAGTCTGCCGTACGCAATCCTGCCTGCCATCGCACTTGGCGTGAACCTTGCACCGAAGTTCCTACGCCCTGTGCGCCAAGAGGCCATCGATGTGCAGGACACGCTATTCATGGAAGCTGCGATTTCTCGAGGTTTGCCCAGGCGCAAACTGAACCTGAGCCACGTTCTTCCCAACTCGTTGCTCCCGCTGGTCACGCTCGTGGGAATCAGCCTGGGTGGCCTGCTCACCAACGCAGTGATCGTTGAAGCAGTCTTTGGTATTCCAGGTCTTGGCTCAGAACTATCTAAGGCCGTGGCTCAGCGCGACTATCCGGTTATACAGGGAATCACCCTGTTGATGAGCGTTACCGTCATCGTGGGCAACTTGCTTGCGGAAACCATGTACCAATTTGTTGACCCAAGGGCGCGAGTGCAATGACGATTACCCGAAAGCCAATCAGACTCTCCTTTTTGCGCACGCTCTTTGGTGAACGCGTTTCCCGCACCGTTGGTGCGGTTCTGATTCTGCTCGTAGTTTTGGGCTGTATCTTTGTCCCCATCTTTTCCTCGCACGATCCCTCGGACCTCGTTGCTCCGCCAATGCAAGCGCCCTCATGGGCACATCCATTTGGTACTGATGTGGTGGGACGTGACGTTTTTGTTCGTACCTTTGCCGGTGGTCGCATAGACCTCTTTGCGGCGCTCATTGTGGTGGGTTTCAACGCCACCTTTGGCACCTTGCTTGGCACGGCAGCCGGGTCTAGCACACGCCGCGCGTTTGACTCAGTAGTCATGCGCATCATCGACGCCATCTTGGCTGTCCCCATGGTGGTTCTCCTCCTTGCAGTTGTCATGGTTGTCGGATCAACCAACGCCTGGGGTCCACTCCCTGCCGGGTTGCCCGGTGCCATGATCGCCATGATGCTTATTGGCTGGGCGTTTTATGCTCGCCTCTCGCGGGGGCAGGCCTTGGTGTATCGAGAATCGGATTTTGTAGTTGCGAGCCGCATTGCTGGCTTGAGTCAGTGGCGGATTGTTACGAAGCACATCTTTCCCGGTGTCGGCCGGCTCTCCCTGTCTAACGCAATTGGGGATTTGGTCGCGTCTGTAGTGCTGCTCGCGTCACTCCCTTTCCTTGGCGCGGGTGTGCAGCCGCCAGCCCCCGAGTGGGGATCGATCATGTATGAGGGACGTGGATTCCTCCAGCAGGCGTGGTGGATCACCATGTGCCCTGGCATCATCTTGGCTCTGACCGGCCTAGGCCTTAGCTTCCTAGCGGACTCGTTCCTTGACTCACGGGAGGCAGGAAAATGACTAACGCTCCACACCCAACACCAAGTGCAGCGCCGAACACGGTACCAATGGTTTCGGTCAGTGAGCTTGGCGTTGAGATTGGTGGCCGTCAGATCATCACTGACGTGTCCTTTGATATTCCTCGGGGCGGTTCCCTCGCGCTGGTGGGAGAGTCTGGGTCTGGAAAGACCGTGACCTCCCGCGTTCTGACTGGCCTGCTCAAGCGGATTGGTGGATCCGTGACTAGCGGTGAGGCGCTGGTCAATGGGGTGGATGTTGCTCACCTCGATGAGTCAGGTTGGACATCCCTGCGGGGCCGTACTATCGCACTGGTCCCGCAGGCCTCCCTTTCTGGTCTCGACCCAGTCATGCGGATTGGTAAGCAGCTCATTGAAACCATTCGTACCCTCGACCCCGGCTGTGAGGACGCGGTGGCGAGGGCGATCGAACTGCTTGACCACGTGCGTCTGCCTAATCCTGCTGATTTGCTGCGGCGCTATCCCCACGAGCTCTCCGGCGGTATGCGCCAGCGCGTCATGATCGCGCTTGCGCTTACTGCACAGCCAAAACTCATGGTTGCCGACGAGCCCACAACGGCTCTTGATGTCACCGTGCAGCGTGACATCCTGCAACTCCTCAATGAGTTGCGGGCGGAAGGCGAGATGTCGCTGTTGCTTATTGCGCACGACCTCGCGGCCGTACAAGAGGTGTGTGACAACGTCGCCGTGATGAACAAGGGTGTGCTGGTGGAATCTGGGCCCACTGCCAGCGTGTTGAGCACGCCAACGCACGAGTACACCCGTGCTCTGTTGGCAGCTCGCCCCGAGAACGCAACTCCAGGTCACCCGCTCGCGGTGCTTGGCTCGGATGGTGTCCTACGGACCCCGGACTTCCTGCCGGAAGCTGCACGCCCAACGGGCGGCACTGCGGGTGCTCCGGTCGTTCAAATTTCCGACGATTCCCCACAGACCCAGCCCACGTCACCTCAGCCGCTTATCGCCCTATCCGGCATCACGATGCAGTACCGAGGTACCAAAAGCCCCTCACTACATCCCGTGGATTTGGAAATTGCGGAGGGCGAGTCCTTAGGCATTGTTGGTGAGTCTGGTAGTGGCAAGACCACCCTAGGTCGCATCCTTGTGGGAGCGCTAGCCCCTACCAGCGGCACGATCACGGTTGGCGGACAAGACTGGTCGAGCGTGCGCAGGAAGGACCCGCGCCGCAAGGAAGTCCAAATGGTTTTCCAGGACCCGTATGGATCTCTGACGCCGTGGCGCACCCCGCGGCAAATCGTGGTGGACGTCCTGCAGCGGTGGAATTCCATGAGCCGGGCCGAGGCCCGCGAGCGCGCGGGGCAGATCCTGAGTGAAGTGGGACTTCCCAGTATCGCCATGGACCGTAGAACCTCGAACCTGTCCGGTGGACAGTGCCAACGGGCAGGTATTGCTCGTGCGCTCGCGGCAGAACCACGGATACTTGTGGCAGACGAACCAACTTCCTCGCTTGATGTTTCCATCCAGGCTCAGATCCTGAATCTGCTCCTTGAACTGCGGTATCGCAAGGATCTAACGTTGATCCTCATCAGCCACGATCTCGGTGTTATCCGGCATATGACGGACCGGGCCATCGTGCTCACCGGTGGACACGTAGTGGAAACTGGCGAAACCAAGACTGTCCTCGAGCAGCCCACAAACGAATACACTCAACGGCTCGTAGCATCGACCCCGACGCTCAAAGCCAAAAACTAAGGAGACAACCACCATGACCGTACGCGTATCCATCGTGGGAGTGTGGCACGTTCACGCCGGCGAGTACGTTGACGAGCTCCTAGCTCACCCCGAGTTTGAGGTGGCCGGCGTGTGGGACAGCAACCAAGATGCCGCACGCGCATTTGCCACAGAGCGCGGCCTGTCTGTCCTGGATTCGTTTGATGCCGCAGTCGCGGAGGGCATTGACGGCATCGTGGTGTGCAGTGAAACTACTGCACACGTCGAGCTTATTTCGACTGCCCTGCGTGCTGGAAAACACGTGTTCACCGAGAAGGTACTAACCGGTGACGTGCAATCGGCGCGCGAGTTGGAGGAACTCGCCGCACAATCTGGCCGGTCCCTCTTTGTCTCCCTGCAGCGCCTTGCCGAGCCGTGGATCTACGAGATGATGGACGTCATCGCATCCGGCGAAATCGGCCAGATCACTTCCAGCCGGTTCCGCTACCAGCACGGTGGCGTGACCGAGGGCTGGCTACCAGATGCCTTCATGAACCAAGAAGAAGCAGGCGGCGGCTCCATTATCGACCTGGGTGCCCACGGTTACTACCTGTCTAACCTGTTCCACAAGGCATTCCCCGAATCTCTCGTGGCGAGCGCGCACTCGTTCACGGGCGCCAGAGTTGAGGACCACTCCGTAGTGGTCCTCAACTACCCGGGCGGTGTCACCTCGGTGCTCGAAACCAGCCTCATCGCCGGGCCATACTCCCGCTGGTGCGAGGTCTATGGCACGCAAGGCTTTGCCGTGGTGGATACTCGCGATGACTTGGTATATGTGCGCCGTTTGGCAGACGGAAACGGAGCAGCGTGGACTCCACGTGAGAATGGACCACGCCGGGCCACCCCGCTCGTGCGATGGCTGGCTTCGATTGAGCAAGGTAAGCCCGATGCCGAAAACGTAGCGGCCGCCCTGCGCCTGACCGCACAGGTCGAGGCATCCTACGCTGCGGCAACTATGGGCGCACGCACGCACCTGAGTGACCCGGCGGAATAACCCGGCAGGATCGTCGAAAATCAAAACGGGCAAATAGCCCACCCGGCAACAACAACGGGAGTAAGGACCACCATGACTGCACCCACCATGAGCCACGACTGGTGGCGAGACGCCGTCATCTACCAGGTGTATCCACGATCCTTTGCGGACGGTAACGGCGACGGCATGGGCGACCTGCCCGGCATCACCGCACGGCTCGATCACCTGGCAGAACTCGGTGTTGATGCGGTGTGGCTCTCGCCGTTCTACCGCTCACCGCAGGCGGATGCGGGATACGACGTGAGTGACTACCGCGACGTGGACCCGATGTTTGGCACACTCGCTGACTTTGATGCGCTCGCGGCCCGGGCGCACGCGCTGGGACTCAAGGTGATCGTGGACATCGTGCCAAACCACACCTCCAGCGCGCACGCCTGGTTCCATCAGGCACTCGCTGCACAGCCGGGTAGCGTGGAACGTGAGCGGTATATCTTCCGCGACGGGCGTGGCGAGGCCGGAGAACTGCCGCCGAACAACTGGCAGTCTGTGTTTTTTGGGCCGGCATGGACTCGTGTGACGGAACAAGACGGAACGCCGGGGCAGTGGTATCTGCACCTGTTTGACTCAAGCCAGCCCGACCTGAACTGGGATAACCCAGCGGTTCTCAACGAATTTGATGACGTGCTGCGGTTCTGGCTGCGGCGCGGCGTGGATGGGTTCCGAGTAGATGTGGCGCGTGCACTGATCAAGAAGCAGGGCCTGCCAGATGTTCCCGAGGGCATCTACGAGAGCCCAGATTTCAACCACGGCGGCGTGGACCTACCCATGTGGGACCAGCCCGGGGTGCACGATATCTACCGGCGCTGGCATCGGGTGCTCGGCGAATTTGGTACGGATCGAATCCTTGTGGCAGAGGCGCATATCCGCCCACCCGCACAGTTGGCCCGCTACGTCCGTCCGGACGAGATGCACCAGGCCTTCAACTTTGAGTTCCTCGACTGCCCATACCGCGCAGAGGACCTGCGGCAGGTGATTAGCGAGTCCCTAGCGGCTTATGCCGCCGTGGGCGCGCCCTCCACCTGGGTGCTAAACAATCACGACGATGTCCGGCACGTTTCCCGGCTTGGCCTGCCTATAGGTACAGTCACCGACAATGGCATTGGCCCGCGCGATCCCCAACCTGATTTAAAGCTCGGTACACGGCGGGCACGGGCTATCACGCTCGTGGAACTTGCGCTTCCGGGCTCTGCATACATTTATCAGGGCGAGGAAGTGGGTCTACCTGAGCACACTACACTTCCCGATGATTCCCGTGACGACCCCATGTTCTCGCGTTCCGGTGGACAAGCGGCAGGCCGTGACGGCTGCCGTGTGCCTGTTCCATGGGAGCCGGGTGTGCCAAGCCGAGGATTTTCGGCGGCGGGGAAGACCTGGCTTCCGCAGGCGGAGGACTGGGACCAGTACACCGTCGAGGTGCAGCGTGGGGTGGCCGGGTCCATGTACGAGATGTATCGCGCAGCGCTGGCGATTCGCTCGCGAGAGGGTCTCGGCCGAGCCTCGTTGACGTGGGTGGACGGGCCGGATGGTTCCTGGGGCCAAGGCCAGAACGTGCTGTCCTTTGTGGTGGGTCGCGTGCAGGTGATTGCCGTGCTGGATGACGCACAGGCTGACCTGCCAGTGGGGGAAGTGCTGCTCAGTTCTCAGCCGCTCCTTGAGGGTTCCACTACCATTCCCAGCAACACCACTGTGTGGGTTGCTCTGCCGTAGGTGCTGAGACCCCGCGCTGTAGCGCGCTGCTCTGGTTTGCTCGCGCTGTAGCGCTGCCTGCCGGAAGTGAGCGGAGGAGGCAGCGAGAAGGTCTGAAAACGGTAGTGTAGAACGTCTGAAAATGGTAGCGTAGGGCCTCTGACCTGCGCTTTCTTGGCGATTGGTTGGGTCGTGATTTTCGACGATACGTCTGGCTCCTAGCCCACCCTCACCGTGGGTGCACCCAGGGTGAGGTCGGTGCGTGACCCGGCCGTCTCGTCGAAAATCCGGGGGCGCACCCGTCCCCCTCCCCGCATTAACGATGTAGACGCATCAAAAATGATGTATCTGCAACATTTTTCGTAGGTCTCATGATGTGGGAAGGGGCTGCGGGATCCGGGGCTCCCGCCACACCAGCACCGCCACCAAAGCCGCAATAAGTACCGTGGTCAGGGCAAACGGAACCGGGATGAGCGGGTCGATGAGCACGAGGACCGCCACCAGCGGCATGACAGTGTTGACCACCGCGTCGCCGAGCGTGCGGACCACAAGCAACCACACACCCAGCAGGAACACGGCGATCGGGGCCGTGTACGCGAACGACGCCCACGGCTGCGAAAGCGAACTCGCGCCGGTGATGAGATCAACCTCCGCCTCAATACCCGCGGAAAACGCGCCCACCGCAGCGAACACAAAATAGTGACCGTAACCGTAGATGAGCGAGCTTTTCAGATCGCCAATCCGAGAGTGATGCGGCGGCCAAAAATACACCCACCACAGGCCAGCCGTCACCACCAACGTGAGCACACCAAGGGCAATCAAAGGGGCGAGATTGTGCTTCTCGTGCAAGGCCTCGATGATCGCATTGGCTGAGCCGAGCAGCGACTCACCCAACAAAATGAGCGTGAACAGACTGTACCGCTCGGTGATGTGATGCGGATGGACGGGCGTGCGCGTCTGGCGCTCCGCAATCGCCGGCACCAGCAACTCGGCCCCAACGAGCATAAAAAACGCCCACGCAAACACCTCGCCGGGCAGGGCCAGCGCACCCCACCACAGCAGCTGCACAATCGTCACGCCCAGCGCATAACGGTGCGCCGTCCGCTTCAAGCTAGGGTCACGTGTGCCGCGCGCAGCCCGCAACCACTGCGTAACCAGCGCAATACGCATGATGATGTAGCCGATTACAACGAGCGTGTAATTGCCGTCCTCATACACCGGTTTAATACCCGCAGCGAGCACCAAAACGCCGCTCATCTGCACAAACGTGACCAGACGATACAGCCAGTCATCCTGGCTAAAAGACGTGCCCAGCCACGTGTAATTCATCCACGCCCACCAAATACCAAAAAACACGTGCGCAAACGCAGACAAGCCCGCCAGCACATGCCCGGCGGAAAGCTGGTGATGCAACTCCGAGGCGGAAATCGAGATCGCGATGACAAACACCAGATCAAAGAACAGCTCAAGTGACGACGCAACGCGGCCGGGTTCTTCCGGGTCTCGGGGAGACAGGGGAGTGAGCCGGAAGCGAGGTGGTTGAGGATTTTGGAGGTTTTGGCTGTGAACCGGTTGGGTTTGAGTTTGGTGCTGGGTTTGGTGCTGGGTTTGGTGCTGGGGATCGCGTGATTCGTGCGGTGCGGGCATGGTGCAACTTTAGACTTCAGCCACTTGCAGTGCATGCATTAATGGAGTAGACGCAGCAATAAAGATGTATGTACATCATTTTTGATAGATCTCACGATGTGGGCGGTGCGGGTGATGTGGGAGGTGAGGACAGTGGCTTGCGGCTCAACAGAACCAGCGCGGCAAGCGCGCTTGCGGCCTCGCCGGCGGGAATCGCCCACCAGATTCCGGTGGGACCCCACCAGTGCCCGAACGCCAAAACAATGGGCAGCTTGATCACCAGAAGCGTGCCAATAGAGATGAGATAGGACGGCGCCGGCATGCCGAGCGCCTGAAAATACGCGGACACCAACTGCCCAATCCCGGAGAAGATGAAGCTCAGCGCAATGATGCGCAGCGCAAACACGCTCTGATCTACCGCCTCCGGACTACTCAAGAACAGTCCCACGAGCGGCCGCGCACCAGTCGCAATCACCCCGGCGGCCAGCGCACCGTACAGGAAACTCGCCCGCAACGCCAAAGTCCGCGCCCGCTGCACCCGCTCAAACAGCCGTGCGCCCGCATTAAACGAAACAATAGGCTGTACACCCTGTGTAATGCCCGTTTGCGGCATGGTCACAAAAGTCTGTACCCGCGCACACACCGCATACGCGGCAAGAACTCCGGCACCCGCAAGCGCCAAGGTGGTGTTGATGACGAGCGTCAGTAACGTCGCGCCCAAGCCGGCCAAGAAGGAAGGTGCGCCGATGGATAGAACCTGCCGTATCGTCGGGAAGTGAGGGCGCAACTGCGCCCAACCCACGCGATACGGCCGATTTTTCTGAATAAAGAAGAACCACACAGCCATGCAGGCGGACACCGCCTGCCCGCCCACGGTGCCCAGGCCCGCGCCGACCACGCCCATGTTGAAGCCGAAAATCAGGATCGGATCGAGCACCATCTGCACCAGGACGGCGGATCCCCATAGCATGGTGGAGAAAAATAGGCGGCCCTCGGCCCGCACGAGCGACGAAAATCCCGTGGAAAAAATCGCCCCGCCGATGATGACAGTCGCGTACGGCTTGGCAAACGGCATGGTCGCGTCGGTGGTGCCTACGAGCCGCAGCAGCGGCTCCAAAAACACCAGCCCACCCACTGTGACCAGCACGGCCGTGCCCCAAAACACCACAAACGAGTTGCCGGCAGCGCGCCCGGCGTGGCCCGGATGCCCCGCACCCAACGCGCGCGACACAATCGATGCGCCACCCACACCCACCGTGGTGGACACCGCACCCAACAGCAGCAACAGTGGCGCTACGAGATTCACGGCCGCCAGCGCGGATTCGCCCACGCCGCGCGCCACAAACCATGCGTTGGTCAGCGCATATATCCCGTACACGCCCACGGACGCGGTGGTTTGCGAGCACGTCCACCACAACAACCGCCCGATCGGTTGGGTGCCCAAATCGTGCGGGCCGCGGCGCTGGGTTCGTTTGGGCGGGGTTTTCTTTGGTGGAGTCTCGGCGGGGTCCGGTGCCGCAGGCACCTGGCGGGGTCCTGCTTCCCGACGAAGTGGCTGGGACCCAGCCGAATCGTCGGGAAGGGGAGTGGGTGCGTTACCCACCCTGCAAAAATGATGTAGACGCATCAAAAATGATGTATCTGCAACAATTTTCGTAGATCTCATGGGGTGAGACGCCCGAACTGGGCCATGAGTGCGTCGAGGCATTCGCGGCCGAGGTCATAAACCTCGGTGTCGGTGTGGCCGCGGTATTTGGTTTCCACGATCATGATGACCGCGAGGTAAAGCGAGTAGAGGCGGCGGCGGGTGCGCTGCGCTGGGGTGAGGGTGGTCGGAGTCAACCCCGCGTGGGTTTGCCTGGTGGGAGTCAGCCCCGCAGAGCTTGGATCTGCGGGCGAGGCGATGCCGAAGCCGATCATGAAGTTGGTGGGATCGCCGAAGCTGGGGAGGTCGAGGCCGGTCAGACCGGCCTCCATGAGTGGGTCGCCGTAGATGGCGCGTTCGTGGTCGAGGATTGCGACGATGCGGCCGTCGCGGATCATGGAGTTTTTTGTCCACAGGTCCACTTCAACAAGGTGGGGGACGGTGACTTCGTCGAGCGCTGCGGCGTTTTCGTGGATCACGGAGCGGATATCGTTACTGGTCCAGCCCAGATCGATGCCCACGCGCTCGCCGTCTGTCAGGGTGTCCTCGATCATTGCGTGGAATGCTTCACGCCAGGTGGGGTAGCCGGGGCCCACGAGCGGCCCAAAGTGCGGGCCGGTGATGGTGTTGATCTCGCGGTTCAGCGCGCCGAGTTCGCGGTTTCCGGCCGCGATCACCTCGGGGGATAGGTGTGTGGAGAACCCAAAGTTGTCCGCGTCGATGTACTCCATGAAGAAGTAGTCGGCGTCGATGAGCTCGTGCGTGAGGTCCGCAAAATCCACGCGTGGCACGGGAACGGTGGTCTGTGTGGAGACGAGGCGCATCGCTTCGAGCTCGGCGCGCATCATGTTGACCTCGCGCGTGAGCACGGGGACGTTGGCTGGCGGGGCGATTTTGAGCACGACCTGGCGGCTGTCGCGCAGCGTGATGCGGTAGGCCACGTTGAACCAGCCCTCGGTGATTTCGTGGGCAAAGTCACTGGTGGTGGGCACGGCGTCGGCGCCGTATGCGCGTTCGATGAGCGCGCGGAGGGTCTCGGGGGATTGGCGATTTTTGGTGGTGCTTTCCATGGCGAATCCTCTGGTGTGGTGGGCCTTGCTCCATCGACTTCCTCAGAAAGTGCTGTAATCCCCCGGAATTTCCGGGGAGACGTAACACTTTTCGTGGATCTCGATGGGTGGGGTGCGGCTGGCGTCAGCACTGACGCCAGGAGGGCAACTAGTACGATCGTACAACAC
>Ga0222423_1001030_pt1 | contig 14368 bp, 16 predicted proteins | sample 3A0metagenome_FD_182472 | JGI IMG/M metagenome (GOLD analysis project Ga0222423, IMG submission 182472) | Enriched microbial communities from leaf-cutter ant dump, University of Wisconsin, Madison, United States - 3A0 (version 2) | ecosystem: Environmental > Terrestrial > Nest > Insects nest >...
GTTTTGAATTCTGTATGTGACGACCGTTTTGGCTATCATTGACGTCCGTTTTTTCTGCTTTTACCTGAATTTCCAGACGGTTGATGATTTCCTCGCGCAGAAGCTCCATTTCTTCGAGCACCGCATCGACGTCCTGACGACGAGGAGAGCGTGGAAGGCGGGCCAGGAGCGCGATGTACATGGCCTCGATCGCCTCCCAATCGCCATCCGCGCCCTCGTCCATGGCGGCCGAGATCAGCTTGCGTACATCGCGGCGGCAGAGCGACAACGCCTCTTTCGCGCGCTTGAACTGAAGACGTTCGGCAGCGAGCTGCTGTGCCAGGCCGGCCAACTCGCTCGCACGGGCGAGCAGAGGCGCAAGGCTGAAGCCGAAGGCGGCCTCAATGTCCCCTCCCCGGCCCCGATGTGCATAGCGCTTGCCATTCGGGCTATCGCGGCGTTCGATCAGGCCGGCATCGACCAGCGCGGAAAGATGCCGGCGCAAGGTCGTGCCGGCGATGCCGTGGGCGCGCTGAGACAGCTGGTTATTCGACGGGAAAACGATCAGGCCGCCGCTCTCATCCGAGAGTTCATCGTTCGGATAGAAGCTCAGCAGCGCTTGCAGCACCGTTATCGACCGATCCTGGAGGCCGAAGACATCCTTCGCCTCGCCGACGTCGTTGAAGACTTTCCACTTATTGACCGCCTTGCCCGCATCGCGGTCTGCGGTTTCGAGCTGGCCTCTCACCAAGGCAAGCGTCATCGGCCGCCCATGAGGCGTTGTCACACGTCCAATCTGCATTTTCTTTCACCTTTCAAAGGGCAAAAGAAATCCGCTCACCAAAACGGTGCCAAAGACTCTTGACAGGGATTCGTGGAAATGTGATTCTCAGGCTGCTTATATCCGAGAAGGGCTTCCACGACGGCGACGTTTTGGGGGCCTTTTTCTTTTGTCGGCTGCGCTCCAGTTGGCAATCGAATTGTCAGGTGACAATTCGATCAGTAGGTTGAAATTATTGTTCTTTGGCCTCGAACGCTGCCACTAGCTCGGCCAATTTCTCCGAAAGAAATGATGCGAAAGGTTCGGACGTTACCGTAATCTTCGTACCGCGCTTTCCCCTCTCCACGGAGGCCAAAATCGTTCCTTTTCGGCCACGCAGAACTTCCACGCCAGCACCCTCTGCGTCCTTGGGCGCTGACAATGCCCGCCAAAGTAGCTCGAATTTCGCGTTAGTATCCAACGAGGCGAAAGTGGACGACATGGCTTCCTTGGCCACACGCTTCGATGCTGCTGGATCCTTCAAACGCTCGGCGAATGCCATCCACCTAGGTCGTCCAACCTTTGGTGCTGGACCGATAGCGACAATGACTTCAGGCTTCACCGCCTCAGCGACCTGCAAGAGCCGCGATGTCTCTGGCTTGTCGATGGAGAGTGCTCTGGCGATAGTGTCACGGTCAAACCCATGCTCGTCCATGCGCCGCGCAAACAGAGCGCGTTCGATAAAGCTGAGATCGGCACGCGGTCCGTTCTCCTGCCCCTGTGCAAGAACAAATTGCTGATCATCCATCTCGCGAACGACGGCTTTGACCTGACGGCCGAGTATTTTCGCGACCCGTGTGCGCCGATGCCCAAACACGGACTGGTAGCGATTGGCCATTGTGGGATGCGGTCGCACAAGAATCGGGACTTGCTGCCCCGCTTCTTCAATAGCTGTCTTCAATTTCTCGAATTCGGCATCGAATTCCACCGGAATTCGGTCCTGAATAAACGCCGATTCGATTGAATCCGGATTGAGTTCAACAACCCTGTCGCCCGCAGCTAGTGCGTCACGCAATTCTCTGGCGGCGGTGGCTTCTTCGCTCAAACGTCCAAGGGAAAGGTTCATCGCACGCACAGCACCCGCAGGCTTGTGAGGTTGCGAAGCAGGTTGTGCATCACTCCCCGGAAGACCAGCTGAAACCATACTCTTTAGAATATCGCGACCCTTCATGCCCTACCCCATGACTTTCGGATAAGTGCTTCAACCTCACCGTTCACACTATCCATCGCCTCGATGCCACGATCGTAGGTCTGCCTGTGCATGGTTTCGCGTCCTGCTTCGTAAATCGTCTGTTTAGAAAGACCCGCATCAGAGACGGCAGTCGACTTGACCATCATAGATGTAAGGACTCGGTCGCCGAACAAGTTTCGCAGAAAAGCAACGATTTGAGCCTGCGGTCCATCGTTTGGCTCGTGGCGAGTGATAAGGTACCGCATCCAGTCGTAGTCGAGGTTACCTCCATTTTCTTTGACGACTGAAAGAAGATCGGACGTCATTGAAAGAAACTGGTTCATCGACGCGATATCGAGCATCTGGGGATGGACGGTAATCAAGACAGACGTCGCTGCACAAAGTGCTGAAAGCGTCAGAAATCCGAGTGTCGGGGGGCAGTCGATGACGACAATATCGTATCCCCCTTGCAAATCATTCAATGCATTGCCGACGCGCATGAAGAACAGATCCGTATCGGCTGTATCACGGGTAGCGAGCGCGCGCGGTGTGTCATGTTCGAATTCATGAAGCTCGAGATTCCCCGGAACGAGGTCAAGACCGGGAAAATATGTATGCCGAACAACTTCCGCGACGTGTCGCCGCTCGGCGTCGTAGCGGATTGCACCATAGAGCGTTTCATTGTCGCCTACATCAAATTCGGGCTGGAACCCCAACATCGCAGACATTGATGCCTGCGGGTCCAAGTCCACAGCTAGAACTCGATAACCCCTAAGAGCAAGATACTGAGCGAGGTGAGTTGCGGTCGTCGTTTTGCCAGAACCACCTTTGAAATTCGTGACCGCGATCACCTGGAGATGGTCTCCATCGCGTCGTCCGGGCAAATAGGCCTGCTTCGTCCTTCCCAGGATTTGGCGAATCCTGTTCACTTCCTCCAGCGAAAAAGACAGTCTCCCACCAGGCGTGCGTTCTGAGGTAACGGCCTCCTCCTGAGACACAAGATGGCGTACATAGCTATCCGTCACGCCAAGTAGCCTAGCCGCTTCAGTGCTGCTGAAGCGCCGAAGCGTTTTCACCGCATTGGGCGAGAACAGTTTCTCGAAGAGAACCTGCAGCTGGCTGCTCAGTGTCTTGGAATCGTGCTGTATCGTCTCGTCGATCGAGAACGCAGATTCTTTGCTTTGTAGACCCTTAGTCGCGGCTTTCATCGCCATTCACGGAAATTCCAAAAATTTGTTGAACTTTCCGCAAATGATCCCGAATTGAGTGTCTCGGTCAAGCCATTTTTGGTTAACGGAAATAAACGAGTGTGGCAGATCAATTTTTCTCATTACATTCAGCCACTTATCCATATTGTCAGCTGACAATCTCAAGCGTCTGCGCGTGAGACAATGTATCCTGAGGCCACAGGGATTAGAGAATCGGCATACGGGATGGAGTTAGACGCCCCACGCCACGAGATGTAGCGTCACCGGAATGGGCGGAAACCACTCGCGGTCTCCGGGCGGCGGAGCCACTAACACGCGGTCGCCGAAGGCGGCTCGCCCAGATCATCCCTGACCACACGCCATCCATCAAGAAATTGAATCATTGTCGGCCGACCGATTCAGAACTGTCGTTGGACACCGATACCTTGATCGGCGACGATTCCGACATGATCACCCAGCCCTACCAGCTTTATGTCGAGCGCACCGAGCCATCGAAGAACATGGCGCGATATTACTCCATGACCATCGAGCCGACGCTGTTCGGAACGGCCTGCCTGACACGGCGATGGGGACGTATCGGCAAAATGGGCCAGGAAAAGGTGCATCATTTCCAGCGGGAAGAAGATGCCGTCCATCTATTCCTCGACGTCCTGCGCCAGAAGCGGGCACGCGGCTATCGGCCGGCGGAACCAAGCCGAGCGAACCGCATCGTCTGAGGACGGAAAGAGGCCCGCGAAGGCGGGCTTCGCAGGAGACCTCATCGGCGCTGGTTCCAGTCGGTCTCGAAGGCGACTTGGATCTCGACGAAGAACGGGATCTTGATCGCGATCTTCAGGCCGAGCTTGCCCTTGCGGAAGAAGTGAGCGGCGATCCTGCAGAGGGCGCGAAGGCGTCGGCCGGTGGCAATGAGGAATTTGGCGAGTTGGCGCATGATCTCTACTCCTGTCGATAAGCTGTCATTGCGGGGAGAGATCGCAGCCCGGCGAGGCGCGCTGCACCGGGACGGCCGCAGTGGATGCGGAGGTCCTGTCGGCGCCTGAACTTTGATGGCGAGGAGCCGCAGGCGGGGAAAATTCTGGCGGCGGCGGGTTGCGGCGCGCCGGGAGGGCTGAAACATCCCCGATGCAGATGACAGGGCATCGAAAGGAAGGAGCGGTAACCGGCTTTCCCTCCTCCGATCGCTTCCCTCCCGCCCGGAAAGACGAAGCTGGGCTTCGCGCCGGCGGCGCCGGTCGATCCGGCGCGGCTGGCCCATCGACACGGCAGAAACCGCCCCTAGAAGGGCGGCTCGGCGCTGACGCGGCCATCCTGCTCCGCCAGGATCGTTTCCCGCTCGGCGCGCGCCAAACCGAGTTCGGCCTCGATCTGGCGGCGCTCGGCCGGATCGGCGTTGCGGGCTTCAGCTTCCAATTCCAGGATCGTGCGGTCGAGGTCGCAGGTCATCGTCGTCTCCTTGACGTTTTGTGAAAGACGACGCGCCCGGTCATGGTGGCGGGAAGGGGTCAAGGATCGCGGAACGCGACCGGCGGAGCCGGCGAGTGGGGGAGCCGAATTTCTGGCGCGGCCCGCAGGGACGGGACTGAAGTTTGGGGGAAACCGCTCGTCCTTTATCGCTCACCGGCGCCATGGCACCCTTGGACGGACTGAGCAGACTTTTCCTCTCCGTATGGTACCCGGAGAGCGGGACGCGGGCTCGATGCCCGTTTCCCGCTTCATCTCAAGAGGGGAGCGCCCCGCCTTGGCTGGCGGGGCTTCCGGTGTCAGGCGTCGCGCTTCGGGCGGTTCCAGACCAGATCGTAGTCGCCGTCAGTCTGGCTCGGCCACAAGGCCGCGTTGATCGGGGCGTTGAAGCTCGGGTCGTCGAGCTTGACCGAGATGTAGGGTTCGCCATCGGTGGAGGTGGCGTTCCAGCCGGCGCCGACCTCGGCCATGCCCGCCATCACGCGGAAGTCGGGAGCGTCGCGGGAGGTGCGCTCGATCGGAACCAGGCGGGCCTTCATCGAGACTGTCAGGGTGCGGACCGCGCCGCTGATGAGGTTACCGTTGGTGGAGAAGTTGCCGATGATAGCCATTTTCGAGATCCTTTCGGGTTGCTCGGGTCGCGTCCATCGCGTCCTCGATGGCTGTCGAAAGGATCGGGGACGATCGGACCGCACCCTTTGGGCCGGAACGAAGTGGAGGGCGGCCGGAGGCGGCTTTCTTTTCTCGCGAGGAATGACGGCGGCCCGGGGTCCCCATTCGACCTGTCGAATGGGGTGGGTTCCGGCAGGGGAAGAAAGTTGGAGACGGCCGTTGCGGGAGGACGATCGAGGCGCAGCCGGTCTCCGATCAGACATGCCACATCGAGGACGTGGTGGCCGCGCCAGGGTTGACCAAACCGGAAGGGTCTCGGAAATGTCGGGCCGTCATCGTCAGCCGTTCTTCGCTGTTGCCGGCAACCTCGTCGACGACACTGCGCTGCATGTATATGTCCGGTGTGGCTGCCGCAGACGATTGAGCCCACTGCCTCCGATATCTCTCGCTCCGCGGTGCCTGTCGGAGGGTTTTCCCCGAATGCCGGTAGGACGACGACGCCCTCGATGGCACGGAATCCTCGTCTTCCGCAGGCATAGGGGCACCGCTTCCATGCACTCCGCGCATCTGCTGCCATGGCAGCGCCATGCCGCCGGGTTCACCTGAGCTGCCGCCGTCGAACGGATGACTGATACTCAGCCCGCCCGCCAAGGCGGACGCTCTCCGGTCGTCGCGCGTCCGCGTGCCCCCATGTCTACCTATGGCGCGACCTTCGCGGCCGCGCCATACAGGATGAGCTGCCTGATATGCGCGCGGACCTCGCGTTCGGTCCCCTGAAAACGGTCTTGCCCTTCGGTATAGGCGATAATCCAAGGTGCATCGGCTCCCATCATGGTAGCTTCAAAGAGGTCGCCATTGTCCGCAGTCACGGAGACTACGCGGACCGGCCCCGCCAACGATTGATCCCGCGGCAGTGAAAATGACACCAACCAACTCGGGCCATGGGAATTTCGCAGCGCCTGCATGATGCCTGTGGTGCGCGCATTCATCCAGTCATCGCGCAGACTGACTTTCCAGTACCGCCCATGCTCCATGGCATAGGCTCTGATGGTATCGTGCTCGGTTCGGGTGAGAGGACGCAGCTTCGTCATGGAGTTTCCTTTCAGGAGGAGGGACGGGAAGTACGGGTCCGGCGCGGCCGGACCTCGATTGCGCCGACGCGCCGCGACGCGGGCAACGCGCGATCTGAAAACATGAAGAGCATCGGAGAAATCAGCATCGCGACGGCCGAAGGCCGAGATTTCGGGAATTCTCGACGCGCCGGCGCGGGAAGCAGGGCAGCCGCAGGAGCCTCAGCGCAGCGGCTCGAAGGGGGGCGGGACCGACTGCCCCCCGCCCCGGCGCTCCCTATCATCAAATACCGCACATCCCATCGCATTCGTTCGGCCAGAGGTCGAGCTGATCGCGATCCTAGGCTGTCGATAGATCGGCCTCGTCCAACGGCACGCACGAACGATGCAAGAAGACCTCGCCGCGGATACCGCTGACACCATTACGCAGCGCCTGGTCGACCTCAATGGCGTCGGCCCATGCCGCAAGATCGTGGTCACGCATGAAGCGCCAGCGCGCATTGTCGTGAAAGGGGCACCCGACGCAGGCACTCTTTGGCGGATCGGGATAGCCATGACGGCGCAGCCAGGCGAGGCAATCCCGCCGGCTCATGCGCTTTTCGATCAGCGGAAAGCGCTTGACCTGCCAGGGCTCGAAGCTGGGCTTCGCCCGCGCGATCTCGTCGCAGCTGATGCCGATCCATTGCTCCACGACGGGATGGTCAGGCGAGCGCTTGCGCGTGAGGCCGGCAAGCTCACGGACCTTTCTCCGGATCGGGACTATTTTATAGTCTGTCGTGCATTGCCTGCGGATCATGCCGATCGACACGGTTTCGCGGGCCGTCGTGCGCGTGCCGATTTCGATCAGCTCGCCGTCATCGTCTTCGTCGTAGACCGGGACAACGGCACCAGCGGGCGTGACCGTCTTGGCGAAGGCCGGAATGGACGCCCAGCGTTTGCCGGCGCCGGCGCCAATCAAGTCGTCATAAATATTGCCGGCGGAGACGATATGAACCGGGAACGGCAACACGTTGCCCGACATCAGCCATTCGAGATGGTCATAGACAGCCTGCGGCTCCCAGCCCGTGTCGGCGAAAATCGCACAATCGGGCATCGGCCCGATCTCGCCGTGGGCGGCCATCAACGCGAGCGTCGTGGATTGCACGCCCGCACCGAGACTGAGCGCGCGAAGGCGAATGGCGGAGGATACTTCCTCCGCCGGTTCAAGACCAAGCGGAGAGAAGAGCATCAGCGTCCCTCCGCAACTTCACGATCCAGCCAGTGGCGAAGATCGCGTCGCATGATGCCGATGGAACCGTTGATCTCTGTGATCCGAGCATCGCGGACGATATGGCCGCGATCACGGAACAGGTCGACGAGATGACGCATGACTTCGAGGTAGAGATGGCCACCGACGAGGGCGACATCCGAGAAGGGAACGCGTCCATAGCCTGTCAGAGTCGCGATGTGCATTCCGGGATGCTCGCCGGAGGCCATGACAAGACGTCTGGTCTTCTGCTTCGGCCAGCGCGTGCCGAGATCGCCAGCCTTCATCTCGGCCGCGATCGCCGGGGTCATACGCGCGTCATACATTTCGATCGGCGTGGCTGCGGCGCGGAACCCGAGACGCGCGGACAGGAAGGCGACCTTCGCCTTCTCTCCACGCGGGTCGACCGACCGTAAAGTCTGCCATAATGGGCCATCATATCGTTCGATCGCCGGCACATAGGCGGGGCCGTCGCGCTTCGTCGCCGAGCAGGCGAGGATCAGAAGGCGGTTTGCGGGATGGGGAGACATTATGCTGACTCCCGCTCTTCGGCCGCGACCGGCTGCAGGCCGTGAAGATAGGCGACGGCGCGCTGCGCGTGTGCGGCGGCGGCGAAGATCGCCCGCTTGTCGTCGGAGAGAACCCGCAACCACGACTGAAGGTAGGAAGCATGATCCGGGCGCGGTTCCAGTTCCGGCGCGATACCGAGATCAGCGCACAAAAGGCAACTGCCAAGTTCGGCGATCAGTTCTTCGCGCGCCCGTTCACTACGATCCTTGCTGTAGCGGCTGAGATCACGGCCGACGCGATGTGCCGGCGCCGTCCAGTGCGTGGCCTCATGGCTGAGGGTTGCCACGTAGGAGGCCGCGTCCTTGAAACTTTCGACAACTGGCATCTGGATATAATCGGTCGCAGGGCTGAAGAAGGCCCGGTCGCCGCCATGGCGGATATGCGCGCCGGTGTTGCGGAAGAACCGATCTGCATGCTCGATCCGCTCGACGGGATCGGTAACAGGCGCTGCGGCCTGGTAGTAGCGGTCCGGCAAGCCGTCGATCTGCGCGACGTTGAAGACCGTGTACGCCTTCAGGAAGGGGATCTCACGCTCGATCTCGCCACCACGACCGTCGGATTCCGCCTTGCTGAACCGACTGGCGAATACCACGGCCGCGCCGGACTCCCCCTTACGTACCGCTGCGCCAAGCTCCAACGCCTGTTTGAACGTCATCCACATCGGCGAGGAAAACCCCCGCGCGATGCCCTCCGACCACAAGAGCAGAACGTTCATGCCGCTATAAGGAAGGCCGTTGTGCCGCAAAGGGCGAGTGATCCGGCCTTCCATGTTGGACGCGCGCCACGGCTGGACCCATGGGCGGACGCCGTTCGAGAGGTCTTCAACGATCCTGTCGGTGATGCGTGTGTAGATGTCCACGCGCTGGGCTTCGGTCTTTTTCTTCATTTTCCTTACCTCCGTTCCAGAGGTCGCGCCTATCGCGACCCCGTCACGGCGGTCCGGAAGCCGGAGCCAATAGGGGGACAGCGCACGCATAGCGCCGGAACGAAGTGAAGGAGGGCGAAGCCCTTGCGCTGTATCCCGGTTCCGGCAGGACCAGAGCCGGAGGGGTCGCTTGGCGCTCGTCGTTCGACATTTCCTTTTCTGATCTGGCGAAGGAACGTCAGGCATGCTATATATCTGACCATCTGACTAGGTGAGGCACATGGGTAAGCAGACACAACTTTCTGGGACTAACAGGCCGATACACCCGACGATGAACGGACGGTGGAAGCTCGAGGACGCGAAAGCGCGCTTCAGCGAAGTTGTCCGGCATGCCAGGGAGGACGGTCCCCAGCGCGTGACCGTTCGAGGTCACGATGCGGTTGTTATCATGAGCGTCGAGGAGTTCGAGCGTCTGACACCGACTGCGCCTCGCGTGCCGTTCGTCCAGTTCATGGAGGCGTTGCATCTCGACGACCTGGATCTCGAACGCGATGCCGACCACGGCCGGGATGTCGAACTGTGAGGGGATGGCTGCTCGATACCAATGTGGTGGCCGCGCTGATCAACCCGCAGGGCGCACCCTCGGTCAAAGCATGGGCGGCAGGCCAGGACGAAGAGACGTTCCATCTCAGCATCCTGACGCTCGCGGAATACGACAAGGGAATTCATAACCTGCCGAACGACCATCCGGATCGTTCGCGCTATATCGCATCGCGGGACGCTCTCGCGGATCGGTTTGGTGATCGTGTGCTTTCCCTTCGCGACGAGGCCGTGCGGCTCTGGGGACGCATATCGGGAGAGGTCAAAAAGGACACCGGGCATCCACCGCCCGTGATCGATACTCTGCTGGCGGCGACCGCAATCGAGTACGAGCTCTATCTCGTCACGCGCAACGTAAAAGACACGCGCCACTCGGGCGCGGCCATTTTCGATCCATGGACCGATGACCCGGCAAAGTTTCCACTGAGTCCAAGGGCCAATAGGCCCCGATAGCAAAGGAAATGGCGGGGCCGAAGCCCCGCTTGACCGCTCAACCGAACGCGTCCATCTGCGCTTCGGCCGCCTTGCGATCGAGCGTCTGGCCGGGATTGTCGACTGGGCGATCGAATGGTTTCCAGCTTTCCCCGACGGCGTGTTCGTAAGCTGCAACCGCGCCTTCGGCGGCCATGCGGAGCGAGAACGCCTGGATACCCATGTCGGCGGCGAATTCCCGCTTGCGCTGGGCGGAACTGTCGTAACCGACAATACCGTCGCGGTCGTCGTCGCGGGCATCGCTGGCGGCCTTGGCCGTTGCGTCGCGGGCTTCCGTCACGGCGCGCGAGTAGAACTGGCCAGCGCCGTGGGCCGAACCGACATAGGCTCCGACGATGCGCTGCAGGTGGATTTGCATAGCGCGCTCACCGAGCCCTTCAGATAGAGCGTCAACGGTTTCGAGGATGAGGCGCTCGTGCGTGTCGCGCACGCCGTCGCCATCGACGACGGCGCTCCCGAAGCTTTCGGCGATCCGCAGCGCCTGGACGGCATCCGGGCAGGTGAGACGGACCATTTCGAGGGTTGCACCCTTGCGGAGCTGGACGACGCGGGCGGACGGGCGGGAGGTTGCTGACTTGGCCATGTTCGATTTCCTTCTCGGTTTCTTCCGAAGGCTTGCGCCGACCCCTTGCCGGAGCGCCCTTCGGTGCGGTCGAGAAAAGCCGGCGGTCAGACGGTCGCTTTCACAGGTCCGGGGCGCCTGAGCGAGAAAGACGGGCTTGCGGACAAGCGGGGGCACAGCCCCTGCGCGGGACGCGGGCTCGCCTTGCGAAGGGAGGGTGAATCGGCCGCAACGCGGCGCGAAGCGGCCTTGAAACGACCGGCCGCCGGATTACGACCGTGCTGAACCGAAGGGTGCTCCGGCAAGGGGTTGGCTCATCGCCGGAGCCGAAAGGTAATCGACGGTCAAGAGCGTCCGCACACTCACACCCTCATGCGCCGATCAGCCACGCATGGTCCAGTCCGGTCCTGTCGAACCAGATACCTGATGACGCTCAGGCCGGAACGCAGTGCGGGGCCGGCAGCGCGATGCTCGGACGGCCGGCAACACCACCTTCCGACGCCAACCCCTGCAGGTAGGGCAGGGGACGCGGGTGACCGGAGGGTCCGGCCAGGTTTCGCTGCAGCGGTCGCAGGAGAAGATTATGACGATCTCCGCCCGGCAGGTCGCTCGCGCAGTGCGGCGATTGCCCGGTCCTGGCGGGCGAGCTTGCGCGATAGAGCATCGATTTCCTGCTGCCGCTCGGCCGTGATCGCGGCAAGGTTGGCGCGATAGCGGGCGAGGAAGGCGCCGGGCTCCGGCGGCTGGCCGCGCCGATAGGAGTGCCGGCGCGGATGAAGGTGCGGGATGACCGCGGTCATCCTCCGGATGATCTGCCGGTCGATCAGGTCGAGCTGGTGCTGGGTCTGCCGACGTGCCTCTTCCATGCGGGACAGGAGCGAGCGGCAACCGGAAAGCGAGTTCATGACGCTTTCCTCCGCTCCCATCCGACGAAGGACGACGGGCCGTCATAGCCGGCATGACGCCCTTCATCGATGACGAAGCCGAAGGGCCCGCGTCCTTCGTATTCTGTCTTCGGCACCAGAAACCGCCGCTCCACGACATTGGCGCCACGTCGACCACCGAGAATGGCGACCACTTCGATCATGCCGGGATGATGGCCGGAGGTGATCGCCGACGCGACGATCCAGTCGCCGGCATGACGGCGCTCGAAGGCGCGGCGGTCCTTGCCGCTCGATTCTCCCGGCTGAAGCGGACGTCCGAAGATCGCCTCCCATTCGTCCGGCCATTTGTCCTTGATCGTGCGCTCCGCGAGCTTGCGCTCGTAGGTGGTGAACAGGTCGGGGAAGTTGAAAGCGACGATCGCCCAGGCTTCATCCTCTTCGTACCAGCCCGAACTGATCCGAAGGGACCGGACGATCCGCTTGTTTCGCTCGGCGGAGAGGCGAAAGCCGCCATGGCCGGCGGTCATGTGGGCGACAATGCCCTCGGCATAGATCGTTGCAAGCTGGGATGGCCCCCATGGCGTGCTGCGGACCATCCGGGTCTGGAGACGCTGAAGTCTCGACAGTTCGCGCTGGTGCTGCACGGTTTCAAAAACACGCGACCGGAAAGCGGCCTCATCGGTAAGTTCGCCATCGTGTCCGTAGAAGTGCTCGCGCCGCAACGTCGACAGCGGTTGCACCAGGCGCCAGGCGCTGGCGAGAAATCTGCCACCGGCGGCGCGTGGCAGCATGGCGAGTAAGAGATCGCCGAGACGGGCAACCGGAAAGCCCTCACTGCTTGTGCCGAACTCGACCCGTGTATCCAAAATGGTCGAGGTAGCATCGTCGGGAAGATCGGACGCGTTCATGCTGCCGTCCTCCCCTCCACATGATCCGCTGCCACTTCGTCGGCGGAGACCTCTTCCACGAAGGCGATCGCAAGGTCCCGGCCCTTTACCCAGGCAGCCGCACAATGAAGGTTGCCTGCGAGATGGAGGAGGGCTGCACCGGGATGGCAGGAACCGAAGATCCGCACCGATCCGATCTTCGGCCGGGAGGCAATTCGGAAACGATAGGTAAGGCCGACGGAAAACGTACGAAGGTCGTCTTCGCAGCGGAGCATAAAGAACGGCGCAGCGCCGGGGCAGTCCTGACCCGTCTCGCCGAACTTGCGAACGAGAAGGCCGGCGCCGTTGTCGCGCTTCCAGTGATAGAGCGTCGCGATATGGTGTTCCGGGGGACGGGGGTTTCCATCGGACCATTCGACGACGGAACCGATGGGCGCGAGCGAGATGATCAGGTCCGCATTCATAGCGTTCTCCTGCAGGATAGAGGTTGCCGGACATACCTCCGCCACCGGTGATGCCAGCAGCGAAGGTGTCGAGCGGGAAGGGAGGTGCGGCGGCCTATTCGGCGGCGATTGAGTAGGCGGTTTCTTCCTCGATGACGGTTTCCTCCGCCGGGGTGTCGCCATCCGCCTGCGCAGCGCCGGCATCGATCACCGCGGGGGCAGCTTCAGCGGTGGAACCGCCGTCTCCGTCGCCCTCGGATTCGTCCTCATCTCGGGGCTCGCCTTCACCCATGGCTAGATCGCGAGCCTTGAGGAGGTAGGAAAGCTCGCCCAGTTCCGGTGCAAAGCGGGCTGCAGGATGGACGAACACCCCCTCCTTGTAATGCTCGACAAGCGCGGCGCGCGTTTCGCGGACACGCTTGCCCGGAAGGACCGACGCTGCGGCGCAGGATGATTCCAACGCCGGGCGCGACAAGCATTCCACGAATGCTTCCGTCGCCATGTTCGCGATGAAGCTGTCAGCACCGATGGCATCGCCGGCGATGCGCGCGACGACACCGCTACTGGTGTGGCCCCGACGGCAAGACAGGGTGTCCATCAGCGCGGAACGGGCGGCGACGCGCAGGGTGTCCACGTCGAAGTCGAGCTTGCCGTTTTCATCGAGCAGCATCGCGGCATGCCGGTTGAAGCGGTTCGTCCCGATCAGACCGTCGGAGGAAGGCGACTGGACGTTCACATTGGCGCCGGCGAAGGCGAGAATGAGCAGCGCCATCAGCGTGTCGTCCTCGATAGGAGCACGGCCGAGCGCCTCGCGGAGCGCATCCGTGCGGAAATCACCGATGATCTTGTAGCCATCCTGCGTCACGTCGGGGCGCAGTTTGGCTACAATCACCTCGTCGGCGTCTGAGACCGCGCCGGAGCCGTCGTTGCCGGCCTTGGCTTTCGCCTCTTTCTTCTCGTCGGGCATCCGGTAATGCACGGTCTGCACCTTGCCGGTGCGGTCGAGATACATGGCGGCATGGTCGGATTTCTGCGGCTTGGTGTAGACCTTCTCCGCCTTCTTCGGAAGTTCCGGCTCGCCATAGGTGTTGACTTCGACAATCGCGCCCCGCTTCGGCAGATTGCTCGTCATCCATTCATGCTGGGCGCCAAGGTAGGCCTCGACATTGGTGGTGTAGCGGTTGTCCTCGTTGCCCGGCGCGAACAGGTCTTCGGCCCATTCGATGCCGTACGCCGCGGCGAGATCGTCACCGAAGCTGGCATCGCGCGCGAACATGCGCCGCTTGTTGAGCGCGCTGGCGATGTACGGCCAATGTGCTCTCTCGCCCTTTCTCGGCTTGTTGGCCTTCCAGACCTCGCCCTGCTCTTCGAGGCTCGCCGCCGCAATGAAACGCAGCTGCTGCTCGTTCGGCATATCGCCGAGCGTCATCTGGTCGAGCATCGCGGGCAGGACATTGGCGAGCAGCCGCAGCTTGCGGACCTGACGAAGAGGCAGTGC
>Ga0222423_1001031_pt1 | contig 14351 bp, 13 predicted proteins | sample 3A0metagenome_FD_182472 | JGI IMG/M metagenome (GOLD analysis project Ga0222423, IMG submission 182472) | Enriched microbial communities from leaf-cutter ant dump, University of Wisconsin, Madison, United States - 3A0 (version 2) | ecosystem: Environmental > Terrestrial > Nest > Insects nest >...
GGATGAGGCCGATCCATTGGCGCAGCGCCATCGAACCCTCGGCCGGCAGGCCGAAGATGGTGTTGGCCATGGGCGACATGGAAAACAGCTCGCCCGCCACGTCGTAGGCGAAGTAGCCCAGGGCGGCCGCCTTCTGCGCGCCTTCGAGCCAGCGCAGGTTGCGCTGCAGCTCGGTCTTGAGGGCGCGCTCGCGCCGCCACGCGCGCCGCTGCCAGTACACCAGCACGCAGCCCGTGCCCAGCAGGATCAGCACCACGGGCAGGCCCAGCGCCAGCAGCTCGTGCCACTCGGTGGCAAAAGCCTCGGCCACGTCGATCTTGGAGACCATGGTCCAGGGCGTGCCCGTCACGGGGCTGGCCATGGCCATCACGGGCTCGCCCCGGTAGTCGCGGCCGTAGAAGACGCCGCGCGTGCCCATCAGCGCCTGCACGGCGGGCTCGTCGGTGCGCGACAGGGGCAGGCGCAGGTTCAGCGCCGCGTCCTCGCGGTGGCGCAGCGGGCTCAGGAACAGCACGCCGTCGCCCTCGGGCGTGACGATGGCCGACTCGGCCGTGGCGCTGGCGGTGGGCCAGCGCTCCAGCAGCGGGTAGAGCGTGGTGCGCACGTCCACCACCAGCCACACCGCGCCCACGGGCTGCGCCCCGTCGAACACAGGCGCCAGCAGGCTCAGGAAGGGGAAGGCGAAGGCCGCCGCGTCGCGGTGCGGCTCCACGACGCCCGGCATGGCCTGCGCGAGTGCCGTTTGCAGCGCCTGCTGCTCGGGTTCGGGCAGGCGCCCGAAGGTGGAACCGCCCGGCGTGAGCAGCAACTGGCCCCGCGTGTCCACCAGGTGCACGGCGGTGTAGTTCTCATGCTCCTGCAGGATGCGCAGGCGCTCCTCCACCATGCGTTCCAGGTCCTGGGACGGGTTGCGCAGCCACTGGACGACGGCCTGGGCGAACAGGGCGTCGTCCGACAGCGCCATCGCGTCCGTGAGCCGCTGGGCGCGCCAGTCGGCCAGGCTCTGCGCCTGCAGGTGGCTGATGGCCTGCAGCCCGAGTTCGGCCTGGTGGCGGTGGCGCTCCATGCGGTCCTGGTAGACCAGCGCCAGGCCCCAGAGGGCCAAGGCCAGCGCGAGCAGCCCGGTGAGGGCCAGCGCCCAGGGGCCGATGCGGTGCGGGTGCGCGGTTTCCGTGAACGGCGGATGCAGGGACATGAATGCGGGAAGGCGGCGGACGGAGACGGCGCGATGCGGTGCGTGGCGGGTTGCGATTTTGGCTAGCCTACCACCGGGGCCGGCCGAATACCATGTCAGAATTTCCCCGGGGAGGGAGCGCCAGCGCCGGGGCCATGGGCCCGGCCGGAACGCCCCTCGCCGCTGTCGCAAAGGAAAGCCCTACCGTGCCCATCACCCGCCGTGCCGCCGCCATGCTCCCCTGGGCCCTCTGCGCGGGCCTGACCGCACCGGCGCGGGCGCAGCCGGCGGGGCGTGGGCTGGTGATCAGCCTCTCGCTCGAACCCGACAGCCTGGACCCGACCATGGCGCCCTCCGCCGCCATCGGCCAGGTGGTGCACGGCAACGTCCTCGAAGGGCTGGTGAAGATCGAGGAGGGCGGCTCGGTCTCGCCCCTGCTGGCCCAGTCGTGGAGCATGGAGCCCGACGGCAAGACCTACACCTTCCGCCTGCGCCGGGGCGTGCGCTTCCATGACGGCGCGGCGTTCGACGCGGCGGCCGTGCGGTTCAGCTTCGAACGGGCCAAGGCCGCGGGCGCCGCCAACAAGGCCAAGAAGGCGCTGTTCGACAACATCTCCAGCATTTCCACGCCCGACGATTACACGGTCATCCTCACGCTGAACAACGCAGACGGCGACACGCTGTTCCGCCTGGGCGAGAGCCCGGCCGTCATCCTGCACCCCGCCAGCGCCGCGCAGGCCGCCACCCGGCCCGTGGGCACGGGCCCCTACCGGCTGGACGAATGGCGCAAGGGCTGGGGCATCACGCTGGCGCGCGCCAGCGGCTACCGGCGCGCGGCGCAGGTGGCCATCGACGCAGTGACCTTCCGCTTCATCTCCGACCCCGCCGAGCAGTCCGCCGCCGTGCTCAAGGGCGAGGTGGACATGTTTTTCAACATCGCCACGCAGAACGTCAGCCGCTTCCAGTCCGACAACCGCTACCAGGTGCTGATCGGCGCCTCTGCCGGCAAGGGCATGCTGGCGCTGAACAACCGGCGCAAGCCCCTGGGCGACGTGCGCGTGCGCCGCGCCATCACGCACGCCATTGACCGCGAGGCTTTCATCAAGGACGTGCTGCAGGGGCGGGGCGGTGCCATCGGCAGCCACTTCTCGCCCACCGACGCGGGCTACGTGAACCTCACGGGCGTGTACCCCTACGACCCCGACAAGGCCGTGGCCCTGCTCAAGGAGGCCGGGGTCGCCGCTCCCCTGTCGCTCACCCTGACCCTGCCGCCCACGCCGTATGCGCGCGGCGGCGGCCCGGTGATCGCCCAGGCCCTGGCCCGCGTGGGCATCCAGGTGCGCCTGGAGCACGTGGAGTGGACGCAGTGGCTCGCCGGCGCGTTCCAGGGGCATTTCGACATGACCATCATCAACCACGTCGAGCCGCTGGACTACCAGATCTACGCCGACCCGCGCTACTACTTCGGTTACGACAGCGCGGCCTTCCGCACCCTGGTGGCGCGCCACGCGGCCAGCGGCAACGCGCGCGAGCGGCGCATGCTGTTCCTGCAGATGCAGCGGCACCTGGCGGAGGACGCGGTGAACGCCTGGATCTTCGCGCCCCAGATCAGCACCGTGGTGCGCAAGGGGCTCAAGGGCGTGTGGATGAACTACCCTATCTTCGCGCACGACGTGGCCGCGATGTACTGGGGCTAGATGCGGCGACACCCCCTGAGCCGCTGTTACTGAAATGCGAAACCGCGACAACCCCCGCGCCTGGGCCGACACCCTGCCCAGTCAGTTCGGACCTTACCCACCGCCGTCGGCGCCGGCCGAGACGGCGCAAGCCGCCGCTTCTGCCCCCACGGCCTTTGTACTACCCCAGCCGCAGCAGCCCGCCCGCCTGCCATTCCTGCGCTGGCTGGCGGAGGGCCTGCGCGCCGCCCTGCTGCGCGCGCCGCGCACGGGCGCCGCCACGCCCACGCCTTGGCAGCTGCTGGTGCTGGTGCTGCTCAACGCAGCCCTGCTGGTGGGGGCCGCACGGGCGCTGGTGCCCGGCCCGGCGGATTTCTACCCGCAGGGCTGGCTGGTGCCGCAGTGGACCACGCTGGTGCTGCTGTGGTGCGCCTGGTGGGCCATGGCGCCCGCGCAGCCCCGGGGCGCCCTGGCGGCGTGGTTCGTGTTGACCCAATGGGCGGCTCTGCCCGCCGTGGCGCTGCTGTACGCCCTGTCGGGCTGGGCGGCCTGGAAGCCCGGGTTCTGGGCCGGTGGCCGCTGGCTCTGGGTGTTCTGGGGCGCGTATGCGCTGCTGATGCTGTGGTGGCTGGCTGCCTTGAGTGTCCTTGCGGGCCGTTTCATTCGCTCATGGCGGCGCACGGCGGTCTTTGCCCTGGCCCTGGTCGCGCTCATCGGCGCGGCGGCATGGCAGTCGCCCGACGCGCAGCCCTGGGTGCCCGCCGTGGAGGAATCGGCCGCCGGCGAGCCCGAACCGCCGCGCCTGCACCTGTCGCAAAGCCTGTTCGAGGCACAGCAGGCCCTGTGGGCGCGCCAGGTGCAGGCGCTCGCGCCGCAGCGCGACGGCGTAGTGGACGTGTACGGCCTGGTGTTCGCGCCCTACGCCGGCGAGGACGTGTTCCGTCGCGAGAGCACCCTGGTCGGCACGCTGCTGCAGGAGCGCTTCGACGCGCAGGGCCGCGTGCTGCACCTGCTCAACCACGCCGAGACCGCCGCCACCCACCCCTGGGCCACGCCGCAGAACCTGCAGCGCGCCATTGCGGCGCTGGGCGCGCGCATGGACCGCGACGAGGACGTGCTCGTGGTCTACATGACCTCGCATGGCGCGCGCAGCCACGAACTGGCCGCGTCGCACTGGCCGCTGGAGGTGCCGCCCGTCACGCCCGAAATGCTGCGCGCCGCGCTGGACGGGGCGGGCATCCGCCACCGCGTGATCGCCATCTCGGCCTGCTACTCGGGCGGCTGGGTGGAGCCGCTGGCAAGCGACGACACGCTGGTGATGACGGCGGCCGACGCCACGCACACCTCCTACGGCTGCGGCAGCCGGTCCGAGCTGACCTTCTTCGGCCGCGCCGTGTTTGACGAGCAACTGCGCCAGACCCATTCCTTCACCGAGGCCTTCGCCCGGGCCGTGCCGGTCATTCAGCAGCGCGAGGTGGAGGCAGGCAAGGCCGACGGTTTCTCCAACCCGCAAATCCGCGTGGGCGCGGGCATAGCGCCCGTGCTGAAAGCGCTGGAGGAGCGCCTGGCAAATCCCTGATCCAGGCCGGCCCGTTCCGTTTGCGCTAATGTCGCGGGCCATGATGAACCTGTCTTTCCTGCGCCTGGGCTGGCGCACCCTCTGGCGCGACCTGCGCGCGGGCGAGCTGCGGCTGCTCATCGTGGCCGTCACGCTGGCGGTGGCCGCGCTCACCTCCGTGGGCTTCTTCGCCGACCGCCTGCAGGGCGGGCTGCAGCGCGACGCCCTGCAACTGCTGGGCGGCGACGCCGTGGTGGCCAGCGACAACCCCACGCCGCCCGCCTTCGTGGAACGCGCCCGCGCGCTGGGCCTGCAGTCGGTCACCACGCTGGGCTTTCCCACCATGGGCCGCGCCGGCGACGCGCAGGGCGGCGCCAGCAAGCTCGTGGCCCTGAAGAGCGTGCAGCCCGGCTACCCGCTGCGCGGCAGCCTGCGCGTGGCCGACGCGCCCGGCGCGCTAGACCAGCCCACGCGCGACATCCCGGCCCGGGGCGAGGTGTGGGTGGACGCGCCCCTGCTCGAATCGCTGAACCTCGCCATGGGCGACCCGCTGCTGCTGGGCGATGCACAGCTGCGCATCGCGCGCATCATCGTCATCGAGCCCGATCGGGGCGCGGGCTTCATGAGCTTCGCGCCGCGCGTCATGATCAACGAGGCCGACCTGCCCGCCACCGGCCTGGTGCAGCCCGCCAGCCGCCTCACCTACCGCTACGCCGTCACGGGCCCGGCGGCGGCCGTCAAGGCCTTCAACGACTGGGCCGCGGAAGAACTCAAGAAGCCCGACGTGCACGGCGTGCGCGTGGAATCGCTCGAAAGCGGCCGCCCCGAGATGCGCCAGACGCTGGACCGCGCGCAGAAATTCCTCTCCCTCGTGGCCCTGCTGGCCGCGCTGCTGTCGGCCGTGGCCGTGGCGCTGGCCGCGCGCGGCTTCGCGGCCGAGCACCTCGACGCCTCGGCCATGCTGCGCGTGCTGGGGCAGAGCCAGCGCACCATCGCGGGCGCCTACACGGCGGAGTTCGCGCTGGTGGGCCTGTTCGCCAGCAGCCTGGGCGTGCTGCTGGGCTACCTGGTGCACTACGTGTTCGTGCTGCTGCTGGCGGGGCTGGTCGAGTCGGCCCTTCCGCCTTCCAGCGGCTGGCCCGTGGCCTTCGGGCTGGGCATGGGGCTCACGCTGCTGTTCGCCTTCGGGCTGCCGCCGGTGCTGCAACTGGCCCAGGTGCCGCCGCTGCGCGTGATCCGGCGCGACGTGGGCGGGCTCAAGCCCGCGTCGCTGGCGGTGCTGGGCATCGGCGTCGCGGGCTTCGCGGCGCTGCTGCTGGCCGTGAGCAGCGACGTGCGCCTGGGCCTGATCGCCGTGGGCGGCTTCGCGGGCGCGGTGGCGCTGTTCGCGGGGCTGTCGTGGGTCGCGGTCAAGCTGCTGCGCAAGAGCGTGAATGAAACCACCGCGCCGCGCTGGCTGGTGCTGGCCACGCGGCAGATCTCCGCGCGCCCGGCCTATGCCGTGGTGCAGGTCAGCAGCCTGGCCGTGGGTCTGCTGGCGCTGGTGCTGCTGGTGCTGCTGCGCACCGACCTCATCGACAGCTGGCGCCAGGCCACGCCGCCGGACGCGCCCAACCGCTTCGTCATCAACGTGATGCCCGACCAGGCCGACGCCTTCCAGCAGGCGCTCAAGGACAGCGGCGTGGCCCGGTACGACTGGTACCCCATGATCCGCGGCCGCCTGGTGGCCGTCAACGGCCACGCCGTGGGCCCCGACAACTACACCGACGACCGCGCCAAGCGCCTGGTGGACCGCGAGTTCAACCTCTCCAACGCCACCGAGGCGCCGCCTCACAACCAGATCGTGGCCGGCGAGTGGAAGCCCGGCGAGGAAGGCGCTATCAGCGTGGAGGAGGGCATCGCCCAGACCCTGGGCCTGCAGATGGGCGACCGCCTGCAGTTCGACATGGGCGGCGTGCAGAGCGAGGCGCGCATCACCAGCCTGCGCAAGGTGGACTGGGGTTCCATGCGCGCCAATTTCTTCGTGATGTACCCCGTGGCCAGCGTCAAGGATGCTCCCGTGACCTACCTCGCGGCCTACCGCGCGCCCGAGACCCACGGCTTCGACAACGCGCTGGTGCGCCAATTCCCCAACATCACCAACGTGGACATGGGCGCCACCATTCTGCAGGTGCAGCGCGTGCTGGACCAGGTGATCCGCGCGGTGGAATTCCTCTTCGCCTTCACGCTGGCCGCCGGGCTGGTGGTGCTGTTCGCCGCCGTCACGGCCACGCGCGAGGAGCGCGCGCGCGAATACGCCATCATGCGCGCCGTGGGCGCCCGCGCCAGCCTGCTGCGGCAGGTGCAGCGCGCCGAGCTGGTGGGCGTGGGCCTGCTCGCGGGCTTTTTGGCGAGCTGCGTGGCCGTGGGCGTGGGCTGGGCGCTGGCGCGCTTCGTGTTCGACTTCACCTGGACGGCCGCGCCCTGGGTGCCCGCCGTGGGCGCCGTGGCGGGCGCGGTGCTGGCGCTGGCGGCGGGCTGGTGGGGCCTGCGCGAGGTGCTGCTGCGGCCCGTGGTGGACACGCTGCGCCGCGCCGCCGAGTGATTAACTATCAAATTTGATAGCTGCCAGCGCTTGTCCAGTAAGCGCTGGAGGCCAATTTGACCGTGAATCCGCGTCGGGCCGATGGCGCTGCGCCCGGCGCGGTGCTACCGTAGGCGCCATGAAAGCCCCCTTGACGACCATCCTGTGCGCGGGCCTGCTGGCCTGCGTTGTCGCCCACGCCCAGCCTGTGCCTGCGGGCGGCGACACCTGGAGCAACGTGCCGTCCGCCCCGGACGACCGCTTCACCAACCCCAAGAGCAAGCTCTACGCCGGCCCCAACGGCTGGCACGACTTCGGCGAGGTGCGCGCCGAGGTGGCGGGCGCGTCGGCCAAGCGCTACGGCTTCAAGGGCGGGCTGCACTACATGGAGACGCCCAAGTCCTTCATCTTCTCCACCAGCTCGCAGCTGCAACTGGTGGAGGTGGACTTCGGCACCGACAAGCCCGCGCCCGGCGTATACGAGGCGGCTGCCAAGCCCGCCGCCGTGCAGAAGAAGGTGAAGGTGTCCTTCCTCGACACCTCCAGCGGCAAGCTGCTGGGCTGGGAGACTGCCGACAAGGCGGGCACCGTGAGCGTGTCGCAGGCGGGCCGCTACCTGTACCTGAAGGCGCGCGGCCTGCACCTGGTGCCCGTGGGGATGAGCAACACCGGCGACCTCAAGCAGCCCATGGCGCTGGGTTTCGAGGGTGCCCTGGCGCCCGAGTGAGGGTGCTCTTTTTATATAGCTGCCTGCGCATGCTGGACAGGCGCTGCAGGCCATTTTTATACAGAATCTCACGCGGCGCGCGCGAAGGGTGAGCGGATGTCCGCCAGGAACTGACGCGCACGCGGGTGCTGCGGGTTATCGAAGAACGCTTCGGGCGTGGCGCGCTCCAGCACGCGGCCCTCGTCCATGAAGAGCACGCGGCTGGCCACCTCGCGGGCGAAGCCCATCTCGTGCGTGACGCAGACCATGGTCATGCCGTCGCGTGCCAGGCCCTGCATCACCGCCAGCACCTCGCCCACCATCTCGGGGTCGAGCGCGCTGGTGGGCTCGTCGAACAGCATGATGCGCGGCTGCATCGCCAGCGCGCGGGCGATCGCCACGCGCTGCTGCTGGCCGCCTGAGAGCTCCGTGGGCAGCGCGCCCGCCTTGTGCGCCAGGCCCACGCGGTCGAGCAGCGCCAGCGCCCGCTCGCGCGCCTCAGTGGGTGTGGCGCGCTTCAGGTGCACCGGCGCCAGCACGCAGTTCTGCAGCGCCGTGAGGTGCGGGAACAGGTTGAACTGCTGGAACACGAATCCGATGCGCGAGCGCAGCGCGTTCAGGTCGATGCCGGGGCGGTGGATGTCCTCGCCCTCGATGCGGATGTGGCCCGAGCGTATGGACTCCAGCCGGTTGATGGTGCGGATCAGCGTGGACTTGCCCGAGCCCGACGGGCCGCAGACGACCACGACCTCGCCCTGGGCGATGGTCTCGGTTACATCCACCAGCGCGTGGTACGCACCGAACCATTTGTTGACTTTGTCGAAGACGATCATGGTGTGGAGGGCAAAGGGGTGGGGGCCGCACGGCGGGCGAGCCGCCGCTCCAGCCAGAACGCCAGGCGCGAGAGGCCGAAGCAGAGCACGAAATAGGTCAGGCCCAGGATCAGGTAGATCTGCGTGGGGTAGATGAACACCAGCGTGTTGATCTGCGTGGCGATGAACGACACCTCGGCCAAACCGATGATGTAGCCCAGCGAGGTTTCGCGGATGGTGGTGACGAACTGGTTGACCAGGGACGGCAGCATGTGCTGCAGCGCCTGCGGCAGCACCACCCGCCGCATGGCGGCGAGCCAGGGCAGGCCGAGCGAGCGGGCGCTTTCCATCTGCCCGCGCGGCAGGCCCTGGATGCCGGCGCGCACGATCTCGGCCAGCTGCGCGCCGTCGAACAGCACCAGCGCGATCAGCATGGTGCTGAACTGGCCCGTCTTGTGCCCCGTGATGCTGGGCAAAAAGAAGTAGGCCCAGAACACCACCATCAGCAGCGGCGTGCCGCGCACCACGAACACGAAGGCCGTGACGGGCCAGCGCAGCCAGCGCCAGGGGCTCACGCGCGCCAGCCCCAGCAGCAGCCCCGCCGGCAGCGCCAGCAGCAGCCCGAGCGCCGCCAGCACCAGCGTCAGCGCCAGGCCGCCCAGCGGGCCGTCGGGGTACTGGCCGACGAGGAAGAACAGCCAGTAGGTGTCCACCATTTCCAAAAAACGCATGGGGTGGCTCCTACAGCGCGCGTGGCGGATGGCGGCGGTGGTGCCAGGCCGCCAGCGCCGTGATGAGCAGCGAGACCGCGAGGTAGCTCGCCGTGGCGAAGGTGAAGGCCTCGAAGCTGCGGAAGGTGGCCGCCTCCACCTTGGCGGCCTGGTACATCAGCTCGGCCACGCCGATCACGGTGGCGATGCTGGTGTCCTTCCACAGGTTCAGCGTCTGCGAGACCAGCGGCGGCACGGCGGCGCGCAGCGCCTGCGGCAGTACCACCAGGCGCATGGCGGGCAAAAAGCCCAGGCCCAGCGCGCGCCCGGCTTCGAGCTGCACGCCGGGCACGGCGCGGATGCCGCTGCGCACGTCCTCGGCCATGAAGGCACCGTAGTACAGCGTGAGCGAGACCAGCGCGGCGACGGCCTCGGCGTTGTGCGCGTAGAGCCATTCCCTGGCGCCGTCGGGCAGCAGCTCGGGCGCGCCGAAGTACCAGAACAGCATGTGCGCCAGCAGCGGCACGTTGCGCTGCGACTCGACGAAGAGCCAGCCCGCGGCGCGCAGCGGCGCCAGCGGCGCAAGGCGCGCCAGGGCCACCAGCACGCCCAGCAGTAGCGCCAGGGGCAGCGTCACGCCCAGCAGCGTGAGCGAAAGCCGCAGCCCGGCCGCCAGCATGTCGTGGACCGTGCCCGAGAGCAGCAGCGAGAAATCGAACGTCGGCATAAAAGCAAGCAGAAGCGGCCCGCCGCCCCGGCCGGGGCGGCGGGCCGAAGGGCGCGGGGAATTACTGCGCGACCGTGTCGCTGTCGAACTTGAAGCCGCGCTTGGCGAACTTCAGCTTGCTGCCCTGGCCCCACCATTTCTCGTAGAGCTTCTCGGCCTCGCCGGAGGCTTCCAGCGCGCGCAGCGTGTCGTCGATGGCCTTCTTCAGGCCGGCCTCGCCCTTGCGGATGCCCAGGGCGAGCGGCTCCACGTTCAGGTTCTCGGGCAGCACCACGTAGTCCGCGCCCTTGGGGCCGAGCTTGGCCACGTCGTTGTAGAGCGAGGCCTCGTCGTTCACGTAGGCCACGCCCTTGCCCTGCTGCAGCGCCTGGAAGGCCTGCTGCGTGGTCTCGAAGGTCACCACCTCGGCCGTGGGCACGGCGCGCTTGAGGTTGGGCTCCTGCGTGCCGCCCTTCACCGTGAGCACCTTCTTGCCCGCCAGGTCGCCCACCCTCTTGAAGCCGCTCGACTTCTTGGCCAGCACCTTGGAGCCGGTCACGAAGTGCGTGAGGCCGAAGTCGATCTGCGCCTCGCGCTCCTTGTTGTGCGTGAGCGAGGCGGCCAGCACGTCCACGTGGCCCTGCTGCAATTCGGGGATGCGCGCGGCTACCGCGAGCTGCTTGAACACGGGCTTGACGCCGATCTTCTTCGCCACGGCGTTGGCGATGTCCACCTCGTAGCCGATGAACTGGCGCGTTTTGGGATCGACGAAGCTGTTGGGCTCGTCGGAGCCGAGCACGCCGAAGACGATCTCGCCCTTTTTCTGGATGTCGGCCAACTGGTCGGCGTGGGCTGCGCCCGCAAGGGCGAAAGCCGCTGCGGCGGCTGTGGCGAGGAGGCGGCGGATGCGCATGGTGGGTTTTCTCCGGGGAAAAGTGAAGCAAGGGAAAGGCCGATGGCCTGGCAGGGTTGGCAGACTACGCTTCAAACCACTGGATATGAACTTCAGTTTTCTAATAACCAAATGCGCCGAAAGCGCTTGGGGCACCACGCCGCGCGCTGCACTGTCTGCCAGACGAAGGTCGAGTCGTGACTCAGTAAGATCGGGCGCATGCCTGAAGACACCGCCGCCGCACAGTCCGCCACGCCCTATGAATGGCTGGGCGGCGAAGCCAAGGTCCATGAACTGGTCGAACGCTTCTACGACCTGATGGACATCGAACCCGGCTACGCCGAACTGCGCGCTGCCCATGGCAGCACGCTGGCCGACGCGCGGCAAAAGCTCTTCTGGTTCCTGTGCGGCTGGCTGGGCGGGCCCGACCACTACCAGAGCCGCTTCGGCCACCCGCGCCTGCGCGCGCGGCACCTGCCGTTCTCCATCGGCATCAAGGAGCGCGACCAGTGGGTGGCCTGCATGGACCAGGCCATGGGCGAGACGGGCGTGCCCGAGGCGCTGCGCGCGCGGCTGAAGGAGAGCTTCATGGGCACGGCGGACTGGATGCGCAACCGGGGCGGCTGAACGCCGCGCCCCTGCGCCATGGCATCAACTGGCGGCCGCGCTGCCCTGTTCCAGGAACGCCTGCCCGGCACGCGGCTCGCTGCGCCGCAGTGCAGACACGCGCGGGGGCAGGGAGGTGTCGATGATGACGCTGGGCGCGGGGCTGGGGGACAGCTCACGCTCCAGCCGGGCCACCCGCTCGCGGTACATCCTGCCCAGCGCGGCGTGGAATTCCGCGGCGGTTTCATGCTCCAGCGCGGCCATGCGGGCATTCTCCAGGCAGCGCCGGGCGCGTCGTTGGTAGATGGTCGAAGGATCGAAAAGACTCTTCAGCATGGCCGGCTCCTCGTTGCGTCGTGATGAGCTGCAGGATGCCCGGACATGCCCGCGCGCGGCGTCGGACGGCACGCCGAAGCTGCGCAGGCGATGGGCCTGCCGCCTGTGAAAAACCATTCGTCCCAAAGGAAATACGCAACGCTAAGATGCGCCCATCCATTCATTGAACAACAAAGGAGGTGGGGTATGTCGGCAACCGCATGGATCGTCCTGGGCGTGGCCGTGGTGCTGCTGGTGTGGGCCGTCGGGGTCTACAACCGGCTGGTGCAGCTGCGCAACCGCATCGCCAACGCGTTTGGCCAGATCGACGTGCAGCTCAAGCGCCGCTACGACCTGATCCCCAACCTCGTGGAGGTGGCGCGGGGCTACCTCGCGCATGAAGCCGCCACGCTCGAAGCCGTGATCCAGGCGCGCGGCCAGGCGCTCGGCGCCGCCGGCACGGCGCGCGCCACGCCCGGCAGTGCCAGCGCCCTGGGCGCGCTGGCCGCCGCCGAGGGCGTGCTCGGCGGCGCCCTGGGCCGCCTCATGGTGGTGGCCGAGGCCTACCCGGACCTCAAGGCCGACGCCACCATGCAGTCGCTCAGCGAGGAGCTCACCAGCACCGAGAACCGCCTGGGCTTCGCGCGCCAGGCGTACAACGACCAGGTGCTGGAGTTCAACGACAAGGCCGCGCGCTTCCCCGACCTGATCGTGGCGCGCCTGCTGGGCTTTCCCACCGCGCCCATGCTCGAATCCACGCGCAGCGAAGAAGAGCGCGCCGCCCCGAAGGTGAATTTCGGCACGCCGTAAACCGCTCGCGGCGCGATGAAATTCTGGGACCACCAGGAGGACGCCCGCAGCGAGACCCGGCGCCTGCTGCTGGGCTTTGCCATCGCCGTGGCCGTGCTCGTCGTGGCGGTGCACGCGGCGCTGGTCGTGGCGTGGTGGCTCATGGCGGCGCTGCTGCCGGGGCATCTGCCGTTTCCGGCGGGTTTTTTGGCCGCCAACGTGGGCGTGTCGCTGCTGCTGGTGCTGGGCGGCTGGTGGGTGGAAACCTCCAACCTGCGCGCGGGCGGCGTCAAGCTGGCCAAGCGGGTGGGGGCGCGCGAGCTGCGGCCCTCGCTCTCGCACGCCGAGCAGCGCCTGTCCAACATCGTCGATGAGCTGTGCATCGCGGCCCACATGCCGCGCCCGCAGGTCATGGTGATGCCGCGCACCGACGCCATCAACGCCTTTGCCGCTGGCTGGGACGAGAGCGACGCCGTGGTCGCCGTCACGCAGGGCGCGCTCGACTACCTGAACCGCGAGGAGATGCAGGGCATGGTGGCCCACGAGCTTTCCCACCTGCACGAGGGCGACACGCGCCTGAAGATGCGGCTGGCGGGCATGGTGTTCGGGCTGGAGCTGGTCTACAACTTCGGCGACACGGTGCGTGAGCGCCGGGGCCTGGCCTGGTGGTTTGGCTCGGCCATCATGCTGGCGGGCTTCGCGGGCTGGCTCACGGGCCGCATGCTCAAGGCCGCCGTCTCGCGCCAGCGCGAATACCTGGCCGACGCCCGCGCCGTGCAGTGGACGCGCAGCCGCGACGGCCTGGGCGGCGTGCTGCGCAAGGTCATGGCCCAGCGCCGCGACACACCGCCGGGCTACGAGGAGCACAGCCACCGCGGGCTGAACCACCCCTCGGTGCAGCACATGCTGCTGGTGGACGTGGAAGGCGGTGGCCGCATGGAGCGCTGGCTCGACTCCCACCCCACGCTGGACGAGCGCGTGCAGCGCGTCTACGGCCGACGCATGCAGCCGATCAAGGTCGCGCCCGTCACGGCCCCGCCCGAGCCGGCCTGGCGCCCGGAGAGCGTCGGCCAGCCCGCGGGCGTGACCATCGCATCGCTGGTGGACCCATTTGCAAGGCATATGTAGAGGAAGCCCATGGCAAAGAAGAAACCCGGCTTTCGCTGCGCAAGCTGCGGCGAATGGCACGACGAGCTGCTGACCGACATCGCCTGCGGCCTGCCCGACGACGTGTTCGCGCTGGACTACCTGCAGCGCTACCAGCGTGCCCGCTACAACCAGGACTTCTGCACGCTGGACGAAAAGCGCCATTTCATCCGCTGCGTGCTGCCCGTGCCCTTCAGCTACCGCGACGACTTCTTCGGCTGGGGCGTGTGGGTGGAGGTGGGCAGGAAGCAGCATGACGCCTACCTGAAATACTTCGACGCCGACGGCGAAGAAGGCAGCGCCCCCGCTCCCGCCCTGCAGGGCGTTGTGGCCAACAACCTGCGCGGCTACCGCCCTACACAGGGCTTGGCCGTGCGCCTGGATCTGGCGCATTCCCCGGACCAGCGCCCGCTGGCCTACCTGCTGCCCGCATCGCGCCACGCGCTGGCGCTGGAGCAGCGCAGGGGCATCGGTGCCGAGCGCCACCACGAACTGGCGCTGCCGTTCGGCGGGTGAGCACGGTATTCGTTCTACAGGAGAAACCCAGACATGTCGCGCGACGCACGCTTCAAGGAACAGGCCGATGCCCTGGGCTACAGCTTCGACGGCGAGATCAAGATCGGCGGCAACTACGTGCCGCTGGTGCGCGACGGCCGCCACGTCTACCTGAGCGGGCAGATCCCCCGCGTGGGCGACAC
>Ga0222423_1001032_pt1 | contig 14335 bp, 10 predicted proteins | sample 3A0metagenome_FD_182472 | JGI IMG/M metagenome (GOLD analysis project Ga0222423, IMG submission 182472) | Enriched microbial communities from leaf-cutter ant dump, University of Wisconsin, Madison, United States - 3A0 (version 2) | ecosystem: Environmental > Terrestrial > Nest > Insects nest >...
CTCAGTCCCAGTCTGGCTGATCATCCTCTCAGACCAGCTACGGATCGTCGGCTTGGTAGGCCATTACCCTACCAACTACCTAATCCGACGCGGGCCGCTCCCAAAGCGTCCGAAGACTTTAATCCGAAGATCATATGCGGTATTAGCTACCCTTTCGGGCAGTTATTCCTCACTTTGGGGCACGTTCCCACGCGTTACTCAGCCGTCCGCCGCTCGCCGCCAAGTAGTAAACTACTCGCGCTGCCGCTCGACTTGCATGTGTTAGGCACGCCGCCAGCATTCATCCTGAGCCAGGATCAAACTCTCCATAAAAATGTAGTGTTCAACACTACAAGACTCAATATACATAATTAACTGACGATGATAATTTTCATAAAAATACACAAAGCACGAAGCCTGTATAAATTTCTAGAAAATAGATTTGCACAACTAAATTGTTAACGTTCGCGTCTTTTGCTTCAACTCCACGTTGATACGCCGCCTGACCTTTCGGGTCACCGACTAGACTTGCTCAATTATACTCCAAAACATTCGGGCGGTCAACACTTTAATGTAGAAAAAATAAATGATACTATGACGATACTATGTCGAACGTCAAAGTAAGCATTATTGTTCCAGTCTATAACGCCGCTGCGTATCTGGAACAATGCGTCGACAGCCTTGTTGGACAAACGTTAAAAGAAATTGAAATTATTCTTGTTAACGACGGCTCGTCGGACAATTCTGGCAAAATATGCGACACCTACGCAAAGCAAGATGCGCGCGTCTACGTCATCCACCAAAAAAACCAAGGGCAAACTATTGCACGAAACGCCGGACTAGTCGCGGCAACTGGCGACTATGCTCATTTTGTCGATAGTGACGACTGGCTCGACACTACTATGGAGCAGCAAATGTACGAGGAGGCAATCAAGCACGAAGCCGATATTGTCACCTGCGATACAATCTTTCACAAAGGAAAGCGAGAAATACCAGCACGACAAGCGTTCGAGGCGGGCGTTTACGACAAGCCAGCACTCATTAAGAGTCTTTATCCAAAAATGATTTATAACGGTCGCTTTTTTTACTTCGGTATTTATGCCGCTATGTGGAATAAGCTGTTTCGCCGTGAACTTGTGACACCACACATTATAAACATCGACCCAGCAGTTCGAATTGGTGAAGACGGACTAACTACTTTTGCGGCTTTTATGGAGGCAAATACGGTTGTTGTAAAAAAAGAAACACTTTACCATTACCGTGATGATAATAATACATCGCTCACTCGTTCGTACCAGAAGGAGCAGTTCGACAGCGCCCTACTCCTTATTAAATACCTGCGCGAAATCGCTAAGAGACACAAAGCAACTTTTGACCTTAGCTACCAAATAGATATGTATCTTCTATACAACGTTAAAAGTATTATTTTTGAAGAGTTCTATTACCGCATACGCAAGTCATATAGTAGAAGGTACTCTTATATTAGGCGAATCGCCACAGACCCTACGGTTCTTAAGGTGTGCGCTCGCGCCGACTTTGATAAAGAATTCAACAAAGAACAACGTCGATTCTTCAGGCTACTCTGTTCTGGCCAATTTAGTAAACTTGTGGCAATAACAATAATACGCAGTATTGATCAGCGATTACGTCATTACGCACGCTATGTTAGAGACAGCGTCGCAACCACAAGACCGACCACCAATCCGACTATCGAGCCGACAACTACCTCAAGTGGCGTATGACCCTTGGCAACCCGAGGTAGTCGTACGCTACTTTTCCGTTCTTTAATTAGCGCGGTTATTGCTACTCCCTGCTCACCAGAAGATCGGCGAACCATCATTGCGTCGTAAAGAACGACGCTTGAAAAGACGACTGCAAGACCAAAAAGACCAGAGCCAACACCGTCAACAACGCCAATAATAGTGGTTACAGCTACTACAGTTGCGCTATGAGCGCTCGGCATATTTCCCGAAAAGTACAGATGTCGCAGTGACGCCATTTTACGCGTTTTTATACTGGCAAAGATATACTTCGACGCCTGAGCAACAGTCCAAGCGCCGACACCAGCTACGATATAAGGCGATAACACCTCCACTACTTCACGGTCCTATCTTCCGCCTGGGCATCGGTAGCGCCATTCGAATCATCATCTTCGGCTGTTTGCGCTGGAACAAAACCAAACGACGAGACTTTATCTTCTTCATTTGTTCGCATAATACGAACGCCTTGTGTAGTACGACCAAGAGTCGGAATATCCTTAAGCCCAACACGGATCGCCTGACCCTTGTTCGATATCAGAAGAATCTCCTCAGACCCCTCCTCAAGCGACCGAACGGTCACGATTGGCCCTGTTTTAGCAGTTACGACAGCGGCCTTGATACCAATACCACCACGCTTATGCGACGGGAACTGTGATGATTTTGTTATCTTCCCGTAACCATTTTCACTAATGACGAGTAAGTTGCCAGTGTCGTCGGAAAGAATATCCATTCCGACTACGGAATCGTGTGGCCGCAAGCGAACACCGCGGACTCCCCTAGCTGCGCGACCCATTGGGCGAGCGTCGGTTTCGGTAAACCTAATAGCCTGACCAGCAGAGGTCGAGATGACAATATCATCTTGCCCCGATGTACGCTTAATCCAGCGCAGCTCGTCACCGTCATCTAGCTTAATGGCGATAAGACCATTCGTACGAATATTCGCGTAATCTTTTAGTGGAGTTTTCTTTACAGTACCTTTAGTTGTTGCCATAAACAGATAGCCGTCGTCGCTCGCGTCTTTTTCGTGCTTAATAATAGAGGTGATTTTTTCCTCTGGTTGCAAAGCAAGCAAGTTAACGGCTGCCACACCCTTAGCAGCAAGACTCGCAGCTGGTACTTCATAGGCCTTTAGTCGGAATACGCGCCCACGGTTAGTAAAGAATAGCAACCAGTCGTGTGTATTTGCTGGAATTAGCTGGTCAATGACATCTGCCTCTTTGGTCGTCATGCCGCGTTTGCCCTTGCCACCACGATTCTGACGGCGATATTCGGTCACAAGTGTTCGCTTGATATAATTTTCTGTTGTAAGTAGCACAACAGACTCTTCTTCCGGAATTAGCTCTTCATCGCTGAACTTGCCTAGCTCGTGATTGATAATCTGCGAACGACGTTCGTCGCCATACTTTTCTTTCATTTCAAGAAGTTCAGTCTTAATAATCGCCAAAATTTCCTTCTCGTCTGCCAATATTTCTTCGTAACGCTTAATTGCCGCAAGGAGTTCGTTAAGCTCCTTTTCAATTGCATCACGCTCAAGACCCGTAAGTCGGCGGAGTTGCATTGCCAAAATCGCCTGCGCCTGAATTTCGCTTAAACCAAACGCCTTAATGAGGTTCTTTTGCGCATCTTCAACTAGTTTACTAGCGCGAATAATACGAATGACTTCGTCGATATTATCGAGAGCGATTTTATAGCCTTCAAGAATATGGGCGCGCTCTTTAGCCTTCTTTAGCTCGTATTCGGTGCGTCGGCGAACCACTTTTTGGCGGTGACTTACGAACTCTTGCAACATTTCCTGAAGACCAAGAATCCTTGGCTGAATACCGTCGATAAGAGCAAGCATGTTGTAATTAAAGCTACTCTGCAAAGCCGTAAGCTTATAAAGCTGGTTGAGAACTTTCTTTGGATAGCCGTCTTTCTTAACTTCAATAACAATACGCACCTTACCACGCGAACTTTCATCACGAAGATCACTAATGCTAATTTTCTTCTCTTTATAGAGTTCAGCAATCTTCTCGACAAGTGTTGCTTTATTTACACCATAAGGAATTTCCGTGACGATTATCTGATGTCGACCCTTCTTGGTTTCTTCTATATTCGCAACAGCGCGCATTGTGACACTTCCGCGTCCTGTCAAATAAGCCTGCTTCATTGGCGCACCACCATATACGACAGCCCCTGTCGGGAAGTCTGGACCCTTAACGTGCTTCAAAAGGTCGTCGAGTGTCGCGTCTTCGTTGTCGATTAGCTCAATAGCAGCATCGACCAATTCACCGAGGTTATGCGGCGGAATGTTCGTTGCCATACCAACAGCAATACCGATTTGGCCGTTAAGAAGCAGGTTCGGCACTTTCGCCGGCAAGACAGATGGCTCTTGCTCGGAACCGTCGTAGTTATCGCGAAAATCAACGGTCTGCTTATCGATATCGGCCAACATTTCATCAGAGAACTTCTGTAGACGGGCCTCGGTATAACGACTTGCCGCTGCGGGATCGCCGTCCATCGAACCAAAGTTACCCTGTCCCTGAACAAGTGGATACCTTAATGACCAAGGTTGTGCCAAACGAACCATTGAATCGTAAATTGCCGAGTCGCCGTGCGGGTGATACTTACCCATAACATCACCGACAATACGAGCGCTTTTAACAAACTTGGCGTTGCTTCGGTTACCATTAACATTCATTGAGTGAAGAATGCGTCGATGTACTGGCTTAAGGCCATCGCGGACATCTGGCAATGCGCGATCAATAATGACACTCATTGAATAGCGGAAGAAGCTATCCTCCATAACGTTTTCGAGTGTACGCTGTTCAACGCCAGAAGCTTCAGGCGTCAAGACCTCTCCTTCTACAGGAAGGTTATCGTTGTTTACTGGTAGGTTTTCATCATTCATAGCGACTCCCTTTCCCTAGATGTCCAAATCTTCAATGTTGGCATTCTTGGCACGATTCTGGATAAACGTTTTACGAAGCGAGACTTCATCGCCCATAAGCTTCGTAAAGATTGCGTCGGCGCGTTCAGCGTCATCAATCCGAACCTGACTAAGCACACGGTTTTCTGGGTTCATTGTTGTATCCCATAGTTGATCGGCGTCCATCTCGCCAAGACCCTTGAAGCGCGAAATGGTCACACCAGCTTGCTTAATTAGGTCGGCAGCTTCGTCAACGCTCGTTCCACGCTCTTGCTTTTGTGAAACAATTTCTTTTAGAGTGTCCTCAAGCGCCTGCTCGTCGTAAACATAATGTTTCTTCTGCCCTCTGTTAATACTGTAAAGAGGCGGACGAGCGAGATACACATAACCGCCCTCGACAACCTCTCGCATATAGCGGAAAAGAAATGTCAAAAGAAGTGTTGCGATGTGACTGCCGTCAACGTCGGCATCGGTCATAATAATAATTTTGTGATACCTGAGGCCGTTAATATCAAAAGCGTCACCAATACCAACGCCAAAGGCCTGAATCATGGCGACAATTTCTTTATTGGCAAACATTTTATCAAGACGCGCCCGTTCGGTATTAAGCACCTTACCTCGAAGTGGCAAAATCGCCTGCGTCTTGCTATCGCGACCCTCTTTAGCTGAACCAGCAGCCGAGTCACCCTCTACTATATATATTTCACTTTCTTCTGGGCTCTTGCTTGAGCAGTCGTAGAGCTTTCCAGGAAGCCCCATGCCATCGAGCGCACCTTTTCTAAGAACGTTATCGCGGGCGGCACGAGCGGCCTTTCTTGCTCGCGCGGCCAATAATGCCTTGCCAACAATTTTCTTAGCAACTTCTGGATTCTCTTCAAGATAGTACGAGAAATACTCGTTCATCACCTGTTCGACGTAGCGGCGAACCTCTGGATTTCCAAGCTTATTCTTTGTCTGCCCCTCGAACTGTGGGTCAGGAAGCTTTACGAGAATAATAGCCGTCAATCCTTCGCGGATATCGTCGCCAGTTAGGTTGTCGTCTTTTTCTTTCAAGAGACTGTTTTTGCGGGCGTAGTCGTTAATGACACGAGTTAACGCCGTACGAAAACCAACAAGGTGGGTTCCGCCGTCTGGGGTCAAGACATTATTTGCAAATGGCTTAACCATTTCGGCGAAGGTGTCATTATACTGAACAGCAACCTCAACCATAGAATCTTCAACTTGTCGCTCAACATAGAAAATGCTATCGGTCAGAACTTCTTTACCGATATTGAGGTGCTTTACATAGCTCTGAATACCACCCTCAAAGTAAAAGGCAGCCCGTTGGTTGGTTCGCTCGTCGAACACCGATACGTAAACGCCCTTTGTGAGGTATGCCTGATGCCGTAGATAATCAACAACCCATTCATAATCGAACTCAACTGTCTCTTTAAAGATAGTCGGATCTGGATAGAAAGTGATTGTCGTTCCCTGAGGGCGATCGGTCTTGCCTACTTTTTTAAACGGAACAACAGTTGCGCCACGCTCAAACTCGACTGAATACAGCTCGCCGTCTTTGACGACTTCGGCGATCATACGGGTAGAAAGTGCGTTAACGACACTTGAACCAACGCCGTGGAGACCAGAAGATACCTTATAGCCACCGCCACCGAACTTACCACCAGCGTGAAGAACGGTAAGCACTGTCTCGAGCGTCGAAAGACCAGTTTTTGGGTGCTTGTCGACTGGAATACCCCGACCATTATCGGTGATTCTTATACCGCCATCGGCAAGAATTCGCACGGTAACGTGCGTTGCGTGGCCGGCAATTGCTTCGTCAATCGAGTTATCGGCAATTTCTTTAATTAGATGGTGAACACCGTCATAGCCAGTGCTACCAATATACATACCTGGTCGTTTTCGAACCGGTTCAAGACCCTCCAGAACCTGAATCTGCGAGCCATCGTATGAATTGTCTGTTTTTTGAGCCACTTTAATTTCATCCTCCCCTGTTGTCGGCCACCCACCGGACGTTTTATCTTTATCCATTGTACCATATTTTTGTAAGAGTAAATAATGTGCTTGTATTGAACATATTTTTTATGCTAATCTTATACATAAGAGGTACGTTAAAACAAAAAATATATGTTTCGAAATATCGTTTCACGACTCTCATTTAGCCCCGCACTCGTGGGTCAATTGAGTTTCTATGCTGGAAGGCTACGCAAAGAACAGGCCACCCGACGTCTTGGGCTCCTTTTCACGGCCCTTGCTTTAGTTGTCCAGATGTTGGTCGTCTTTCAATCGCCAGAGGCAGCCAACGCGGCAAGTAGCAACGACATGGTTTATGGCGGGCTTGGAGCAGGCTCAAACCGATCTATCTCTAACTTCTTAACACCTTATGACAACAACACGAACAATTTACGTGATCAAATGAACGCTTTTGGCATTACTCGTGAAGAAATCGCCAACGCACAGTACGGCACCTTCAAGCCAACTGGCTACTATAGCTGGGGCAACGAAGCACGCTCTTTCGACGCGGGTTCGATGGTGATTAAAAACGCAGATCGCACCGTTGTCGGCACCCTTCATGGCCGGCCAATGTTAAAGATGTACAAGCCAACAACAAGCATCATGGCCTACATCGGCCACTCTCAACGTATTGGTTGGTTTGCCGTTATGGTCGCCTGCGGTAACCTCGTAACAACTTATATACCAGACCCTATTCCCGATCCCGAGCCAGAACCTGAACCAGGCCACCTTGTATTATCAAAAACGGCACGCAATATAACTCAGGGTAATATCGACGCCACCAAACACGTCGCTCGCGCCGAAGATCGTATTACATATACTATCAGCATCGAAAATGACGGCGGTAGTCCAATGGAAATAAACTTCTCCGACCATCTTGGTGACGTTATTGAATATTCTACCCTAGTTGATAACGGCGGTGGCACCTTCGACGAAGAAACCTCAGTCCTATCATGGCCAGCAACAATACTTGATGCTAAAAAGAGTGAATCACGCACCTACACAGTAAAGTTACTATCTTCAACCCCTGCAACACCAGTTGGTGTAAGTGATCGCACCTCTTATGACTGCGTTATGGACAACGTTTTCGGTAACGGCGTATCGATTCCAGTGTCGTGCGCAACGCCAAAAGTTATCGAGACTATTACCGAGGAGCTACCTCAAACTGGCCCAACTGAAAATATGCTGTTTGCTGGCATTATCCTTGCGGTTGTCACATTTTTCTACTACCGATCTAAACAAATGAATAAAGAAGTCCGTCTTATTCGACGCGACCTTAATGCAGGGGCATTCTAATGGCAGAACGAATCAATGAACGAGGAAACGAGCGGCTCTCTACTCCAGAAGTAAGCGCCGAGCACTACGAGCGCGTTGCCGAAAATTACGAACAGAAATCAGAAGCTAAAGTCGAGAGCGCCGAAAGACAGGCCCAGAAGGCTAAGCACGAAGCTCTAGAGCAGGCCATAAGTGTCGAGCGAGGTAGCTCTGAGCACAAAAAAACACCGTCATCAACAACAAAACGGCGCGGTATTAGCAAAAAAGAGCGTGACGCCAGTTTCCATCAACGTATGAAAAGTGTCCAAAAAGATATGTCGACCTCGGAGCGCGCTTTTAGTAAGTTCATCCATGTTAGACCGGTCGAAAAAGCCAGCGAAGTAATCGGCAGCACGGTTGCTCGACCAAATGCCATACTAAGTGGTGCTGTCGTCGCTTTTGTTGCCGTTCTTGTTATTTACCTAACAGCAAAGTATTTCGGCTACCCACTCTCGGGGTTTGAAACTATTGGCGCATTTATTGTTGGTTGGATTATTGGGCTTCTTTATGACTTTTTCAGAGTCATGCTAACAGGTAAAAAATAGTTTTACGCTTAAGCTCAACTTAACCTTAACTAGCAAAATTATCGAATTTTAACCGATATACCGTCGTCGTTGCCACCACGGACAGAGAATTGATGTGGGTCGGCTGGTTTCTCTGGTGGCGTAACAGACGGAGATGCGGCGTCTTTATTAGGCAAAGGTGAAAAACTACCGACAGTAGGGCCAAATGCAGGGTTTGGTGCAGGTGCTGAATTCGGCTGCGTTTGGGCAATCTGATCGCGTTTTGCCAACCACTCGTCAAGAAATGACGGTTGAGCCGGCGCAGTCACCGCGTTCGCTGTAGGTGTCGCGCCATTATTAGGCGGTAGCGCGTTTCCTTGACGGAATCTCTCCATCCGCTCTTGCTGAGCCCTCTTAGCCTCTTCCATTTTTGCCTTTTTAGCCTCGTCACCCTTACTCATGCGAAGGAAGAACTCTCGCTCGACATCTGCACGCGATTTACCGTACTTAGCCGCCGAAAGGCGTTTTAATGCGTCCCGCAGTTGCGGATTAGACTGCCCAAGAGGCGGTAAGAGTGTCATACTGAAAGCCGCCGACGGGACATCTTGAATCATTACAGAAGCAATTGTGTGGAAATTTGGCTGACGAGTTAGGTCTTCTGCGTCGAACGTTGGGCTAAACTTCTTCACCAATATTTCGGCATCGGTAATACCAATACGGCCGCTAATGACCGTACCTATGTTACCCAAAATTGCTTCACGAATCTGATCGGTCAGTTGTGTCATAAACTGATTAGCGAGAATAAGGCTTAGCCGGTACTTTCGAGCCTCAGAAAGAATGGTTGAGAACGAATCGGTTGCAAAGTTTTGGAACTCATCGACATAAAGGCTAAAGTCCTCCCTTTCATTCTCGGGCATATTAGCCCGGCCCATTGCAGCCGCATTAAACTTCATTACAAAAATCATTCCCAGCAATTGCGAGTTAAGCTCACCTACTCGCCCCTTCGATAAGTTAACAAGAAGAATCTTTTTATTATCCATAATATCGCGCAGGTCAAACCCACTCTTCGTTTGGCCAATAATATTGCGCATCATGTCGTTAGCGAGAAAAGCACCGAACTTGCTCGCAAACCAACCAAGCATCTCACCCTTTGCCGACTCGGGTGTTTGCGCCATTTCTTTATGCCAAAAATCAAGCACTGTTTGTGTTTTAACGTGCTTAATCTTCTCGTCGGCGAACGCTTGGTCAATAAATACCTGCTGCACATCTAGGAACGACGAGCCGCTCGGGTCGGCCATCACCGTCAGAGCAGCGTTGCGGAACCACGATTCAAAACGCGGGCCAATAATACCAGTGTGACCCGGGTCGTACAAACGGTACAGCATAGCGATCGTCTCTTGAATAATAAAGTCGCGCTGGTCTTGCGTCTCGAATTCAAACAGGTTTAATCCAACTGGCATCTCCATATCACCGGGGCTAAAATAAATAACATCTTCGACGCGATGTTTCGGCACCATACCAAGTAGCTCCTCGACCGAATCGCCGTGCGGGTCAATAAAGGCAAATCCACGACCATCCATCATATCTTGGAAGGCAAGGTTTTCGAGCAATTTCGACTTACCGGTTCCGGTTTGTCCAATAATATAGGCGTGGCGGCGGCGATCTTTTACGCCAAGGCGAATTTGCTTCTTTGTACCACGAAATTCGTTGTAGCCGAGCAAGAAGCCCTCGTCGAGTACGTGCGTCGGCCCATCAACCTGTTTAGACGCCTGCCGTTGCACATTAGACGTTGGAATCGAGGCCTGATTTGGCATATGAAACATCGTCGCAAGTTCAACGGTATTTAATATGTTCTGTGTTACCTCTTGCGGGAAAAAACGAAATATATAGGCAGTGACAAACTCGCTAATGTCTTTTGATACCGTAAACTTAAAACCGTTGTTGGCCGGCGAATCAAAAAGCGAAAAAGCTGAAACAACGCCATTCATTAGCGCCTGAGATTTCCCCGCTATATTAGATGAAGCGACGACACGCACTAAAGTTTCATAGCCAGGATAGCGTGTTTTATCCTCAATTGCGTCAACATTAGATTGTTCTATTGAACTGAGCTGGCGATCTTCAGGTTTAACATCTTCACTCTCTGGCGGCTTCCAAAGTGCCTCAAGCAAGCCACGTGTTTTAAAACCGCCCTTACTACCCTTACTTTTGCGAATATCCTGTGCGACAGCACGAGCGGTATCAGCCCAGCCCGTATACGCGGGACGTATAAGTATTTGAATGCCGATACCATCTTCCTTTGAAGCTTTCGACAGCGCGTCTATTAGCGCCCTCGATGCATCACGCTTACTTTCTTGATAAGTCGCAATCGGAAAAGCGAAATCTTTCTTCAGGGTTAGCTCACCGCCAATTGTACCGCTCATTTTTCCGGCAGGGTTAAATATATTTCGCTCACTTACCTCTTCAAGGCGAGCTGACGGATAGGCAGCCGATACCGCCTGCTGGATTACATCTACAAGGGAAATCGGAACAACCGCATAATAGTGAATGAGGCCCTCGTGAGCGACAATCTCGAACGATATATGACGCTGGCCGTACACTTTACTCTTAAAGCCCTTCGTCGCAGTGCTAGCAATAATGTTATACATTACCTGAGCCTGAGAGATTACTTCTTCGGTTAAATCTCGCTCGTCGCGACCGTTTCCGTCGATATCAGAGCTAATTGGCGGTATATGTATATAAAGTGGCACCATTTTTAAGCCACGCTCGTAGTTTTTCGCTTCACGGAGTAACTTGCGATACTGAGTAAAAGCGACCATTCCAGCGCCAGCAAGCACAAGAATGATAATTACAACTGTTATAAAGATGCCCACGCTACACCACCTTAACCTGCGCCAACATCCTTGTTGTAGCGCTTCTTAAGATAATCTCGCTGGAGTTGATTGACTTGATTTGTTCTAGTGAACGGATCATCGGCTGTTGCCAGAATAATTTCTTTGGCTTTGTCGACCCATTCTTTTTCAATAACATCATCGTCATTAGCCGTTGTTGGACTTGTGACTGTTGACGTCGTGACCGATGGTGAATTGACAGTTGGCGTAGCCTGTGAAGCCGATTGAACCGCAGATGCATCGGAAACCGCTGCACTTGCCTCGGCAAGCTGCTCACGCCTTTCAGCAGTGCCAGTCTCAATATTACCCTCAACAAGCGGGGGCAAAACAGGCACTTCACCACTATTTACTGGCGGTGTAATAAGCTGTTCTGGTGCTACCGTGGGCGCCTGATTTATCTCTGGTTGCATACCTTAAAATTATAGCACGATACGACGCCGTAAAGCACGACCATTATGACATTTTTTAAAGAGAAACCCTTCTGGAAACATAAATACAAGCGATTGCTTCAAAAATAACCACCAGAGCGACCTCATAAAAACCGACCGAGCTGACCGACTGAAGGCCGACCAGCATCACCGGTGCCATCGCCAACGCCGTACTGTAAGCATATGCGCGACGAAATGTCATTGGTTGCAGCGGACGCTTGGCGACAAGTCCAGCAGACAGCCATACAATAAATCTATTTATTCCAAATAAAAAAAAGCTTATCACTGTTAAGAAAACAAGATAAGCAGAAACAAAAATAATCAACAACCCGAGAGGCCCCGCCGTAGCTGGGGCAGTAAGCGTAAGGAGGCTCAGTAAAACGGTGAGCCCAATAAGACCAATAGTTGCGATAGTACGTGGTAACATCACTGTTACTATACTATAGCCTATATGGAGCCCGAGCGATACGCTTATGTGTCCAGGTTGCAGCAAACGCCACCAAAAATATATATAGAGCGTGTGAACCAGTGGACGGCGTACCGCCGCGGACTATCTGACCGCTCCGGGAATACCCAGAGCAACCGTTTGCTCATAGCCAAGGTTTCCGGCGACACGCCACGTAGTTTCATTGCCTCCTCATATAAGGCAAGGATTAACGTGGCATGTCGGTACTTCCAAGGACAAACGCTGTCCGTTTGCGAGCAATCGTCACTTTTTAGCGACAATATTATGCTTGTGTGCAAACGCTTTTGGCGGAGCATCGGTCCCGTCATCAAGAAGTTAAAAAGGTGCGTATCATCTAAAGATTAGGTGACAATAGTTTTACTTCGAGACGGTCCCGACTTTTCCGTCAAAATAACGGTCAGTACAAGATGCAAGAGTTGTTGATGTTAAGGTATTTTGGCTTTTTTGTTTTTGTAAAAGCTTGTATTCACTCTATCACGATAATGCTTTTTGGTCAATGGTTTTAGGGTGATATATGTATGTACGATTTACAACATTTGCCTATTTATCGTCATTTTAAAGTGTTAATCAATGAACGTTGTTGTAGTTACAACGTTGTAAATATGTATTTAGACTTCGACAAAATCAATGTCCGAGCAAGAGCCTTCCTGAGCCTCGACCCTGTCGGGAGTGATAAAATATTCTTCATTTTCAAATGACCCATCTAGACAAAAGGTCTTCTCTTCGGAGTCATAAAGATAGTCGATACGGACTCCGTCTGAACGATGCAGAAGCGCATCAGCGGCCGAAGCGGTTGCTGGATAAGCACCTACCTCGTGCATCGATTTTATTATTGCACTCGACGAGGCGGTCAAATCAGCCTTGAGTGTAGTTATATGTGCATTTCGAGTAATTGCGCCGTACGACATGACACTAATTGCGGCAAGTATCGCAATGACCACCACGACGACGACCATTTCGACAATTGTAAACGCCTGACGATTACCGCGCATTGTATACCCTCCTATTTTTTTGCATCCTCGCTATACTCTTCTGCAAAAAACATTAGCTTTATACATATAGTGTACCACACCACGCCCACGGTACTGTATATGCTAATTATTGACACATTTTTTTGTGGTATTTTTTACCTAAAGAATCTTTGAAAAAGTTATTGACACAAGCGCTTTAACGTCCTATTATAGGGGTAGTTCCTGAGTAAAAAAATTATACAGGAACCAAAAACAAAAAATACGAAAAAACTCCACGATAGACGACCATTCCTCGCAGGTGGTCGTCTTGTTTTTATGCTAAATAGGAATCAAGGCAAATAAAAAAGCCCTTGCTGAAGGGCGTTTATGCGTATTGGTGGAGCTGCCGGGAACTGCCCCCCGGGTCCAAAAGGTAACCCGTCATTCGTCTTCAAGCATAGTCTTATTCGAATGCTTTAGAACCGGCTGCGCCTAGAAATAAGACGAACAAAGCGAGCTGGTTCCGCTAAAAGTGTCCCCTAATACCTGTAGCTTCCAAGTAAAAAGGCAAGAAACGTGTGTATGACACCAGCATCCCTACGTTTCATCGGGAATACTGACGACCGCTGCGACTAGGCTGCGATTGGCGCAAAAACTGGAGCACGGAAAGCAGATGCAATCTGTGCGAAACCAGCTTTTACTTTTGCAATAGTGTTTGCAATTAGAAAAACACCTTACGGGTGTAATACGGCTTGCAGAATAACTTGTTAAATTCCTCTTGTCGAAAGCTAAGTCAGCCCCACGACCACTGTTAATTATAGCACAGATTCGCTTGCTAGCCAATGGCTATCAAAAATATAATATAGCTATGGTTGCAACAATACGCTCAATCGCTTTAACCGGATTTTACGGCACCCCAATAGAGGTAGAAACAGACCTCCGCCAGGGCCTGCCCAGCTTTCAAATTGTCGGTATGGGCAACAAAGCAATCAATGAGGCCCGAGAGCGCGTTAGAAGCGCCATACGTAACGCTGGCCTCGATTTTCCGGCGCGTAAGTTAACCGTTAACCTTGCTCCCGCCGAGATACCGAAAGACGGCACCCACCTCGATCTCCCGATCGCCCTGAGT
>Ga0222423_1001033_pt1 | contig 14325 bp, 13 predicted proteins | sample 3A0metagenome_FD_182472 | JGI IMG/M metagenome (GOLD analysis project Ga0222423, IMG submission 182472) | Enriched microbial communities from leaf-cutter ant dump, University of Wisconsin, Madison, United States - 3A0 (version 2) | ecosystem: Environmental > Terrestrial > Nest > Insects nest >...
CCGGGTGGTGGTAGAGCAGGGAGAAGTCGGCCTCGCCGCGTTCCAGCAGGACCACGGTCTCGGCCAGCGCCCGCGTGCGTACGCACAGCTCGCCGCCCTGCAGCACGGGCTGCAGGCGCACCAGCCAGTCGGCCACCACGGTGCGCGCGAGCGTGCGGCCGGTGGCCAGGGTCACGGTGCGGGCCTGCCGGCCGGCCAGGCTTTGCAGCTCCTCGTGCGACTGCGCGAGGTTGCGCGCGAGCTGGCCCGCGGTCTCCAGAAAGCTCAGCCCCGCCGGGGTCAGCGTGACGGGGCCGCCGCCGCGCTCCACCAGCGGCGTGCCCGCCCAGGCTTCGAGCGCCCGAATGCGCCGCCCGAAGGCCGGGTGCGTGACATGCCGCAGCTCGGCCGCGCGGGTAAAGCTGCGCTCCTGCGCCAGGACGATGAAGTCTTCAAGCCACTTGAGCTGCATGGCCGTGGCGCAGCGGGCGATGGCGTTCTAGCCGCCGCGCGAGGCTTCGAGCACGGCGCGGGTGCGTTGTGCCTCGGTGCGCGCCGCGGCCGCGAAGTCGTCGCCTTTCGAGGCGTACAGGATGGCGCGCGAGGAATTCACGATGATGGGGCCGTCGCCGCGCAGCCCCGCGCGCACCGTGGCCGCCGCGTCGCCGCCCTGGGCGCCGACGCCGGGGATCAAGAGGGGCAGCGTGGGCGCGATGGCGCGCACGCGCTCGATCTCCTGCGGGTAGGTCGCGCCCACCACCAGGCCGAGCTGGCCGTTCTTGTTCCAGGGGCCTTGCGCCAGTCGTGCCACGTGCTCGTACAGCAGCGGCTGGCCGTCGATGCTGGCCAGGCGCTGGTTTTGCAGGTCGTCCCCGCCCGGGTTGGAGGTGCGGCACAGCAGGAAGGCGCCCTTGCCGTGGTAGGCCAGGTAGGGCTCCACGGAGTCGAAGCCCATGAACGGCGAGAGCGTGACGGCGTCGGCGCCGTAGCGCTCGAAGGCTTCACGCGCGTACTGCTCGGCCGTGGAGCCGATGTCGCCGCGCTTGGCGTCCAGGATCACCGGCACGTGCGGCGCGTTGGCGCGCATGTGCTGCATGAGGCGTTCGAGCTGGTCTTCGGCGCCGTGGGCGGCGAAGTAGGCGATCTGCGGTTTGAAGGCGCAGACCAGGTCCGCCGTGGCGTCCACGATGGCCGCGCAGAAATCGTAGATCCTGTGCGCATCGCCCTGCATGCCCGCGGGAAACCGCGTGGGCTCTGGGTCCAGGCCCACGCACAGCAGGGAGTTGTTCTGCGCCGTGGCGTCGCGCAGCATGTCGGTGAAGGTCATGGGGCGATTTTAGAAAAAGAAAAAGGCCGTCGAAACGGCCTTTTCGTAATCATCTCACCGAGAGTCAGCGTGGCACGGCCAGCAGGCGCTGCACGTCGCGGTCGTTGGGCAGCGCGTAGTCGTAGCCGCGGATGATGCGGCTGTCTTCGGTGCGCACGAGCTTGAGGCTCACGTAGGTGTAGTTGGCGGCGGCCGAGTAGGTGCCCACGAGCACCAGCGCGGCGTTGTGGTTGCGCGCGATGTCCTTGATCTCGCGCGACAGCAGCAGCTCGCCCGTGCCTTCGCGCACGAACACGTCGCCGCGCAGCTTGACTTCCTTCACGTTGAAGCCGCTGCTGGCCATGTGCGAGGCGTACTGCTCGGACAGGGTGCGGCCCAGCGGGGCGGAGCGGCTCAGGTCGTTCACGTTGACGATGGTGGCGACCAGCACCGGGCCTTGGCCCAGGGTGCTCAGGTCGAAGCCGGCGGTCAGCTTGGTCACGGCGTCGCGGCTGCTGGTCAGGAACTGGCTGTTGGCGGCTTCCTGGTAGGTCGGCTCGGTGCGCACCGTGGTGCCGTTGTTGGCACAGCCGGCCAGCAGGGCAGCGGCGGCCAGTGCAGTCAGGAGTGCGGTGGATTTCATTGCGAGACGACCTTCATGTTGACGTTCTTATAGGGCGCGGGGGTGCGCAGGAACAGCGGGGTGTCCGCGTTCTCCAGGTAGTACACATCGGTCTTGCGCGACACGTACTGGCCGCCACGGGTGACCGTGGTGGTCAGGATCATTTCGGTGTTGGTCGGGCCGCCGGAATTGATGCTGGCGCCGTAGTCGGCCAGCGAGGTGAAGCCCAGCGTGGCCAGCAGTTGCGCGTCCAGGTGCTCGTGGCGCAGGCCGTAGGCGGCCATCAGGCCGGCCGCGATCATGGTGAACTGGCCGGGCACGAAGTGCGGGCGGGGGCTGTTGTGGCGCACCAACTGCGCGTGGTAGGTCACGTTGAGCGCCGGGCCGGGGTCCTGCAGCACGGGCGCGCCGCTTTGCACGAGCTTGGTGATCAGGAAATCGCGGAACGCCAGGTCGAAAGCGCTGGGGTTGGGCGGCAGCGCTACGTGCAGCGCGGTGCCCGGGGCCATGCCGGCCTTGTCGAGCGTGCCCAGGGTCTGCGCGACCACGTCGTTGGACAGCAGCTCCCAGTGGCCTGCGGAGCGGACCTTGGGTTGGACGGTCAGCTCAAAGTTTTCTGCGAGGGGGATCGGCGAACGATAGGCGCATCCCGCCAAAGTAGCCACAGCGCCAGCAAGCACCGCCAGGCTGACTGCCTTAGAAAATTTCATGATTCCCTCCTACGGACTTTGAGAGGCGGGGACATGAACAGATACATCCCACGCGAAACGAAAAATAATTCTGGGCGCGATACTCAACAAAAACAAGAAAAAATTGAGGTAACTGCGCCCAGACACACGCGAATCGTTGTTTTTGGTCACAGATTGGCATGCCTGCTTACGCGCGGCTGCATTTGCATGTGCCGCCGTTTGTAACAAATATCAGGCGCTGGTAACGGAGCGTTTTTCGAGGATTTCAAACGCAGGCAGCGTCTTGCCTTCGAGCACTTCCAGGAACGCGCCGCCGCCGGTGGAGATATACCCCACCTGTTTCTCGATGCCGTATTTGGCGATGGCCGCCAGGGTATCCCCGCCGCCGGCGATGCTGAAAGCGGGCGATTCAGCGATGGCCTGGGCGATCTCGCGCGTGCCATTCTCGAAGGCGGCGAACTCGAACACGCCGACCGGGCCGTTCCAGACGATGGTACCGGCGGACTTGAGCTGGACCGCCAAGCGGGCGGCTGTTTCGGGGCCGATGTCCAGGATCAGGTCGTCCTCGGTCACGTCGGCGGCGGCCTTGACGGTGGCGGGCGCGTCGGCCGCGAAGGCCTTGGCGGTGACCACGTCGGTGGGGATTGGCACTTCAGCGCCGCGCGCCTTCATGGCTGCGATCACGGCGCGGGCTTCCTCCACCAGGTCCGGCTCGGCCAGGCTCTTGCCGATGGGCAGGCCGGCGGCCAGCATGAAGGTGTTGGCGATGCCGCCGCCCACGATGAGCTGGTCCACCTTGTCGGCCAGGCTCTTGAGGATGGTGAGCTTGGTGGACACCTTGGAGCCCGCCACGATGGCGGCCAGCGGGCGCTGCGGCTGCGTCAGCGCCTTGGTCAGCGCATCGATCTCGGCGGACAGCAGCGGGCCCGCGCAGGCGATGGGGGCGAACTGGGCGATGCCGTAGGTGGTGCCCTCGGCGCGGTGGGCGGTGCCAAAGGCGTCGTTCACGTAGATGTCGCACAGCGCGGCGAGCTTGCGCGCCAGGTCTTCCTTGTTCTTCTTCTCGCCCACGTTCAGGCGGCAGTTCTCCAGCAGCACGACCTGGCCGGGGGCCACGTTCACGCCGTCCATCCAGTTGGCTATCAGGGGCACGTCGCGGCCCAGCAACTCGGCCAGGCGCGCGGCGACGGGCGCCAGCGAATCTTCGGGCTTGAACTCGCCCTCGACCGGGCGGCCAAGATGGCTGGTGACCATGACGGCCGCCCCGGCGTCAAGCGCCATGCGGATGCAGGGGACGGATGCGCGGATGCGTGTGTCTTCGGTGATGCGGCCATCGTCGGCCTGCGGCACGTTCAGGTCGGCACGGATGAAGACGCGCTGGCCTTGGGCCTTGCCCTGGGCGCACAGGTCGGAGAAACGGAGGATGTTCATGGCAGGAGGGGGGAAATGGGAAGGCGTGAAGCCCGCCATTTTAGGAGCCCCCTGCTACCAGCCCAGGGCGATGTGCAGCGGCAGGTACACCGCCATGCCCACGACGATGGTGCCCAGGATGCCCCGCTTCCAGAAGTAGTAGGCGCTCGCGCACAGCACGGCGGGCAGGCGCGCGTCCATGACGGTGCCGATGAGCTGGCCCTGGGCCATCAGGATCTCGGGGGCGATGACGGCGGAGAGCGCCGCCAGGGGTGCGTACTTGAGCCCGCGCTTGAGCCAGTCGGGCAGCGGCAGCTCGCGCTCGGGGATCATGAAGAAGGCGCGCGAGATGACGGTGATGACCGCCAGGCCCAGGATGGCAATGGCGGCGAGCACGGTGTCCCAGTCGATGCTCATGGGTGCTCCTCCTCGCGCAGCGGCACCTCGTCGCCCGCTGCCACGCGGCGCTTCTCCTCGGGCGGCAGGGCGGCCGTGGAAGGTACCAGCACCACGTCGGGGTGCTGGCGGTGCTTCTCCAGCGCCTCGATGAGCAGGCCCACGGCCACGGCGGCGGCGATCGCCACCAGGATGTTGAGCTTGAGCGGAAGCGCGAATGCCGCGATGGCGGCCGTGGCGGCCACGCCGGTGGCGAGCCAGGTGGCCCGGTCGAACAGCAGCGACAGCAGCACGCCCAGCAACGCCAGCACGCCCGCGAAGCCCAGCCCCCAGGACAGCGGCACCACGTTGGCCAGCAGGATGCCGATCAGGGACGGCACCTGCCATGCCAGCCAGTTGGTGGTGGCTGCGCCCCAGAAGTACGGCACCTGCTCGGGCTGCGGGCGGGGCTCGGGAAAGCGCTGCATGAACGAGACGTAGATCACGTCCCCGCTGAAATAGCCCAGCGCCAGCCGCTGGCGCAGCGGCAGGTGGGCGAAGTAGCTGCGCCACATGCTGCTGAAGATCACGAAGCGCAGGTTCACGCAGCTTGCCGTGAGCCAGATCACCCACAGCGGCGCGCCCGCCGCCATCAGCGGGATGACGGCCAACTGCGCGCTGCCCGCATAGACCACGAGCGACATGAACACGGCCATGCCCACGGACATGCCGCTCTTGACCATGACCACGCCGGTGACCAGGCCCCAGGCGCCGATGCCCACGGCGGTGCCCGCCATGTCCACCATGGCCATGCGGTACGAGGGGTGGCGCAGCGTGCGGGCGATGGGCGCCATGCGGCTCATGCGGGCGCCCCTGCCCCCAGCACCATGCCGGGCGCGAGCGCGAAGCCGCGCAGGAAGTCTGCCGCCGCCAGCCGCTTGCCGCCCGCGCGCTGCAGGGTGGTCAGGCGCAGGGCGCCTTCGCCGCAGGCGACGGTGATGCCTTCGCCGTTTACAAGCAAAATCTGCCCGCAGCGCTTGTCCAGCAAGCGCGAGCAGCTATCAATTTCGCAGTTCCACACCTTGATGGTTTCGCCCGCGCACTCGGTGCTCGCGCCGGGGAACGGGTCGAACGCCCGGATGCGCCGGCCGATCACGGCGGCGGGCAGCGACCAGTCGATGGCGGCCTCGTGCTTCTCGATCTTGTGGGCATAGGTCACGCCCTCGGCGGGTTGCGGCACGGCCTGCAGGCCGCCGCAGGCCGCCAGCTCCAGCGCTTCGACGATCAGGCGACCGCCCAGGGTGGCCAGCCGGTCGTGCAGCGTGGCCGTGGTGTCGGTGGGCGCGATGGGCAGGCGCTCGATAAGCAGCATGGCGCCGGTGTCCAGGCCGGCGTCCATCTGCATGATGGTGACGCCGGTTTCCACATCCCCTGCCTCGATGGCGCGGTGAATGGGCGCCGCGCCGCGCCAGCGCGGCAGCAGGCTGGCGTGGATGTTCAGGCACCCTCGCGGCGGCAAGTCCAGCACCCACTGCGGCAGGATGAGGCCATAGGCCGCCACCACCATCACGTCGGCCTGGGCCGCCTGCAGGGCGTCGCGCGCGGCGGCCGCGTCGTCTGGGTGCTTGCCGTCCAGGCGCAGGCTGCGCGGCTGCGCGACGGGAATGCCGTGCGCCTCGGCGCACTGCTTGACGGGCGACGCCTGCAGCTTCATGCCGCGGCCGGCGGGGCGGTCGGGCTGGGTCAGCACCAAGGGCACGGTGAAGCCGGCGGCCAGAAGGCGCTCCAGCGCCACGCGGGCGAACTCGGGCGTGCCCGCAAAAATGACTCTCATGGGCTCAGTCGCGTGTGTTGTCGAAGTTCGGCAGCTCGTCCGTGAACATCACCATCCGCACCACGCCCTGGCGGTCCAGGTGGACGTGGGCCAGGCGCGGGTCGGAGTTCTGGCGGAAGCGGTAGGTCCAGATGTCGCCGTCGAAGCGTGCCACCCGCTCCACGCGCAGGGGCGGTCCGAAGGTGCGCTGCACGTCGGCCAGGGTCCAGGTGCCGACGGGGATGTTCTCGAAGCGCGTCTGCGTCAGCACCTGCTCGTTGCGCACCAGCCGGCCGCTGGCGTCGAAGTCGAGGTTATAGGCAGCGAAACCCGCGGGGAGTTCGGAGTACAGCAGCCGTTCGCCTGATTCCAGCGGGAAGGCGGCGGTGGGCGGCCCCAGGCGGGACACCACCTCGGTGCGCAGGGCTCCGGGCTTTTCGCTGGAGACCAGGGCGCAGCTCGGCAGCTGGGCCGCCAGCGCCAGGAGCGCCAGCACCAGGGGTCTCACGCGCGCGCCCCGCGCTGCTGCTTGAGCAGCTTGGTCTTGATACGGTTGCGCTTGAGCGGCGAGAGGTATTCCACGAACACCTTGCCCATCAGGTGGTCCATCTCGTGCTGGATGCACACGGCCAGCAGGCCGTCGGCCTCGATGACGCGCGACTGGCCTTGCTCGTCCAGCGCGCGCACGTGCACGGCGTCGAAACGCTCCACGCCGTCATAGATGCCCGGCACGGACAGGCAGCCTTCGTCGTTGAGGCGCTTTTCGGAGCTGGCCCAGACGATCTCGGGGTTGATCAGCACCATGGGCTGGTCGCGCTCTTCCGAGACATCGATGACCACCAGCCGCTCGTGCACGTCCACCTGGGTGGCGGCCAGGCCGATGCCGTGGGCGTCGTACATGGTCGCCAGCATGTCGGACGCGAGGACCCGGATGCGCTCGTCCACGGCCTCTACGGGGCGTGCGACCTTGTGGAGCCGGGGGTCCGGGTAACAGAGAATGGGAAGGATTGCCATGGATACCGGTAAGAGATGTCGCTATTTTCGCTACTTTTGCGGCCCGCTGCAGTGCGACAAGCCAATAATCGTTGCCGAATCAAGGGCTTGAGCAGAGAATCTAAGAAGGTTTGTAACGTATATGCCTGGCCGCCCGCATGGCGCGGGCCCCAAGGCGCCAGCGAGGGGGCGTTTCACAATGCATGAGAAAAGGAACAACATGACGGCATTCACCAGCGTGCGGCGGACCGCCCTGGGCGCGCTCACCATCATCGCTGGCGCCATCCTGGTTGTCGCACCGGCTCAGGCGCAGAACTATCCCATCTCCGCCAGCCAGCGCGCCACGGCGCAGCAGGTGTCGGAGCGCGGCGTTCCCCTGTCGGAGCTGGCGGCGAACGCGCCGGACACCTACACCGTCAAGCGCGGCGACACGCTCTGGGGCATTTCGGGCATGTACCTCAAGCGCCCGTGGCGCTGGCCCGAGCTGTGGGGCATGAACTTCGACGCCATCAAGAACCCGCACCTGATCTTCCCGGGCCAGACGCTGTACCTGGACAAGGAGGGTGGCTATGCCCGCCTGCGCACGACCCCGCCAGGCGCTGCCGCCGAGAACCAGACCGTGCGTGTGTCTCCCCGCACGCGCAGCGACAGCCTGACGGACACGGCGTTGCCCACGCTCAAGCCGCATCTGATCGAGCCCTTCCTCGTGGAGCCTCTGGTGGTGGACGCCGATGAGCTGCTCCGTGCACCCCGCATCGTGGCCACGACCGAAGACCGCGTGCTGATGGCCAGCGGCGACCGCGCCTATGTGCGCGGAGATGCCGCGTCGCCCGTGCGCGCCGAACCGGGCGAGCCACGGTTCTTCCGCGTGTTCCGCGACGCCGTGGCCCTCAAGGATCCCCTGACGGGAGAAATCCTGGGTTATGAAGCCCAGTACCTGGGCAAGGCCGAACTGGTGCGCGGTGAATCGTTCGAAGAGACGGCTGATGGCAAGGGCGGCCGGGTGTCCGAGTACATACCCGCAACCGTCGATCTGTCGGCGACCAAGGAAGAAATTCGCGCGGGGGACCGCCTTCTGCCCGCGCCTGCGCGGGCCTTCACCAGCTACACCCCGCACGCGCCAGCGATAGAGGTGGATGCGCGGGTCGTTTCCATCTATGGCAGCTTTGCCGCGGCCTATGCCGCGCAGAACCAGGTTATCGCCATCAACGTGGGTTCCCAGGACGGCATCGAGCCCGGCCACGTCCTGTCGTTGCGCACCAAGGGAGAGCGCATCAAGGACAAGACGGCGGATGCAAAAGACACGATCAAGCTGCCGAGCGAGAGCAACGGGACTGCCATGGTGTTCCGCACCTTTGATCGCGTGTCCTACGCCCTGCTGCTGGAGATCCAGAACGGCGTGCGCGTGGGCGACCGCCTGGTGAATCCCGAGTAAATACCTACCGCTCGTCTGGCTGCCGCGCCGCTTCCCCCATGGATCGCGACGAGCTTGGCGCTTGGCTGCGCTTGACGCTTTCTCCGGGCGTGGGCAATGGCGCGGCGCGCAGCCTGCTGGCGCGCTTCGGCCTGCCGCAAGCCGTCTTTGAACAGACCGAAACAGCCCTGCGCCACTGTGTGACGGCCGCGCAGGCGCAAGCATTAAGTGCCATTCCCGAGAACTGGGAAGCGCTGCTGGAAACTACTTGGCAATGGCTGGGCGGCGCCAGCCCCGAAGGGCCTGCGCGGACGATCGTGACCTTGGGGGACGACCGGTACCCGCAATCCCTGCTGGACACCGAAGACCTGCCCCTGCTGCTCTACCTCATGGGGCCCGCCCGGCTGCTGGCCGCGAACCCGTTTCCTGTCGGCCGGTGCCTGGCCGTGGTCGGGAGTCGCAATCCTACGGCGCAGGGCGCTGACAACGCGCGGCTTTTCGCCCGGGCGCTGCATGGCGCGGGCCTCACCATCGTTTCCGGGCTGGCGCTGGGCGTGGATGCCGCCGCGCACGAAGGCGCGCTGGATGCTGCCGCCGATGATGGCGCGGCGGCCACCATCGCCGTGGTAGGTACAGGCCTGGATCGGGTCTATCCCCGCAAGAACCTCGATCTGGCGCACCGCATTGCGGCCCGCGGGCTTCTGGTCAGCGAATACCCGCTGGGCACGCCGCCGCTGCCCGCCAACTTTCCCAAGCGCAACCGCATCATCTCCGGGCTGTCCCAGGGCACGCTGGTGGTCGAGGCGGCGTTAGCCTCAGGATCTCTGATCACGGCCCGGCTGGCGGCCGAGCAGGGCCGCGAGGTGTTCGCCATCCCCGGTTCCATCCATGCGCCCCAATCGCGCGGCTGCCATGCACTGATACGCCAGGGCGCCAAGCTGGTCGAATCCGCGCAGGATGTGCTGGAGGAACTGCGCTTGCCTGCCAAGGCCACATCTGGGCGTGATGACGACGAAAAGCCCATCTCGGCGGCTGTGGAGGAGCCTGAAAGCCCTCTGCTGCAGGCCTTGGGTTTCGATCCCATGGGCGTGGATGCCCTGGTGGCGCGCACCGGCAGGGACGCGGCTTCGCTGCAGGTGGAGTTGCTGGAGCTGGAACTCGACGGGCGTGTGGCCCGATTGCCGGGCGGGTTGTTCCAGCGCCTGGGTAGCGCTTAATCCAATAGCCGCTCTGGATTCGCGTCCAGCTTGGCCAGCGCGTCGCGCGTGGCGCGCAGTGTGAGTCCTTCTTCATCTTGCGCCACCAGCAGGCCGGCCTGCAGGTAGGCAGCCAGCCGGCGCAGCTGGATCAGGTAGCTGCTGCCGTCCACGGCGGCGAACAGGTGCAGCTGCTTGCGCTGGCTCTGCCAGGCGTACTGCACCTGGGCGGAAGCGCCGTTGTGGTCCAGCGTGTACCAGGTGCCGGGCTGCAGTTGCTGCGCCCAGGCCACCATGGCGTCGTCCACGGGAGCGCCGTTGTCGGCGACCACGTGGATGGACGATGCGTCGATGCCCAGCATCATCTCGATGTTGTCGGCGTTGAGCGGCATCTCACCCAGCGTGGCGTCGCTGATGAAATCCTCCAGGTTCGCCAGGCGCTTGGCCATGGCGTCGATGTGGTCCTGGGGGATCGAGGCGGTCTTGGACAGGAAGGCGTCGGCCAGCGTGTCGGTGAGGGTCTTGATCTGCGCGTCCTGCTCCGGCCCCTTCACGCCCAGGATGTCCAGCCCCTGGCGCAGCCGCTGCAGCAGGCCCGGCAGGTTCTGGATGACCTGCGCGCGGTCGGCGCGGTGCGGCTTGGCGCTCGCGGCCCAGACCAGATCGGCGGCCGTGCGCTTGAAGGCGATGGTGTCCGCGTGCTGCGGGCCGTCGCGCACGGCCGACAGGGCCAGCACCTCGGCCCAGGTCTTGAAGAGGAACTCGCGGATCTCGTCGCGCACCGGCATGTCCTTGAGCATGGTGCGCAGCTCGATGGTGTACTGGATGGCCAGCGTTTCCTTCTGCTCCACCTGCTGGGCCACGCTGACCAGGCGCGAGGTGGCCTGCTTCTCGGTCAGGAACTTGGACAGGAACTTCTCGAACTCGTCGTACACGAGCTGGAACACGCGCCGACCCGTCTCGGGGTACTGCTCGATCACCTGCACCACGCGGCGGATCTCGGCCTCCAGCGCGCTGCCGTTGATGCTGGTGGCGTCGAAACCCATCACGCAGGCGCCCATGCGGTCGATCAGCTGGCGCGCGGGGTGGTCCAGGTTGCTGAAGAACTCGGGCTCTGCCAGCGCCACGCGCAGCACCGGGACCTGCAGCCGCGCGAACCACACGCGCACCGCGGGCGGAATGCGGTCCTCGGCCAGGATGCTCTGGAACATCAGGGCCACCACTTCGATGATGGCTTTTTCGCCGGCCGTCGAGGCCTTTTTCTTGAGCTCGGTGGAGCGTTCGCGCACGGTGCCCGCCAGTTGCACCACGGCGGCGGGGCTGTAGTCTTCCATCAGCGTGGCGACGCCGCTGTAGTAGGTGTCCGCGTGCACGCGGTGGGCGGTCAGCGCATGGGCCAGCGCGGCCGAGGCCGGCGGCGCGTGCACCATGTCGAAGCCCGTGGCCGGTTGCGTCAGCAGCCGGCGCAGCTGGCCCATCACGCCCTGGGCGCGCTGCCGGGCGCGCGCCAGGGGCGTCATGCCTGTGGCGAAGGCGGTGGGCATGCCATGGTGCTGAGGGTAGCCCACCGGCTGCGGCATGCGGGGCGGCCCCGCGTGTGGGTGGCCCATGGGCCGGGCGCCGGGCATGCCCATGCCACCGCGTGCGGCCGCCGCCGCCATGGCATCGCGGGTCTGGGCCAGCGCCTGCGAGGCCAGTCCGCTGGAGCCGGAGTCGCTGCTGCTACTACTGCCGCCGCCTGCCACGCCGCCGACCGCGTTGCGGCGCACGCGCGACTTGAGGTCCGTCTGCGGCGTGACGCCCTGCTCCACATAGAACACATTGACCGCCTGGTACTGCTTCTGCAACAGGTTGGCGAGCTCGCGCTGCAGCGGGTCCACCACGGTCTGCAGGTCGGTGCGGGGCAGGCCTGCCTCGACCCACTGCTCCACCAGCCGCAGGCAGACGGCGTCGGGCCGCAGGATGTCGCCGCTGTCGAGCTCCTGCCCCTCCAGCGACTGGGTGCGCTGGCGCAGCGTGTCGAACTGAGGGCCGACCTGTTCGCTGACCGTGAGGGCCATGCGGGAGGCCAGGATCTTGTTTTCCACCACGTCGTCGCTCAGCAGCTCGAACTGCAGGCCCGTGCCGCCGGCGGCCATGCCGCCGCCGGTGCTGCTGTGTGGTGCCAGCGCATCGCGCCAGGCCTTGCCGGTGCGGTCGGTCCAGGCCGCGTGGTGCTGCTGGTAGAGCATCCAGGCGTCGCGGTGGGCCTGCATTTCCCGCGCCGTGCCTGTCTGGCTCATCAGCGTGGTGAGGAAGTCCAGCACCACCTTGTCCAGCCCGGGCAGCCCGGCGCAGATGCCCTCCACGAACCGCTGGCGCGCCTGGCGGGCCAGCCGGCGCTGCGGAACGGAAGACGGCGTGGGCTGCATGGGCTGATATTAGCGGGACAAGGCCGGCGGGACCAAGCGGTTTCAGACCGTGGCGCCGGCGTTGGGATCGTTCGGATCCCCTTCCTTTCGTACAGGCTTGACGAGGTCCTCGCGCTTGACGCCCAGCCACATGGCGATGGCAGCCGCCACGAACACGGACGAGTAGATGCCGAACAAGATGCCGATGGTCAGCGCCAGCGCGAAGTAGTGCAGGCTGGGGCCGCCGAAGAAGAACATGGACAGCACCATCGCCTCGGTCGAGGCGTGGGTGATGATGGTGCGGCTCATCGTGCTGGTGATGGCGTGGTCGATGACCTCGTGCGTGGTCATCTTGCGGTACTTGCGGAAGGCCTCGCGGATCCGGTCGAAGATCACCACCGACTCGTTCACCGAATAGCCCAGCACCGCCAGCACCCCCGCCAGCACCGACAGCGAGAACTCCCACTGGAAGAACGCGAAGAAGCCCAGGATGATCACCACGTCGTGCAGGTTGGCGATGATGGCCGCCACGCCGAACTTCCACTCGAAGCGGAAGGCTAGGTAGATCACGATGCCCACGACCACCATGGCCAGCGCCATCAGGCCGCCGTGCACCAGCTCCTCGCCCACCTGCGGGCCCACGAACTCGGTGCGGCGCAGCGTGACCTCGGGGTCGGCGGCCTTGAGCGCCGTCAGCACCTGCTCGCTCTGCTGGGCGGAGGTGACGCCCTTCTGCACGGGCAGGCGGATCATCACGTCGCGCGCGGTGCCGAAGTTCTGCACCTGCACGTCGGTGTAGCCCAGGCCCGAGACCGTCTCGCGCACCTTGGCCAGTTCGGCCGGCTGGCTGTAGGCCACTTCCATGACCGTGCCGCCCGTGAACTCCACCGACAGGTGCAGCCCGCGTGTGAGCAAAAAGAACACGGCCAGCGCGAAGGTGATGAAGGAGATCGCGTTGAAGACCAACGCGTGCTTCATGAAGGGGATGTCTTTTCTGATGCGGAAAAATTCCATGGCCGCAGTCCTTTAGTTCGTCTTGGCCACGGCCGTATCCGGCTCGGGCTTCCACACCTGGCCGATCGACACGCTCTTGAGCTTCTTCTGGCGGCCGTACCACAGGTTCACCAGCCCGCGCGAGAAGAACACGGCCGAGAACATGCTGGTCAGGATGCCGATGCAGTGCACCACCGCGAAGCCGCGCACCGGGCCGGAGCCGAAGGCCAGCAGCGCCAGGCCCGCGATCAGCGTCGTCACGTTGGAGTCCAGGATGGTCGCCCAGGCGCGCTCGTAGCCCGCATGGATGGCCGCTTGCGGCGACACGCCCGCGCGCAGCTCCTCGCGGATGCGCTCGTTGATCAGCACGTTGGAGTCGATCGCCACGCCCAAAGCGAGCGCCATGGCCGCGATGCCGGGCAGCGTCAGCGTGGCCTGCAGCATCGACAGGATGGCCAGCAGCAGCAGCACGTTCACCGCCAGCGCGATGGTGGAGAACACGCCGAACAGCGCGTAGTAGATGCACATGAAGGCCGCGATGGCCGCCATGCCCCAGACCACGCTGTGGATGCCGCGCTCGATGTTGTCGGCGCCCAGGCTGGGGCCGATGGTGTATTCCTCGATGATCTCCATCGGTGCGGCCAGCGAGCCCGCGCGCAGCAGCAGCGCGGTGTCGTTGGCCTCGGCCGTGGTCATGCGGCCGGAGATCTGCACGCGGCCGCCGCCGATCTCGCTGCGGATCACGGGGGCCGTCACCACCTCGCCCTTGCCCTTCTCGAACAGCACGATGGCCATGCGCTTGCCGATGTTCTCGCGCGTGATGTCCTTGAAGATGCGCGAGCCCTTGGCGTCCAGCACCAGGTTCACGGTGGGTTCCTGCGTCTGGCCGTCGAAGCCGGGCTGGGCGTCCGTCAGGTTCTCGCCGGTCAGGATGACCTGCTTCTTCACGATGACCGGCTGGCCGCTGCGCTCCAGGTAGCGCTCGGAGCCGAACGGCACCGGGCCCCGGCCCGTCTCGGCGGCGCGTGCCTCGGTGCCTTCGTCCACCATGCGCACTTCCAGCGTCGCCGTGCGGCCCAGGATGTCCTTGGCCTTGGCCGTGTCCTGCACGCCGGGCAGCTGCACCACGATGCGGTCCAGGCCCT
>Ga0222423_1001036_pt1 | contig 14298 bp, 13 predicted proteins | sample 3A0metagenome_FD_182472 | JGI IMG/M metagenome (GOLD analysis project Ga0222423, IMG submission 182472) | Enriched microbial communities from leaf-cutter ant dump, University of Wisconsin, Madison, United States - 3A0 (version 2) | ecosystem: Environmental > Terrestrial > Nest > Insects nest >...
CCCCCCCCCCCCCCCCGCGAGGGTGTGCGGTCCCCACCGGGACCCCGCCCGCGCAGCACGTCACGGCGCGCCACGGTCCTCCAGCCGCCCCGCGGCGACGTGCCAGCGGCGGGTCGCGCGCACCTCGGCGAGCATCCGGCGGTCGTGCGTGACGAGCAGGACGGTGCCGGGGAAGGACTCGACGGCCTCCTCGAGCTGCGTGATCGCGGGCAGGTCGAGGTGGTTGGTGGGCTCGTCGAGCACGAGGAGGTTCACACCGCGCGCCTGCAGCAGGGCGAGGGCGGCGCGCGTGCGCTCACCCGGGGACAACGACGACGACGGCCTCCGGGCGTGCTCCCCCGAGAGCCCGAACTTGGCGAGCAGCGTCCGCACGTCGGCCTCCGGCCAGTCCGGCACGTGCGCACCGAACGTGTCCGCGAGCGGCTCGCCGTCGTCGAACAACGACCGCGCCTGGTCCACCTCCCCGACCTGCACGCTCGACCCGAGCGACGCCCTCCCCTCGTCCGGCGCGAGCCGCCCCAGGAGCAACCCGAGCAGCGTCGACTTGCCCGAGCCGTTGGCCCCCGTGATGACGATCCGGTCCCCGCTCGACACCTGCGCGGTGACGGGCCCGAGCGTGAACTCCCCGCGCCGCACCACCGCGCCGTCGAGCGTCGCCACGACCGACCCGGATCGCGGCGCGGCGGCGATCGTCATTCGCAGCTCCCACTCCTTGCGCGGCTCGGCCACGACCTCGAGGCGCTCGAGCGCCCGCTCCGACTGGGACACCTTCGCCGCTTGCTTCCCGGTGCGCGCGAGCGCCCGCGCGACGATGTGCTTGTCCCCGTCGGTGGCCTTCTTCCGCGCGGTGCGCACGCCCTTGTCGACCCACTGCTTCTGCATCTGGACGCGCGCCTTGAGGGCGTCCGCGCGGTCCGAGTACTGCTCGTAGGCGTCGCGGGCGCGCGCCCGGGCGAGCTCGCGTTCGGCGAGGAACGCCTCGTACCCGCCGTCGTACACCGTGACCTGGCGCTGCGCGATGTCGAGCTCGACGATCCCCGTGACGCACCGCGCGAGGAGCTCCCGGTCGTGGCTCACGATCACGAGGGGTGCGCGCGAGCTCGCGACGAAGCGTTCGAGGCGGTCCAGGCCGTCGAGGTCGAGGTCGTTGGTGGGCTCGTCGAGGAGCAGCACGTCGTAGCGCTGCAGCAGGAGCGCCATGAGTCCCACGCGCGCGGCCTCCCCGCCGGACAGCGCCGTCATGGGCGCGTCGAGCCCCACCCCGAGGCCCACGTCCGCCGCGACACCGGGCGCCCGCGCGTCGAGGTCCGCGCCGCCGAGCGCGAGCCAGTGCTCGAGCGCCTCCGCGTACGCGTCGGCAACGCTCGTGGCAGGCTTCCCGCCGACGACGGCGCCCTCCGGCGGCCGGGTCCCGTCGCCGACTGCGTCGTCGGCCCGCGGCGACCGCCCGCCCTCGCCGACCGCCGCACCCCCGCTGGCCTCCGCCGCGAGCGCGTCCGCGAGCGCGTCCATCCGGTGCTGAGCCTGCGCGACGCCGGTGCGCCGGTGCAGGTGCGCGAGCACCGTCTCGCCGGGCAGCCGCTCGGGCTCCTGGGCGAGGTAGCCGACGCTCGCGTGAGCGGGCGCGCGCGTGACCCGACCCTCGCCGTGGGCGGTGGGGTCGAGCCCCGCGAGCGCGCGCAGCAGCGTCGACTTGCCCGCCCCGTTGGCGCCCACGAGCCCCCACACGTCGCCGGGCGCGACGGTGAACGTCAAGTCGGCGAACAGCTGGCGCGCACCGTACGACGCACCGAACCCCTGGACATGCAGCGAAGCAACCACCGGGCCACCCTAGACGCCCCTCCCCACCCCCACCCCCACCCCCGCGAAGTAGCGCTCCAGGCCGCGAAGTAGCAGTCGAACTCGCGAAGTAGAACGCCACTTCGCGTGCTGGGGCGCTACTTCGCGGATTCTGGCTCTACCTCGTGGGCTTGACTGCTACTTCGTGGGTTTGACTGCTACTTCGCGGGTTTCCCTGCTACTTCGTGGGTTTGACTGCTACTTCGCGGGTTTCCCTGCTACTTCGCGGGATTCCCCGCTACCTCGTGGGTTTGACTGCTACTTCGTGGGATTTCCTGCTGCTTCGTGGGTGGGGCGGTGGGCGTAGCCGATGAGCCACGGGACGCCGTACCGGTCGACGACCTGCCCGTCGCTCGCACCCCACGGGCGCTCCTGGAGCGGGTCCGTGACGCGCCCGCCGTCGGCCAGGGCGTCGAACCACGCGCGCAACGTCGCGGGCTCCGCGACGCCGAGGAGCGCGAAGAGGAGCCCCTCGGTGCGCAGCGTCGCCTCGCCCCGCCCGGCGTCGGAGGCGAAGATCTCGACCGGCCCGTGCAGGATGCCGTGCGCGATCGCGTCGGCGGGACCGTCGGTGCGCGAGAACTCCCCGAAGGTGTGGAGCTCGACCGAGCCCCCGAAGACGTCCGCGTAGAACGCGAGCGCCTCGCGCGCGGTACCGGGAAGGTTGAGGTACGCCTGGGGTGTGGTCATGGTTCCCAGGCTAGGGACGGGTCGCCCCGTCCGCGCGGGGAACGACGACGACGGTCATCCCGGCCCCCGCCGCCCCGGGCCGGCCGAGGTCCGCGAGCGCCGCGGGCGCCTCCTCGAGCGGGACCGTCCGCCCCACGAGCCGGGACGGGTCGAGCTCGCCGCGCGCGATGCGCTCGAGCATCGCCGGGTACTCGCTCGCCCCCATCCCGTGCGAGCCGTAGATCTCGAGCTCCCACGCGACCACGCGGTCCATCGGGAGCGCCGGCCGCGCGTGCTCGGCGAGCAGCAGGCCGACCTGGACGTGCCGTCCCCGCCGCCGCAGCGCGAGGATGCTCGCTGCGGCCGTGGCCGGGTCACCGAGCGCGTCGATTCCGACGTGCACCCCGCCGCCGCTCGCCTCGACGACGGCGGCCCCGAGCACGTCGGGGGACGGGGCGCGGCGCGGGTCGCCCGGGTTGCCTGGGCCGCCCACTGCGCCCACGGCGCCAGGGTCGATCGCCGCCGCGGCGCCGAGGTCGACGGCGGCCTCGCGGGCCGAGGGTGCGACGTCGACGGCCACGACCCGCGCCCCGGCCGCGACGGCGATCTGCACCGCGCTGAGCCCTACGCCCCCGCACCCGAAGACGGCCACCCACTGCCCCGGGGCGACGCGCCCGTGCACGTGCAGCGCGCGGTACGCGGTCGCGAAGCGGCAGCCGAGGGACGCGGCGGTCACGGCGTCGAGCGCGTCGGGCAGGGCGACGAGGTTGAGGTCCGCGTGGTCGATCGCGACGAGCTCGGCGAAGGAGCCGGCGTGCGTGAAGCCGGGCTGGGTCTGCCGCTCGCACACCTGTGGCTCGCCCGCCGCGCACGCGGCACACTCGCCGCACGCGCACACGAACGGGACCGTGACGCGCTGCCCGGGGCGCCAGTCGCGGACGGCGTCACCGACCTCGTGGACCACCCCCGCGAGCTCGTGTCCGGGGACGTGCGGCAGCGAGACGCCGTCGTCGTGCCCCTGCCACGCGTGCCAGTCCGAGCGGCACACACCCGTCGCCTCGACGCGCACCACGGCGCCGTGCGGCGGGCACGCGGGCGCCGGGAGCTCCGCGACGCGCAACGGTCCCCCGAAGCGGTCGACGACGACGGCGCGCATCACGCGCCCGGCCGCAGGAGCACCTTGATGGCGCGGCGCTCGTCCATCGCGGTGTAGCCCTCGGCGACCCGGGACAACGGGAGCTCCATGTCGAAGACGGCAGACGGGTCGAGTGTGCCGGAGAGGACCTCGGGCAGGAACTGCGGCAGATACGTGCGCAGCGGCGCGACACCGCCCCGGATCGCGACGTTCTTCTCGAAGACGGGCCACGGCGGGATGCCCTCGGTGGTCCCGATCGGCACGCCGACGAAGCCGACGGTGCCCCCCGGGCGCGCGACCCCGAGCGACGTCTGCCACGCCTCCTGCGAGCCGACCGCCTCGACGACGTGCCGGAAGCCGAGCCCGCCCGTCGCGTCGAGCGCGCGCGTGACCGCCTCGTCCCCGCGCTCGACGATGACGTCGGTGGCCCCGAAGCGCCGCGCGATCTCCGCCCGGTCCGCGTGGCGGCTGAAGATCGTGACCTGCTCGGCACCGAGGCGCTTGGCCGCGAGCACGGCGCACAGCCCCACGGCGCCGTCCCCGACGACGGCCACGTGAGCCCCGGGCGCCGCACCCGCGGTGAGCGCGCCGTGATGGCCCGTCCCCATGACGTCCGTGAGCGTCAGGAGCGCCGGGACGAGCTCGGAGTCCTCGGCGACGGGCGCGACGACGAGCGTGCCGTCGGCCTGCGGGACACGCACCTTCTCGCCCTGCCCCCCGTCGACGCCCGGTGCGCCCCACGGGCCGCCGTGCAGGCACGCCGGCTGCAGGCCGTCGAGGCAGACCTCGCACGTGTTGTCGCACCACGTGCACGGAGAGACCACGAAGTCGCCCTCACGGACGTTCACGACGGCCGAACCCGTCTGCTCGACGACGCCGAGGAACTCGTGGCCGATCTGCACCGGGCCGTCCGGTCGTTCCCCCTCCTGGCGGTACTGCCACAGGTCCGAGCCGCAGATGCAGCTCGCGACCACGCGCACGACGGCGTCCGTGGGCTCGACGATGCGGGGGTCGGGGAGCTCCTCGAGACGGACGTCGTGGAAGCCGTGGATGCGGGTGGCGAGCATGGTGAGCATTCTCCCCCGGGGCGGGGCCCAGCACCCGCTTCCGTCCGCGGGCGATTCCGGACAGGGGTTGGCGGCGCCGCGCACGGAGCCCATAGTTAGGTATATGCCAAACTCTCAGGAGGCCGAGCGGGCGGACCTGGTGTTCCGCGCCCTCGCCGAGGCCCGACGGCGCGCCATGGTCGAGCGGCTCGTCCGCGGCCCGGCCTCGGTCTCCGAGCTCGCGGCACCCGCGGGGCTCTCGCTCCCGACCGTGCTGCAGCACCTCGACGTCCTCGCGGACGCCGGGATCGTCACCTCGAGCAAGCTCGGTCGCACGCGCACCGTCTCGTTCGTGCCCGGCTCGCTCGACGGCACGGCCACGTGGCTCGCCGCCCAGCGCACGTCGGCCGAGCAGCAGGCCGACCGGCTCGTCACCCATCTGGAAGCAGCACCCGAAGGAGAGGCACCATGACCGGAACCGTCACCCACGCGAGCTTCACCCTGACACGGGACATCGCCGTCCCCGTCGAGCGGACCTTCGCAGCCTTCGCCGACCCCGCGCAGAAGCGCGCCTGGTTCACCGACCGCCCCGACTGGGACACGACCGAGGACGCCTTCGACTTCCGCGTCGGCGGCACCGAGATCGCCGAGGGCAGGTTCCACGGCGGCCCGCTCTCGCGCTTCGTCGCGCGCTACACGGACATCGTGGCGGACGAGCGCATCGTGCTCACCTACGACATGTGGCTCGACGGCGCGCGACGCGAGGAGGGCACCCGCGGCCTGCTCGACGACCTCGCCGCGTACCTCGAGGGCTAGGTGTAGTCCCTCGCAGCGTCGCCCACGAGCCTCGCGAGCGCGAGGCTACGCGAGCACGAGGTCGGGCGAGAGCGAGGTCAGGCGAGCGCCGGGACCACCAAGTGCACCCATGACGTCACCGAACCGCGCCTTGCGCCGCCCTCCCCACAAACTCACGCACCTCCGTGCGAGAGCACCAACAGTTTCGTGGACGCAAAGGGTTAGGCGCAGTCGGATCAGGGGGGCGATAGGGGCACGGTCAACCACTCATCACATCTCCCAACGATACCCACGTCGACATACGAACGAGTTGACCATATGCTGGTCAAGTATGTGCAGGACCACCCATACTAGAAAGGGTCTGCGACTCGGCTTGACTTGCAGAGGCCGGGGCCACCCAACGTCACAGCAATGATGAGCGGAGATCGCGCTTCGGACTGGTCGCAGTGGCTGGCTGACCGACTACTTCACCTTCGCACTCGTCTTGATGGCGGACCAAGTCGATCGATATTTCCTCCCAGATGCTTTCACAATGACGCGAACTCTGACCTGGTAGCGCTTGCCGACCCGGAGCTTCTTCAGAGTAGCACCCGATGAGGGCGCAGTGGCCGTCTTGATCTTCCACTTCTTCGACCCTTTTGCGCGATAAGCATACCGATACGACACGGCTTTCTCAGCCTCGGGAGCGGCCCTCCACCTCACGACGGCCCGGCCTCGCATACTCTTGATGCGGATAACCCTCTCAGATCGGGGAAGAATTGTGAAGCGAGCGCGATGTTCCCCCGTGAAGTTTCCCTTACCCACAATCTGTACTGTTGCTTCTCCCACCGACCTGTTCTTCTTGTAACCAAGCTCGTAATCGAGCCCCGGTCGAAGAAGCACCGCTCCATACTTTACTGCCACGCTCGGCCTAAGTGCCTTTCGAGTCCATGCCAGGCGGACGGGAACAGCGATATGCGCGTCCGAAATCCTTGCAGGAGTAATGGTGAAGTTGCCACTCGCATCTCCGATGAAATTGCCAATGCCGCTAATCAGAACCTTGCCCGTTCCTGCCTCGATGTTCGACCTGTAGGTGACCGAATAATCGACACCTCTGCGCAGAACTTCATTACCCAACGTCACCTTGACTTCCGGCGTGAGCGCTCTACCGGTGTACAGTTGCGAGCCGACGGAGACGGTGGCCGCGTCGAGCGTCCTGAGAGGTACGGTAGGTGGCGAAGTAGCGTCGATGACGACCTGCGGATCTTCGCAGCGGGGGTCCGATACGTGCTGAATCTGATTGATAATTGCCGTCTCACCCGCTTCCACACTCTGCGGGAAGGTAGGTCCGTCAAATGCATAGTATCGACCGACCTCTGGCAAGCAGATCGCTTGAAACTTGACATCTGTCGCTCTGTTTCGGTTGAGATTCGTGACCGATACGTTTAGGAATCTGTAACCCTCGTGCCACTCGCCCCATTTCACCGAGTTTATCCGAAACTGTCTATTGGGAGCGCGGGAACTTCCCGAGCCGCTGGCCAAGACTGAGCCGACTGCCGTCGCTGCGTCTGGCGCGGAATCTCTAATCGCAACGATCTCGCCGGGGCCGACAGCGGAGATCATTCCTCCCCACGAACCTTGAGAGGCCAGAAGTGTAGACTCGTTGTAGTATTCAGCGTACGTTTGGACGCGCTCCAGAACGCGTGGCGTATCATTCTTCGCAAGAATCGTGACGGGTCTGATCCCATACTGATTGGGTGGCCAAAGAGTAGCTGAAAGCACAGTCAGCAGGTACGAATCGTCACTCTCAGCGGGGGCTGGAGATACGGCACCAAGTATGAGAACTCCAGCGATCAGTGCCGCCACAAGCTGAGGCGCCACGCGGCATCGCGACACCATCATCGACAACCACCGTCCTCCTAGGGTGTACCCGATGCTCCTAGACTGCCATGAACGCCTCGATCCGTCTAGATGTTGTGGTGCACGAGATTACTTGCGGCGGGTACGTGTGTGTGGAGAGGGTAGATCTCCGACAACAGGCCGGAAATCCGCCCGGGCCGAGCGGATTGGTTTAGCGTACCTGGGAATTCTCGGCACTCGGTGGCATCACAAGTCTCGTAGCGAGACTCATCAAGATTTAGTCAGCCCCCACGCCTATGACTTCGCCTGCCCCGGTCTGGACCTGGGATCCTATCCGCGTTCGCCCTATTGAGATTTCCACCTGCTCCAGCACTAGCACGGGACTTCGGGCTTCAGGCTCCGCGTACGAGACACAACGGTCCCGGCCAACCCGATCAGCCGAATCCGGCCAGCCAGCAGGGGTCACGAGGAACATGCGTGGCTCATAAGGGAAGGTCCTTCGCAAGGCCAATTCTGGACTTACAGCAATCCGGCCTCCAGGGTATACCCCGCCCTACGGATTCGACCTCACGGACCCCTAATCCATAAGGATTTGAGATCGCAGCGTCGGGCACGTGCACCTATTGCTACAACCGCACTCTAAACGATAAGCGACGACGAGCGGCGCTACAGAGATGCTGGAGAAGTTCAACTCAGCAACACCTGAACTAGAATTCGGTATGAGCGCGCTTGCGCGAGCCGCTACGAGTCACTGGCGGTGTCTTCTGCGCTGAGGCTGCTCAGTTTCAGGGTATAGGCCTGTTGGTCGTCGCGATTGTGTCGCACCCAGCGCAGTACATCACCGCTGTTTCGCCGGCTTAGCCGACTACCGCGTGCCGCACTGCTGAGCATCAATGTCCCGAGGCGCTTTGCAACCAAGCGTCAGGTGGCGGGGACGACGAGGGGGGTGCCGGTGACGGGGTCGGGGATGATGCGGGCGGGCATGCCGAAGACGGACTCGACGAGCTCGGCCGTGATGATGTCCGACGGCGGTCCCTGGGCCACGACCGCGCCGTCGCGCATCACCACGAGGTGGGTCGCGAACCGCGCCGCCTGGTTGAGGTCGTGCAGCACGGCCACCAGGGTGCGACCCTCGCGGTGCAGGCGCGCGCACAGCGAGAGCATCTCGTACTGGTGGGCGATGTCGAGGAACGTCGTCGGCTCGTCGAGCAGCAGCAGCCCGGTGTCCTGCGCGAGGGCCATCGCGAGCCACACCCGCTGGCGCTGCCCCCCGGACAGCGAGGACACGAGCCGGTCGCGCAGCTCGGCGGTCTCGGTGGCCGCGAGCGCCCCCTCGACGGCGCGGGCGTCGGCGTCGGACCACTGCCGCAGCAGCCCCTGGTGGGGGTAGCGCCCGCGCGCCACGAGGTCGCCCACGGTGATGGCCTCGGGGGCGATGGGCGACTGCGGCAGGAGCGCGACCCGGCGGGCCACCTCCTTGCCGCGCAGGTCCCCGATGGGTGCGCCGTCGAGCAGCACGCGCCCGGCGCGCGGCTTCATGGTGCGCGCGAGGGCCCGCAGCAGCGTCGACTTCCCGCACCCGTTGGGCCCCACGATCACGGTGAACGCGTCGCGCGGCACCGCGAGCGACAGCCCGTCGATCACGGGGGCGCCGTCGTACTCCATCACGAGGTCCTCGACCGCGAGGGGCGCGACGCCAGCCTCGACCACGCTCATACCGACACCTGCTTCCACTCGCGGACCAGCAAGAACGCCAGGTAGATCCCGCCCACCCCGGCCGTGACCACGCCCACGGGCAGGAGGGTGCCCGGCAGCGCGTACTGCGCCACGAGGTCGGCCAGCACGAGGAGGAACGCCCCGCAGCACGCGGCCGCGAGGATCCCCGGTCCGGACGACCGCGTGAGCCGCCGCGCGATCTGCGGCGCCGTGAGGGCCACGAAGGCGATGGGGCCGGACACGGACACGGCGGCGCCGGTGAGGAGGACGGCGACGACGACGGCGGCCGGGCGGCTGAACCGCACCGAGGCACCGACCCCCGTGGCGAGGTCGTCGCCCATCTCCGCGAGCTGGAGCGGCCGCGTGAGCACGAGCGCGAGCGGGAGGAGCACCACCACGGCGAGCGCGATGACCTGCACGTGCTCCGTGGCGCGCGCCGCGAGCGAGCCCGTGATCCACACGGCCACCTCTTGCGCCGACTCGCGGCTCGCCCGCACGAGCGCGAGCTGGACGAACGCGAGGGCCATGGCCCCGGTCGCGATGCCCACCACCACCATGCGGTGCGGCGCCCCGAAGCCGCGCCCGGTGCCGAGGTACACCGCCGCGATCGCCACGAACGCCCCGACGAGCGCACCCACGGGCGTGGGCACGAGGCCGGGCCACACCAGGGCCGCCGCCGCCGCACCGGCCGCCGCGCCCGCGCCGAGCCCGATCACGTCCGGGCTGCCGAGCGGGTTGCGGGTCACCGACTGGAAGATCGCCCCGGACACCCCGAACGCGGCGCCCGCGAGGACCGCCACCCCGAGGCGCGGGAGGCGGGAGGTGAACAGCGTCCACTCCTGGGCGCGCGAGCCCTCGCCCGCGAGCACCCCCGGCAGCTCGGCGAGCGGGATCCCGAGCTCTCCGAGGGTCAGGGTCGCGACGGCGAGGACGGCGGCAAGGACGAGGAACGCGGCACCCACCGCGCCGGCACGGGTCCGGACGACGACGGCGAACCACGGGCGGGTGCGCGACCCGAGCAAGACGAGCCGCTGGCCGCCGGCCAGGACGGTCGGCGTGGTGTCCGTCGTCGTCGGCCCCGTCGTCGTCGCGCTCACAGCCCGACCCTCCCCCGGCGCACCGCCGCCACGAGGAACGGCGCACCCACGAACGCGGTGACCGCGCCCACCATGAGCTCGCCGGGACGCGCCACCACGCGACCGATCACGTCCGAGCCGATCAGCAGCACGGGCCCGAGCACCGCGCAGTAGGGCAGCAGCCAGCGGTGGTCGGCCCCCGTGAAGGATCGGACCACGTGGGGGACGGCGAGCCCCACGAACCCGATGGGCCCCGCGGCGGCGACGGCGGCCGCGCACAGGATCGTGGCACCGAGGGCCGCGAGCGCCTTGGTGCGCCCGGGCGCGAGGCCGAGCGACGTCGCGGCCTGGTCGCCCAGCTCGATCGCATTGAGCGAGCGCGACATCGCGAGGCAGATCACGAGGCCCACGACCACGAAGCCCGTCGTGAGGCTCACCGTCTGCGCGGTGCGCCCGGCGAGGCTGCCGATGGCCCAGAAGCGGTAGGAGTCGAACACGTCGGGCTTGGCGAGGGACACGGCGTCGACGACGGCGACGAGCACGGCGGACACCGCCGCACCCGCGAGGATGAGCCGCACCGGCGTGGACCCCGCGCGCCCCGACCCCACGACGTACACCACCACGGCCGCGAGCACCGCGCCCGGGATCGCGGCCCACACCGTGCGACCGAGCCCCGCGCCGAGGAACGCCGTGACGAGCACGACGGACATCGAGGCACCCGCGTTGACGCCGAGCAGGCCCGGGTCCCCGAGCGGGTTGCGCGTCAGGCCCTGGATCACCGCGCCCGCGACGGCGAGCGCGGCACCGACGAGGACCCCGACCTGGGTGCGCGGGATGCGCGAGGCGACGACGGCGGCGTTGTAGGAGTCGTCCGGGCTCACGAGGGCACGCCACACGTCACCGAGCGGGACGGCCTTCGAGCCGACCGCGACGCCGAGCCCCGCCATGAGGACGAGCACCCCGAGCGACACGACGAGCCCCACGGCGAGCACGACCGTGCGCGACCGCGAGCCCCGCAGCCGGGCCGGCTGCGGGGCTCGCGGGGCGACGGTCGCTGTGGTCACCTGCCGGACCGGCGTCAGGACGCCTTGGCGACGCCCTCGGAGATGATCGGCAGGTACGCGTCGATCGCCCACGGGATGCTCAGCGGGGTCGCGACGGACACGGCCATGCCGAGGGCACGGTCGATCATCGGCACGTAGGCGCCCGCCTCGAACGCGGGGATGCGGGCGAAGAGCTCCTGGGACTCGGCGGCCGCCTGCTCCTCGGTGTCGTTGAACCACGTGAACAGGACGTCGACGTCGTCGAGGATGTCCGCGTTCTCCAGGCCGAGGTTCGCGGTGAACGTGCCCGGGTCCGCCTCGAGGTCCGCGACGGCCGGGTCGAGCTGCAGGCCCATGCCCGTCAGCAGCGCGACGCGCGAGTCGCCCGGCAGGTAGACGGACATGGTGCCGGGCTCGCCGCCCGCGTAGATGTAGGCGAAGGTCACCTCGGAGAACTCCGGGTGCTCGGCCTTCACGGCGTCGAGGGTCGCCTGGCGCTCGAGGAGGAGCTCCTCGCCCTTGTCGACCTCGCCGAGGGCCTGGGCGGCGATGCGCACCTGGTCCTCGATCGACGTGCCCCACGGCTCACCGGGGTAGGCGACCACGGGGACGAAGGCCGAGAGCTGGTCGAACACGGCCTGGTCGAGGCCCGACTGCGGGGCGAGCACGAGGTCCGGCTCGAGCGCGACGATCGCGTCGACGTCGAGCTCGGGGTACATCGCGATCGCCTGGGGCAGCTCGGCGCCCTGCTCCTCGACGGCGGCGCGGAACCACGGGCGCAGGCCGTCCGCGTCACCGGCCCACGTGTCCTCCTCGACGCCCACCGGCACGGTGCCGAGCGAGACGGCGATGTCGTCGGCACCCCAGCCGAGGGTGACGACGCGCTCCGGCTTGGCCTCGATGACCGCGTCGCCGAGCGCCGTGGTGACCGTGACGGGGAACGCCGAGGCCGCGGGCTCGGTGGTCTCGCTGGCCTGGGGCGCCGCGGGCTCGGTGTCGGTCGGCGCGGGGCCGGCGTCGCCGTCGACCGTGGCGCACGAGGCGAGGAGGGTGACGGCGGCGAGGCCGGCGAGTGCCGAGGCCCAGCCGCGGCGGGTCAGGACGGACATGCGTGCTCCGTGATCGTTGTCGTGTCCGGGACGGGCGGTGGCCTGACCCGCGTGCGGGCCGACGCCCGCGAGCTCGGCCCTAGGAACCCTCGGACCGGCCTGCTCGCCAGTAGCCCATGAAGGCCACCGCCGAACGGTCGAGACCCAGGTCGCGCACGAGGAAGCGACGCAGCTCCTTGACCACGCCCGCCTCCCCCGCGATCCAGGCGTACACGCCCTCGGGGGCGCTCGGTTCGGACGGGACGTCCCACAGGATCGTGGTCTCGATGTCCACGTCCTCCGGGTCCTGCCCGAGTCGGGCCGCGTGCTGGCGCTGCGCGATGCGTGTCGCGCCCGCGCGGACGGCGAGGTCGAGGAGCGTGCCGCGCTCGGCCGTCGTGGCCTCACCGCGGCGGGGGAGCCACTGGACCTCGACCCCTTCGGGCACCTCGAGGTCCATGACGTCGTCCGCCGTGGGCACCTCGAGGAACACGTGGGCGCGCACCCCTGCGGGCAGCGACTCGAGGATCGAGCTCACGGCGGGCACGGCAGTCTCGTCCCCGGCAACCAGATAGGTGTGGGCGCCCGACGGCGGGTCCCACTCGATGCCGGACTGCGGGCCCTCGAAGCGCGCGTTCGGGCCGATGATCACGAGGCCGTCGCCCGCGCTCGCCGTGGCGCACCAGCGCACGGCCGGGCCCACCGCGTCCGCGCACACGCACGCGTGCAGGCTGCGCAGCGGGCAGTCCGTCGCGGCCGGGGCGCCGGGGACGATGCCGTGCAGCACGACGTCGACGTCGATCTCCTTGGCCTCGGGGCGCACCGCGCGGACGGTGTACGTGCGCAGCGTCGGGCGCTCGTCGTCGGACAGGCTCCGCCACGTGGCGTACCAGTCGGGGGCGTCGAACAGCGTCGGGTCCACGGCGGTGCCGCACGCGGCGGGGAGCACGAACTTGATGCGCTGGTCGAGGGTGGTCGCGGCGAACTGGTCGAGGTCCTCGCCCGTGAAGGTCAGGCGCAGGAAGCTCTCGGAGAGTCGCTCGGTGCGGGCCAGGCGCACGGCGAACCCGCGACTCGCGGGCTCGGTGCGGGCCGGGGCCTCGACGGTGGGCGACATGGGTTCCTTCGACGACGGGACGGGCGAGCCGTGCCCCCTTCGGGCCCGCACAGGCTAGTAGAGCATAGCCTTACCTAACTCGAACAGGGGTCGTCCGCGTGACCCCCGTCACGCCCCGCGCCGATCGCCCGATCAGCTCGCCCCGGCGGCGCTCGATGCGGCCGTCACCGCGACGAGCGACGCCACGACGGCGGCCTGGACCGCCTCGATCGCCTTGCGGACCGCCTCGCTCGCGAAGCCCCCCTCCGCGACCGCCTTCGCGCGCGCCTTGAGCTCGCGTCGGGGCACCCCGGCCCCCTCGACGGCGACGTGCACCTTGTCCACCGCGAGCAGGATCGCGACGATCCCCGCCTCGGTGGGCGTCGCGGAGCGGCCCGTGACGAGCACGTCGTGCAGCGCCAGGCGGACCGCGTCCTCGTGCTGCGAGTCCGCGGCCGGCCACCGGTTCGTGGGGAAGATCCCGAGGACCCGCCCCTCGTCGTGGCGCAGGATCCCGCGCGTGACGAGCCGGTGGCGGACCTCCGCGGCGAGCCCCTTCTTGAGCACGGTGAGCATCGCGTCGGGCTTGCGCGGCGAGCTGTTCGCGATGCTCGCGAGCGCGGCGTCGAGCAGCGGGTCCCCGAGCGGGCTCGGGTCACGGACCACGACACGCCCGGGCTTCACCGGCTCACCGCGACCGGCCACGTCCACGCGCCCCTGAGCGGCGAGCTCGAGCAGCACGGCGCCCGCGAGCGCGAGGTCGAGCGTGGTCGCGTCGACGGCGGCCTTACCCGTCGCGTCGTCGGTCAGCAGCAGCAGGACGTCCTCCACCAGCAGCATCCCTCCACGGTAGCGGCCCCCATACCCCCACACGCGAGTTCGTGGCTTTGGTGCGAGTTCGTACATCTGGATGTACGAACTCGCACCAAAGCCACGAACTGGGGGCGGGCGGGGTG